>ERZ780177.12-NODE-12-length-166615-cov-17.610837_pt1 | contig 166615 bp, 157 predicted proteins | sample MGYA00510973_ERZ780177 | MGnify/ENA primary metagenome ERZ780177 (study PRJEB29588, sample SAMEA2144396) | human gut metagenome | biome: human gut; feature: human-associated habitat; material: faeces | place: Denmark | collected 2008/2010 ...
ACTTTCCATGAACCATTATAATGTCAAGTTTGCAACGGTATAATTAACTAGAGCCGTCTAAGAAAGTAATACGGTGATTCCCATGTACATCAGCATACCGATGATGTCGTTGGTAATGGAGATAAACGGTCCGGTTGCAATGGCTGGATCAATTTTCAGTTTTTCTAAAGTCATGGGAACCAATGTGCCGAATATGGAGGCAAACATGACTACGGCAAACAGACTGATGGACACAGAATAGCTTACTGTGGCGGTGGCTCCGAAGCGGATGAAATTGTAGATGTATACCAGCATAGAGATGATGGTCGCATTGATAACGGCTACTACAGACTCTTTTAGTACTTGCTTGAAAGTGTTTTCTGCATTCAGTGAGCTGTTTGCCAGTCCTTGTACCACCAAAGCGGATGACTGTGTTCCCACATTTCCTCCTGTACCTCCGATAAGGGGAATGTAAAGTGCCATCTCCGGGTGAGCCGCAAAGGTGGTATCGAAATTTCCCAAAATCATGGAGTTGCCGATACCTCCGAGCATTCCGATTAGCAGCCAAGGCAGACGGGCAGTGGTTTGGCGGAATACGTTGTCATCAGTTTCTACGTCCTGCGACAAACCGGATGCCAACTGATAGTCGCGTTCGGCTTGTTCACGCACTTCATCCATTACGTCGTCGACAGTGATACGCCCTACCAGACGGCCGATGCTGTCGACCACCGGTACAGCTACCAGGTCGTATTTTTCAATGGTCTGTACCACTTCCTCAATGGGAGTGTCCACATGGACGGATATCGGATCTTTTTTCATCACGTGCTTCACTTTTGATACCGAAGGACTGGTAATCATTTTTTTTAGAGGAAATACGCCGCGCAGACGTTCGTCGTCGTCTACAACATACACATAATAGATTTCGTCCATATCTTCGGCTTGCAGACGCATTTCTCGCAAGCATTCGGGCATACTCCAGTTTTCGTTTACAATCACCATTTCCGTACCCATCAAACCACCGGCAGTATCTTCGTCGTATTTCAGCAGGTCGACGATATCGCCTGCCTGTTCGATGTCTTCAATGTGTGAAAGCACCTCTTCCTGTTTATCTTCATCCATTTCTCGGATGATGTCGACGGCATCGTCCGAATCCATGTAGTCGACGAAGCGCTTGGCAATCGTTTCCGACGGGAGAATCTCGAGGAATTTCTTTCGCGCATCCTCATCCATTTCAATCAGTACGTCGGCTGCAGTTTCGTTGTCCAGCAGCAGGTAGATGAAGCGGGCGTCTTCTGCGTCCAGTTCGTTACACAGTTCGGCTATATCGGCCGGGTGAAGGTCTTTAAGGACCTCCTTCAACTGATCAGAGTCTTTTTTTTCAATCAGTTCTGTAACTAGTTTTAGTTCTTCGGTGTTCATCCTTTTAGCTCCTGATGAGGGTTGTTATCGTAGTCTGTAATTTCTTGTATGCCTTTACCCGGCGTTTTCTGTCGTGCCTTTCAATGCTTTCTCTACCCGGTTGGTCAGGTCGATGAATTCTTGAACGGATAGTTGTTCCGGGCGTTTGTTGAAGATGGGGTCGGCACTGAGTGGGTTTCCCTTGTCCAAAATAGACGAAATGGAATTGCGGAGTGTCTTGCGCCGCTGGTTGAACGTAGTTTTGACTATTTGTTTGAAGAGTGTTTCGTTACAACCTAGTTCCTTGGTCTCGTTACGTGTCATACGGATGACGGCGCTTTTCACTTTGGGAGGAGGGTTGAACACATGCTCATGGACGGTAAACAGGTATTCTACGCTATACCAGGCTTGTATCAGTACGCTCAGAATGCCGTAGGTCTTGTTTCCCGGAGAAGCAGCAATACGCTCGGCCACTTCTTTTTGAATCATGCCGGTGCAGCAGGGAATCAGGTCCTTGTAGTCGAGCATCTTGAAGAAAATCTGGCTGGATATGTTGTAGGGATAGTTTCCGGTCAATACGAAAGGCTGGCCGTCGAAAAGTTGCTGGAGATCCATCTTCAGGAAATCCTGTTCAATGATGTGGTCTCCCAGTTGCGGAAAATTCTCTCTCAGATAAGCTACCGATTCAAAGTCAAGTTCCACGACTTTGAGCGGACGGTTTTTCTTTAGCAAATATTGGGTGAGAACTCCCATTCCGGGGCCTACTTCGAGGACGGGAAGTGCCGGACAGGCATCCACCGTGTCGGCGATGTCTTGTGCCACTTGCAGGTCTTTCAGGAAGTGTTGTCCTAAAAACTTTTTAGGTTTTACTAATTTCATGCCTCAGGTTTTAAATGTTCGTATTATCTTTGTATCTTGCAAAGTTAAACATAAATCTTTATATACCGATTGATTTTGGAACGAACAGGTTTAAAAAAAATAATAAATAGAGCCTGCCAAATCGCGCTTCCACTGGTGTTGGGAGCTGCCATTCTGTGGTGGACTTACCATGATTTCGATTTCCGACGGGTGTGGAGTGTGCTCGACGGAGGAATGAATTACGGCTGGATGGCCTTTTCACTGGTCTTTGGCGTGTTTGGACATCTGTTTCGTGGATGGCGCTGGAATCTGACATTGGCCCCCTTGGGAGAATACCCTAAATTGTCGAACAGCGTGTACGCGGTGTTTATTTCCTATGCGGCCAATCTGGTGGTGCCTCGTGTGGGAGAGGTCTCCCGCTGTGGTATTTTGGCCAAGTACGACGGGGTTTCTTTTTCCAAGTCCTTGGGTACGGTGGTAACCGAACGGCTCATCGACAGTATTTGTGTGATACTGATCACGGTGGTAACCTTGTTGCTTCAGTCGCGTATTTTTGCGGCTTTCTTTGAGAAAACGGGTACGAATATGGGATTCTTTACGGGGCTTTTCACTTCTACTAATTTTTACATCACCCTGACCTGCCTGTTTGCCGCAGGAGTGCTGGCTTTCTTCCTGATACGTAAACTGGCTATTTTCACGAAAGTACGGAGCATCTTGAACGATGTGTGGGCCGGATGCCTCTCCCTCCGTCATGTGAAAAAGCCATGGCTCTTTACCTTATATACTATAGGTATATGGGCTTGCTACTTCTTGCAGTTTTATGTCAGTTTCTATTGTTTCGACTTTTCTGCTTCGCTGGGCTGGATGCCGGGGCTGGTGATGTTCGTAGTAGGAAGTATTGCGGTGGCTGTGCCCACTCCCAATGGGGCCGGTCCGTGGCATTTTGCGGTTATCACCATGATGATGATGTACGGAGTAGATAAGGATGATGCAGGAATATTTGCCCTGTTGGTGCACGGTATTCAAACCTTTTTATTAATTTTGCTAGGTATTTATGGCCTTGTGGCTTTGCCGCTGGTAAATAAGAAACAAGCCGGGAAGTGATTTGCTTTTCGGATAAAATCAGATAATAATATGAACGAAATTCTTTCTTTGGCTCCGCAGAATGTGTGGAAGCATTTCTATTCGTTGACTCAAATTCCTCGTCCGTCGGGACATTTGGAAAAAATTCAGGCCTTCTTGCTGGATTTCGGTAAGCAGGTGGGTGTGGAATCATTTCAGGATGAAGCCGGAAATATCATTTATCGCAAGCCGGCTGCTCCGGGTATGGAAGACCGGAAGGCGGTTATCTTGCAAGCTCACATGGACATGGTTCCTCAGAAAGACAAACATTCGCAGCATGATTTTGAGAAAGATCCTATTCCGGTCTATGTGGACGGTGAATGGGTGAAGGCCAAAGGTACGACTTTGGGCTCAGATAACGGCATGGGAGTGGCAGCCATCATGGCAGTTATGGAAGACAAGTCGTTGAAACATGGTCCGCTGATGGCCTTGATTACAGCCGATGAGGAAACAGGAATGTATGGTGCTTTCGGTTTGAAGCAGGGCACTGTAGAAGGAGATATCCTTTTGAACCTGGATTCGGAAGAAGAAGGTGAACTTTATATAGGTTGCGCAGGTGGGGAAGACCTGACTGCTACATTGGAATACAAGGAAGAAGAAACCGATCCGGAAGACGTGGCACTGAAAGTGACCTTGAAAGGCTTGCGGGGTGGCCATTCCGGTATTCAGATTGGCTGGGGACATGCCAATGCCAACAAGCTGATGGCACGTTTCATGAACCAGGTGATTGCCTACGATGAGGCTTGTCTGGTATCATGGGAAGGTGGAAACATGCGCAATGCCATTCCGCGTGATTGTGAAGTCGTGATAACCATACCGGCTTCGGAAGTAGACGATGTGCTGGCATTCGTGGGTGAATGTGAGCAGGTATGGCGCGATGAATTTGCCACCATCGAAGACAACCTGAGCTTTACGGCTGAACGGGTGGACTTGCCGAAGATGATGGTACCTGATGAAATTCGTGATAACTTGGTGGATGCCATTTATGCGTGCCCGGATGGGGTAGAACGGTTTATTCCGACGATTCCAGATACGGTAGAGACTTCTTCCAACCTGGCTATTGTGGAAATCGGCAAAGGAAAAGCTACGATTAAAGTGCTGACACGTAGTTCGCGCGAATCCATGAAGGATTACCGTAATACAGCCATTGAAAGCTGCTTCTCTATGGCAGGAATGCATGTAGAGCGCTCTGGTAGCTATTCTGGTTGGGAACCGGATGTGAACTCTCCGATTCTGCATGCCATGAAGGATGCCTACAAGGAACAGTTTGGAGAAGCACCGGAAGTGAAGGTAATTCATGCCGGACTGGAATGTGGTATCATTGGTGCCATTGTGCCGGGATTGGATATGATTTCATTTGGTCCGACGTTGCAATGTCCGCATACTCCAGAAGAACGTTGCCACGTGCCGTCGGTGAAGAAATTCTATGATTTCTTGATTGCCACACTGGAAAATACACCGAAGAAATAACTTTTAGATTTAAAAAATATCGATGTGGAGAGAATCAGGTTCGTAGAGAACTTGGTTCTCTTTTTTTATGCCCTCAGGTAACCTCGTTTGCTTCTTTTAATTAAAAACTATGCAGTAATTTAAGAAATCTACTTTATCTTTATAAGAAACAACCGAAGTGAAATTTTAATTTGAAGGATATGAACAGACTATTCTTACTGTGTGCCATCGTATGGCTGACTTTTATTTTCCCACTGGCTGGAGTGGCCCAAAGTTATGAACGCTTGTGGAAGAATGTAGAAGAGAGTCGGAAAAAGGATTTGCCGCAGACACTGATTGCGCAGGTGAATCAGATTTATGAAAAGGCCAGGAAGGAGAAAAATACTCCGCAGATGCTGAAGGCGTATTTTTCACGGGTGGAATGTCAGGTAGAACTTACGCCGGACAGTTTGCAGAAGGAACTTCAGTATATGGAAGATTGGGCCATGAAGGAGAGCGACCCTTTGCAGAAAGCCGTACTGATGTTCCTTACGGGATATTATAAACTGGAGCTTTATCCTGAGAAGATGGATAGCGTGCTGTATTATTTCAATCAGGCAGTAAAAGAAAAAGAGGCCTTGTCGTCTGTATCGGCTGTAGATTTTCGTCCGATGACGGAGATTGGAAAATGGAGCCAGCGTTATTTCGGTGACAATATGTACGACCTGTTGTTGCGGCAGGTCATTTATCGCTTGAAGATGAACGGGCAGGACAGCAAGGAGGTGCAATGTGCCGTGTATGAAGATTATGAAAAGTTGCTGGCACAATACAAGGCTGTACACAATCGTGAAGCCGAGTTGCTGACCCGTTTGGATCGGTTGAGCTGCTGGCAACGCAGGGGATGGCGATATCCGCAACCGGCGTCGGATACCCAGGCGGTGGATTTGTGGAAGTCGTGGGCGGAAACCTATGTTGGATTGGATGCCTGTGCGGCGGTATATATCTGCTGGGCAGATTTCTATCACCGGAAGCAGGATTTTGTGTCTGAAATGAAGGTGATTGAAGAGGGATTGAAGCGTTATCCCGAATCGGAGTTTGCAGCCGACCTGGAAGACAAGCAGCGTATTGTGTGCATGCCTTCGCTTTCGGTACAGGTGACTCGGCCTTATCCGCAGGTGGAAACGGAACTTCGTGTCACTAGCAAGAACCTGGCAGGGGCCACGTTGGAATGGTATAAATTGAATCTCAAGGCATCTTCTTCTGTGTTTGCCAATAGTGTGGACCATGCAGCGTTAATTAAGAAATATGGCACACTGGTGGATAAGGTGCGGTTGGACTTGCCGGAGACGCCTGATTATAAGGACTCGGTATCTATTTTGACTTGTCGGATACCGGAAGCTGGAATTTATGTGTTGAAGTCCATTCCCGATGGTTATAAGGATAAGACAGGATACGATGTGGTGCATTTGTCTTCGCTTCAGGTAGTTTCTTTCCCGATGGAAGGAAAGCAGACCGAATGTCACGTGGTAGACCGGAAAACGGGGTTGCCGGTGGCAGGAGCCGAACTGGTGTTCTATTCAATTCCGGTACCAGGTAATTATACGGTATATAAGACGTATCGTACAGACAAGCAAGGAAAGGTAGTGGTTCCGGATATGAATACACAGTTGTGGATGCATGCACGGACTGCGAAAGATGATTTTATGGAGGTATCCTATTGGTCCAGAAGAATCTTGTCTACCGTAAGCAGCACGCAGAAGGCTATCGACCGGATAGATTTGTTTACAGACCGTGCACTCTATCGTAAAGGACAGACGGTGTACGTATCGGGAGTGGCCTATACGCAGAATGGGGATGAGGTGCAGGTACGTAAGGAGGCAACTGTGTGGCTGGCTTTGCGGGATGCCCACAATCAGGAAATCGCCCGAAAGGAGTTGACGACCGACGATTTTGGCGCATTCTCCACAGAGTTCCAGTTGCCGACGGAAACATTGGCCGGAACGTTCCGCATTGAATCGGACAAGACTTCTTGTGCTATTCGGGTGGAAGAGTACAAACGTCCGACGTTTGAGGTGACTTGGAAGGAGGTGCAGGAGGCCTATACCATGGGAGACTCTCTGACGTTGGAGGGAACGGCGAAGAAGTTCTCGGGTGCGCCGGTACAGGGCGGTAAGATACGTTATACTTTGAATCGCTCGAAAGCTTGGTTCTGGCGTATGGATGCGGAAGAGAAGCTGTTGGCGGAAGGGGAACTGATGACGCAGGCAGACGGAACCTTTGCGGTGAAAGTCTGCTTGGAGCGCCCGGATACGGAGGTTTCCTTGGGATGGGACGGATTTTACCGTTACCGGATAGAAGCGGAGGTGACGGATGTGGCTGGAGAAACCCAGCAAGGGGTACTGGTACTTCCGGTGGGTGAACATGCTGTTGGATTACAGATAAAGGGATTGGCTGGAAAAGTGGCTCGTGAGAAGCTGGAGAAGATTCAGGTGCAAGCCTTGAATCTGCAACGTCAGCCGGTGGCCTTGGAGGTGGCTTGTCATCTTTACCTCTTGGAGGAGACTGGAAAGAAGGGGCAGACGGTATGGTCGGATACGGTGAAGTCGGGCCAGCCTTTCTTGCCGGAGGCGTGGAAACAGCTGGCTTCCGGGAAATACGTGCTGGAAGTATCTGCCCGTGATGCGCATGGACGTCTTTGTCGCGCGGAACAGGAATTGGTACTCTTCTCTTTGAGTGACAGCGTTCCTCCGATAAAGACTGTGGAATGGTTCTATCAAGACGGTACGGAACTGCAGGCCGACCGGCCGGTGACTTTGTACGTGGGCAGCAGTGAGAAGAATGTACATCTGTTTTATCATGTATATAGCGGAAATCGGATGCTGGTGTCCGAGGCCCAGGTGTTGAACGAGGAAATTCGCCCGTTCTCCTATACCTGGAAGCCGGAGTATGGCGATGGAATCACCGTCAGCTTCGGATTTATGAAGGAGGGCATCTGGTATTCCAAACAGGTGGCTCTGAAGCGTCCGGTTCCCGAGAAGAAACTGACATTGAAATGGGAGACTTTCCGTGACCGTCTGCGTCCGGGTACGGAGGAAACTTGGACGATGCGGATTCTGGATGCCTCCGGTAAGTCGGCAGATGCCCGTCTGTTGGCTACTTTGTACGATGCTTCTCTTGACCGTTTGTGGGAGAATCCATGGAACTTCCATTTGACTTTCAGGCGTTATACACCCTCGGTGATGCCATTCATCCAGCAGATGAACAGTGTGGCAATGGCTTACTCTCCCTTCTATACCTATTCACTGTCTTCCGTCTATGTACCGGATAACTGGCAGTTGTACAGTCGCTTGTGGATTCCTTCTTTGCAGCTGTATAGAAGTCTGACACGCAATGTGCAGATGATTCGAGGTGCGGGAGTCATGATGAAGGCAGCTGCAGCGGCACCGAATGTGATGATGAAAGAAGATGTGGCTTTGGCGGAAGAGGGATTTTCTCAAAATGATGGTGTAGAGAGAGTGGAACTTCAGTTTGCGAATTTTGAATTGGAAGCAGAGCCGGATTTGACTTTACGGGAAAATTTCGCGGAAACCGCTTTCTTCTATCCCGATTTGCGGACCGATTCGACCGGTACCGTACGGTTAGTCTTTACCGTACCGGATGCGTTGACTCAGTGGAAGTTCCAGGGATTTGCCCATACGCGGGAGATGGATTATGGACTCATGCAGACCAAAACCCGTACCGAAAAACCGTTTATGGTCCAGCCGAACCTGCCTCGCTTCCTTCGTCGGGGGGATGAGGCTTCACTGGCAGCTTCGTTGATAAATTTATCCACCGAGGAGGTGAAAGGAAAGGCCCGGTTGGAGCTGGTGAATCTGGTGGATGGAAGCGTGGTTTACCAGTCGGCTCAGGATTTTTTAGTAAAGGCCGGAGAAACGGGCAGTGTACGTTTTGTTTTCCCAGTGAAAACGGATTGTGAGGTCTTGATTTGTCGGATGAAGGCCGAAGCGGGTGAGTTCAGTGACGGTGAACAGCACTACCTGCCTGTTCTGACCGATAAGCAATGGATGACCGAGACGCAGTCGTTGCAGGTGGAAGCCGGACAGTCTCAGCAGGTGGACCTGAAGGACAGGTTTAATGGGCAGAGCAAGACGGCCGAAAACCGCAGATTGACCATTGAATTAACTTCCAATCCGATCTGGTATGCCGTGCAGGCACTTCCGGTAGTTAGCAATCCGCAGCAGGACGATGCGTTTTCTTGGGCTACGGCTTATTATGCTCAGGCGCTGGCACAGAAGATTGTGGAATTGAATCCTCAGATTCAGACGGTGTTTGACAGCTGGCGGAAGCAGGGCATGAAGAAAGAGACTTTTTGGAGTGAGCTGGAACAGAATCCGGATTTGAAGAATCTGTTGCTGGCAGAAACTCCTTGGCTGGCGGAAGCGGCCAGTGAGCAGGAACAACGGCAACGGATTGGGTTGCTGTTCGAATTGAATACGATGAAATATCGTATGGATCAGGCCGTAACAAAGCTGAAGGCCTTGCAAAAGTTGGATGGAGGCTGGAGCTGGTTCGGCGGCATGCAGGGAAGCCGGATGGTCACCACGCAGGTGACGGAACTGCTGGCTCGTCTGAAATTCATGCAAGTGATGAGCGAGGTACGTGTGTCGGATATGTACTTGAAAGCCTTAAATTACTTGGAGGCAGCATTCTGTGAGGAATACCGGCAGCTCAAGGAGAATGAATCGAAAAAGAATGGAGTTCAATTGCCCAGTGAACTGGCCGTGAGATACTTGTATATTGTTTCGCTGGATAAAGCGGCAGCTGGCCGGGTACAGCAGGCCGCCAAGGAATATATGGTGGCAAAACTGGAAAACCGTTCCAATGAATACTCTATCTATGAGAAGGCTTTGATTGCCCGGATTCTGCAGGCGCAAGGAAAGAAGTCGCAGGCGGAAGTTTTGGTACATTCCATCAAGGAATATACTGTAGCAACTCCAGAAATGGGACGTTATTTCGATACACCGAAAGCTTTGTATGCCTGGAACGGGTATCGGATTCCGACACAGGTTGCCGCCATGGAGGCCATTCAGCTGGTGGAAAAGGATGAAACGATGCTGAACGAGATGAAGCACTGGCTGTTGAAGCAGAAGCAGGTACAACGCTGGAGTACCCCGTTAGCTACGGCAGATGCCCTCTATGCGTTGTTGTCCGATGGAACCGCCTTGCAAGAAACAGGGAAGATGGAGGCAAAGGCGACAGGTATCCAGCTGGAGACGCCGGACGACGGACTGGGATATATCCGTCAGACTTGGACAGGGAAAGCTACAGAGGTAAAGAATCTGACAGTAAGTCATGCGGGAAAAGGAGCCGGATGGGGGGCCGTTTATACCCAATACCTGGAAGATATGGACCGGATTCAGCAGTTTGAAGGAGACGGCTTGAAGGTGTCACGTGAATATATATATAAAGGTGAGACCTTGAGCCGGAAGTCTCTCTTGCATGTGGGTGACCGGTTGACCGTCCGATTGACTTTCCGTACCGACCGGGATATGGATTTTGTCAGCCTGAAAGATGAACGGGCTGCCTGCATGGAACCTGTGCAACAATTGTCCGGCTATGTGTGGAAAGATGGGCTGGGATATTATCAGGCTCCGGAAGATGCAGCTACCTCATTCTTTATCGACCACTTGCGGAAAGGCAGTTACGTGATAGAATACGAGGTCTACGTAGATCGTGCAGGAACCTATCAGGCCGGAACGGCCACCATACAGTCGGTATATGCGCCGGAGTTTGGAAGCCATACGGAAGGGCGTAGCCTTCAAGTGGAATAAGCAAATCCGGGTGGGTAAGTCCTGCCCGGTTTTTTATGCAGAAAGCAGGACAGAATAAATTTTCAGGCTTGATTTTGCTTGTTCCTGTTTTCTCTTTATCTTTGTTTCCATAATTTAGAAAGAATAAAATCAATGAAACGTATATATACTTTTTTCCTGTTGTGTATGGCTGCCTGTTTTTCTTTGTTTGCACAGCCCAAAATCACTTTCGACATGCAGACAAAGGATTTGGGGTATGTCTTATGGAGAAATCCGGCCACTGTTATTTATTCGTTTACCAATACAGGCAATAAGCCGCTGGTCATTTCCAATGTGACGACCTCTTGCGGTTGCGCCAAAGCGAAATGGACGGAAGACCCCGTGCCGGCAGGAGGGAAAGGAGAGATTACGGTGGTGTTTGATGCAGAAGCCATCGGGCATTTCTACAAAGATGTGGGTGTGTACTGCAATGCTTCACCTACGCCGATTTATCTCGACTTCAACGGAGAGGTGACGGCAGATGCGAAGAACTTCTCGTTTACGCATCCTTATGCTGTGGGAGCCATTCGCCTGAATCTGGATGAACTGGACTTTAAATCGGTGAACAAAGGCGACCGTCCGGTGATTGAATTGCTGGTTGCCAATACTTCCAATAAAGCATATTCTCCTGTATTGATGCATTTGCCTCCTTACTTGGAAGCTACGGCTGAGCCGGAAAAGCTGGGACGTGGAAAGACGGGAAAAATCCGGGTGACACTGGACTCTGAGAAACTTCCGAAACTGGGTATTACGCGTGCTTCCGTGTATCTGTCCCGTTTCCAGGGTGATAAGGTGGGAAGTGAAAATGAAATTCCGGTATCCGTAGCCCTGTTGCCCGATTTCTCCAAATTGACAGAACAGCAGAAGAATAATCCGCCTCAGATTACCTTGTCGGCCAAGGAACTGGAATTTGTAGACCTGAAACCCAAACAGAAAAAGTCGCAGACCATTGTCATTTCGAATACGGGTAAATCTGATTTGAATATTCAGGATATGCAGGTGTTCAGCATGGCTTTGGCCGTGAAGCTGAATAAGAGGGTGCTGAAACCGGGAGAATCTACCAAAATGAAGATTACCGTGTTGGCGCAGAACCTTCCCCGTGTGAAAGGTTCGCCACGTGTCTTGATGATTACCAATGACCCTAACCAACCGATGATTACCATCCGTGTGAAAGCCCGGCTGAAATCGTCTGATAAATAAATGAAGTATGGAACACCCCGAGAACAATGAAGCTTATAAGGGGTTAACTGTCAATCAAGGAGTGGAACAGCCCTCCATTGTTAATCCTTATCTGAAACTGAGAAAGAAACCCAAACGTCGTCAGTACACGGCAGCAGAGTATGTGGAAGGCATCGTGAAAGGCGATGTGACCATGCTGAGCCAGGCAGTGACGCTGGTGGAGAGTGTGAAACCGGAACACCAGGTGCTGGCGCAGGAGGTGATTGAAAAATGCCTGCCTTATTCCGGCAATTCCATCCGTATCGGCATCAGTGGGGTGCCGGGAGCCGGAAAGAGTACGTCAATCGATGTGTTCGGCTTGCACGTACTGGAAGAAAAAGGTGGAAAGTTGGCCGTATTGGCTATCGACCCCAGCAGTGAGCGTTCCAAAGGAAGTATCCTGGGCGATAAGACCCGTATGGAGAAACTGTCTGTACACCCAAAATCCTTTATCCGTCCGAGTCCTTCAGCTGGTTCGCTGGGAGGAGTAGCCCGCAAAACCCGTGAGACCATCATCTTGTGCGAGGCTGCCGGTTTCGACAAAATCTTTGTGGAAACAGTCGGAGTCGGGCAGAGTGAGACAGCTGTTCATTCCATGGTCGATTTTTTCCTGCTGATTCAGCTGGCCGGTACAGGTGATGAACTGCAAGGCATCAAGCGAGGAATTATGGAAATGGCCGACGGCATTGTCATCAACAAGGCCGACGGAAACAACATTGAGAAAGCCAAGCTGGCAGCCACTCATTTTCGGAATGCCTTGCATCTTTTCCCGGCTCCCGAATCGGGCTGGACGCCTCAGGTGCTGACTTATTCCGGTTTTTACAATATCGGTATCAAGGAAATCTGGGACATGATTTATGCCTACATTGATTTTGTCCGCAAAAACGGCTATTTTGAACGTCGCAGAAATGAACAGGCTAAATACTGGATGTACGAAACCATCAACGAGCATCTGCGCGACAGTTTCTATCAGAATCCGCAGATTGCCTCTTTATTGCCTTTGCAGGAACAGGAAGTGTTGGAAGGAAAAGCTACCTCTTTCTCTGCGGCACGGAAACTGCTCGACATGTATTTCTCGGGTTTGAAATGAATATGTTGCATAAATATGTAAATTCTTTTACATTCCTTTGTGGACTGAATAAAAATAAAGAAGAAAAGCCGGAGATATCGTACTGCAAAATGAATTAATATGTAACTTTGCGGACCAATTTTTCAGAAATCATGCAAAGTGAAACTAAACCGATTATAGAGGTAGAGGGCGTATCGAAGTTTTTTGGCGAGAAAACGGCCTTGGATCATATCAATCTGTCCATTAAAAAAGGAGAGTTTGTAACCATACTGGGACCTTCAGGTTGCGGCAAGACTACCTTGCTGCGCCTGATTGCCGGTTTCCAGACGGCTTCCGAAGGAGTGATTTGCATTGCGGGTAAAGAGATTACCCAGACTCCGCCTCACAAGCGTCCGGTGAACACGGTGTTCCAGAAGTACGCATTGTTTCCCCATCTGAATGTGTATGACAACATTGCTTTCGGATTGAAACTGAAGAAACTTCCGAAAGACGTGGTATTGAAAAAAGTCAAGGCTGCCCTGAAAATGGTGGGGATGACCGACTATGAGTATCGTGACGTGAATTCCCTTTCCGGTGGACAGCAACAGCGTGTGGCCATTGCGCGGGCCATCGTGAACGAGCCGGAGGTGTTATTGCTCGACGAGCCGTTGGCTGCACTCGATCTGAAGATGCGAAAGGACATGCAGATGGAACTGAAGGAGATGCACAAGTCATTGGGTATCACTTTTGTGTATGTCACTCACGACCAGGAGGAAGCCTTGACCCTGAGCGATACCATCGTGGTGATGAGCGAGGGGCGTATCCAGCAGATTGGTACCCCAACCGATATTTACAATGAACCCATCAATTCGTTCGTAGCCGATTTCATTGGCGAAAGTAATATCCTGAACGGGGTGATGGTGAAAGACAGACTGGTGCATTTCTGTGACCGGGATTTCGAGTGTGTGGACGAAGGTTTCGGGGAACAGACATCGGTGGATGTGGTGATTCGTCCGGAAGACCTGTATATATTTCCTGTGTCGGACATGGCACAGCTTCGCGGCGTGGTACAGTCGTGCATCTTCAAGGGAGTGCATTATGAAATGGTGGTGCTGTGCCAAGGGTATGAGTTCGTGGTGCAGGATTATCATGCGTTTGAAGCAGGTACGGAGGTCGGCCTGCTGGTGAAGCCTCACGACATCCATATCATGAAAAAGGAACGCTTGTGTAATACGTTTGATGGAAAACTGCTGGATGAAACGCATGTGGAGTTCCTTGGTTGTACATTTGAATGTGCTCCAGTCGATTTGCAGCAAGTGCCTTTGGGCGAAGTGCAGGTGGAAGTGGATTTCGACAAGATTGACTTGCAGGACGATGCCGAAGACGGAGCACTGACGGGAGAAGTGAAATTCATTCTTTATAAAGGAAACCATTATCACCTGACCGTCTGGTCGGACTGGGATGAGAATGTGTTTGTCGATACCAACGACGTATGGGATGACGGAGACCATGTGGGAATATCCATTGCTCCTGAAGACATCCGGGTACGTGTAAAACGGGAGGAACGATGAACAAGCTGCGTTTGTTTTTTCTGTCGCGGAGAAGCTGGACTTTACCTTACCTGATTTTTTCAATCATCTTCGTGATTATTCCGCTGGTCCTGATTGTGATTTATGCTTTTACGGATGACACGGGCCGGATTACCTTGGATAACTTTCGGAAGTTTCTGGCGCATCCGGAAGCCGTCAATACCTTTGTGTATTCCATCGGCATTGCTCTGCTCACTACAATCGGGTGTATCGTGTTGGGTTATCCGGCGGCTTGGATTCTGAGCCGGAGCCGTTCCAGCTATTCCCGTACGCTGATTATGCTGTTTATCCTTCCCATGTGGATAAATATCCTGATACGTACGCTGGCTACAGTGGCCTTGTTCGACTTTGCCAGTCTTCCGTTGGGCGAAGGAGCCTTGATTTTCGGAATGATTTACAACTTTATTCCGTTTATGATTTATCCCATTTACAATACACTTCAGAAGATGGACCCCAGTTACGTGGAAGCGGCCCAAGATTTGGGGGCCAACTCGTTCCAGGTGTTCTGGAAGGTGGTCCTTCCGTTATCCATGCCGGGAGTAGTGAGCGGCATCATGATGGTGTTCATGCCTACCATCTCGACCTTTGCCATTGCGGAACTACTTACCATGAACAACATCAAACTGTTTGGTACCACCATTCAGGAGAATATCAACAACAGCTTGTGGAACTACGGAGCGGCACTCTCACTGATTATGCTCTTCCTGATTGCCGCCACCTCCTTGTTCAGTGCCGACGATAAGAACGAGTCGGAGAAAGGAGGACAGGTATGGTAAAGAAAATATTGATGCAGACCTATCTGTGGGTGTTGCTGCTGATGCTGTATGCCCCGATTCTGATTATTGTGATTTATTCGTTTACCGAGGCCAAGGTGCTGGGTAACTGGACCGGTTTCTCGTTCAACCTGTATCGCTCGTTGTGTAATACGGGTGCCCATCATTCCCTGATGAATGCGCTGGTCAATACGATTGCCATCGCCTTTATTGCCGCCACGGTTTCTACCCTGCTGGGCAGTGTGGCCGCTATCGGCATTTATAACCTGAAGGCCCGGAGCCGGAAAGCCATGGGATTCATCAATACCATCCCCATTTTGAACGGAGATATCATTACCGGTATTTCCTTGTTCCTGCTTTTTGTGTCATTGGGTATTACCCAAGGTTTCACGACCGTGGTGTTGGCACACATCACTTTCTGCACGCCCTATGTGGTGTTGAGTGTATTGCCGCGCCTGAAGCAGATGAATCCGAACCTGTATGAGGCAGCACTCGATTTAGGAGCTACTCCCATGCAGGCCTTGTGGAAGGTGATTATCCCGGAAATCCGTCCCGGAATGATCAGCGGTTTCCTGCTGGCACTGACCATCTCCATCGATGATTTTGCCGTGACGGTGTTTACCATCGGCAACCAGGGACTGGAGACGCTTTCTACCTATATTTATGCGGATGCCCGCAAGGGAGGATTGACACCGGAACTCCGTCCGTTGTCTGCCGTGATTTTTGTGGTGATTCTGGTGCTGCTGATAATTATTAACCGTAGAGCTGACAAAGCAAAGAACAAATGAAACAGAAGATGAAAAGGTGGAGCTGGTGGGCGATGCTCTGTGTATGCTCCCTGCTGACAAGCTGTTACAATGCCGGGGAGTCGCGTGAGAATGTGCTGAAGGTGTACAACTGGGCCGATTACATTGGCGAAGGGGTATTGGAAGATTTCCAGCAATACTATAAGGAACAGACGGGAGAGGATATCCGCATTGTGTATCAGACGTTCGATATCAATGAAATCATGCTGACCAAGATTGAAAAAGGGCATGAAGATTTTGATGTGGTCTGTCCGTCGGAATACATTATCGAGCGCATGCTGCACAAAGGACTGCTGCTGCCCATCGACACTGTTTTTGCTCACTCACCCAATTACATGAAAGGGGTAGCCCCTTATATCCGCCAGCAGATTGACAAGCTGACGGTGCCGGGCGACCAGCCGGCCAGCCGTTATGCGGTCTGTTACATGTGGGGTACGGCCGGACTGTTGTACAATAAGAAATATGTCTCTGCGCAGGATTTACGCTCCTGGGGGTGTCTGTGGGACAAACGGTATGCAGGAAAAATTCTGATGAAGGACTCTTACCGGGATGCGTATGGCATGGCGTTACTGTATGCCCATCGGGAAGACTTGAAAGACAGTACTCGCAGTGTGGCCAGTCTGATGAACGACTATTCACCGGCTTCTATGGACTCGGTGGAAAAATATCTGAAACTGCTGAAGCCTAATGTGGCAGGTTGGGAAGCCGATTTTGGCAAGGAGATGATGACCAAGGGGAAGGCATGGATGAACATGACCTGGAGTGGCGATGCGCAGTGGGCCATCGAAGAAGCTGCGGAGGTAGGAGTGGATTTGGGATATACCATTCCGGAAGAAGGAAGCAACGTGTGGTACGACGGCTGGGTGATTCCCAAGTATGCCCAGAATCCGAAGGCTGCCAGCTATTTCATCAACTTCCTGTGTCGTCCGGACATTGCCTTGCGGAACATGGAAGAAAACGGATACGTCAGTTCCATTGCCGCTCCGGAAATTATGGAGGCCTGCATTGATTCTACTTTGAACAAGGAAGTGGATGCCAGTTACTTCTTCGGTTCGGAAGCGCGTCACGTGAAATTGCGGAACACCCAGTATCCCGACAAGTCGGTGATAGCCCGTTGTGCCATGATACGCGATTTCGGCGACAAGACTGTAGATGTGCTGGAAATTTGGTCGCGGGTGAAAGGAGACAACCTGAACAGTGGGCTGGTCATTCTGATTCTGCTGGTGTTTGTCGGACTGAGTGCCTGGCAGATTCGTCGTCGCTGGCTGCGCTATAAGCGGAGCCATTACAAGCGTTCGCGCCGGAAGCTTCGCCACAAGTAAGTCACAAATTGAGGGAACCAAAAAGAAACCTCCTTTCCGGGTGCGCCCGAAAAGGAGGTTTCTTTTTATGTGATATAAGGGAATATCAGATAGACAATTCATGCAATACGTTCACCAGTTCACGGTCAATCGGCTTGTCGTTCTTGATAGCCTTGGCAAACGGTACGTACACAATCTGGTCGTTTTCGATACCGATCATTACGTTGCGCTGGCCTTCCATCAATGCCTGGATGCTGGCTACACCCATACGGCTGGCGATGATACGGTCGTGAGCTGTCGGACGTCCACCACGCTGCAAGTGTCCCAGAATGGTGACACGAACATCATACTGCGGATATTCGTTCTTCACACGTTCCGCATAGTGCATGGCTCCACCCGTGATTTCACTTTCGGCTACCAGTACGATGGAACTGTTCTTTGATTTACGGAATCCGTTGTTGATGAATTCTTCCAGCTGGTCTACTTCCGTGTTGAATTCCGGAATGATGGCTGCCTCTGCTCCGGCAGCGATGGCACCGTTCAATGCCAAGAAGCCGGCATCACGTCCCATCACTTCCACGAAGAACAGACGTTCGTGAGAAGTTGCGGTATCACGAATCTTGTCCACTGCATCCAGAATCGTGTTCAGGGCAGTGTCATAACCGATGGTCGTGTCTGTACCAAACAGGTCATTGTCGATGGTGCCGGGAAGTCCGATGCAAGGTACGTCAAACTCTTGTGCCAGCAGACGGGCACCGGTCAAAGAACCGTCTCCACCGATGATGATGAGGGCATCGATGCCTTCACGTTGCATGGTTTCGTAAGCGATTTGACGTCCTTCTGGGGTACGGAATTCCTGACAACGTGCGGTTTTCAGGATTGTACCTCCTAATTGTATGATATTGCTGACATTTTCAGTCTTAAATTCCTTGATTTCACCCGTAATCAATCCTTTATAGCCTCTGTAAATACCTTTTACTTTCAGTCCGTTGTAGATAGCGGAACGGGTGACGGCTCTGATTGCGGCATTCATGCCTGGTGCATCACCTCCGGAGGTCAGAATACCGATACATTTAATAGTTCCCATAATTGTTAGTTGTTAGTTTGATTTTTATGAAGCAAAAGTACAAAAACTGTTGCTATTTCGCGGTGAATTTCTTCCTTATTCTTCGTTCATTATAACTTTTTTACACGCTTCCATCAGCCATTTAGGCGTAGAAGTGGCTCCACAGATTCCAATGGAATGTGCACGTGACAATATGCTCTTGTCAATCTCTTCCGGTTTGTCAATCTGATAGGAGTTGGGGTTGACTTTCTTGCATTCCTGAAAGAGAATCTTTCCGTTGGAACTTTTGTGTCCGCAGACGAAGAAAATCAGGTCATGGCTGGCCGCGAATTCCCGGATGTGGGGCATGCGGTTGGCCACCTGCCGGCAGATGGTATCGAAATATTGGAAAGAGGCTTCCGGAGAGATGTGTTCCTCGATATAGGAGACAATCTGGCGGAACTCGTCGAGCGACTTGGTGGTCTGTGAATACAGCCGGATGTCTTTTGTCATGTCGAGCTTGCTCACTTCTTCCAGTTTCTCGATAACGATGGCTTTTCCTTTTGTCTGGCCTACCAGTCCCAGCACCTCGGCATGACCGTTTTTCCCGTAGATGACAATCTGTCGTTCCCGACCGTTGGGAGTGGTGTCGTATTCCTGCTTGATTCTTTTCTGCAACCGCAATACCACCGGACAAGTGGCATCGATGATTTCAATCTGATTTTTTCGGGCCAGTTCGTAAGTTTCGGGTGGTTCGCCGTGAGCACGCAGCAGTACCTTTACATTCCGCAGGCGGGCAAACTCTTCGTGGTTGATGGTAATCAGTCCCAGTTTTTTCAGACGCTCACATTCCTGTCCGTTGTGCACGATGTCGCCCAGGCAATATAAGGGTTCTCCTTTTGCCAGTTCTTCTTCTGCCTTGGAGATGGCCGTGGTCACTCCGAAACAAAATCCGGACTCCTTATCTATTTCAATGTGATGCATGGGTGGCTTTTTCAAATTGTTCCTTTAACCATTCTTTCTGTTCGGGAATCGTCATTTCGCTGTTGTCCAGCAGGATGGCGTCGTCGGCCTTGCGGAGCGGGCTCACTGTCCGGTTTTGGTCAATGCGGTCGCGTTCTTCCACGTTGTGCAGGATTTCATCGAAGGAGGCTTCCTGTCCTTTGGCCTTGAGTTCCTCGTAGCGGCGCTGGGCACGAATCTGGGCGGAAGCTGTGACGAAGATTTTCAGTTCGGCGTCGGGAAAGACTGCGGTACCGATGTCTCGCCCGTCCATGACAATCCCTTTTTCCTTGCCCATTTCCTGTTGCTGACGTACGAGTGCCTCCCGTACGAAACCGAGAGCGGCTACCGGGCTGACATGGGAGGAGACTTCCATGGTACGGATGCGTTCTTCCACGTTTTTCCCGTTGAGGAAAGTCATCGGGCGCTGGGTTTCCGGGTTGAGCTGGAAGGAAATCTGGATTTGTCCCATCTGCTGGCGGAGCGCTTCTTCCTGAATGCTTCCGTCGGCATTAAACAATCTGTTTTCCAGACAATACAGTGTAACGGCCCGGTACATGGCGCCGCTGTCTATATAGATGTATCCGATTTCTTTGGCTAAGTCTTTAGCCATGGTACTTTTCCCGCAGGAAGAGAATCCGTCGATGGCAATAATAATTTTTTTCATGATTCAGTGAGTATGTGAATGATAATGTGTACAAAGATAGGGAAAATCCTTTGGATTTCGAATGCTTTTTCTGGAAGTTTATGGGTGGTGGTTTGGCGAGAAGCAGAAAGAAAGAACAAACTGAGATGGATTAAAAAACGTTGTGGAGTAGATGGAAACGGCTCCTGGCATTTTTTATGTTTCCCTGCTGGAAAACGTATGTCTCTGCTTGGGGAAATGTACGTTTCCTGTATGGAAAACGTATGTTTTCGCCTTGTGAAAACTGAAAAAAAATAAGGCATTTGCCGCTTATTGCCAAGGCGAAATAAAAAATATGCTTGGTTTTGCATTATTTTTACTTCCGGAAGATGAATTTTTAAGGATTTGTGTTACCTTTGTCGCGTATAGAGTATTAACCTTTAATAAACACATTTATGGAAGTCAAAAAATCGCCTAAAGCGGACCTCGAGGGAAAAAGAACCACGTGGTTGTTGTTCGGCTTCATACTGGTCTTGGCAGCGATGTTCGTAGCGTTCGAATGGACAGAACGTGACAAGCAGATTGTTACCGAAACAGGTATCGTCGAACCTATTTTTGAGGAAGAAATGATTCCTATCACTGAACAGCAGGAACAGCAGCAGGCACCGCCTCCTCCTGAAGCTCCGAAAATGGAAGAAGTGTTGCAGATTGCAGATAATGATGCAAACGTAGAGGAATCTACCATCCAGTCAAGTGAGGATGACAACACGCAGGCTGTGGAAATCAAGTATGTGCCGGTTGAAGTGGAAGAAGAAGAACCGGAAGAACAGCAGATTTTCCAGGTAGTAGAAGAGATGCCGGAATTCCCGGGTGGTATGGCTGAATGTTTGAAGTTCATTGGTAAGAATATCAAATATCCGACTATTGCACAGGAAAACGGTGTACAGGGACGTGTAATCATCCAGTTTGTGGTTAACCAGGATGGTTCTATCGTTGACCCGGTGGTGATGCGTAGTGTAGACCCGTACTTGGATAAGGAAGCGCTCCGTGTGATTAAGATGATGCCGAAATGGAAACCAGGTAAGCAGCGTGGTAAACCTGTACGTGTGAAATATACCGTACCTGTAACCTTTAAGTTGCAGTAATCTATTGACCGTTATAATAAAGTGAAGGCTGCGTTTTGCAGCCTTTCTTTTTTCTCTTATTTTAAAATTGCATTTCCATGAAACAACAGACAAGTGAACAATTGTTGCAGCAGATTCACGAATATATTGGAAGCCTTTCTTATATGCGGAATCCGATGGGACTTTACGACCCGATTGAATATGTGCTGGGGCTGGGTGGCAAACGTCTGCGTCCGGTTTTGATGCTGCTGGCTTATAATTTATACAAGGAAGACGTGACCCGTATCTTTTCTCAGGCGGCAGGCATTGAAACGTACCATAACTTTACCTTGTTGCATGATGACTTGATGGACAAGGCCGACATGCGCCGGAATAAACCGACGGTACATAAGAAATGGGATGAAAATACGGCGATTCTTTCGGGAGACGCCATGCTGATTCTTGCTTATCAGTTCATGATGCAGCAATGTCCGGCAGAATACGTGGGAAGGGTGATGGAAGTGTTTGGCCGTACCGCTCTTGAGGTATGCGAAGGACAGCAGTGGGACATGGAGTTCGAACATCGTCTGGATGTGACGGTCGACGAGTATATCGAAATGATTCGTCTGAAGACTTCCGTGTTGCTTGCGGCAGCTTTGAAAATTGCTGCCATCTTGGGAGGTGCTCCCGAAAAGGATGCGCAGTTGCTCTATGATTTTGGCATTAAGATGGGACTGGCTTTCCAGTTGCAGGATGATTACCTGGATGTGTATGGTGATCCGGCTGTCTTTGGAAAGAAGATTGGAGGAGATATTCTTTGCAATAAGAAGACCTTTATGCTGATTACCGCCTTGAGCCTGGCTGAAGGAGAAGATAAGGAAACGTTACTGAACTGGCTTCGTGCTACGGACTATGTGGCTGAAGAAAAAATCCGGTCGGTTACAGCTCTATATAATAAGGTAGGAGTGCCGGAACTTTGTCAGGCTCGCATTGATGCATATTATGAAGAAGGGCTGTTGCTGCTGGAGAAGGTGAGTGTGGAGCCGTCTCTTAAAGAGGAACTGAAAAAGTTTGTCTGTCACTTGATGGAACGTAAACTGTAAAGAGATGAATGCCCTGATTGATACCCATACCCATCTTTATGTGGAAGAGTTTGACGCGGATCGTGAGCTTGCGGTGATTCGTGCGGTCGAAGCAGGTGTGACGCGCTTGTTCATGCCTAATATTGATGACACTACGGTGGAGGCAATGCTCCGGCTGTGTGATGCACACGAGTGTTGTTATCCGATGATTGGCCTCCATCCCACTTCGGTGGATGAAAACTGGAAGAAACGGCTGGAAAAAGTGAAAGGCTATCTGACTTCTTCTCATCGTTTTTATGGAATCGGTGAGGTCGGCATCGACTTGTATTGGGACAAGACGTTCCGCAAGGAGCAGATGTGGGTGTTTGAAGAACAAGTGAAGTGGGCTTTAGAATACGGCCTGCCCTTGATTATACATTGCCGGGAAGCTTATCCGGAACTGCTGGAAGTGTTGTCCGGCTATAAACATACGGCGTTGCGGGGAATTTTCCATAGTTTTACCGGAACCGGAGAAGATGCGGAGCGGTTGCTGGAATTCGAATCCTTCATGCTGGGAATAAACGGGGTGGTCACTTTCAAAAAAAGCTGTCTTCCGGAAGTCCTGAAAGAGGTGCCTTTGAAACGTGTCGTGCTCGAAACCGATTCTCCTTATCTGGCTCCGGTACCCTATCGTGGCAAGCGGAATGAAAGTGCGAATCTGGTGAAGGTGGCAGAATGTCTTTCCTTCATTTATGGGATACCCTTGTCGGACATCGCTTCTCAGACTACGGAAAATGCCTTAAAAGTCTTCACAAATGCGGAGAAAAGTTTTTAAAGTTTATTAATTTCGACTTCAAAAGTAAACTTTTGCAGGCTTGATGTTATGTAAGACGAAAAAAAAGAATACATTTGTGACTGAAATCAGCAAGGGGATAAAAAACGTTGAAAGGAGCCTCCGGCTGATTGGAAAAAGGAGAGGTGCTCGAGTGGTTGAAGAGGCACGCCTGGAAAGCGTGTATACGCCAAAAGCGTATCACGGGTTCGAATCCCGTTCTCTCCGCGAAAAAGAGAAAAACAATTAACAAACTATTAATTAATTAATCTTAAAAATTAGACACACAATGAAAAAGTTATTTGCAATTCTTGCAGTGATGGGAGTCCTCTCGTTTGGAATGACTCAGACAGCTATGGCTCAGGATTCAACAGCTACAGCAGCTCCGGCTCAGACAGAAGAAGTAGCGGCAGCTGATGAAGCAGCAGCACCTGTAGTTGTTGAAGAAGGTGGTATGCACAAAGAGTTAAAAACTAAGTTTATTGAAGGTGATGCAGGCTTCATGTCATTGGTTGCTATCGCATTGGTCCTTGGTTTGGCTTTCTGTATTGAACGTATTATTTACTTGAGCTTGGCTGAAGTTAACGTGAAGAAATTGATGGCTAAAGTTGAAGAAGCTTTGGAAAAAGGTGATGTAGAAGGTGCAAAGACTGTTTGCCGCAACACTCGTGGTCCGATTGCTTCTATCTGCTATCAGGGTCTGATGAGAATCGATGAAGGTCTGGATGTAGTTGAACGTTCTGTAGTTTCTTACGGTGGTGTTCAGGCTGGTTACCTTGAAAAAGGATGCTCTTGGATTACATTGTTCATCGCGATGGCTCCGTCTTTGGGATTCTTGGGAACTGTAATCGGTATGGTTATGGCGTTCGACCAGATTCAGATTGCTGGTGATATCTCTCCGACAGTTGTTGCAGGTGGTATGAAAGTGGCCTTGATTACTACAATCTTCGGTTTGATCGTTGCTTTGATTCTTCAGGTGTTCTATAACTACATCTTGTCTAAGATTGAAGCTATTACAAGTCAGATGGAAGATTCTTCTATCACATTGCTTGACATGATCATGAAGTATAATCTGAAATACAAAAAATAATTCGTACAATGGCTAAATTATCATATAAAGTATCTTACTATGTGTTCTATGTCTGCATAGCCGTTATATTGGTGGTGCTGGCGATGTTCTACTGCGTAGGATATGATGTAACAAATGCAGCCGGCTTGACCGAACCGACCAATACGCCGGCATTGATGTACCTGATGTATGGTATGTTCTTCCTCTGTGTGGCAGTAACAGTGATTGCAGCTGCAGCACAGTTTGGAGCAGCTTTGAAAGATAATCCGAAAGCAGCAATCAAGTCTTTCATGGGACTTATCTTGTTGGCAGTGTTGCTCATCGTTACTTATAATATGGGATCTGATGCAGCCGTTACAATGGGTGGTGGTACAGTATATGACAACAAGGTCATGCTGAAAGTGACAGACATGTTCTTGTATTCTACTTATGCATTGCTTATTGTTGCAGCAATCGGTACATTGTTGAACTTGATTGGTGTTTTTAAACAGAAATAATTATTCATTGAGTTAAAACGGAGATTGATAAAATGGCAAAAGGGAAAAGAAAAGTGCCGGGCATTAATGCCAGTTCAACGGCTGATATTTCTTTCATCTTGTTTATATTCTTCCTTATTACAACTTCAATGGATACTGACCGTGGCTTGGCAAGACGATTGCCGCCACCTCCTGAAAACACAGAAAATCAGGAAGATGTGATTGTAAGGGAAAGAAACGTTCTTCAGGTACGTATCAACAAGGATGACCAGTTGATGGTAGGAGGAGAATGGTTCGATATAAAGCAACTGAAAGAAAGAGCAAAGGAATTTATTTCCAATCCGAATAATGATGAGAATTTGCCGGAAAAGCATGCTAAGCAGCTTCCGTTCTTCGGCAATGTCATGATTACGGATAAGCATGTAATTTCTGTACAGAACGACGTGGGTACAAGTTATGACATGTACATTCAGGTTCAGAACGAACTGGTGGCAGCTTACAATGAATTGCGTAACGAATTGGCTATGTCGCAATTTGGTAAGTCTTTGGCAGACTGTTCTGAAGATGAAAAGAAAGCTATAACTGACTATTATCCGCAGAAGATATCTGAAGCAGAACCTAAAAAGTATGGAGGAAAATAAACATGGGAAAATTTAATAAGACCGGTAAGCGTGAAATGCCTGAGTTGAATACTTCTTCTCTGCCTGACCTTATCTTTACCATGTTGTTCTTCTTCATGATTGTAACAACCATGCGTGAAGTTACATTGAAGGTTCAGTTCAGAGTGCCTCAGGCTACGGAACTGGAAAAACTGGAAAAGAAATCCTTGGTATCTTTTATCTATATCGGAAAACCGTTGAAGGAATTCCAGAAGACAATGGGTACTACAGACCGTATTCAGTTGAATGATAAGTTCGCTGAATCTTCAGAAGTACAGGATTACATTTATCAGGAGCGTGAAAACATGAAAGAAGAAGACAAGCCGTTTATGACTGTTTCCCTGAAGGTGGATGCAAAAACCAAGATGGGTATCGTAACAGAAGTAAAACAGGCTCTTCGTCAGGCATACGCACTGAAGATTAACTATTCAGCTACTCAGCGTCAGTAATAGTTTTTCATACTTACAAGAAAAGGCTGTCTCTTTAGAGATGGCCTTTTTTTTATGCCTTTTGAGGAGGTCTTATTGGTGTGATGTGGACTGAAACTCTTTATGTGGGATTGTTGTCATTCTGTTTCTGTGGGAGAAGGAGGGGAAAAGGAGGGAAATGCAGTGGCATACATATTCTTGTCTGAACATGCGGGGGAGAAAATGAATGTTTTCTGTTACTAAAGGATAAGAAGGTATATGGGTATTTGTATGAAGAGAGTTGTTGGGCTGCTCCTTTTTAAGTGAAATAAGGGCAGAGTTTGTGTTTCTTATTGTGAAACGATGGGAGGAGCAAGTAATGATTGTTTCTTTTTCCAGTAATACACTTGTCCGTAAATATCAGCCAATGCCCAGCCAATAGGTATGGACCACCAGATACCGTGTACGCCAATGGAAGGAATAGATGCCAAAAAATAGGCTAAGGCTACGCGTGTCCCTAGAGAAAGTATCGTGAGTATGATGGATAGGTGAGGCTTGCATATCGCCCGGTAAAAGCCATACCATAGAAACAAGTAACCGATGCCTAAGTAGAAACTGCCTTCCACCCGGAGATATTCTACCCCAATCCGGATAATTTCTTTTTCGTCCGATGAAATAAAAATCTGCATTAGCCAGGGAGCGGTCAGGAAGATAAGCGCTGAGAGAAGCAGGCAGAAGAGTGTAGTCATCCAGAACGCTTTTTTGAATCCTTGCAGGATGCGCTCTTTCTTTCCGGCTCCGTAGTTTTGGGCGGTGAAGGTAGAAAAGGCATTGCCGAAATCCTGTACGGGCATGTAAGCAAAGGAATCAATTTTAACGGCGGCGGTGAAGGCAGCCATGACGGAGGTACCGAAACTGTTGACCAGTCCCTGTACCATCAGAATGCCAAAGTTCATGACCGATTGTTGTATGCAAGTCAGCGAGACATACGAAAATACTTGCCTGACGAGTGGACGGCTTATCTTGAAGTCTTTACATGTAAGCCGTGTTTCCGGAATTTTTCTCCAGCAGTACAGCCAAAGTCCGATGGCCGAAACGGCTTGCGAGAGGACCGTGGCTGTGGCTGCTCCTGCAATACCGTAGCCGAGTCGAAGGATAAACAGCAGGTCGAGTACGATGTTTAATACGACGGAGATTGCCAGATAGACTAAAGGGGTAAAGGAATTGCCTAATGCTCGCAGGAGGTAGGCATAATAATTATACAAGTAGACGAACCAGATACCGATAAAAGTAATTTTCAGGTAGTCATACGTCATTTCTTGTAACTCTTCCGGAGTTTGCAGCCATTGGATAATCGGACGAATGCAGCTGATGGCGAAAGCGAAAATGAGGAAGGTAGCAATGCCCGTAATGAGTAGAGCAGCTGCTTGAGTGCGTTTCAGGAGTTCATAGTCTTTGGCTCCGTAGCGCATGGAGAACAAGGCACTGCATCCCATGCACAGACCGATGAAAATGGAAGTGATAAATACCATGAGCGTGTAGGAAGATCCTACGGCGGCCAGCGCGTTGGCTCCTAGCGTTTGGCCGATAATCAGTGTATCCGCAATGTTGTATCCTTGTTGGAGCAGGTTGCCGAGGATGAGGGGATAAGCCAGACAAAGCATGCTTTGGGTGATATTTCCCGAAGTGAGGTCTTTCGTGCGACTGGTCTGCATGGTTTATGGAGTATGATAAAATAAAATGGATTTAATAAACGCGTGTTTATTAAATCCATTTTTACTATGTGCGCCTGATAGGACTCGAACCTACACGTCTCACGACACCAGATCCTAAGTCTGGCGCGGCTACCAATTACGCCACAGGCGCGTACAGAAAACGATTTCTGCATTTGCGGAGGCAAAGGTAGGAATAATTTCCCGAATCTCCAAATTTGCGGGTTAATTCTTTAGTATTTTGATGGCGGTTTCAATGAGCGTATCTTTTCCCCGTTGCATGTCTTCGCTGGTCATGTCCACTTTCACATCCGGTTCGATACCAAACTCCAGTTGGTTCATGTCCGGGTCGAACATGGGGCTGGCCGAGAAACGGATGGACCATCCGTTGGGGATTTCGGAACTGAACGGCAGGCCGGAACCGCCTCCGGTCGTATCTCCCAGGGTCGTTACATTTGGGAACTGCCGCATGGTGTTCACAAAGTCGTTGGTAGCACTATAGGAACGTCTGTTGGTCAATACCACAGCCTTTTTCTGCCAACGGATGCTGTTAGACGGTTCCTGATACACTGGTTCCGGATCGGAAAAGTCATTGTGGCCGGGTCCCGTTTTGTGGCGGATGTAGCCCACCAGCACCTTTTCGTTGGTAAACCGGGAGGCTAGCTTTTGGGCTGTAGTCAGGCTACCCCCTCCGTTATTGCGCACGTCGATAATCACTCCGTCGCAGATTTCCAGTTTCTTTAGCATCTGGTCTAGGTTTCCGTCACCAATGCCGTCGGAGAAACTCTCGCAGTACACATAGCCGATGTTGTTGTCCAGTATCTGGTAGGTGAGTCCGGAAGTGATGATATAGTCTTTTTTAAGGTAATTGCTTTGGATGCTGTCGCTGAAATTGCGCGGGTAGGCATCAAACCATTCCCGGTATTGCGAGCTGCCTAAGGAGCTGCTCAGATTCACATGGCCGTCCCTGAGTTCGTTGACCATATCTGAAAGAACTTCAAAAAGATTCTCCCAGCTCATCGACGAAGAAATCCGTTTCGCATAGCGGGTGTGTACTTCGTCCCAGTCCAGACCATACACTTCCTTTTTGTAATCCAGGAAACAATATTGCTCGTCGATGATTTTCCAGAGCGATTCAAAATTGGCTTCCGGTGTATTGCCCTGAATGTCTTCACGGATACATGAAGAGAATACGGTGCAGGCCAGCATCAGCAGGAGGCCATATAGGGAAAAATGATATATCTTCTTCATATCAGTAGGGAGTAACGTTTGAAGGCATGGTGATTCGGTTCTTACCTTTCAGCAGATAGAAATTCTTCACGAAGCCAATCATGAAATCATGTGAGTAAGTATGGTACTTCAGGTGGTTGACCTTGGCCTGCTGGAGGTCGCAGACATAGGCTACACGCATTGTGACTTTCCGGATAGGGAAGTCGAGGGTCAGCATCTGCCGTAGAGAAGGGCTGTTGTGGAGTGAAGTAAACAGCACATTCTTTCCTTTATGTCCCAAGGAGAACATTTCGTAGTATGACTGTCCGAATTCGGGAGAGAACATGGCACCCAGCAACGGAAGGTTGGCCTGGTAACGTACTACTAGCGGATAATTGCCAATGTGGAACTTGTAGATGGCCATGCCGGAGATGCCCAGACTACCGTACGCTTTGGCCTGTGCCGGGTTATTGGAATTGCGCGTATTGTACACGAATCCCCCGTTCAGGTCAATTGTCGGGCCGGCCAGCAGCTTCAGCTGCTCACTGAGACGGAACTGATAGTGGAGAGCATAACTCCAGTTCAGCAGTCCGGTATACATATAGCCTGTCTTGCTGGGATTGTGTGTGTACGACATGTAGGCCTGTAATAGATTTTGTGCCGATACATTTCCATTCATCAGCCGGGTCATGCGCATATTCTCGCGCAGGATACGTACCTCCGGCCCTTTGTATTCCAATGGAGAAAGATACGTGTCGAGCACGTTGCTTACGCCTGCTCCGTAGAGTACGGAACGCATCACGTAGCGGGTCGCGCGCAAGCTGTCTTCCTGTGCATGAAGCACAAAGGCCGACAGGCAGGCGCAGAGTAGAAAGAAAATTCGTTTCATGCGGTTAAAAGAGTTTCATTTGTCCGTCGTCTTCCTGGATATCCTCTTCTTCAGCTCCGTCTTCCTCTTCTTTTTCCGGTTCTTCCGGTTCCGGCTCCGGCATGCGGGTCGGTTCCAGTTCGGTAATCCGGTCGACAGTATAAGTGGTCAGACGTTTGCCCTTGGCTTTGAAGCTCTTGACACCCACAAAGTCGCTGGCTTCCAGCACGAGTGCTTCCCGGAAGCTGTCGTGTCCGCCAAAATCGACTTGTATGCGCGGGTACACCTGACAAGTCAGTAGGATGAGTTGGGTATGTTTGTTGTCGCCCAGGAAATTCTGTTTCTTGTTGGTCGCTTCGAAGGTGAACCGTTTCAGGTACGGATAATTCTGCTGGTCAGCATCATAGAGTACGGCTGTCCATACCTTATCGGGATTGAACTTCTCGATGCAGAGAATGTCCGGATCATAATGGTTGTTCAGGTCGAAGTTCGTGGTGTAGAACTCTCCGTTCTTTTGAATAACCAGGATACTTTCATCGCTTTGGAATTCGCCCAAGTACTGTCCTCTGCCGTCGTAGTTGAGTCGCAGCACGTCGTGGTCGAACCATACCTTTCTGCCGCCGAGTGTGGAACCTCCTTTCTGTTTCAGGCTGATTTTGTGTACCTCGGCCTTGGTAAGCAGATTACCCATCGACTGCTTGCCCTTGATGTGGATGGTGCTGAAGTCCTTTTCGAAGGTCGGTTTCTTGATACGGGGCGTTGGGCGCAGGATGACCCGGATGACTTCCGCTTCTCCGTTGGGATTGGCTGTGAAGTAGACAATCTTGGAGCCTGGCGTACCTTGTGTCACGTCGTACTCCCGGTCGCGGATGATGGAGGTCACATTGAAGCGTTTGATATAATAATACCCATCCTTTCCGTCACGGTAAATGACGTTGTAGATGGTACGTTTGTCGTTCTTTTTGAATACGTTGACATACAGGATGTTCTTCCCGACAAACAGCTTGTCGGACACACGGACAATCTTATACTTTCCGTCCTTGTAGAAGATAATCACATCGTCGATGTCGGAACAGTTGCACACATACTCGTCTTTTTTCAGTCCCGTACCGATGAAGCCTTCTTCCCGGTTGATGTACAGCTTTTCGTTGGCTTCCGCCACTTTGGTCGCCACGATGGTGTCGAAGTTGCGGATTTCCGTACGACGAGGGAAATTCTTTCCGTATTTCTCTTTCAGGTGCTGATACCAGTCGATGGTATATTCCGTGATGTGTGCCAAGTGGTTGTCAATCTCCTCCAGCTGGGCTTTTAAACGGGCGATGAATTCGTCCGCCTTGTCCTTGTTGAACTTGAGGATACGCGCCATCTTGATTTCCATCAGTTTGAGGATATCTTCTTTCGTCACTTCGCGCACGAACTGCGGATAAAACGGAGTCAACCGTTCGTCAATATGCTCGCAGGCTGCATCCATGGACTCTGCCTGTTCGAATTGCTTGTCCTTGTAAATCCGCTCTTCGATGAAGATTTTCTCCAAGGACGCAAAATGCAAGGTTTCCAGCGTTTCGTCCCGCTGTATTTCCAGTTCTTTCCGGAGCAGGGCCAGTGTGTTGTCGACCGATTTCTTCAGCACTTTGCTCACCGAGAGGAAATGCGGTTTCTTGTTGTCGATGACACAGCAGTTGGGCGAGATATTCACCTCGCAGTCCGTAAAGGCATACAAGGCATCCAGTGTCTTGTCGGACGATACACCTGGCGTGAGATGTACCAGAATCTCCACCTTTCCAGCCGTGTTGTCGTCTACTTTCCGAACCTTAATCTTTCCCTTTTCGATGGCCTTCAGAATGGAATCAATCAGAGACGATGTGGTTTTCCCGTAGGGAATCTCGCTGATGCACAATGTCTTGTTGTCGAGCTTGGAAATCTTGGCCCGTACGCGTACCACGCCTCCTCTTTCGCCGTCGTTGTAACGGGACACATCGATGGAGCCTCCAGTCTGGAAGTCCGGATAGAGCTGAAAGTCTTCTCCGTGCAGGTAAGCAATGGCCGCATCGCACAATTCGTTGAAGTTATGGGGAAGAATCTTGGAAGAAAGTCCTACGGCAATACCTTCTACCCCCTGAGCCAACAGTAGCGGGAATTTCACCGGCAGGGTGACCGGTTCCCGGTTTCTTCCGTCGTAGGAAGCCTGCCATTCCGTGGTTTTCGGGTTGAACACTACGTCGAGGGCGAATTTGGATAGCCGGGCTTCGATGTAACGGGGAGCCGCTGCGCTGTCGCCCGTCAGGATGTTACCCCAGTTTCCTTGGCAGTCGATGAGCAGGTCTTTCTGTCCCAGTTGCACAAGGGCGTCTCCGATGGAAGCATCTCCGTGCGGATGAAACTGCATGGTGTGTCCCACGATGTTGGCCACCTTGTTGTAGCGGCCGTCGTCCAGACGTTTCATGGAGTGGAGAATGCGTCGCTGCACCGGTTTCAATCCGTCGTTGATGTGGGGTACGGCACGCTCCAGAATCACGTATGAGGCATAGTCCAGAAACCAGTTCTGGTACATGCCGCTCAGCTGGTGCTTCACCGCCTCGTCGGTGGTCGATACAGGTTTGTAGTCAGAGTGTTCTTCTTTTTCAGGCAGATTTGCCGTTTGCTTTTCGTCCTTGTCAAAAGTATCTTCGCTCATATTCAAATGGGTCCTATGTAAAAGAGATTCGGGCAAAGTTACTGAATAATTCTGTAAGGTGGAAATAACTGACTTACAATTCTAGACCTTGCAAGGGGCATTTTTAGGGAAATTTCTTTGCGGAAATACCTCGACACGAACGTGACGAGAGGTGGACACGGACGGGACGAGACCTTGACACGTTCGTGATGAGGTCGTTGCACGTTCGTGTCAAGGTAAGAAGTCCAAGTACGGAGTAGCTTATTGTTGCTTGCGGTAGCTGCGGATGGCCCATACATATAGTAGAATGGCAAAGGTGGAGAGCATGGAAAGCTGGAAGCCGATGTCGCCGATGTGGCTGCCCTTCAGATAGACCATGCGCATGATTTCCATGAAGTAGCGCAGCGGATTAAGGTATGTGATGTATTGTGCCCATTCCGGCATGCTGCTGATAGGAGTGAACAGTCCGCTCATCAGAATGAAAATCAGCATGCAGAACCACATGACGAACATGGCTTGCTGCAAGGTGGAAGAGTAATTGGAGATGACCAGCCCCAGCCCCGACATGACCAGTGCGAAAATCAGCGTGGCCAGATAGATGGTGAGGATGTTTCCTTCGGGTGTCAGTCCGTAGACCAGCCAGGCCAGCAGCATGCACAGGTTCAGTACCACAAATCCGATGGCCCAGTAGGGCAGCAGTTTGGCGAGGGTAAAGGTGAAACGGCTCACCGGGCTGACATTGATTTGCTCGATGGTACCTGCTTCTTTCTCGCTGACCACGTTCAGGGCCGGCAGGAAGCCGCAGAGCAATACCAGTATCATGGTCATCAGGGCAGGCACCATGAACACCTTGTAGTTGAGGTACGGGTTGAACTGGTAGCGTACGGAGGCGGGTGAGGGCTGCGGATTGAGAATTTGTTGCAGATAAGTACTGCCCAGTACTCCCTTGGTACCGTTGACCGTATTGACGGCAATCAGGGTGGAAGGACTGACGCCTCGGGCCTGGTCTTTCTCAAATCCGCGGGGGATTTCCAGCAGCATGTCCACCTGGTCTTTTTCAATGGCATTCAGGCCTTGTGCGTAGGAAGCAGGTAGGGCGGTCAGCTGGAAGTAACGGGAAGCCTCGATGCGGTGTACCAGCCGTTGGGACGAGGGACTATGGTCGTGGTCAATGACGGCAATGCGCAAATCCTCGATTTCCAGTGTGGCAGCCCAAGGCATCACCAGCATCATCACGCAGGGAAACAGCAGGATGAGGCGAGGCAGGAAACTGTTGCGTTTCAGTTGTTTGAATTCTTTTTCTATCAGGTAGCGTAACATCATAAGCTTGCGGTTTATTCCAGTCGGTTCTTGAATTTGCGGGTGGTGGCTGCAATCAGGACTACGGCCATGAGGCATAGCACGGCCACTTCCTTCCACACGTAGACAAAGGGTACGCCTTCAATCATCAGTCGTCGCACTGCTGCCACGTACCAGCGTGCCGGAATGAGGCAGGAAATGGTCTGAAGGATGCCCGGCATGCTTTCTATCGGGTAGATAATGCCCGACAGGATAATGGTCGGGATGAGCAGGACCATGGCCGAGACCAGCAGGGCTGCCACCTGGGTATGCGTGACGCAGGAAATCAGCAGTCCCAGTGCCAGCGATACGAAGATGAACAGCAGGGAGACTCCCAGCAGGGCCGTCAGACTTCCGGCTATGGGCACGTCGAGCACAAAGACCGAAAGCAGCAGGATGGTAGTCAGGTTGAGCAGGGAGAGCATGAAATAGGGTACGGATTTCGACAGAATGACAAACAGCGGATTGACAGGGGAGACCAGCAGCACTTCCATTGTGCCGGTCTCTTTTTCGCGGACGATGGAAATGGAAGTCATCATGGCGCAAATCAGCATCAGAATCAGTCCCATAACCCCTGGCACGAAGTTGTAGGCACTCTTCATTTGCGGGTTGTAGAGCAGCTTGTTGTAGGCCACAATCGGCATCCCTTCCGTTCCTCCTTTGGAGGAGAAAGCGTCAGCGGGCCGGATGGTTTGCAGTGCTTGTCGGAGAATGGTTTGGGCATACGTACTCCGGGTGACAGCCAGGTTGGGCTCCGTGGCATCGGCCAGAATCTGTATCTGTGAAGAATTGAAGCGGAAACGGTGCAGGTCGGACGGGAAAATGACGGCCAGCTCTATCTGGTTGCGCCGGAACAGCCGCTCAATCTCATCGGGCGATTGGACGACATATTTCACCGTGAAATACTCGCTGGCATCCAGTTGCTCTACCAGTTTCCGTACATCCGTCTGAAGGGAGGGAGCCAATACGGCAGTCTGGACATTGCGCACCTCGGTAGAGATGGCAAAGCCGAAAAGGATAATCTGTATAATCGGCATGCCTATCAGTATCAGCATGGTGCGTCGGTCGCGCAGGATGTGATGGAATTCTTTTCTGACAAAAGCGATAAACTGTTTCATGGTCGTTCGGTTTGAGCGTGAGTAAAAGCCGCGTCTCCCCGTTGGGCTTCGCGGGCCAGTTTCTGGAACACTTCGTCCATGTTTCGGGCTTGGAAACGGGCTTTCAGTCCGTCGGGAGTATCCAGGGCGCGGATATGTCCGTCCACCATCATGGAAATGCGGTCGCAATATTCTGCTTCGTCCATGTAGTGCGTGGTGACGAAAATGGTGATTCCCTGGTCGGCAGCCTGATAAATCAGTTCCCAGAACTGGCGGCGGGTGGCCGGGTCCACGCCTCCGGTCGGTTCATCCAGAAAAACCAGCTCCGGGCGGTGGAAAATGGCCACCGAGAAGGCCAACCGTTGTTTCCAGCCTAGCGGCAGGGAACGGACCAAGGTATGTTGCTCCTCGTAGAGGCCGATACGCCGCAAGGTCTCTTCGGTGCGGGGCGCAATTTCTTTGGCATTGACTCCGTAGATACCTCCGAACAGGCGGAGATTCTCGCGGACCGTCAGGTCTTCGTACAGCGAAAACTTCTGGCTCATGTAGCCGATTCGTCGTTTTATTTCCTCGCTCTGTGTCCGGACATCGAATCCCATCACCTCCGCTTTCCCTTCGGAAGGCAGACTGAGGCCGCAGAGAATGCGCATGGCAGTGGTTTTTCCGGCTCCGTTGGCTCCTAAGAAACCGAAAATCTCTCCCCGCTGTACTGAGAAAGAAATATGGTCGACGGCGGTAAAAGTGCCGAACCGTTTGACCAGATTGTCTACCTGAATGAGGGGAGCAGAATTCCCGACTGCCGCTTTTCGCTCAAGTCCGGGAGGACACAGAATGTCACTGAACCGCGTCAGGATGGTTTCCGGGCGGTCGATACCTTTGATTTCTCCTTCATACAGGAAGGCTACGCGGTCGCATCGTCGGGCTTCGTCCATGAAAGGGGTGGATACCACGAGGGTGATGCCTTCCTGACGGAGGCGGGCCAGCATTTCCCAAAATTCCCGGCGGGATACAGGGTCTACTCCGGTGGTCGGCTCATCGAGAAACAGGATTTGGGGAGCATGGACCAGTGCGCAGCACAATGCCAGCTTTTGCTTCATGCCTCCCGACAGGGCTCCGGCTCGCCGGTTTTTGAACGGAGCAATCTGTTCGTAAATCGGCCTAATCCGTTCGTAGTTCTCTTCCACAGTGGTGTGAAAGACGGTGGCAAAGAAACGCAGGTTTTCTTCCACGGTCAGGTCTTGGTACAAGGAGAAACGTCCCGGCATGTAGCCTACGCTTCGTCGGATGGTGCGGAAGTCGGCCAGTACGTCGGCATGCAGTACATGAGCCGTTCCCTGGTCCGGTTTCAGTAGCGTGGTCAGGATGCGGAAGAGCGTACTCTTTCCGGAGCCGTCGGGACCGATGAGTCCGAACAGTTCGCCTTGCTTCACCTGGAAAGATACGTCGCGCAGGGCCTGTACCTTTCCATAGCTTTTGCTTACGTGGCTGACTTCAATAAGGGTTTCCATTTGTGCCCTCCTTTCAGAATTTGACTTCACCGTACATGCCCAGTTTGATGTGGCCGTCGTTGTGGACGGCTATCTTGACGGCATATACCTGGTTGGCGCGTTCGTCGTCGGTCAGGATGGTTTTCGGGGTGAATTCGGCTTCTTCGGAAATCCAGGTCACTTTGCCGGGGTAGGTGTTCCGTTGTGCATCGCCAAAGTCGGCAAATACCGTGACCTCGTTTCCTAATTTTACGGAGGCCAGTTGCCGGGAGGTGACGTAGGCCCGCAGGAAGATGTGTTCCGTGTCGGCTATCTTGAACAGCGGTTTCCCGAGGGTAGCCAGTTCTTCCGGTTCAGCGTATTTGGCCAGAACCGTTCCGCTTATCGGGGCGGTGATATGGCATTTCTTGAGTTGGTCTTCGATTTGTGCTACTTGGATGGCCACCGACGAGCTTTGTTCTGTCAGGCTGGCAGTGGTGTTCCCTAAAGACGAAACCTGCGCCTCCAGTTGCCGGTTGAGTACCGCCAGCTGGGCGTCCCAGTCATCCAGCTGTTTACGGTTGGCCGCCTGTGCTTTCAGCAGATTTTCCACTCGGTTGCGTTCCCGTTGTGCGGTAGCGATTTGTTCCTTGGTGGCGGCAATCTGTCGGTGAATGTCGGGGCGTTGGTTTTCCACGGACTTCATCTGTGCCTCCAGCTGACGCTTTTTCAGGTAGAGCTGTACGGTGTCCACCAGTCCCACTTCAGTGCCTTGGGTAAAGTGCATCCCTTCTTCGGCATTCAGGTAGAATAGTTTTCCGGTGGTTTCGGAAGAGACCACAATTTCGGTCGCTTCAAAAGTACCGGTCGCATCAAAGTTGTCTTTTTCTCCACAGGCGGTGAGACTGTACACTGCAAAGAGGAGGAATCCATATTTTGTTTTCATATTCAGCATATTTTGAACGGTTGGAAAATAAAAATTAGTTGGTGAGGTGTTTTCGCTGGTGCAGGTGCATGAGCAGTTGGATTTCGTGGAGTACTTTTGCCTGCCGGGCCAGGTTCTCGGCCGTGATTTCTTTCAGCAGGTCACTGACACTCAGGGTACCGTTGGCCACTTTGGCTTCGGCAGAAAGCCGGATGTTCTTCCGCAGCCGGATTATCTCTTCGTCCTCTTTCATCTGTTGCCGGAGGGTTTGGATGGTGCCGTCCTCTTCCGCCAGCTGCAGGTGGGTATGAAACAGAAACAAATCCCGTTCACTTTGGATTTTCTGGAGCTGGTTATCCAGCTTTTTCCGGTCATTTTTCAAAGTATACAGACTTCCGAAATTCCATGTAAAACGGGCACCGACCAGATAGTAGGCCCTGAACTTGTCTTTTAGAATGTCCAGTCCCGGATTACCGTAGGCTCCTTGTGCGAAGAGACTGAAAGAGGGAAGATAACCGGTTTGTAATCCTTTTCGTTGTACGGAAACGCTCTGTTCCTGTGCCTCGTACCACCGGAGCTCAGGTCGGTTGATGGTGTTGGTCGTCTCCAAGACAGCCTCAGGTCGTTGGAGGTGCGTGTGTGGTGGAAGCTCTTCCCCTGTCAGCAGGGACAACATGCGCAGGTAGGCACTGCGGTTACTTTCCAGCTGGATGCGTTGCTGGCGGGTTTGCAGGATTTCTACTTGTACGGCATCCACATCGGCGTCATTGGCTGTGCCGTTGGTGCGATAGGCTTGCACATCTTTCAGGCTTCGGGCCAGTTCTTCTTCGAGCAACGTGTGTTGTGACAGCTGTTCGTCGAGTAAGAGAATGCCAAAAAAAACCTGGTCCACTCTTTCTTCCAGTGCATACAGACTGTTGTCGAGCAGTCGTTCGCTTTCTTCTGTTGCAGCCTGAATCTGGGCTTTTTGGTTTCGGATTTTTCCTCCGTCCCACAGGTTCTGTCTGACTTCAATCATTGCCTGATATTGGTCCTTGGGCAATCCTTTGCTGCCAAGTCCGGGGATGTCAAAGGGGAAGGTGGTGGCTTCACTTTGATAAGAGACTTTTCCACTCAGACTGATTTGTGGTAAGTTGCCTTTTCCTGCATTCGATAAGGTATATTCTTCCGAGAGGCGGAGCAGGTCGTATTGCCGGGTTTGCGGGTAATTCTCACGGGCTTTCTGCCGGCAATCTTCCAATGTGACTTGTGCATGGACGATGTGACTGAAGCCCCATACGCACAAGAAGAGAAACATTCGTAGCATACGCATTCAATCTTTGTTGAGGTAATGAGATAAAGATACAGGGATTTTATGATATCTTTCGGTCCTATATGTGTGACGGAATGTTCTTTTTGTTCGATAATTGCCTGTATATAGTCCTGAAATCAAGCGAAATATTATCTTTGCAGGAAATTGCGTATGTGAAATGAAATCGAATCGTCTGTTGTTGCTGGCCTTGAGGCAAATACGTGAGCGGGTGGGAGAAAGTCACAATGCCTATCGTTTTCTGATTCCGGAACTGGGACTGCTCCGTTCCATTCATGGGATAGCCGATGTGGTCCGTTTCCTGTCGGTGGAAGGGCAGCCCTACCGTCTGACGGAGGGGAGAGTGGTGTATTTTCGTGCCGGTACGCTTCGTTTGCGTATCAACTTGCGTGAGCTGGAGTTTAAAGCAGGGGATTTTCTGGTAGTATCTCCCGGAACCGTATTCGAATTTCTATATGTGTCGTCTGATTTGGATTTGGCGATGTTGGCTTTTTCCAACAGCCTGATGGAAAGCTGGCAGAAAGAAGAATTGTTGCAGGTCTATTTACAAGGCAGGCTGTTTCTACATCTTTCACTGACTGAGCAGGAGAGCCGGCGGATGGAACAGATTTTTGCCTTGTTGTGGGAGGTAGTCCACGACCGGCCCTTCCCAAAGGAATCCGTACAAAGCTTGATTTCTCTCGTCTTTCACCAAACGGACAGTTTCAGAGGACGCGGGTTGGAGGCTGACAAACAGAAACGTACCCGTCAGGAAGAAGTGTTCAATCGTTTTTTGGAATTGGTCAACAAATATGCCATTCATGAACGAAACTGTACGTTCTATGCCGACCGTTTATGCCTCACTTCCCGTTATCTGAGTACATTGGTACGGCAAGCCAGCGGGCGGACGGTGATGAACTGGGTTAACGAGGCAGTAGTGCAGGAAGCCAAGCTGATGTTGCGTCACACCGACAAGCTGGTGTATCAGATAGCCGACGAATTGAATTTTCCCAATGCCTCGTTCTTTTGCAAGTATTTCCGTCGGATGACGGGGATGACTCCCAATGACTATCGTCAGGAGAATGGATAAAAAATGCTTATGAATTCATTTCCTGTATCGGTTGGCGGTCTGTGCGCAACGACTTCAATACCGGAATGGTCAGCGGGAGAGACATCAGGAACGAACACAAATCGGATACGGCCTGACACATCTCTACTCCTTGCAATTGCAGGAAATACGGAAGAACCAATATCAGCGGAATGAAGAACAATCCTTGGCGAGCAGATGACAAGGCCACCGCCCGTTTGGGTTGGCGGATGGTCTGCAGAAGCATGTTGCACAGGATGACCCATGCACCTAGCGGGAGTGTGATAAGTTGCCAACGGAGTGCTTCGGCTCCCACAGCGATGACTTGCGGGTCTTCTTTTCGGAACCAGGCTACGACTTCGGGGGCATAGATGTAACCAATCAAAGAACAGATGGCCAGGAAGATGAGTCCTACCTTCACGCAATACTTAAATCCCTGGAGTACACGCCGGTTCAATCCTGCGCCGTAGTTGAATCCGCAAACCGGTTGGAAGCCCTGTCCGAAACCGATGACAAAGGAGTTGATGAACATGCAGATACGGGTGACGATGGACATTCCGGCAATGGCTGCATCTCCGAAATTGCCGGCGGCCACGTTCAGCAGGATGGTCGAGACGCTGGCCAGCCCCTGCCGGCACAAGGAAGGGCTGCCTCCATAGACGATTTCTTTCAGATAAGCCGGGGTAGGGGTAAAATAACGGTAGTTGATGCGGATGTTTTCTCCTTTTCGGTCCATGAAAATCAGGATGGTGAAGCTGCACACCTGACTGATGAACGTAGACCAGGCGGCCCCTGCAATGCCCATGTCGAACACAAAAATCAGCAGCGGGTCAAGAGCAATATTCAGAAAGGCACCTACCGTGATACCAATCATGGCGTATACGGCATTTCCCTGAAAACGCATTTGGTTGTTCAGAACCAAAGAAGAGGCCATAAAGGGAGCTCCCAGCAGGATAATACCCAGATACGTCTTGGCGTATGGCAGGATGGTGGGAGTGGAGCCTAGTGCCAGACAAATCGGTCCCAAAAAGAGCAATCCGATGAGGGCTATCAGACATCCGATGAAGAAGGCACAGAAGAATCCTGTAGCTGCCATTCTTTCTGCACTCCGGTAGTCACGTGCACCCAGCCGTCTGGAGATAAAGTTGCCCGAACCGTGTCCGCAGAAGAAACCGAATGCCTGAATGATGGCCATGATGGAAAAAGAAATGCCGACTGCTGCCGTAGACTGCGTATTGATTTTTCCAACAAAGTAGGTATCGGCCATGACATAAAATGAGGTGACCAGCATGCTGATGATGGTCGGAATAGCCAATGACCCGATGAGGCGAGGCACTGGCGCGGTGGTCATAAGGGTGTATTTATCTTTTTTTTCTTTGGACATGATGGTTGAACTATAATCGGACACCGCAAAAGTACAAAAAAAAATTATATGCCCTTTAAGGATTCCTTGCAGATGCCGTTGAGTCCGCAACTTTCACATTTGGGAGCCCGTGCCGTACAGACGTAGCGTCCGTGCAGAATCAGCCAATGGTGTGCGGTAGGAATCAGGTTTTCGGGAATGTATTTCACCAGCTCCTTTTCGGTGGCCAGCGGAGTGGTACAAGAGCGCGGAACCAGTCCGATGCGGTGGCTCACGCGGAACACATGGGTATCTACGGCCATGGCTGCCTTGTGGAAAACCACGCTCTGAATCACATTGGCGGTCTTTCGTCCTACCCCCGGCAGTTTCACCAGTTCCTCCAGCGTGTCAGGTACGGTGCTGTGAAAATCGCGCACCAGCATCTGGGCCATGCCTACCAAGTGCTTGGCTTTGTTGTTCGGGTAGCTGACGCTGCGGATGTATTCGAACACGACTTCCGGAGTGGTAGCGGCCAAGGCTTCCGGCGTGGGGAAGTCGTGGAAGAGGGGAGGCGTAATCTGATTGACCCGCTTGTCGGTGCACTGGGCACTCAGGATGACGGCTATCAGCAGTTCAAACGGGTTGCTGTAGTGCAGTTCGGTTTCAGCCACAGGCATGGCTTTCTGGAAATATTCAATGACTTTCTGGTAAAGTTCTTTCTTGCGCATAATTCTGTAAGTAAATTAAAGGTGTGGATAAATCAATACCATTTCTTTCGTTTGAAAAACAGGTAGACTCCGACGCCGGTTACGAGCATGATGCCCCATGCCATCAGATACCCGTATTTCCAACCCAGTTCGGGCATCCATTCGAAGTTCATTCCCCAGATACCGGCCAGGAAGGTCAGTGGAATGAAGATGGTGGATACGATGGTGAGCTGTTTCATAATGTTGTTCATCCGCTGGTCGTTGTTCGAAAGGTAAAGGTCGACCAAGGCCGAAATCATATCCCGGCAGCCGTCGAGGGTTTGCAGCACGAATTGCAGGTGGTCGTTCACGTCGGTGAAGAACGGGCGGTTGGCTTTGTGCAGCAGTACGTTGTCGGTGTGAAACAGCTTGCTCATCTGCTCTTTCAATGGCAGGATGCATTTCTTGATGAGGCGGGCATTCTTTCGGTAAGGCTGTATGTCTTCCAGTTTCAGGCCACTGCGGGTTTCGGGCGAAAGCAGCGATTCTTCCATGTCTTCCAGTTCATCTTCCATGCGGGAAATGATGGACATGAAACTGGCCATGACACTGTTCAGCATGACGCTCAGCAGGAAGTCCGATTGCCGGTTCCGGATTTTCAGAGTATTGTTTTTCAATGCGGTATGGATTTCATTGAAAAAATCACTGTCGTGCTCCATGAACGTCAGCACGAAATTGCTGCCCTGTACGATACAGAGCTGTTGCGGTACGTAAGTGTTTTCCTCATGTACCGACAACTGTTTCAGGATGACCACATTGTAGGTGTCATGTTCCTCAATTTTGGTCAGGTGTTCGGCATTGAGGATGTCCTGCGTAGTGAGGAAGTCGATATGAAAGAAGTCGCATATTTCCTGTATGACCTTTGTGTTCTGCAATCCGTGAATCTGGACCCAGTTGATGGCGTCGGGGCGGATAAGGGAAGAAAACTCTTCCATGGAGGCACCCTGATGGAATTCCAGACTTTCGGCGTTGTAGGTACAGAGGTGAAGATGGGTGGGAGTATGGCTGGCTCCCGTATAGTTGAGTTTCTCGCTCAGCAGGTTATTCTTTGTCATGACTTTTCGGGTTTAGTTGATTCTTTTCAATGAAACTTCTTTTTTGTCAATGTACTTGTCGAAGCGGAAGGAAGGCATCCCCAAGGCAATGCCGGCATGGATGGTACAGCCTTCGATGCCCAGTAGTTTCTGCAATTCTTTTTTCCGGTTCATACCTGCCGCCGTGCATACGAATCCGGTATAGAATTGGGCTACGCCGAGCGCTTCAGCCATCAGCGAGGCATTCTGGTAGGCCAGGTTGCAGTCCTGACACCCGAAACGTGCTTTCTTTTCCGTGTAGAAGAAAAGGACTGCCGTAGCTCCGCGAAGAATGCCGTCGTTTCCTTTGCCGAACTCTTCTTTCAGTTGCTTGAACACAGGGATGTAACGGTAGTTGGAGGGCATGAGTGGTTTCAGTATCAGTTTTACCAGGGGATTTTCTACCGTACGTACGATGGACATGAACGTACCGATGGTGAGCCGGCTGATTTCCGTCAATGTTTCCGGGCGGGTAATCAATACCATCTTGACTTCCTGTGCGTTGGTGGCCGTTGGAGCGCGATGAGCCGCTTCGATGATGCGTTGTAACGTTTCTTCGGGAATCCGTTCTTTGGAGAACGCCCGGTTGGAGCGACGGGTACGCATCAGCAGTTCCACTTGGTCGGCACTGGGCAGTCGGTTCCGGTCGAATGTGTGGACTTTCTCCGGTGGAAAATCGGAATGTGCGATGGAATTTGTGGGACAAACGGCTACGCAATGTCCGCAGCTGATGCAGTTTTCTGTGTTTACCTCTATGCCTTTGTCTTCACGGAAGGAGAACAGCGCCGAGGGGCATATTCTGACACACTTCTTGCAGCGTATGCAGGTGTTTTGATCAATCTGTATTTGAACCATTGTCTATAGAACGAGTTTAGCTACATAATATACAAAGGTACAATTTTTATTTGTTTTTTGCCTTGCATTTAATGTCTTTCTCCGAGGAGATTTCTCTGTTCCACAGTGTGGAATATAAAAACCACACTGTGGGATACATATTTCACAGTGCGGAATACAAATTCCACTGTGTGGTACAGAGAATATGTCTGGGCGAAAGGAAGTAAGTGAAGTGGTGTTTGGAGCTATTGGAACGGGGAAGTGTGATTAAGCAGATGAAACTGCATGGCTATCCCGAAAATTCTTTGTATCTTTGCGCCCGATTAAAAGAGAACATTTACATGCGATGCCGTGAATAGCGGTCGTGTATTCTAGAACACCACGTAAAAAACAGGAGCGATGAAAAAAGAAAATCTCGTATCAGTGCCTTTTATGGTTTTGGGCATTGTGTTTTGTGTCTGCCTGGTGGCAGCCAATCTGTTAGAAACCAAAGTCGTACAGCTGGGTCCGATTTCCGTGACTGCCGGACTCATTGTTTTTCCGATTTCTTACATTATTAATGACTGTATTGCCGAAGTGTGGGGCTTTCGCAAGGCGCGTCTGATTATCTGGATGGGATTCCTGATGAATTTCATGGTGGTAGCCATGGGACAGCTGGCCGTTGCCCTTCCTGCCGCTCCGTTCTGGGAGGGGGAAGAAAGCTTCAACTTCGTGTTCGGTATGGCGCCGCGTATTGCTGCTGCCAGTCTGGCGGCCTTCCTGGTAGGTTCGTTTATCAATGCGTATGTGATGAGCCGCATGAAGGTGGCTTCCCATGGAAAGAATTTTTCGGCCCGTGCCATTTTGTCGACCGTAGCCGGAGAGGGAGCCGATTCACTGATTTTCTTCCCGCTGGCGTTCGGGGGACTGATGCCGGTGAGTGAACTGGCCAAGATGATGGTGGTGCAGGTGGTACTCAAGACCTTGTATGAGGTAATTGTGCTACCGGTAACCGTGCGCGTGGTGAAATACATCAAGCGGGTGGACGATACGGATGTCTATGACGAGCACATCTCGTACAATGTATTAAAAATCAAGGAAATTTAAAGAATATGATGAATCAGAACGAGGCCCTTGTCGTATTCAGCGGCGGACAGGACTCTACGACCTGTCTTTTCTGGGCAAAAAAGCATTTTAAGAAGGTACATGCACTGAGTTTCCTTTACGGACAGAAGCATGAAAAAGAAGTGGAGCTGGCACGCAAGATTGCGGAGAAGGCGGGTGTGGACTTCGATGTGATGGATGTGTCGTTCATCGGTCACCTGGGCAAAAACTCGCTGACGGATACTTCCATCCACATGGATGAGGTGAAACCGAAAGATTCTTTCCCGAATACGTTTGTGCCGGGACGGAACTTGTTTTTCCTGAGTATCGCGGCAGTATATGCTCGTGAGCGGGGAATTTTCCATTTGGTGACGGGGGTTTCACAGACGGACTTCAGCGGTTATCCGGATTGTCGCGACTCCTTTATCAAGTCGCTCAATGTGACGCTGAACCTGGCTATGGACGAGCAGTTCGTGATTCATACGCCGTTGATGTGGATTGACAAGGCACAGACGTGGGCTTTGGCCGATGAGCTGGGCGTGTTGGATTTGGTGCGGAACGAGACGCTGACGTGCTACAATGGCATTCCGGGCGACGGTTGCGGACATTGTCCGGCTTGCAAGCTGCGTCGTGAGGGATTGGAAAAATATTTGGCTTCAAAAGAAAACAAATGAGTATGGAAAGAAAAGACGAACTTACTTTATTAGGCAACAAGAAGACGGTATACAAACAGGATTATGCACCGGAAGTGCTGGAAGCGTTTGTGAACAAGCATCCGGAGAATGACTATTGGGTACGTTTCAATTGTCCGGAGTTCACCAGTCTCTGTCCGATTACGGGGCAGCCGGATTTTGCGGAAATCCGTATCAGTTACCTGCCGGATGTGAAGATGGTGGAAAGCAAGAGTCTGAAACTGTATTTGTTCAGTTTCCGTAACCACGGCGACTTTCACGAGGATTGTGTGAACATCATCATGAAGGACTTGATCAAGCTGATGGATCCGAAATACATTGAAGTGACGGGAATCTTTACGCCACGTGGGGGAATTTCCATCTATCCGTACTGCAACTACGGCCGTCCGGGTACGAAGTACGAGGAGTTGGCCGAGTACCGGATGAAGAATCATGACTTGTAAACCACGGTTTACCGGAAGATAAAAGAAAGACAGGCGGAGAAACTGATTTTGAGGTTTCTCCGCCTGTCTTATGTTTATAAGGATGCAGTTCTCAAGAGAGTTCCAGTCCCAAGGCTTCTTTGAGCTTCACCAGACTGGGATTCTTTTTGCTCATCATCTGGAAACGTTCTACATGGCTGTAAGCCCGCACGTTCTCGTTAGCTTCACTCACGCGCGTGGTCATCTTGATTTTGCGGTTGTGCAGCTTCTCCTGCAAATGGGCTTCTATCTGCGGAGCGAGGTGCTGCATGTATTTCTGCACGATGTCGTTGTCCACTGCCACTTCGAAGGTATGCTGGTCGGCCAGCAGATGGGGATGCATGTTCATCATACGTCCGGCATTGGCCGCTTCTTCCTTGGGCAACAGGCTGGCAAACTCACGCCAGTAGTAGCCGAGGTCTTTTTCATTGAAGATATAGTCTTCCCAGTTGTCGGCGGCGTTTTGTACGGGAGCCTGTGTTGCAGGCTGTGGAGCCGGAGCAGTCGCCTGTGTCTGTGCTTTCCGGATGGACATGCCCAAACTGCCTGCCTTGAGAATCGGTGCCTTTCTTTCAGTGGCGGCTTTCGGAAGCGGACTGGCTTTGGTGTAAGGCACTTCTGCCTGCTTTAAGGTCGTGGTATAAGGCTGTGGCTGGGCAGTTGGCTGAGCCGTAGATTGGGCGGCTGGTTGAGGCTGCGGAGCTGCATGAGGCGCAGGGGTGGCTGTAGTAGTTGCTGGGGCTGCCTGTGACTGTGTAGCAGACTGACCGGCTTGCGCGGTGTGGAAAACGGGAGATAACTGTTTCTTAGGGCTACGCCCACTGCCCGTGTCTTCTGGTTCGGCCGTCAGCTGTGCCAGTTGAATCAGGGTTAGTTCCACCAGCAGACGCTTGTTTTTGCTCTGGCGGTAACTCAGGTCGCAGTCATTACACAGTTTCATGGCCTTGTACAAGAATTGTGGAGTACATTTTTGTGCCTGTGCCTGATAGCGTTCGCGGATGGAAGCCCCGGTTTCCAGTAGTTGCAGGGTGGCCGGATCACGGCTCACCAGCAGGTCACGGAAATGGGAGGTCAGTCCGGTGATGAAATGGTTGCCGTCGAAGCCTTTCCGAAGAATGTCGTTGAAGGTCAGCAAACAGTCGGAAACCTTGTTCTTCAAGAAGAAATCGGTCAGTTTGAAATAGTATTCGCAGTCCAATACGTTCAGGTTCTCGATGACACTCTGGTAGGTGATGTGTCCGTTGGTGAAACTCACCACCTGGTCAAAGATGGAAAGTGCGTCGCGCATACCTCCGTCCGCCTTTTGGGCAATCACGTTCAGGGCTTCCGGTTCGGCCTCGATATGTTCCTTACGGGCCACATTCTCAAGGTGTTCCACCGTGTCGCTCACCGTGATGCGGTTGAAGTCATAAATCTGGCAACGGCTCAGAATGGTCGGCAGGATTTTATGCTTTTCCGTGGTGGCCAGGATGAAAATGGCGTGCTGAGGCGGTTCTTCCAAGGTTTTCAGGAAGGCGTTGAAAGCCGCCGTAGACAGCATGTGCACCTCGTCGATGATGTACACCTTGTATTTGCCAATTTGTGGCGGGATACGTACCTGTTCAATCAGGGAACGGATGTCTTCGACTGAGTTGTTGGAAGCGGCATCCAGCTCATGGATATTATAAGAACGCTGTTCGTTGAATGCCTTGCACGATTCACATTCATTGCACGCCTCTCCTTCCGCCGTGGGATGCAGGCAGTTGATGGTCTTGGCAAAGATACGTGCGCAGGTGGTTTTTCCTACCCCTCGCGGACCGCAGAACAGGTAGGCGTGCGCCAGTTTATGGTTGGCAATGGCATTTTTCAGGGTCGTGGTCAATGCACGCTGTCCCACTACGGTGTCGAAGGTCGACGGGCGGTATTTGCGTGCCGATACGATATAATTTTCCATGGGTTGATTCTGTTTGTTTGATTCCTTCATATTTTTGCAAATGTACATAAAATCTCTGTCTTGTCATGGACTTGCTGCGAAATAATTTCTATCTTTGCAGGGTAATCAAGAGCATATTTTTATGGGTAAACTGGCTAATATATGGGCTTTTATCGGGCGTCATAAATATTGGGTGACATTCGGACTTTTCTTGCTGATTATCGGGGTGCTCGACGAGAACAGCCTGATACAGCGCGTGTCGCACAAACGGGAAATTCATCAGTTGAAGACAGAGATTCAACGTTACCGAAAGCAGTATGAGGAAGACAGTAAGGCACTGAAGGAGATTACTTCCAACAAAGAGGCGCTGGAAAAGGTAGCTCGTGAAAAGTACCTGATGAAAAAGGAGAATGAGGATATTTTTATTTTTGAGGAAGACAAATAAATGGATTCGAAAAGAAATAATCAGCTGGCTGTAGGTGGAGCAGTGGTACTGTTTGTCGGACTGGTGCTTCAGTTTATGAAATTGGAATGGGCTCCGTATGTTTATCTGGTAGGAGCTTGTTTGTTTGCATACGTACAGCTGGTTTCGGACTATAAGGGTAGCAATGTGGTAATTCGTCGTCTGCGTCGTCAGCAACTGCTAGGGGCGATGCTGCTGGTGTTGACAGGAGTGGTGATGTTGCTTTGGAAGCGGAATGAATGGATTGTCTGTCTGACAATTTCGGCTGTATTGGAATTGTATACGGCTTTCCGGATTCCACAGGAAGAAGCAAAGGAAAAATAATACAGAAAAATGGTCAAGGAAAAGTACTGGAAATATTCACTGATTGTGTTTATTTTAGGGTTGGGATTCCTGTTGTTCCGCCAGGCTCAGCCTTTTATGAATGGTATCTTAGGTGGATTTACGCTTTATTTGCTTTTGCGTAACGTGACTTTCTGGCTTCAAACCAAAATGAAGCCTGCACTGGCGGTATGGCTGGTTACAATTGTTGTGACGTTATTTATTCTAGTCCCTCTTTCTTTGTTTGGCTGGGCCTTGGTGAGCCAGGTTTCACAGATGCATTTTGATACGGAAGCTATTATCAGGCCCATGTGGCAGGTGGTCGATTTTATCAAAGACCGTACAGGCTTTGATGTGTTGTCGGAAAAAAGTCTTTCTTTTCTGGTGGCACAGGCATCTTCCATCGGGCAGTCTGTGATGAGTGGAGTGAGCGATTTGCTGGTCAATCTGTGTGTAGCCATCATGTTGATGTTTTTCATGCTGTATGAAGGGAAATCCATGGAACATTATATATCTACATTGCTTCCTTTCAGAGCGGAGAATAAGATAGAAGTCTTGAAGAAAGTGCAGCTGATGGTGCGCTCCAATGCCATTGGTATTCCTTTGCTGGCCATAATCCAAGGATTTATTTCTTTGGGAGGATACCTGATTTGTGATGCGCCCAATCCGTTCCTGAGTGCCATGCTCACAGCTTTTGCTTCAGTTATTCCATTGGTGGGTACAGCCTTGATTTGGGGACCGATTACCGTTTATTTTTTGATTGTAGGAAATTGGGTGAGTGCCTTGATGATGCTGGGATATGGAGCCATCATTGTGGCACAATGTGACAACCTGATCCGTTTCCTGTTGCAAAAGAAGATGGCAGACGTACATCCGTTGATTACCATCTTTGGAGTGGTGGCCGGACTTCCTCTGTTTGGTTTCATGGGAATTATTTTTGGCCCTTTACTGGTGTCTTTGTTTCTTCTGTTTGTGGATATGTTCCGGAAAGAATTTCTGCTCGAAGATGGAGAAAGTTAATCTTGCGGAATTTGGGTGGACAGATAATGCAGAATGGCTTCTTTCTGGTCCGGGTGGAACCAGGTGATTTCCGGATCTCTTTTGAACCAAGTCATTTGTTTCCGGGAATAGATTCGTGAATTCTGTTTGATTTTTTCGATGGCAAACGGAAGTTCCCATTCTCCGTCCAGATACTTGAAGATTTCTTTATAACCTACAGTGTTCAATGAGTTAAGATGTTTGTAGGGATAAACACGTTTAGCTTCTTCCAGCAGGCCTTCTTTCATCATTTCGTCTACTCGCTGGTTGATACGTTGATAAAGTTCTTCCCGTTCGCGTGTCAGTCCGACTTTCACAATATGGAAGGGACGTTCCTTTTGTGTGCGAGTACGGAAGGACGTATACGTCTTTCCGGTCATGTAGCAGATTTCCAATGCATGAATCACTCTTTTTGGATTTTTCAAGTCCACTATCCGATAATATTCCGGATCGAGTACTCGCAGTTCTGCGCAGAGTTGTTCCAAACCTTCTGTTTCGTAGCGATGCAACATCAGGTCACGGGTTTCCTTGTCGACTGTAGGAATGTCGTCAATTCCTTTGCAGACCGCATCCACGTACATCATGGAGCCGCCAGTCATGAGCACGACCGCGTGGGTTTGAAATAAATCCTCCAATTTCTTCAAGACTTCCGCTTCGTATTGAGCCGCACTATAGTAATCAGTCAGTGCCAGGGTCCCTACAAAATAGTGTGGAACTCTTGATAACTGGGTGGGGGTAGGAGCTGCTGTACCAATTTTCAGGTCTTTATATAATTGCCGGGAATCGGAGGAAATGATAGAGGTGTGGTAGTATTCGGCGATAGATAAGCTTAGTTCGGTTTTACCAACACCGGTAGGGCCGATAAGTACAATGAGAGTGGGCTTTTTCATGGATGAAGTTTTTAGATGGGCAGGAAAAATAAATGTCATTCTGAACTAAAGTCCAGGATGACATTCATTGCGATTTGCCGATTGTAAAATCGGAGATATTTTTAGTATTTGTCTTCGTCGTAAGGATTTCCGCTTCCTTCGTTGATGTCGAAACCTTCCGGATCAAAGTCTTCCATGTCATAGTCCTGGTCGCCGTAGAAGTTTTCGTCCAAGTCGAGTGCAGCATTGGTATTCATCTGCTCATCGAAATCAATTGTCTGTTTGGGTGCTTCACCGCTTTTACGTGAACATACCGCTTTGTCAAGGTCTTTTCCGGTAATGATTTCCGACAGTTCAATGAAAAATACGCGTTCTGCCAGCGGGTCAAATACATACAATAGTTTTTGTTTCTCGTCTTCTAGCAGTTCGCTCAGGCGGGTATCTTTCATTACGTAAGTATCTTCTTCCGAACTCCCGGTTCCCATGTCTTCCAGGGTTATTTCGGTCTCTTTTTCCCAGTCATCGTCGCAAATGAAGAAAGAGGTCATCTGGTCATCCTTGTATCCTGTAGATTTCAGTATTGCTTCGTGCAGGTCATAGAATGAAGCTTCTGAGTCAATTTTGATTTCTCTCAAGAAATCATCGACTTCGTCGGATATGATTCTAAATTTGTATACCATTTTTGTTTGTCTTTGGTTGATGTGGTAAATATACAAAATCTTTTTTATCGGATAATGCCTCGCTGTGAGTTTTCCACAAATGAAATGATGTATTCTATTTCTTTGCTCATCGGTACTTCCCGGCGGATTTCTTCAATGGCATCGGCAACCATCCTACCGCTGTTGTAGATGATGCGATAGGCATTGTGGATATTCTCAATCAGTTCGTTGGAGAAGCCTCTTCGTCTTAGTCCTACAATATTGATACCGCAATAAGCGATAGGGTCACGTCCGGCTATGATGAAAGGGGGGATATCTTTGCTGAACCGGCATCCTCCTTGAATCATGACGTAGCCTCCTACACGGCAGAACTGGTGCATCAGCACGGAAGCACTGACAATGGCGTTGTCGTCGATAATGACTTCACCCGCCATTTTCGTCTGGTTTCCGATGATACATCCACTGCCTACAAGGGTATCGTGGGCTACGTGTACACCTTCCATCAGTAAATTGTTATTGCCTACAATCGTTTTTCCTTTGGCTGCCGTACCCCGATTGATGGTGACATTTTCACGAATTGTATTGTTGTCTCCTATTTCGGCCGTAGTTTCTTCCCCATGAAACTTTAAGTCTTGCGGAATTGCACCGATTACGGCGCCTGGAAAAATCCGGTTCCCGTTTCCGATGCGGGAACCATATAAGATATTAGCATTAGGCATAATGACATTGTTGTCGCCTATTATTACATTTTTGTCAATGAAAACGAAGGGACCTATTTCAACGTTTTCCCCAATTTGTGCTTCAGGATCTATATATGCTAAAGGACTGATCATGTTACTTGTTTTTTACAATTTGTGCCATAAACTCAGCTTCGCAGACAATTTTTTCGCCTACGAAAATATATCCTTTCATGGTAGATATGCCTCGACGGATAGGTGCCATCAGTTCAACTCTGAAAATCAAGGTGTCTCCAGGAACCACCTTCTGGCGGAATTTGACATTGTCGATTTTCAGGAAGTAGGTAGAATATCTTTCAGGCTGGTCTACCGAATTCAATACCAGCAGGCCTCCAACCTGTGCCATGGCTTCTATCTGCAACACACCCGGCATGACAGGTTCTTGCGGGAAATGTCCTTGGAAGAAGGGCTCATTGGAGGTGACATTTTTGATGCCTACGATGTAGTTGGCACCGATGGCAATTACTTTGTCTACCAGCTGGAATGGATAACGATGTGGAAGTAGCTCACGAATGCGGTTTACATCCATCAGAGGTTCCTCGTTGCAGTTGTATACGGGAGCCTGGATTTCATGCAGGCGAATTTCCTTTCGTAACTGGCGTGCAAATTTGTTATTGATGGTATGTCCCGGGCGGGTAGCAATGATGCGTCCTTTGATGGGTTTCCCTACAAGCGCCAAGTCTCCAATGATATCCAGTAGTTTGTGGCGTGCCGGTTCATTGGGCCATACCAAAGGAATGTGGTTGATGTATCCCAGGTGGCTGGCATCCATGTGAGGAACTCCCATGACATCAGCCAGTTTGTCAAAACTTTCCTGAGTCATCTGTTTTTCATAAATGACAATGGCATTGTCCAGGTCTCCACCTTTGATGAGTCCGGCGTTTAATAACGGTTCAATTTCACGGACAAACACAAATGTACGTGCTGAAGCAATTTCTGTAGGGAAATCTCCCATATTCTCCAGTGTAGCATATTGGTTTGTCAGAATCTTGGAGTCATAAGATATTAATGTATTGACGCTGAACTTGTCATCTGGTAGAACAATGATGGATGAACCCGTTTCTTCGTCGCGGAATTCAATTTTGGACTTGATGATGTAATAGTCTTTCGGAGCAGTTTGTTCTTCGATACCTACTCGCTTAATGCATTCCACGTAGGACTTGGCACTACCGTCCAGAATAGGAAATTCTGGTCCGTCTACCTGAATCAAGCAGTTGTCTATGCCTGCTGCATACAAAGCAGCCAATGCATGTTCTACGGTACTAACTTTTACCCCGTTTTTTGCTAAAACTGTTCCACGGGTAGTGTCCACTACATTTTCAGCAACGGCATCCAGTATAGGCTGGTCATCCAAATCGATTCGCTGTATTTTATACCCGTGGTGCTCTGGGGCAGGATTGAACGTAACAGTAAGTTTGACTCCCGTATGGAGTCCTTTACCATTGAGTGAAAAGCTGCCTTTTAAGGTTTGTTGTTTCAACATGGGTTTATTTATTTAGTTGTTTTTTTAATTCTTCGATTTCCTTCTGCAAGCGTCCAAGTTCTACATACATATCTGGAAGCTTTTTATAAATGGCCGCAGAACGTGCAAATTGCTTTGGGTCGATGGCTGGATAGCCCATTAAAGTGGTGTGAGACTTCGTATTTCCCGGGATACCCGACTGGGCACCTACATTCACGTGATCTCCTACTTTGATATGACCGGCTACTCCTACTTGGCCCCCGAACATACACCATTCGCCAATCTTGGCCGATCCAGCAATCCCTACCTGAGATGCCATTACGGTGTTTTTACCAATTTCTACGTTATGTGCTACTTGTATTAAATTATCGAGTTTAACTCCTTCATGCACAAGCGTCGCTCCCATAGTTGCACGGTCTATGCAGGTATTGGCACCCACTTCCACATTGTCTTCTACTATGACAATTCCAATTTGAGGAATTTTCTCGTAACCTTCCGGTGCGGGAGCAAATCCAAAACCATCGGCTCCGATGACTGCACCTGCATGCAGAATACAGTTGTTGCCGATTCTGCAATCGTGGTACACAGTGACATGAGGATAAAGGATGGTATTCGTACCAATTTTGGCATTACTTCCTATGGTAGCCTGTGGATGTATGTATACATTATCTCCAATTTCGGCTCCCTCCTCAATGCAGACAAAAGGACCGATATATACATCTTTTCCAATTTTGACGTTTTCTGCGATGGAAGCTAATGAACTGATTCCTTTCTTTCTCGGCATACTCATTTCATAAAGCGTCATTAATTTAGCCAGACTTTCGTATGCATCGTCTACTTTAATCAGAGTAGCCTTGATTTCATGTTCTGGATGGAAATTTTTGTTGACCAGTACAATGGAAGACTGGGTTTCATATATGTAATGAGTATATTTGGGGTTGGATAGAAAAGATAATGCACCTGGTATGCCTTCTTCTATTTTGGCGAAGGTATGTACTTTGGCATTTTCATCTCCTATTATAATTCCCTGGATGTATTCCGCAATTTGTTTAGCTGAGAACTCCATATTGATTATCTTTTGTTCCTTTGTTTTCCTTGTTGTTTTTCAAATTGTTGTTACTTGAAAAAAGCATACTTACTACTTAATTATGCAAATTACGTATTTTTTTTTTATATATCAGTGAAAAATGCCAATTATTTGCCTGAAATGCCCTCTGATTTTTATGTGTGCGCCCAAAATCTCTCTTAGCATAGGAATTTTTGCATGGATTTCAGAATAAAAAAAGAAGTATAAAGTTTCCTGGGGATAAACTTCATACTTCTTGTATACTTTATGTAAGTAATCTTGTATGTTACAAGATGTTTGTCAGTTGTTTTTCCATTTGCTGCTGTACTTTTTGTGCTTCTTCGCCTGCTACTTTGGCGAAGTTCTCAGTCTTATCGGCATAAATAATGGCACGGCTTGAATTGACAATCAAGCCACATTCTTTGGTCATACCGTATTTGCAGACTTCTTCCAATGAACCACCTTGTGCACCGATACCCGGTACCAGCAGGAAGTGGTTGGGGACAATTTTACGGATGTCTTCAAACATACGTCCCTGAGTAGCACCTACCACGTACATCATGCTTTGGTCGTTGGCCCATTCCTGTGATTTGCGCAATACTTTTTCGAAGAGGCGTTCGCCTTCTTTGTCTTCCGTAAGCTGGAAGTCGTGTGAGCCTTTGTTGGAAGTCAGTGCCAGTAAGATGACCCATTTGCCTTCATAAGTGAGGAACGGAGTCACGCTGTCTTCACCCATGTAGGGAGCTACAGTGACAGAATCGATGTTCAGTTCTTCAAAGAAAGTGCGGGCATACATAGCCGAAGTGTTACCGATATCGCCACGTTTGGCATCGGCAATAATGAACTGGTCAGGATAGTTTTTTTTGATGTATTCCACTGTCTTTTCAAAAGCAATCCATCCTTTTACACCCATACTTTCATAGAAGGCCAAATTGGGTTTATAGGCAATACAGTAAGGGGCAGTGGCATCGATGATTGCTTTATTGAATGTGAAAATCGGGTCTTCTTCTTTCAGAAGGTGTTCCGGAATTTTCTTGATATCGGTATCCAGTCCTACACATAAAAAAGATTTTTTCTTTTTGATGTTTTCAAATAATTCCTGTTTGTTCATAATGTTTTTATGATTAATGGTAATAATGTGACTTTATTGTTCACGGTAAGGGGTAAAATTATACACCTTACTTTTATAATTCGCTTTCTTTCAACCGTTCTGTATTTTCGGCCACAATCAGATGGTCGATGCAGTCCTGAATGTCGCCGTCCATGAAGGCTGCCAGGTTGTAGATGGTATAGTTGATGCGATGGTCGGTGATACGTCCTTGCGGATAGTTGTACGTGCGGATTTTGGCCGAACGGTCACCGGTGCTCACCATGGTCTTTCGTTTGGAAGCGATGTCGTCGATGTATTTCTGGTGTTCCTTGTCGTAGATGAAAGTACGCAGACGGCTCAGGGCACGTTCCTTGTTCTTCGGCTGGTCGCGGGTTTCCGTACATTCGATAAGGATTTCTTCCACGATACCCGTGTTCGGGTTCTTCCAGTTGTAGCGCAGACGGACCCCCGATTCTACCTTGTTCACGTTCTGACCTCCCGCACCTCCGCTTCGGAAGGTATCCCATTTGATTTCACCTTCGTTGATTTCTACATCGAAGGGTTCTGCTTCGGGAAGTACGGCAACCGAGGCTGCTGATGTATGAACACGTCCCTGAGTTTCTGTGGCTGGCACACGCTGCACGCGGTGCACACCTGATTCATATTTCAAAGTACCATATACCTTGTCTCCCGTGACAGAACAGATAATTTCCTTGAAGCCTCCGGCAGCACCTTCGTTGGCGCTGGATACTTCCAGTTTCCAGCCTTTGCGTTCACAGTATTTGGAGTACATGCGGAACAAATCGCCGGCAAAGATTGCTGCTTCATCTCCTCCCGTACCTCCACGGATTTCCAGGATGGCGTTGCGGTCATCTTGCGGGTCGGCAGGTACCAGCAACAGTTTGATTTCTTCTTCCAGCTGGGGAATACGGGCTTCACAGGCAGCCGCTTCTTCGCGGGCCATCTCCTTCATTTCCGGGTCGTTTTCGGACATCATCATTTTAGCCTCCTCCAGTCCGTTGAGGCATTGCAAATATTCCTTGCGGGCAGCCATAATGTCGCCCAGTTCCTTATATTCTTTAGTCAGTTTGACGTATCGTTTTTGGTCGGCTATCACATTTGGGTCTGTAATAAGTGTAGAGACCTCTTCAAAACGTGAAACCAAACCGTCTAATTTTTCCAGTAATGTATTGTTTTCTGCCATTCTAATGGAATGCTTATACAGTTGAGTGATTAGATAGGTATTTGTTTACCATAATCTGCTATAGGCCATCCAGGTAAAGAATACCAACAATATGAGCCCCAGCAAGATGAGTGGTAAGTCTCTTTTGGCTTTCCATTGAAACTCTTTGACACCAAAGTATTTCCCATAAATAAAGGAAATGGAAAACCCTGGAATTCCAAAACTTAGACCTTTTAGAATGGGAGCGTCAAATTCAATACTGAGAAAGAAAAGGACAAACCATAAAATAAGTAATCCGATGCCGATAAGACATCCTTGCTTTTCTTGCGGTTTCATACAATTGTAAGAGGTCGCTGATTAATATTTGAATTCTCCGAATTCGGAACGGATAATCAGTTCTTTGTGATCGCTTTCTTCGATGTGTCCGATAATCTGTGCATCGATGTTGAACGACTTGCTGATTTCAATTACCTGCTCTGCATGTTCCGGTGACAGGTAGACTTCCAGACGGTGTCCCATGTTGAACACTTTGTACATTTCGTCCCAGTCGGTACCGCTCTGTTCCTTGATGGTGCGGAACAAAGGAGGCACAGGGAAGAGGTTGTCTTTGATGACCCGGCAGTTGTCGCCTACGAAGTGCAGTACTTTTGTTTGGGCACCACCTGAGCAATGAACCATACCATGGATTTGCGGACGCAGGGCATCCAGCAGTTTCTTGACTACCGGAGCATAGGTACGTGTCGGAGAAAGCACCAGTTTGCCGGCATCCAGCGGAGAACCTTCTACTGCATCTGTCAGCTTCAGTTTGCCACTGTAAACCAGTTCTTCAGGTACGGCATGGTCATAGCTTTCCGGATATTTCTCTGCCAGGTATTTGCTGAACACATCGTGACGCGCACTGGTCAGTCCGTTGCTGCCCATACCGCCGTTGTATTCTTTCTCATAAGTTGCCTGACCGTAAGAAGCCAGACCCACAATCACATCTCCCGGACGGATATTGGCATTGTTGATGACATCCGCACGTTTCATACGGCAAGTTACCGTACTGTCCACGATGATGGTGCGGACCAAGTCGCCTACATCAGCAGTTTCTCCACCAGTAGCATATACACCGACGCCCATTTCGCGGAGTTCGGCCAGCAGTTCGTCTGTTCCGTTGATGATGGCTGAAATCACTTCACCCGGTACAAGCAGCTTGTTGCGTCCAATGGTAGAAGATACCAAAATATTGTCTACCGCACCTACGCACAACAAGTCATCAATGTTCATAATCAGTGCATCCTGTGCGATGCCCTTCCATACAGACAAGTCGCCGGTTTCTTTCCAGTACAAATAGGCCAGTGAGGATTTTGTTCCGGCTCCGTCGGCATGCATGATGTTGCAGTATTCCGGATCACCTCCTAGAATATCAGGAATAATTTTACAGAATGCGTTCGGGAAAATACCTTTGTCAATGTTCTTGATGGCGTTGTGTACATCTTCTTTCGATGCAGATACGCCGCGCTGCATGTATCGTTGATTGCTCATGAGTATAGTAAGTTTGTTTATTTCAATTGAATGTGCAAATTTAGTGATTATTCCTTTTATTACCATGCGTTTTGGAATAAAACCTTCTCAGTATATCGTGACTCCTGCCGGGGTAATGCTTCCATCGGGAGCCATCAGACTGAATCGGAAAAATCCCTTCCCGATGTTTTTGGGTATATCTTTCTCGGGATCTGTCGTACGTAGAATTTCCAGTCCGGTCACATCGCTGATAATGAGAGTATATCCTTGAGGAACAGAAGGATATTCTCCGTATAGAATGAAAGGTTCTGTTTTCTGAGGCATGTTCAGGGCCAATGGGACACTTTCATGTCCATATCGGTCGACAGTGGTGACAGCCCAGTAGATTCCTCCTTTTTCGAAAAGACTGGCTATGAATGTGTACTGACAGCTGTCGGTGCGTGTGACTATCAGATTTTGAGCTTTTTCTGTATCTACCGGATAAGCATCTGATGCATATACACGGTAATAAATGCCTCCGGGTAAAGACGTGGAAGCTTTCCAACTCATGCGGATGCCATTTTCTTGCAAACTCAGGGAAGGAGAAGAGGGTGCTGCCGGAATTTCACTTTTGGCCCATGTCATAGGAGGGACTACTGCAGGATAGACGTAGAAGTTGTTTTTAAGTTCATCTAGAATTCCCTTGGTATTGTCAAGCAGGAATTTGTTGCGGAAATAGGCTTGTCCTTCCAATCCGATTTTTCGTGTAAAATAGATTTGCCGTATAATTTCATCCAGTTTCCAGTCCTGCTCTTTGGGGTGAAGAAAATAGATGCCCAGTCCGGGAACGACCCAGCGTTCGTTCTTGTTTTCCAGCCAGTCGAGTGCAAAAGGATAAAAATGGTTCCCTTGAAAATACATCATCGGGAACAAGGCATCTTGTATTCCTTCATCGAGCCATTTTTGAGCATCCTGATATACTGTGCTGTAGGCGTTCCATCCAAAAGATGAATAACGTCGGGTATCGTTGAACTTTCCAATGGGAGAACTGCTTACTTTCACCCAAGGTTTCAGCTTCTTGACTTCTGTATAGATGCGTCGGACAATGTGGGTGATGTTGTTTCTTCGCCATTGTTTGAGGTCTTGTCTTTTCCCATATTTCCGGTAGGTATCTTGGTCGGGAAACTTTTCACCTTGTTCCGGATAGCGGATATAGTCTAGGTGAATACCGTCTACATCGTAATGAGAGACGATTTCTTTGGCAATTTGGCTGAGGTACTCGGCAGTTCCGGGATTTCCGGGATCCAGGTACCAGCTTCCTTGAAACTGTTTACAGAGTTTCGGCTGTTTTCGGGTTACACAATTTTTTCCCAGCAAACCTACCTGACGCTGGTTGCCAATAGGGATACATACCAGCCAGGCATGTAATTCCAGTCCCCGTTTGTGACATTCTTCTACGGCGAATTGGAGGGGGTCATATCCGGGATTCTTTCCGGTATGTCCTGTCAGACATTCTGCGAACGTTTCAAAAGCGGAAGGATATATGACATCTCCCCGGAGACGAGTCTGGAAAAGTACAGTATTGAAATGAGCGGCTTTCAATTCATCCAGTTGGTGTCTTAGTTCGTTTTTTTGTGCTTCGATGCTTTGCGGAGAATTGGCTTTTTTGGAAGGCCAGTCCATCCCTCCAAGCGTGGTCAGCCAGGTGGCACGAATTTCTTTTTTAGGCTGTGCTTGTATAAAAAGAGAGCAGCCTATGAATAGCAGACTGATAAGTATTCGCATGTCGGATTCAAAATTTGCGCAAATATAATTAAAGCTGTTTGCAGAGACAAATTGAAAATGCAGTTTTCGAAGCAATGTGTGGTAGTATGTCTTGCATCAGGTCTCAATCTTGTTTATAAACGGAAGAGAACTGAATGTGTTTTTATAGAAATGGAGGCTTTTCATGAATTAAAATTATCTTATTATGGCGTCGGTTTTCTTCTTTTTATTACTTTTGCGCCGAAATAAGAGATAAATCGAAAATCTATGGTCACATTTACTATCGCATTGGTTTTACTGGTGGTAGGATATTGGGTTTATGGAAAATACATTGACACGTTGTTTGCGCCTGATTCTGCCCGAAAAACTCCGGCATTGACCCTGACAGACGGAGTTGATTTCATTCCACTTCCTACGTGGAAAATCTTTATGATTCAGTTCTTGAATATTGCCGGCTTAGGGCCTATTTTCGGGGCTATCATGGGTGCACAGTTCGGCACGGCTTCTTACTTGTGGATTGTGTTCGGTACGATTTTTGCCGGCGCGGTCCATGATTTTCTGTCCGGCACGCTGTCATTGCGGAACAGGGGGGAAAGCTTGCCGGAAATTATCGGCCGTTATTTGGGAATAAGAACGAAAAATGTAGCTTGTGTATTCACGGTATTGCTGATGATTCTGGTGGGTGCTGTATTTGTATCGGGACCTGCAGAACTGTTGGCCGGAATGACACCTGCTTCCTTGAATGTGTATTTCTGGGTGGTGGTCATCTTCTTGTATTATATTTTGGCCACCATGCTTCCTATCGACAAGATTATCGGTCGGATATATCCTTTGTTTGCATTTGCTCTGTTGTTCATGGCGGTAGGAATTCTGGTCATGCTGTATGTGAAAAGTCCGGCTCTTCCGGAGATATGGGAAGGATTTGGAACCAAGTATGAGAAAAACCCCATATTCCCGATGATGTTCATATCCATTGCCTGTGGGGCCATCAGCGGTTTTCATGCCACTCAATCCCCCTTGATGGCGCGTTGCATTACCAATGAGAAACATTGTCGTCCGGTGTTTTACGGGGCGATGGTGACCGAAGGTATTGTGGCTTTGATTTGGGCAGCCGCTGCGACGTATTTCTTTCAGGAAAACGGCATCGTAGACAAGGTGACAGGAGTGGCTTATTCAGGAGCCAAGGTAGCCACTGACATTTCCAAGGACTGGTTGGGTACCTTTGGCGGTATCCTGGCCATTCTGGGTATTGTGGCAGCTCCGATAACGAGTGGCGATACAGCTCTCCGCTCGGCCCGTCTGATTGTGGCCGATTTCTTCCGCGTGGAGCAGCGTTCCATCGGAAAGCGTCTGGTCATCAGTATTCCGATTTTTCTGGTCACCGTAGGATTGCTGGTCTATAGTTTTGGCGATGCGGAAGGCTTCAAGATAATCTGGCGGTATTTTGCCTGGTGTAACCAGACTTTATCTGTCTTTACGCTATGGGCCATTACAGTCTATCTGGTGGGAGCCCGGAAAAATTACTGGGTGACTTTGGTGCCAGCCCTGTTCATGACATGTGTCTGCTCCACTTATTTGTTTATTGCCCCCGAAGGTTTTTCGTTGGGGAGTGAAGTCTCCTATGCCATTGGAGGAGGCTGTACGTTGGTAGCGGCGGTGTGGTTCGTGTGCTGGTTCCGCCGGGTACGTTCCTTGTAGCGATTTGTTTGGCTGTTCAACAGATTATGGCTACTTTTGCAGCCGGTAAAGGATAAAAGTGAAATCAAATGAAAAAACAATTCTTTTTGATGTGGGCCATGGCCGTTGTTTCGACGGGAGTAATGGCTCAGAAGAAAGATTTTGGCTATAAGTTTTATGGCCAGGTACGTACGGACCTGTTTTATAACAGCCGTTCCAATTCGGAGACAGTGGATGGACTTTTTTATATGTATCCCAAGGATATGGCTCCCGATGCGGATGGAAAGGATTTGAATGCAAAACCCGACGGTAATTTCTATACCTTATATACTAGGTTGGGAGTGGATGTGACCGGGCCGATGTGGGGAAAGGCTAAGACTTCGGCAAAGGTAGAGATAGACTTCCGCGGTTCAGGTACCACCTATTCGCTGATTCGTATTCGTCATGCCTATTTTAATTTGGATTGGGGAAAATCTGCGTTGTTGGTAGGACAGACCTGGCATCCTTTATATGGAGATGTGTCGCCCGACATCTTGAACCTGAATATGGGAGCTCCTTATCAGCCTTTCAGCCGTGCGCCTCAGGTGCGCTACCGTTTGACGGAAAAACATTTCGTGCTGACTGCTGCTGCCGTATGGCAGTCACAATATCTGTCTGTCGGTCCGTCTTCCAATCAGACAGGTGCGACAACTACTCAGAAGAACCAGAGTTTCATCAAGAACGGATGTACGCCGGAATTTTATTTTGGAATGGATTATAAACGCCCGGGGCTGTTGGCCGGTGCAGGCGTACATGTGTCTTCCATCACTCCTCGTACGCAGTCGGAATATGATGGAAAAACCTACAAGGTGAGCGAACGCATTACGGGAGTTTCTGCCGAGGCACATGTGAAGTATACGCACCAGCGTTTCCTGTTGGCTGCCAAGAGTGTGCTGGGCTCCAATCTCACACAGGCCAGTACCATCGGAGGTTATGGCATTACTTCCACTGATTCCCGGACCGGGGAACAGGAATATACGCCGGTGCGCGTTTCTCATACTTGGTTGAATATGATGTATGGAAGTACCTTCCGTGGCGGAATCTTTGCCGGATATCTGAAAAACCTGGGTGCATCGAAAGAAGTGACCGGAGTGTTGGGGACTGGAACCGATATTGACCAGTTGAATACGTTGGGTGCTGAATTTACTTATAACCGTCCAAATTGGAAAATCGGGGCCGAATATACCTGGACAGGTGCCTGGTATGGAGATTATACTGCAAAGGCCCGCGTGACCAATACGCATCTGGTGAAAAACAATCGTATTGTATTCACGGCCTTGTTCCAGTTCTGAGACAAGCAGCGCCTGCTGTCCGCTGAATGTGGCGGTTGGAACATGAAAAGTGTAAGTTGAAGATAAGTCCTTGTGTTTCTACAAATTTCATGTTAAAAATCAAGTAAAGGTTATAAATATTGAGATTATATAAAGAAAAAGTATTACCTTTGCATGAATACAAAAACATAGAAGATGGGACATCATCAATTAGACACCTTAGACGAACAGATCCTGCGTATGATTGCAGGCAATGCACGTATTCCATTCTTGGAAGTGGCACGCGCGTGTAATGTATCGGGAGCCGCTATTCATCAGCGAATTCAAAAGTTGACGAACCTGGGAATTCTGAAAGGTTCAGAATTCATCATTGATCCGGAAAAGATAGGCTATGAAACTTGTGCCTACATCGGTTTGTATTTAAAAGACCCGGAACAATTCGACACGGTTACGGAAGCATTGAAGCACATTCCGGAAGTAGTGGAATGTCATTTTACGACCGGACAGTATGACTTGTTTATCAAAATTTATGCGAAAAACAATCATCACCTGCTGGAAATCATTCATGACAAGCTTCAGCCGCTGGGTCTGTCACGTTCGGAAACAATTATTTCTTTCCGTGAAGCCATCAAACGCCAGATGCCAATTATGGACCTGGCGAATGACGATGATTGATACGTGACACTTATTTTTGTGTACGTTCGTAGTCAACGAAACTATAGGAGTAGAGATGCTTTTCGTCCGTTGGATGGCATTCTCTACTTTTTTCTTGCCATATATGGCGGTCTATTTCCGGGAAGAAAGTGTCGGCGGGCACTTGGTCGTCTTCCACTTCTGTCAGATAGAGGCGGTCGGCCAGCGGAAGGGCCTCCGTGTAGAGCGTGGCTCCTCCGATGATGAAGACTTCTTCTTCCTCTTTGCAGGATTTCAAGGCTTCTTCCAGTGTGTGGAAGCATTCTGCTCCTTCAAAATGTAAATCCTTTCTGCTCAGTACGACATTTCTCCGGTTAGGCAGGGCTCCTTTGGGGAGAGATTCAAAGGTATGCCGTCCCATCAGAATGGTGTGGCCTGTGGTGAGTGCCTTGAAACGTTTCAGGTCGTTGGGCAGCCAGTAAAGCAATTTGTTCTGGTAGCCGATGCCTCGTTTTTGGTTGATGGCGGCGATGATGGATAAGGTCATATTTCTGTTCTTTAAAGTGGGTTATACGGATACTTTTCCCGCGATGTGTGGCCACGGGTCGTAGTTCTCCAGCTGGAAGTCTTCGTATTGGAAGCTGAAGATGTCCTTCACGTCCGGATTGATTTTCATGGTAGGCAAGGGGCGTGGAGTGCGTGTCAGCTGTAAATCAACTTGTTCCAGGTGATTCAAGTAGATGTGGGCATCTCCGAGCGTGTGGATGAAATCACCCGCTTTCAGTCCGGTCACCTGTGCCATCATCTGCAGCAGCAGGGCATAGGAGGCGATGTTGAACGGTACGCCCAGGAAGGTGTCGGCACTGCGCTGGTATATTTGCAGGCTCAGTCGTCCGTTGGCCACATAGAACTGAAAAAACGCGTGGCACGGGGGAAGGTTCATGTGGTTCAAGTCGCCCACGTTCCAGGCACTGACGATGATGCGCCGGGAGTCGGGATTATGCTTGATGGTTTCCACCGCTTCCGAAATCTGGTCGATGAACGTACCGTCGTAGCCGGGCCAGGAGCGCCACTGGTAGCCGTAGATATGACCTAGGTCTCCGTTTTCATCGGCCCATTCGTTCCAGATTCTGACGCCATGTTCTTGCAGGTATTTCACGTTGGTATCCCCTTTGAGGAACCACAACAGTTCGTAGATGATGGATTTCAGGTGGAGTTTTTTGGTTGTGACGAGCGGGAAGCCGTCTTCCAGGTTGAAGCGCATCTGGTGACCGAACACGCTGAGGGTGCCTGTGCCGGTACGGTCGTCTTTGCGTACGCCTTCCGTACGGATGCGGTGCAACAAGTCAAGATATTGTTTCATGATTGGATTTTTTTGTTTTTGCAAAGGTAGCTAATTTTTTTTATTTTTGCCGGCGTAACATAATTGCTTAGCGTCATCATGAATTTACCCTCTGATTTTGTCATTCGCACACGTCGGCTGATGGGGGATGCCGACTTTTCTGCGTTGGAGGAAGCCTTGGAAAAGGAGACTCCGGTCAGCATCCGTATCAATCAGGATAAATGTACTTCTGTTCCTGTGGACAGCACACCAGTGCCTTGGTGTCCGGAAGGATACTACCTGTCCGGCAGGCCGGCGTTCACGTTCGACCCGTTGTTTCACGCCGGATGTTATTACGTGCAGGAGGCATCGTCCATGTTTTTGGCCCAGGCACTCCGGCAGTATGTGCAGAAACCGGTTGTGATGCTCGATTTGTGTGCGGCTCCTGGAGGAAAATCCACACTGGCCCGGTCGGTGTTGCCCGAAGGCAGTCTGCTGGTAGCCAATGAGGTGATGCGCAACCGTTCGCAGGTACTGGCTGAGAATCTGGTCAAATGGGGAAATCCGGAGGTGATGGTAACGAACAACGATCCGGCAGATTTTACGGAACTGGGCCCTCTCTTCGATGTGATTCTGACTGATGTGCCCTGCTCGGGAGAAGGAATGTTCCGCAAAGATGAAGTGGCGGTGCAGGAATGGAGTATCGCCAACGTGGATACGTGCTGGCAGCGGCAGCGTCGGATTCTGCGTGATATATGGCCTTGCCTGAAGACCGGAGGCCTGCTGGTGTATAGCACTTGCACGTACAACCGGGAAGAGAATGAAGACAATGTGGCCTGGATTGCACAAGAACTGGGCGCAGAGGTGTTGCCTTTGGAAGTGAAGCCGGAATGGCATATTACCGGAAACCTGACCGAGCATACTTTCCCGGTTTATCGTTTCTTGCCGCACAAGACAACGGGAGAAGGACTGTTTCTGGCTGTCTTGCGGAAAACGTCGGAAGAAGACAGGGAATGTGCACGGGTGAAGCCGGCGGGCAAGTCTCCCCAAAAAGGAAAAGGAGGAAAAACACTGGTGCTGCAGGTGCCGCGAGAGATGCAGACATGGATACACGGAGCAGAAGGTTACGAATTCCGTGTGGAAGAGATGGAAGCGGTGGCTTTCCCTATGGCCCATAAAGACCTCTATGATTTGCTGAAAAGTTGGCTTAAAGTATTGCATGCGGGTGTCAGACTGGGAGAATGGAAAGGGAAGGACTGGCAGCCTTCGCATACACTGGCCATGAGTACGGCATTCCGGAAAGAAGCTTTTCCGACAGCGGAACTGACTTATGAGCAGGCTGTGGCTTATTTGCGGAAAGAGGCGGTGACTCTTTCACCGGAGGTATCGAAAGGATATGTGGTGTTGGCTTATCGCAGACAGGCATTGGGCTTTGCCAAAAATATCGGCAATCGGGCCAACAATTTGTATCCGCAGGAATGGAGAATCCGAAGCGGATATTTGCCGGAAATACTTCCCAATTTATTTGTCTGAAAAACGCCTAGGCGTTTGAACTCAAACGCAAGTACGTTTTAAGCAAAACGCCTAAGCGTTTTAAGTGAAACGCTTAGACGTTTGGATGAAAACGCTTAGACGTTTTTCCTGAAACGTAAAGGCGTTTTTATGGTGTTTTGTAACTCGTTGAAAATCAGTGCGGCTTACTTTTCTAAAGTAAGTGGAATGCCCTGGTAGAAATCCAGAATTTTGGCACGGAACAGGTAGTCGTATTTTGCCTGCACACAGTCGGACACGGCTTTCATCCAGTTGGTGCGGGCTTCGTTGTATTCCGTGGCGTTGGCTTTTCCGTTGGTATATTTTTCTTTCATGAGCTTGAAGGAGGCTTCTGCCGCTTCGTCGGCTACCTGACTGCTTTGGTATTTGCTCTCCGCATTGACGGCATTGTAATAGGCTTGCTGTATCTCTTTGTAGAGTGCCTTTTTACTTTCCTCCAGTTGCCAGTTCAGGGTGGTTTGTTCCAGGCGTGCCGTACGGACCCGGTTACGGGTACTCAGTCGGTTGAAGATGGGGATGCTCAGCGAAAGTCCCACGTATTGGCTGAAATTGTCCTTCAGCTGGGAATGGAAACTGGCATTGTCTCTGCCCGACATTTTGTAGTAGCTGGTACCCAGACCGGCACCGAAACTGAGTTGGGGATAATAGGCGCTTTGGGCAATGCGGATGCTGCGGGCTGCGCCTTGCAAGCGATACTGTGCCGCCTTGATGGAAGGCTTGATGAGCAGTGCCTGATTGTAGATGTCGGTTGGAGAGGTCAGCGTTCCGAACAGTTGTTCGGGCTGGATGTCGGGACTGACAATCTGGAAATTATCCGGCGAAGGCAGTTCCAGCAGTTGGCTGAGATCGAGCAGGGACAAGCGATAGTCGTTCTCGGTCTGTACCAGTGAAAGCTGGTCTTGTGCCACGCGCGATTTGGCCTCGTACAATTCCGCTTCCGAGGCTTTTCCGTTTTGGAAATAGGCTTCTTTCTGGGTCAGTATTTCCTGACTCAGTTCCACTTGCTGCCGGGCTATTTTCACCAGTTCCTCGTTGAAGAGCACTTGCAGGTAGGCCGAGGTCACCTGAATGCTGATATCCTCTTTGGCCTTGTTCAAGTCTTCCGTGGCTGCTTGGAGGTTCAGTTTGGAAAGGGCAATGTTATTCGGAATCTGCATGCCGGTGAACAAGGGTACACTGGTGCTCAGGTTGAAGCCCGTGTTCTGGGTATTGATACTCTGGTAGGTGTTGTTAGACTGCAAGCTTCGTCCGAAGTTGAACGAGTGGGAGGCACTGCCGTTCAGGTCGGGCAGACGGCTCCATTTGGCGGTATTCAGTTCCACTGCGCTCTTGTCGCGGGCGGCTTCCTGCTGCTTGACGGTCAGGTTGTGGGCGATGGCATACTCGATGCAGCGTGTCAAGTCCCATGCTTCCTCTGCTTGGCTGGCACCTGTGGCCAGCAGGCCGAAACTCAGTACGGCCAGTTGTTTCAAGTTGATTCTCATGGCTTACATTTCTTTTTTGAGTCCTCGAATAGCTTCATCGGGTTTCAGCCCGCTCTTAATCTCGATATTTACTCCGTCACTGATGCCGGTCTGTACTTGGCGGCGGATAAATTTCTGTGTGGGTACACTGTCGGTCAATACATAGACAAAGGTAGAATCGCCACTGAACTCAATGGCACTTTCCGGTACGGTCAGTGCGTGGTTGGCTCGCTGGAGTTCGATTTCCGCATTGGCACTGTATCCGGAACGGATGGTCACACTGTCGGGCACGGTGATGGCTGCCTTGATTTCAAACTGGTTGGCTCCGTTGTTTTCCACGCTTTTCGGAGAAATGTATTCCAGTACGGCATCGAATTTCATGTTCTGCAAGGCGCCAAGCGTGATTTTGACGGGGATACCTTCGCGGATACGTCCCACTTCCGTTTCGTCCACATTGCCACGGAAGATGAGGTCGCCCATATCGGCTACGGTGGCGATAGTGGTACCGTCGTTGAACGTGTTACTCATGATGACGGAGTTACCCACTTTGATAGGTACGTCTAGAATCAGTCCGTCGATGGTAGAACGAATCAGGGTACTGCTGAAGGAGGCGCTGCTCTTGGTAATTCCTTCTTTTACGATTTGCAGGTTGTCTTTGGCTGCCTGCAATTCTTCGCGGGCTTGTTTGGCGGACAGCAGCGTCTTTTCGTATTCTTCACTGCTCACCAGCTTGCTCTTATAGAGTTTTTCCATGCGTTCCAAATCCGTTTCTGCCTGTCGTCCGTTGATTTCGGCCAGACGGACACGGCTTTCAGCCGAATTGAGCGAACCCAGTTCGGGGATGACTTTGACCTTGGCGATGATTTCGCCTTTCTTCACCGTTTCGCCGGCTTCCTTGTACACTTCCGAAATGATACCGGAAATTTGCGGCTTGATTTGCACTTCGTCGCGCGGTTCAATCTTTCCCGTGGCTACGGTGGTTTGCACCAAATCCATGGTCTGTGAATGGAGAATTTCGTAAGCCGTGTCTTTCGGCTGCGATTTCTGATACAGGAACACGAAGGTCCCGATAAAAATCAGTGCGATCAGCACCAGTGAGATGATTTTGATGTACTTTTTCATAATGAACTTTGGTTTTTTTGTTTGTTTTGTGGCTTTATTTATTCGTCGCGTATGGCTTCAATGGGTTTGATGCTCATGGCCCGGTAGGCAGGAGCCAGTCCGGCCAGCAGTCCTAATACGAGCAAGAGGGCGCAGGCACCGATAGCTTCCCAGAAACTAATCTGGAACTCGGTGGGTGCAGTAGGGGTGGAAGTGCCCATTTCTGTCAGGTTCAGCAGGAATACGGCAAAGGTAATGCCGGCCATGCCTGCCAGAATGGTCAGTACCATGCTTTCCGACAGAATCTGTGACAGAATATCGTTGGGGCGGGCACCGATGGCACGCCGGATACCGATTTCGGTGGTCCGTTCCTTGACGGTGACCATCATGATGTTGCTCACTCCAATGGCACCGGCCAGCAGGGTACCGAGTCCGACCATCCAGCCCAAAATCTTAATGCCCGAAAACAAGTTGTCTACCATGCTGAACATAGCTTCCGCATTGACCAGAATCACAGCCTGTCCGTCGTTGGGGTGAATCAGATGGGCATTTTTAATCACCTGTTCCACTTTCTTCTCTACCTCTCCAATGGAATAGCCTTTACGGGCCGTATAACAGAGGAGCTGTACTTTCTGGCCGAAGTTGTAGTTCTGCTGCATGGTGGTGAAAGGGATGATGACCGAGGTCTCCGACTGTCCTTGGATGGAGATGTTTCCTACGGCCATGCTGACCCCGATAATCCGGTAGTAAATGCCGTTGACCTCGATGAACTTTCCGCAGGGGTCTTCCCCTCCTGGGAACAGGCTCTCGTAGATACGCTTCCCGATGACACACACTTTCCGTTGGTCGCGGATGTCGATGTCGTTGATGAAACGTCCGAATACGATGTTGGGTTCTTCAATCTTCTGGTATTCGGGATACAGGCCTTTCAGGGTTCCTGAGATTTTATTCTCGTTGTAAATGGCATTGATGCCCCATTTGGCTAGGGTGGCAGTCACGGTTTCCAGCTCGTTGACTTGTTTCCGGACCCGTTCTACATCTTTGTTTTCCAAATCCCAGTATCTTCCCTGCTGGAATCCTTTATAAGCCTTGCTGGTTTTGTTGGCGCCCAGGAAACCGGAGTTGGTGGCAAAGCCTTCAAATTGCCGGGACAACATCTGTTGCAGTCCTTTGGCCCCTCCCATCAGGGCAATCAGCATGAATACCCCCCAGAAGATACCGAAGGCCGTCAGGAAACTTCTGGTTTTGTTGCGAGTGATGGTGAGAAGAATTTCTTCCCATGTATCTAAGTCAAATCGTCTCATGGTTAATCTGCTCTAAGTGCTTCAATGGGTCGGATTCTGGCTGCTTTTCGTGCCGGGAAAAGTCCAGCCAGCGTACCGGCGATAACTAAGGTCAGGGTCGCCTCAATGGCAATGGAGAGGTCGACCGTGGGGTTCTCGAAGAAGGTCATGGAAAAGACACCCATGTCCATGGTCTGTTTTCCGGCCACTTGGTTCATGTATTCCGTGACGGCAATGCCCGCCACCATGCCGATGTAGCCGAAGAAGGTGGTGATGGCTACACTTTCCGAAATAATCAGCCAGAGGATGGACATCGGTTTGGCCCCCAGTGCTTTGCGGATGCCGAACTCGTGGGTCCGTTCGCGGACGGTAATGAGCATGATGTTGCTCACTCCCACGATGCCGCTCAGTAAGGTAAAGATACCAATCACCCAGATGGCAGTATGCAGAATCTTCGTCGCGCTTTGTTGCTGGAGGTACTGGGTGAAACGGTTCCAAATCCAGATGGCGCCGTCATCGGTAGGAGAGAATTGTTTTTTCAGCCCTAAGGTACGGCGGTAGTCGGCTTCAAATTGTTCGTTCAAGGCTTCATTGGCCAATCCTTGGGTTGTGAACGTGATGTTGTCAATGCTGTCTCCTTTCTGATAAATAGTTTGCAGGGTGGTGAAAGGTATCAGTGCCGAAGGAGAGAAACTGTTCTGGTCTTTGTAGATGCCCACCACCTGATAGGAAACCCCTTGTGCGTTGAGGTATTTTCCTATAGGAGCCGTATGCGGGAAAAGGTTCTTGACCGTCTTCTCATGGAGGACAATGACTTTTCGCTTTTCCTCTATGTCGCGTTTGTTGATGAAGCGCCCTTCCTTTATCTTGATGGCTTCGAGGGACGGATAATTGGGAAGTACCCCGTCCAGCTCGATGCTGAGAGCCTCCTTGCCATAGGTCAGGGTGACATCACTCTTGCTGACGGTGGCACCTGTTTCTAAAATATGGTCGGGGAAGGAAGAACCCGTCAGTGCCCGGTCGCTTTCTTTCAGGTAAATGCTCCGCCCTTCTTTCATCCCTTTATAAGGTTCTGAAGTCATGCCCGGATAGATTTTCATGGAGTTCATGAGCATCCCTTCCGACTGGTTCTCAAATGCATGGATGAGGCCGTTGCCTGCTCCAAGGAGTACAATCAGCATGAAAATACCCCATGCCACGGAAAAACCGGTCAATAAAGTGCGCAGTTTGTTGCGCATGATGGTTCCGTAGATTTCTTGTATCAGTTCTGTCATAGCGCTAGGTTATTTCATGAATCCGTTTTGTCCGAACGGAGAGGCATGGTGGTCGATATTGTCTTCTATGCGTTCTATCAGTCCGTCTTTGATGTGGATGATTTTATTGGTTTGGTTGGCCACTCCACTTTCGTGGGTGACTACGACGATGGTCAGTCCCTCTTGGTCGTGCAGTTCTTTCAGGATGTTCATAACTTCCACCGAAGTCTTGCTGTCGAGTGCTCCGGTCGGTTCGTCGGCCAGGATGATTTCCGGTTTGGAAATTAGTGCCCGTGCGATGGCTACACGCTGTTTTTGCCCGCCCGACAGTTCGTTAGGGAGGTGATGAGCCCATTCTTTCAGTCCCAGCTTGTCTAAGTATTCCATGGCCAGCAGGTTTCGTTTCTTTCGGCTGACACCCTGGTAGAAAAGAGGGAGAGCCACATTCTCCATGGCGTTTTTGAACGAAATGAGGTTGAATGACTGGAAGATGAAGCCGATCATCCGGTTGCGGTACTCAGCGGCTTTGGTTTCACTTAAGTTCCGGATAAGGACATTGTTCAGGTAATACTCGCCGGAATCGTAGTTGTCCAATATCCCGAGAATGTTCAACAAGGTAGATTTTCCGGAACCGGAGGCACCCATGATGGAGACAAATTCTCCTTTTTTAATATGCAGGTCTATGCCTTTGAGTACATGAAGGGGAGTGCCGTTGTAGTAGGTTTTGTGAATGTTTTTTAAAAGTATCATTTGGTTTGTGTTAATTGATTTTTAATCGTATTGCACAAATGTAGAAAAAGTGATACGTTCTCAAAAATAGTAGGTGAAAAATTTGTTCTGTTTTTACTGATTATTTACTTTTGTCCGTAGATAATTAACCCTAAATAAAGAAATGTCATGGCAATAAACATGGAAAAACCTTATGTAGTAGGTATGGATATTGGCGGAACAAACACTGTTTTTGGTGTGGTTGACTCACGTGGTAACGTGCTGGCTTCTGATTCTGTCAAAACTCAGCAATATGAAAACATCGAAGAATATGTAGAAGCTGTATGTAAAAAACTCCTTCCTTTGCTGTCTCAGTTTGGTGGAGCTGAAAAGATAAAAGGTATGGGGGTTGGTGCGCCGAATGGTAACTATTACAGTGGAACCATTGAGTTTGCTCCGAACCTTCCGTGGAAAGGAATTATTCCGTTGGCATCTATGTTTGAGGAGCAGCTGGGAATCCCTACTGCGTTGACAAACGACGCCAATGCAGCTGCCATCGGAGAGATGACGTATGGTGCGGCTCGCGGTATGAAAGATTTTATCATGATTACCTTGGGTACCGGTGTCGGAAGTGGTATTGTAGTCAACGGACAGTTGGTTTACGGTCATGATGGCTTTGCCGGTGAATTGGGACACGTAATTGTGGACCGTAACGGCCGTCCATGTGGTTGCGGACGTAAAGGTTGTTTGGAAACCTATTGTTCGGCTACCGGAGTGGCCCGTACAGCCCGTGAATTCCTGGTACAGCGTACGGAACCGAGTTTGTTGCGTAACGTACCTGCAGATGAAATCCAGTCGAAAGATGTATACGATGCTGCAGTGAAAGGCGATAAACTGGCACAGGATATCTTTGAATATACAGGACGTATTTTGGGAGAGGCTTTGGCCAACTTTATAGCTTTCTCCAGTCCGGAGGCCATTATTCTGTTCGGTGGTTTGGCTAAGTCGGGCGATTACATCATGAAACCGATTCAGAAGGCAATTGATGAAAACATCCTGAAGATTTATGCTGGAAAAACCAAATTGTTGCTCTCTCAGTTAAAAGATGCAGATGCGGCTGTATTAGGTGCCAGTGCATTGGGATGGGAAGTAAAAGATAACTGATTCTTAGATTATAAATTAGAAAAACAGCCTTGGCGGAAGTTTTACTTGCCAAGGCTGTTTTTTATTATCCACCTGAACATTCGGTCTTCACAGAGGGCATGCAGGAGAATAATACATCTAATTCTAACCTAAATAATATTATGAAAAACCTTTTTTTATTCAGTATGCAAAAATAAACTTTCTTGTGGACATAAACTTGTATTTTTTGATTTTATAAGTGAAAAAACTGAGTATAATACTATCTGATTGGATAATTTGAACTGATAAATGTAAATAATGTAAATAAAGTTTGTATCTTTGCCCCCAAATTTATAATTGAAAACAATATGAGTTATAATTTGCTGAAAGGAAAAAGAGGTATTATTTTTGGTGCACTGAATGAACAGTCTATTGCATGGAAAGTAGCTGAAAAGGCTGTAGAAGAAGGTGCTATTATCACACTATCTAATACCCCTGTAGCAGTACGTATGGGGCAGGTATCTGCTTTGGCGGAAAAGTTGAACTGTGAAGTGATTCCCGCTGATGCTACCTGCGTAGAAGATTTGGAAAATGTATTCAAGCGTTCAATGGAAGTATTGGGCGGTAAGATTGACTTTGTGCTTCATTCAATTGGTATGTCTCCAAATGTTCGCAAGAAACGTACATACGATGATTTGGACTATGACATGCTGGCAAAAACATTGGATATATCTGCTGTATCATTCCATAAAATGATTCAGTCTGCCAAGAAGTTGGATGCCATCAACGAATATGGTTCTATTTTGGCTTTGAGCTATGTAGCTGCGCAGCGTACGTTCTATGGTTACAATGATATGGCCGATGCCAAAGCGTTATTGGAATCTATTGCCCGTAGTTTCGGTTATATTTACGGTCGTGAACATCATGTACGTATCAATACGATTTCTCAGTCACCGACCATGACTACTGCCGGTTCGGGTGTGAAAGGTATGGACAAGTTGTTCGACTTTGCCAACCGGATGTCTCCTTTGGGAAATGCATCGGCTGATGAATGTGCGGATTACTGTATCGTAATGTTCTCTGATCTGACTCGTAAGGTAACTATGCAGAACTTGTTCCACGATGGTGGTTTCTCTAGCGTGGGTATGAGTTTGAGAGCCATGGCTACTTATGAAAAAGGATTGGATGAATATAAGGATGCCAATGGTAATATTATTTACGGATAATCATTAAATGTATCGATTTATCTTTATATTACTGAGTATAATCGTCTTTTCTGCTTGTCATTCTGATGAGCAGGAGGGCGATTTTTCTTTTGAGAAAATAAAGATAGCGCGATACGACCGTCTTCAATATGAGTCTTCGGTGCAAAATAATTTCTTCGCTTTACAGCGAATGAGAACAGAATTTGCTCAGGAAACTCGTTTGTTAATAGAAGACGTACTGGAATTGGGAGCGGTGGATGCTCCTGATATTTATGAACGTTTATGCGGATATTATGCTGATTCTGTGCTTGTTCATCTGATGGATGATGCAGAACAGAAGTTCAAGGATATGAGTCGTTGGGAAAAGGAACTGACAAAAGGATTTAAGGTATTGAAGAAAGAGATTCCTGAATTGCCTATTCCCAAGGTCTATGCACAAATCTCTGCATTGAATCAGTCTGTAGTGGTGGGAGATAGTGTGTTAGGCATCAGTCTTGATAAATATATGGGAAGTGAATATCCCCTTTATAAGCGATTTTATTATGTGAATCAGCGGCGTTCTATGTCTCCGGAATACATTGTTTCGGATTGCTTTACTTTTTATCTTTTGGGGCAGTATCCTTTTTCATGGGAAGAAGGGCATCGTGCTTTAATAGATATTTTACTGTATCGAGGTAAAATCGCCTGGGCGGTAGAAGCTATTTTGGGTGGAGATGTGTCTGGTGAAATTTCTTTGGGCTATACGGAGGAAGAAGTAGAATGGTGTGAGGAGCATGAAAAGCAATTGTGGCAGGAAATAAGAGAGAATCATTATGCCGAAACAACCGATCCGATGGTGATTCGTTCGTATGTTTCTTCCAATGTGAAACCGTTGTTTGAAGATGACAAGGTACCTCCTTCTTTGGGGATATGGTTGGGTATGAAAGCGGTGGATAGATTTATGAAGGAGCATCCGGAAATAAGTCTGAAGAATTTGCTGGAACATGTGGATGACACGCTGATTAAGAACGAATTGAATTAACTGACTTGACGAGTCTTTATGGAAGTTGCATTGTATTTGTTACCTGTCACTTTAGGAGATACGCCTATAGAAAAGGTGTTGCCGGCATACAACCGTGAAATTATTTCGGGAATAAAATATTTTATCGTGGAAGATGTGCGTTCGGCACGTCGTTTTCTTAAAAAGGTAGATTCTGCAATTTGCATTGACGAATTGACTTTTTATACTTTGAACAAACATACTTCTCCTGAAGATATCTCTGGTTATTTGAAGCCTTTGCTGGAAGGACATTCTATGGGAGTTATTTCAGAAGCGGGCTGTCCTGCGGTAGCCGATCCCGGAGCGGATGTAGTGGCCATTGCACAACGTCGTAACTTGAAAGTGGTGCCTTTGGTAGGACCATCTTCTATTATTCTGTCAGTGATGGGTTCTGGATTCAACGGACAAAGTTTTGCTTTTCATGGCTATTTGCCGATTGATCCGGCAGAGCGTACCAAACGGCTGAAAGAACTGGAGACTCGTGTATATGCGGAGAACCAGACTCAGTTGTTTATCGAAACTCCTTACCGGAATCAGAAAATGTTGGAAGAGATATTGAAGACTTGTCGTCCGCAAACCAAACTTTGTATTGCTGCCAACATTACGTGTGAAGGAGAATATATTAAGACCAAGAGCATAAAAGACTGGAAAGGACATTTACCAGAACTAAATAAGATTCCTTGTATTTTCTTGATATATAAATGATTCTTTTATTTAAATTCTTTCCAAACCTGTGCTGCCATTTGTAATCGTTCATGTTCCATTCTTAGCTCTTCACTGAACGATTCCGGCGCTTGTTTGATTTCTTCGCATGAGAAGAAGCGACCTTCAGGGAGGGTAAAGTCGTTTTCTTGGCTGATGGGAAGAATGTATAGTTGAATAAAACAGGGAATTATACCTTGCATCCGGTAACTGAGGATAAGTCGAGGATATAATAGTCTGTGGGGAAAGTTCATTTCCATCTGTTTCTGACATCTTTTTACAATGAGCTTGGCATGTTTCTGACTTTTTCTCAGCGGTCCTTCAAACAGAGAGATAATGGGGGCATCCCATATCTGATTACTGTCTGGCCGTGAGGTAAGGTAAATCTTTCCGTTGCGGATAGGAATGATTCGAATGATATGTTGCTCTTGAGGTGATTGGGTGGCTGCCACTTGTATGCCCACGATATTGATTATCAAACAGAGTACATAGATGAGTGTCGGAATTAGGTAGACAATCACAAAATGGTTCTCCGGAGAGAAAGGGGCGAGCTGTTTGTATAAAAAGAAAAGTACAATCAAGTGAATGCTGGACAAGACGACAATGAGCCTGGCTTCCAGCAGATAGGAAAACGTGAAATTCAGATGGAATTTCTTGAGAAAATTCCGATACATTTCCGGGGCTGTTACATGGATGAAGGCACATACCAGTAACATGAATTCCAGCGTCGGAGTCAGGCTGTTTTGAGGAATATATTCATAACCTGTGAACAGTCTGAGGAGAAAACAGATGCCGATACCGATGGTTCCTTGTAACAAAAAGAAATTGAGCCCTTTCAATCGGAAAATATCATAAAGCAATCCTGCAATGCTGATTGCAAGTCCTATGCCCAGCATGGTGGTGGTAGGAAAAAGATGAATCCCTATCAGTGTGATAATGATAGGAAGTAGTCCGAATGACACAATTTTGTCTTTGTATTTAAGAAATAAATTCATAGTAGAATAGCACCTGTTGTTAAAATTTGAACAATTGGAAAAACTAAATTGTTCACATTTTCCTCAGATGTTTTTCAGCATGGTAAGACGAACGTACCAGCGGGCCACTTTCAACAATCTCAAATCCTTTCTTTTCGCCTGTTTTTTTGTACTCCAGGAATTGCATTGGGTGGATGTATTCGGCCACCGGATAATGTTTGGCACTTGGTTGCAGGTATTGTCCGATGGTGAGAATCTTGCAGCCGTTTTCCAGTAAATCATCCATCGTCTGTTCTACTTCTTGTGGTGTTTCTCCCAGTCCTACCATGATTCCCGACTTGGCTTTCAATCCGTTTGCTGCGATTTGCCGAATGACGGCCAGACTGGTATCATAGTTGGCAACACTTCGTACCAAGGGGCTGATGCGTCTCACTGTTTCCAGGTTGTGTGACAGAATGTCTGGGCGTGTGTCTATTACTTGTTGTAACCATTCTTTATGTCCTTGAAAGTCGGGAATCAAGGCTTCGATGGTCGTTCCTGGACAGACTTTTCGAATGGCTTGAAGGGTAGCAGCCCAATGAGAGGCCCCTAGGTCGGGGAGGTCATCCCGGTCGACAGATGTGATGACTGCATGATTTAGTTTCATTAATTGGATGGACTGGGCCACTCTTTCTGGTTCCTCCGGATCCAGAGGGAGAGGTTTTCCACTAAGCGTATTGCAGAATTTACAGGCACGTGTGCAGATGTCTCCTCCAATCATGAATGTGGCGGTTCCTTTTCCCCAGCATTCTCCCAGGTTCGGACAACGTCCGCTGCTACAAATGGTATGCAACTTGTGCGTATCGACAATGCGTTTGGTTTCTGTATATCGGGCATTGGTCCCAATTTGGATTTTCAGCCATTCAGGCTTTTTAATGTGTGTCATAGCTATGAGAAATAAGTTTGTATAAAAAGGTGACACCAGAATTATATGCATTCTGATGTCACCTATGTAGGGATATTATAGATTTTGCAGGAAGAAATTTACGACGCGGTTCATAAGGTGGTTACGTGTATTTCCTCCTGAAATGCCGTGATTGCGGTTCGTATAGATTTGTGTTTCAAACTGAATGTTGGCTTGTACCAATGCTTCATTATATTCCATAAAGTTCTGGAAATGCACGTTATCGTCTGCGCTGCCGTGAATGAGCAGTAATTTTCCTTTCAGTGCAGCTACGTGATTGATGGCTGAAGAGGCACGATATCCGTCTCCATTTTCTTTTGGAGTACGCATGAAACGTTCGGTGTAGACCGTATCATAGAATCGCCAGTCGGTAGGAGCTGCAATCGCTACTCCGGCTTTAAATGCTCCTGAGCCTTCACTCATAGACATCAGCGTGTTGTATCCTCCGTAGCTCCATCCCCAGATGCCAATCCGGCTTCCGTCCACGTAGGAAAGAGTAGACAGGTATTTGGCTGTTTCAGCTTGGTCGGCGGCTTCTTTGAGACCAATAGAAAGGTAGGTACACTTTTCAAATGCAGCTCCACGTCCTCCTGTACCTCGTCCATCTACGCATACCATGATGTAACCTTTGTCACACATCACGGCTTCGAACATACCACCATCGCCAAAGCTTCCGATGCCCCACTTGTCCAATACTTGTTGTGAGCCGGGACCACTGTATTGGTGCATAATGACAGGGTATTTCTTGGAAGGGTTGAAATTGGCAGGCTTCATCATCCATCCGTTCAGTTCTACACCTTCGCTGGTCTTGAAAGTGAAAAACTCTTTTGTCGGCATGTTAAGTTGGCTTATTTTGTTCTTCAGCTCCTTGTTGTCGAGCAAGGTCACCATTTCCTGTCCCTTGTTGTTATTCAAAGTGATGAGGGTCGGTGTCTGTGCACTGGAATAAGTGTTGATATAGTAATTCAAGTTTTTGCTGAATAAAGCATTGTTGGTTCCTGTCCGTGTGGAAAGTTTTGTCTTTTTTCCTTTTCCGTCAATCTTATAGACAGCAGTACGTAGCGGACTTTCTTCATTACTTGTATAGTAGAACACATTGGCTTTCTGATCCCATCCCAGAAATTCTTTAACCTCGAATTTTCCTTTGGTAATCTGTTTAACCAAGTTCCCTCCAATAGTGTACAGATAGAGATGGTTATATCCGTCACGTTCACTCATCATAACCATGTTTTCCGGATAGAAGGCTATGTTTGAATAGGCTTGTTCCTTGATGTATTGTTCAGCTTCATCGCGTACTGCCACTTTGCAGACAGCACTACGAGGATTGGCCATATACAGGTCAAAACGGTTCTGATGGCGGTTTAATGTCATGATTGCCAGTTTTTCAGGGTCATCCGTAAATTTGATACGTGGAACGTACCCGTCAGAGTCTATTGGCAATTCCATTTTGCGTGTGACATGACTTTTGATATCGAATGTATGTACACTTACTTTGGAGTTGACTGCTCCTGATTTAGGATATTTGTAATCATAACTTCCGGGGTAGGTGGCATAAGCTGTCTTTTCGGGTGCCATGCCTTTGTACCATTGGAAAGAATACATTGGAACACGGCTTTCATCGAAACGTATGTAGGCAATCATACGGCTGTCTGCACTAAAGTCGAAAGCTCGATTGAATGCGAATTCTTCCTCGTATACCCAGTCGGGAATGCCATTAAGCACTTTGTTGTATTCTCCGTCTTTAGTGACCTGTGATTCACTGTTACCGAAAAGAAGTTTAATCAGGTAAATATTGTTATTTCGTACAAAAGCTATCTGATGGCTGTCGGGTGAGAACAAAGGTACCTGTTGCGGCCCGTTATTGGAAAGTGGCTCAAGTGTACGGTTTTTTACATTGTAAAGATAATACACTGCGGTAAAAGAACGTCTGTATATCGGTTGGGTCTCTGTCTGTATCAATATCAGGCTTTCGTCTGGCGACATGATATAGTCGTCAAAACGCTTGAGTTCACAGTTTCTGGCTTTGGTCACATCGAAGATGGCTTCTACTTCCTTACCTGTCCTGAAGGAATATTTTACGATGCGTTTGTGGTCTTTGCTGATTTGGGTGTAATGTTCACCATCCAGCATCGGTTTCAGCCCCTGTATGCTTTGTGCCCGATAGGTACCGTTGGCCACATCTTGCAGGGTGACTTTCTGTGCCTGTAAGTTCATCAGGCACATCAGTGTCAAAAAAAGTACGAAAAGTTTTTTCATAACCGGTCTTATTAAGTTTGATTCTATTCTTTATTAGCGGCAGGCTGCTTACCTTCGTGAACTGCCTTCACGCTCTCTTCCTGAGGTGTCTCTATTGGGGTCTCTTTATCCTTTATGCCGAACAGCCAGCGGAAAAAGCGTACCAGGAAGTTCCGCTTTTTAGGCTTGACTTCTGTAGCTTCTGCCGATGGGGCGGTTTGTACCGACTGTTTGTTAGTGAGGGTGTCACTTTTAGCCACAAGCGTAGTGTCTGTCTTCAATGAATCCATCTTCAACGAGTCTACGGTCAACGGTTTCATGATTGGAAGAGAGTCTGTTTTTAGTGAATCTGAAGGAGCCATGTGCGTGCGCAGACTGTCCTTAGGAGTTTGTTCCGTTTTCTTTGCAGGAGTAGTAGGCCGGGATGGAGGAGTCGGTTTCGGACGCTTGAACGGAACCGGAACCGAATATTTGCAGCGTACGTTGATGCCATGGTCTTTTGCCGGTATCCAATCGGGCATAACTCTGATGGCGTCTAAAGCTGCTGTATCCAGTCGGGCATCCAATCCTCTGACGATACTGGGAGAGGTAATGCTGCCGTCTTTTTCTACCACAAACCGAATCATGACCGCTCCTTCTTTTTTCGTTTTTTCAGCCAGTTCGGTTGTGTGTGCTTTTCTTTTAATGTAATTGAAAAACGCTTTCATCCCTCCTGGGTATTCCGGCATCGTTTCTACTGCATTGTAGATACGGTCGGCTCCCTTTCGTGTCATCCGTATCTCCAAAGGTTGGTCTGGACGGCTGAGAAAGGTCTCGATGTTGAGGTACTTGTTTTCCATTTTTTCAGCTCGGATCATGACCATGTGGCTATAATCCGCATCGATGCTGAATGCCCCGTGCGGGTCTGAAAAGGTATGTCTTCCTGTTCCTTGAATACTGATTTCCGCATGGGGGATAGGTTTATTTCCTTCCATTACGACTCCGTTGACCGGAAATGTTTTTCCGCTTTGTTTGTATTTAGCCAAGTCTTCCGGTCGGTCTATCCGGAGAATCGTATCTTGGGCTGATTCATCCAAGCGGATTGTTTTGACTGCCCTGTTTTTATCTGTGGGGAGATAGAGACTGGCTGTACGTGTATAATTATTTTCTACCGTTTGTTCAAAATCAATCAGTCCTTGTTCGTCACTGACATATTCGGTGCTGTATCCCAGTACCTTTAGGATGAAACCTTGCTGAGGGTCTCCTCCCGAATTCAGTACGGTAATGCGAAAATGCTGTGTCTTATTTTCCCATGAAGAAGCACCTAACTGGCATATTGACACCTGAAGAATTGCAATCCAAAAAAGTATATGAAAAAGACGTTTCATAAGCTAGTTTATAAATATTTGCAAAGCTACAAGTAATCTAGTGGATTCACTCGTAGAGAGGTGTTAATAAAGATAAATAATCCGGGCTTGCTTGGAGTGGCAAGTCCGGATATAATATGTTTGAACTATACTTATTTGGAAGTTTTTGTAGCCAGTTTCCGTAACCGGAACATGCGTAAGCGTTCGATGGCATGTCGACGGCTCAATATAATCTGTCGACGGTAGACCATACAAGTGGTAAGGAAGTATATTCCTGTTTGTAACCAGAGTGCTCGGTATTCGAACAATACCTCGGGCAGTGTGGCTCCCATGTTATTGATTCGGACAAATCCGTTAATGCCGAAAGTCGATGGGAAAAGCCAGGAAAAGACTTTCCAGAAAACGGGTACAGAGGCTCCAGGCCATGAGATTCCGGAAATAAACAGGAGTGGTACGGAAGTGAATACATAAATCATCAAGCATGATTCTCTGTGGTGAATGAAAATGGAACATGTCATGGCAAAGAATATACATGCCAAAATATAGGGAACAACGAAAGCCAGTAGGGTAGCTGGCTGGGCAATCTGTACCAGACTGAATAGTTTGGGAACCAGGCACAGAATATAGGCTGCTACAAGTGCATAGATGAGAAAATAAGCAAAAGATTTTCCCAATACGATACGAAGAGTGCCCTGATATTGTCGGGTAATGGGGACGAGATCTTTGAATCGGTTGTTTTCTCGGGCAGTTCCGGCAGAAAGTCCTACACCCAGCAGTAAAGTCTGTTGTATAATCAACATCAGTACGGCAGGCAATAGAAAACTGGCAAATCCATCCTGTGGGTTAAACAATGAGATATCTTCATATTCAATAGGGGCTGTACTGATTTCATCTTGTCGTTCAGTCGTATTGCCCAGACGTTTGATTTGGATGTTTTTATTCAGGGCCAGGGATGCATTGGTGCTGGCCAATACGAGCGCTTTGTAGTACAGCATGCCACTCATGTCACAGAAAACACTGACAGTGGTCTGTTTTCCTGAGGCAATGTCTTTGCTGAAACTCTCTGGAATATAGATGATTCCGTAGACTTTTGTTTCTTTTAGCAGAGTCTTGGCTTCTTCCATATCTGCGCAGTATGACTGGATATGTACGTCTGCACTTGCGTCAATATGTCGGACAAATTCGCGGCTGATGGCCGAATTGCTGTGATCGATGACGGCTGCTGGTACTTCCCGTACCACTTCATTGGTGTAGATAAATGCGTATACCAGCGGATAGGCCAGTGGTACTAGCAGGAAAAAAATCAGTACTCCCTGATCTTTGAACACAGCCTTCAGTTCTTGAGTACAGATATGAAAGAGTCCCGAGATACCTTGACGTATGGTTTGTTTCAACGATTCTTTTTTCATGAGTCCTAAAGGGTTAAGGTATGTAAACATAATGCAGCATGGCGGTTCGTATCTTTTTGAGATAGAAGAAAGGCAACAGCATGAACAGCAGCAGAGCTATGATAGCATGCCATGCATAAATTACCGGATAGCCGTTGAGTGCCAGGTTTACATAAATCAGAAAATAATGGCGCAGCGGGAATAAAACCGACAGAGCTTGAAGGGTAGGATGCATAGCCATAACCGGGAAAGTGAATCCGGATATGGAGAACGAAATGACTCCCCACAAGGAGGCGGCACTCAGGGCCAGGCGGAGAGAACCGAACAGACCGAAGAGAAATACGCCGAAAGCCTGAGAAGCCAGTACTAGTAGCAGGCCAGCCATCAGCATGGGAAAAATGCCGCTGTGGCATGGGTAGTGCAGGAAGCCGTACAGGTATACATTGTAAAAAGTGGCCATAATAAAAAAAGTGACTGTTTGGGGAAATAATTTTCCGGTCAGTGCCGTCACAATGGAATTATCAGCCATTTTCATGAGTTCCTTAGAGGTGTTCTCCTTCAATTCTGTACCGATAGTGTATACAGTAGTCAGGAAAATAAGCAGCATCAGGATACCTGGAAACAAGGTGTTGCACAAGTATACCGAATAGTTCAGCCAAGGGTTGTTCAAGGCATGTGTGGATATGACGACAGGCTGTAAGAAAGCTACAGCCTGGTCTTCTGTGGCTCCTTTGCCCAGCAAAGTAGCTTGTCCTACAGCGGCAGAGGCCAGTTCCGACATTGTCCGTTGGTCTTTGTAGAGTAGAGATCCTGCTATCAGGTAAGAATAATTGATGTAAAAAGAAACCTTGGGCTGTCTTCCAGATAAGGCTGCTTCCGTTGTGCCTTTGGGTATGTAATAAAAGGAGTAGATTTCTCCTCGTTGAACGGCCTGTCGGGCTTCTGTCACGCTAGGATAATGGGCCACAATCTGGGTTTGCTGAAAGGCATCCAGGTTGCGTATGATACTGCGTGTAGTTGCGGTGTTGTCGAGGTCCACCACGCCTGCCGGCAGATTTGTAGGTAGTCCGTTTTCCATCAGGGTAGTGAAGAACAGAAAACAGAATACCGGCGCGATGATCATGCAGAACAAGTACATCGGCTTGGTGGCAATGCGGTAGATTTCCCGCCGCACCACGTTCAGAAAACATTTATAAGTGGCTGGCGACATAATCTTTATTTTTCAATGATGGCAGACATGCCTGGGCGCAGGTTGTCAACAGGTGTTACGGGTTTTGCTTTTACTTCAAATGTTTTAAGGTCGAATTGTCCGGTTGTTTTTGTGGCCTTCCAGGCGGCATAAGTTCCGAGGTCTTTCATGACCGTAACCTGAAATTCCACGTCTTTTTCCAAAGCCGGGACATAGGCCTTTATCTTGTTTCCTACGGAAAAGTCTTTCAGGAAATCTTCACGTACATTAAATGTAACCCACATATCGTTCAGTTGAGCCACGTTCATGATAGGGGCTCCTGTTCCTACCAATTCACCTACTTTGGGGAAAATTTCAGACACTTCCCCATCGGCTGAGGCTGTGAGATACGTTTCCGATACGTAAGAAGATACTTCGGCTACGGCTCCCTTAGCGCGTTGTACTTGAGCTGCAGCCATGGCTTTGTCTTCCCGCTGAGCTCCGTTTTGGGCCATTGTGTATTGTGCGTGAGCTGCCCTTTCGGTAGCTTTCATAGCATCGAACTGGGCTTTGGCTTCGTCTCTCTTTTGAGCACTCATCACTCCTTCTTCATACAGGCGGTTGACCCGGTTGTAAGATTTTTCAGCAATCTCCAGTCCGGCTTTGGCTTTCTGCCACATTTCATACGCAGCTTGCAGTTGTTCGCTTCTCGTGCCGCGGAGAGCCTTTTCGTTTAAAGCCTGGGCTGCCTCTTCTGCTGCCTGCGCTTGCGATAACTTAGCCATTACGTCGGGTGCTTCCAGGATGGCCAGTGTATCTCCGGCTTTAACCTTATCACCTTCGCTGACAAAAAATTTCAGAATACGTCCCGGCACTTTGCTGGATACTCGGTATTCTGTAGCTTCTGCTTGCCCTTGAATGATTTCAGGGCCCTTTCCTAAGGTGAAGAACCCGATAATGCTGACGATGACGATAACGGCTAACAGTGTGAAGAATGCCAGCATGATATTGTTGCGTTGAGTCTTTTCCATATTCTGTGTTATTTTAAAATTCCCATTGATTTGTTTAAATAAAGTTCATTCATCTTGACGTCTATCTGTGCGTCTATTTTCCCTGCTTGAGCAGAGAACCATGCAGTTTGTGCTTCCAGTACGTTGCTTGTCGGAATTACTCCTTCTTTAAATCCCAAGTTGGCGTATCGCAGGTTTTCTTCTGCTTTTTCCATGTTTTTTTCAGCCATGGCCAGTTTCTTGGTTGATTCGTTTACTTTATAAGAGTTTTGGGTTACTTGAAGTTCAACTTTTTCTTTGGTATCTTCCAGTTTGTAGCGGGCTATGTTTGCTTCTGCCTTGGCGGCTTTGACCTTATATATACCTTCTCCCCAGTGGAATACTGGTATTTTTACAATAATTCCTGCTGCCCACATGCCGCGGAATTTATTCTCAAACCCATTGACAAGTGAAGGGTTCGTCACCAGGTAATTGGCTGTCAGTGCTACGGAAGGTAGGAAATCAGCCCGGATTACATTTACTTTTTGACGGTATATTTCGGAAGCCAGTTCCAAACTTTTGAGTTCTTCCCGGTTGCTGAGTGCCGTACTGACGTTGGCTTCCGTATAGGTATTGGGAAGCGGAAGGTCTTGCATGTCTTCGTCAGCCAGTCGAAGTGGGGTATCCAGCGGGAGTCCGCATAGCTGGCAGAGCAGCATTTTCGACAGACTTAATCCATTCTCTACTTGAGTAAGCATCATTTCAGCTTCGTTGACTTTCACCTTGACACTTAATCCATCGGCTTTCGTGGCCACCCCTTCCTGAATCATCTTGTCCACATCTGAATCCAGTTTCTGTACCAATAGCAAGAAGTTTTCTGCCAATTTCTTTTTGTTGACAAGTGAAATGATTTGCCAGTAGGCCTGATCTGTCTGTAGGATTAAATCCTGCATTCCGGTAGCGTGCTGTGATTCAGCTAACCGCTCTGCATATTTGGTAATCTTGTTGTAAGCAATAATTTTTCCTCCCATAAAAATGGGTTGAGTAAGCGTGGCTGCTCCCACAGTCAGATTTCGTGTGTCGGTGTGGAAGGCATCTACCAAGCTTTGTCCGATACTGTTTAATCCATCTGTCAATCCGGCTACGGCTCCAGGTAGAAGACCTTGCAGTCCTGCTGCCAATCCGGGGTTGGAGGCTGCAAGTTGCTGCATGGCAGCCTGAAATTCTGCAGACTGCATACCTTGTTGCAGTTGTCCTCCGACGTTTGTTCCTAAATTGCCGATGGTTTGCTTTTGGGCATCACTGAGCAGGGATATTTCTTTTTGTGTACGCATGTACCCTCCTGCCAAGTCAATCTTAGGCAGATAATTAGTGAATGCTGCTTTTTTCTCGTAGTGGGCGGCATTCACTTTCTCCTGTGAAATCCGGAGCTCTTTGTTGTTGGCCAAGGCCAATGCCCGGCAGCTGTCCAGAGTGAGTATCTGTTGGGCATAACAGCTGAATGCCGTGCCGAGCAGTAAGAGTAAACTTGAAATTCTTTTCATTGCTGATGCTGACTTTTATTTGGTTGCTTATGCAACATTGCAAATGTATGACTTTACAACAAATAGTCAAAGTGTTTTGTTGAAAAGAATAGGTAATAAAACTTATTTTTTCCTGCCAAGTGTATCCAATTACAAATTTATTTCAGCAGATTTGCGTGAGGCTTTTGTGAAATAGAGTTGTACAGCACTTGTACTCGGGGGTGTGTGGAGATGTGTCTGGACATGTTTTCTTCTGAATTTCCTGAAGAAGGGAAATTTCCATAGGCCATTCTATACAATACAGGTTGCATGAGTTGGTCTTCTTCTGAACCAAGCTCTCCCAGTTTTTCTGCATAATTTTCTTCCACCTCGAAATCAGGTTGTAGTCCGTTGGTATAGTACTCATAAAAACCTTGAGAATTGCTCAGGTAGGTTGTAGTGAGCCATAACTCGATATTAGGTGCTTCTTCATTTGTGAAAAGCTGTTGTGCTACATTCTTTCCGAAAGTAGGCATACCCACTTGGTACAGCCTGCCTTCCATATAAGGTCTCAGGCAGTTGATGATAATTTCAGAAGCAGAAGCCGTGTTGCCAGAGGTAAGTATGTATAAGTTTTGATAAGACAAGTTTGTACTCCCTGGCAGTAAGCTGGCGTCGAAATTCAGTACTTCAGTTTTGTTGATTTTGTCATTGTAGGTCATTTGCAGGAAAGGTTGCCCCATGGCAGAGGCAGGAGCCAGTGCCGTTCCCATTAATTGTGAAGTAGATACGTATCCTCCTGGATTATACCTTAAATCGAGGATGATGTCGTCAAATGTTTGTCCGTTTAATTGTGAGAAGAGTTCTTTCAGTACATCCGTGTTCTCACCAAATTCATTATATAATATGTAGAAAGCTTTTCGGTTGCCAGCAGAGATTGTTCCTGTTTTTAAGATATCTTGTTCTTCTACGTATCTTGGTGAGGGCATTTGTATAGTACCTAGTGTATCAAACTCCACGTAATTAAACTCCGGGTCATCCACTTCTTCCGGATACGGGTTGTAGTTGGCTAAAGTAAAGTTGTACGCTTTTGTGGGCCGATTAATATAAGTCGTGTAGTCACTGGTTGAGATTTTTTTGTTGTCGATGGCAATAATCCAATCTCCCCGTTTCAATCCTGCTTCTTCTGCCGGAGAATCCGGTTCAGTATATAAGACCCTCAAGGCATTGGAACCCCCATCGGTTCGTACCAATACCGCCTCGAATCCAAAGCAGGGGTATGTGCTGGTTGCACGTGTGAGTACAGAATCTACGTGTGAAAATACATAGCCGTTTTTTTGGTCTTTGGAAGAAGCTGCTGATGCAAGAAATTCTGCAGGTTTCTTGAAAAAGTTCAGTTTTTCTTCCGCCGGAATATCTTCGTAAAAAAGATAATTCTCCTGCATCACTTCATAAATCCAGGTTTTTGTAGCGATAAGTGCGTAATATTCTCCCGAACGGTCCTCGCCGCACGAAGAAAGTAGTCCCATCAAGGCGAGGCAGGCATATAGCAGGCGGCTGATGTCTTTTTTCATGGTTGCAGTGGTTATTTCATTCTGAATGAACCTTGTCCGATCATATTGCCATCGGCAAAGATATAGATTTGGTACGTTCCTGCAGACAGGAATTCTTCCACATCCCAGTATACCGTAACGGTTTGTTCTTCACCGGTGTATTCAATGTATTTCTTGATGGAATAGGCTATGTTTCTGTCTTCAAATTTAAATTGGTTTCCGGCACTTTTGGTCAGGATTTCGTTGTCAGGTTTGGCAATTCGTATGTAAACCGTTTTGTTTCCAGTTTGCGCTGTAATATTCTTGACGATGGTAAACGAAATGGCAATTTTCTTTATGTTCTTTACCCTTTCTGTTTCCCGTCCTCTTTTGTTCAGTGTTTTTACTAGAATATTGGTCGCATCCAGTTGTGCTGCGAGTGTTACCTTTTCATGTAAGCTTTTCTTTTCTTCCGACAAATTGGAAATTTGGGCGGTAGCAGCTGTATATTTTGTTTTTACTTCCTGGTTTTCCTGCATCAGAGCCGCGTTGATTTTGTTCAAGGAGTCGATTTGCATGACATAACTTCTCAGGACTGCGCGTACCGTTTTCAGCTCTTTCTTTAACCGCATGATTTCGGCTGCGTCACTGGTTTTTACTTGACGAAGTTCTTCCAGCAGGCGTTGCGTCTTTAATTTTTCGCTTTCCAATTTTTCACGCAGGGAGTCGTTGTTTATTTGAACCTGTAATTCGTCGTATTGTGTGGCAAATGTACTGTATTCATTTTCCATTTCTTGTTTTTCCACAGCGAAAAGCTGGGTCATTTCGCTGTTTTTGCGTGCTTCGTTTATTGCGAAGAAAGATACGATGGCTACGATTGCGGCCAATATGATGATTGCAATAATCAGTTTTTTATTGTTGCTCATGGTTTTAATTTTTGCATTTGGCACAAAAATACAATATTTTGTGGAGACCTCGTTTTTATTTTAGGAAAAAATAGTATTAGGGGGAAACTAAAATTGCGGGCAGACTTTCTCCTTTTTCCCAGGACCGAAATGAAAGCTCCGGGTATGTGCTAGCTCCAGTTCCCTGAATCCATAAATTCAGTATGTGATGCAAGTTTTCTACGGTGATGGATTGTAGTGAGCCGTATTTCATGAGCGAATCGGATTTTAATACCGTATGTGCACTACCTGCAGGAGATTTACTGTTTGATTGGGGATAATAACAGCATCTGATTACATTGGTATACTCGGTGGCGAAACTGATGGGATTACATTTGTATGCGTTGCCGGTAACGTAGCAGTTTTGAATCTCTCCATTAAGACTTTTGGTACAGATAAATCCCCCGAGTTTGGCCTTGCTGAAGTTACAGTTTGAAACGAAGCAGTTCAGGATTTTTCCTTTGTTGTTGTAACGGACAATTCCACTGGCATAGTTTATGACACTTTTTAGCGAGATATTGTCTACCTGACAGTTGATAATCAGTCCTTCGTTTTGAGAGGATATGCTGCCGAATTCACTTTCATCATCGACATTTTTGATGATGCAGTTTTTGATGATGCAGTTGTCAATGATACCTCTGTTAAGGCCGGCCAAAAAAGAGGCGCTTTTAGTGTCTTTCGTTTTATCGTATGTAGCTTCGCTGATAATCAGATTCTTGATGACACCTGATGGAGATACTCCACTGAACAGTCCTACATAATAGTAACCGAGATACGATTGCTGGAACAGGAGATTGCTGAGGCTGTGTCCTTGTCCGTCAAACGTGTCGTTAAACAGTCTCTTTTGTGAGCCATTGGCTGTGCCATACATGCCGATCATTTGTATTTTTGCGGCTTCTTCTGGCGTGAAGCTTAGATCGTTGTGCAGATAATAAGTTGTTGTTTCTCCAGTTGTTTCTCCGAATTCTTCCAGTGACCTGTTTTCGTATGTTTCTCCGTTTATCAGATGGGTAAATGCAATAAAATCTTCTACGGTTTCTATGCCGGGATCATTTCCTGACAGTTTGAGTGGGCAAGTATATTCGTAGCCTGCCAGAAAGGAGTGTGTTCCCATGGTCGTTTCAAGACTGTTCCCGTCGGGAGTAGAAATCTGGATGTGAACAGATTGGTTGGTTGGAGGTAGTAAGAAAGAATACTCTCCGGAATCGTTATGTTCCAATGTCAGAGGTATTTTAGCGTTTTGTAGGGACAGTTCTCCTGTCTCTGGTTGGATATCCGAAACGGAAGTGGAGGGGGTGAAGGTGATGCGTTCCAAGCGTTGGTTAAGATTATGTGATACCTGAAAAGTCAGACGGGAAAATAGATGGCTGAATGAAAGTCGTATTTCTTCTCCTTGACGGAAATCTTTTTGGGAGCAGAGGATGTCAGGGAGCTTTCCTTCCTGATAAATGGAAGAGTGATTGCGATAGAATGGGGGATAAAATGCACAGGTTTGTGCTTGGGAGTATTCGGTATTCCAAGTGAGGTCGATATCGCCTTCCCAATAGTTGCCATTGTATGTTAGAAGGGTCTCTTCAGCGTTGAGCCCACCCTGGCTGTAGAATGTTATTTGGCTTCCTGCCGGTAGGGATTGGTTTGTGGAATTGTTTGTGGAATTGCGTGAAGCTGGATGAAAACCATTTATTTTTCCTCCTCGGATGTATGTCGTTTGGGTGATGGGCAGAGGGTTGTCGAGGGTACATCCGCCAAGGCATAATAATAAAACAGATATCAGTTGGAGGGTAAAAAAACTTGTTTTCATATTTCTTTTTTTCTAGAATAACGTAGGTTTTCTGTTTCGTTTCCCGATTCTTTCGGGTAATTGAGGGTAAAGTTGTGTGTTCCATCGAAAAACTTTACCTTTGCGGGCATTAAGGAAACGTTTCACGAAAAATATGGGAAAAGGAAAATTAGCGAAATTCGCAGATATGGCGGAATATCCGCATGTGTTTGAATATCCGTATTCGGTGGTGGATGAGGTCCCTTTCGAGATGAAGGGACGCTGGAACCAGGATTTCTTCAAGAACGAGAATCCGATTGTCCTGGAACTGGGATGCGGACGTGGGGAATACACCGTAGGACTGGCACGCCGCTATCCGGGCAAGAACTTCATCGGGGTGGACATCAAGGGAGCCCGCATGTGGACGGGAGCCACCGAAGCACTGAATGAAGGTTTGAAGAATGTGGCTTTTTTGCGTACCAACATCGAAATCATCGACCGCTTCTTTGCGCCGGGTGAGGTGAGCGAAATCTGGCTGACTTTCTCGGACCCTCAGATGAAGAAGGCTACCAAGCGCCTGACTTCTACCTATTTCATGAACCGTTACCGCCGTTTCCTGATTCCGGACGGACTGGTACACCTGAAGACGGACAGTAATTTTATGTTTACCTATACTAAATATATGGTAGAGGCCAATCATTTCCCGGTAGAATTCATCACCGACGATTTGTATCACTCCGGCATGGACGATGACATTCTGAGCATCCGCACCTATTACGAACAGCAGTGGCTCGACCGCGGCCTGAACATCAAGTACATCCAGTTCCGTCTGCCGCAGGAAGGAGAACTTCAGGAACCCGACGTGGAAATCGAACTGGACGATTACCGGAGCTACAACCGGAGCAAGCGGAGCGGACTGAAAACAAGCAAATGATTTAAAACTGAAAAGATATGACACTTTATCCGAAATTGATTATGGACGCACTGGCTACGGTGCGTTATCCGGGCAACGGAAAAAATATTGTGGAAGCGGAGATGGTGGCCGACAATCTTCGCATTGACGGGATGAAGGTAAGTTTCTCGCTGATATTTGAGAAGCCGACCGACCCTTTCATGAAATCGGTAGTCAAATCGGCTGAAACCGCCATTCATACCTATGTGTCGAAGGATGTGGAGGTGACGATTGCCACCGAAAGCAAGCAGGCAGCCCGCCCCGAACCGGGCAAGATGTTGCCGCAGGTGAAAAACGTGATTGCTGTGTCTTCCGGTAAAGGAGGAGTGGGTAAGTCTACGGTAGCCGCCAACCTGGCAGTGGCTTTGGCCAAACTGGGTTACAAGGTAGGTTTGCTGGATGCGGACATTTTCGGTCCTTCGGTGCCTAAGATGTTCCAGGTGGAAGACGCTCGTCCGTATGCAGAAGAAGTGAACGGCCGCGACCTGATTGTACCGGTTGAAAAATACGGCATCAAACTGCTTTCCATCGGTTTCTTTGTAGACCCAGATCAGGCTACGCTGTGGCGTGGCGGTATGGCCAGCAATGCCCTGAAGCAGCTGGTAGCCGATGCCAACTGGGGCGAACTGGATTATTTCGTACTGGATACTCCTCCGGGCACCAGTGACATCCATCTGACCTTACTCCAGACCTTGGCCATTACAGGAGCCGTGATTGTCAGCACTCCGCAGCAAGTGGCACTGGCCGATGCACGTAAGGGTATCAACATGTACACCAACGACAAGGTGAACGTGCCTATCCTCGGGCTGGTGGAAAACATGGCGTGGTTCACTCCAGCCGAACTTCCTGGCAACAAGTACTACCTGTTTGGCAAGGAAGGTACCAAACGCTTGGCAGAAGAGCTGCATGTGCCGCTGCTCGGACAGATTCCTATCGTGCAGAGCATTTGCGAAAGTGGCGATGCAGGTACACCGGCTGCCCTCGATGAAAATTCAGTCACCGGTATGGCCTTTATGGATTTGGCACGCAACGTCGTGATACAGACTGAAAAGCGCAATGCCGAACAGGCACCTACGGAGATTGTGCATACACATTGATAAGAAAATAAATCGAACAGAAAGAAGCGGAGGCTGGGATGAGTCTTCGCTTTTTTTGTATCTTCCTGATTCATACATCTTTTACTGCTGGAGTTTTCTTTGAAACCACTAGGCGAATTCTCTGTCCCACAGTGTGGGATATAAAAACCACAGTGTGGGATACATATTTCACACTGTGGAATACAAATCCCGCAGTGTGAAACAGAGATGATTCAAGTACGTTTGTAGTTATGGTTAGGGGAGGTTCGGAGAATAGGTGGTGGGTCATTCCTCTTTAAACTCCAGCTCTAGTTGGATGGGGCCGGAAGCGGCGATTGTGTCTCCTTCCTTTTCTTCCGGAGGATTGGACACAGACAGCCCTAGCAGGCGGATGGCATGCTGACTGTGGTCTACTCCCTTCAGGAGCCGTTTGGCCAAAGGAAGAATCTCTTCCAGGCGTTGCAGAGGCTGCCGTACACTGACACTGCGGGTAATCTGGGAAAAGTCATCGAATTTGACCTTCAGGGTGAGGGTGTTCCCCTTGAAGTCCTTGGCTTTCAGCCGCTCGATGAGTTCACGCGCCACGTGATACAGCTCGATGATGAGGGCCATTTCGGCTGAGATATCTTTCTCCAGCGTGTGTTCGCAGCCGATGGACTTGCGGATGCGGACGGCTTCCACGGGTCGGTCGTCGATGCCGCGGGCGAAATTGAAATAAATGAGGCCGTTCTTTCCAAACTGCCGTTGCAGCATTTCTAAGGAGCATTGACGGAGAGTGTCCCCGTTGTAGATGCCCAGCGTGTGCATCTTTTTGGCCGTGATAGGGCCTACTCCCCAAAAGGCCTCGATGGGCAAGTGCCGGATAAACTCTTCGGCCTGGTCGGGATGAATGGTGCAGAGTCCGTCGGGCTTCCGGTAGTCGGAGGCTATCTTTGCCAGAAATTTGTTGTAGGACACCCCGGCTGAGGCTACCAGGTGAAGGTCTTGGCGGATGCGCTGCTTGATTTCTCGGGCAATGTCTACGGCCAGGGGAATCCCTTTCTTGTTGTGGGTGACGTCCAGAAAGGCTTCATCCAGCGAAATGGGTTCGATGAGGTCGGTATATTCGTGGAAAATCTCGTGAATCTGTGCCGATACGCTTTTGTACACCTCCATCCGGCCCTCCACGAAGATAAGTTGCGGGCACAGTTTCTTGGCCTTTTGAGACGACATGGCCGAACGTACCCCGAATTTGCGGGCCTCATAGCTGGCGGCAGCCACTACACCCCTTTTTTCCGCATGCCCCACTGCAATGGGCTTTCCTTTCAGTTCAGGATGGTCACGCTGCTCGACCGACGCATAGAAAGCGTCCATGTCTATATGAATGATTTTCCGTTCGGTATTCATGGAAGGGCTGATAGCTTTTCTGCAAAAAAACAAAACATTCTTGGGATATCCTAAAAATCATTTGTATTTTTGCTGTTTGTAAAATCGCTTTTAATGACTTTTTGACCACAAAAAACTAAAGATATTATGATGAAAGATGAAATTAAGAAAGCCTGCGAGGTGATGCAGAAGGGAGGAGTGATCCTCTATCCTACGGATACCGTGTGGGGGATAGGATGTGATGCCACGAACGAGGAGGCGGTGAAGCGCGTGTTTGAAATCAAGCAGCGTGCCGACAGCAAAGCCATGCTGGTGTTGGTGGACAGTCCGGTGAAAGTGGATTTTTACGTACAGGATGTGCCTCCGGTGGCATGGGATTTGATTGAAATGACGACCAAGCCCCTGACCATCATTTACGACGGGGCACGCAACCTGGCTCCTAACCTGATTGCTGCCGATGGCAGTGTAGGCATCCGTGTCACTTCGGAAGAGTTCTCCAAACAGCTGTGTTTCCGTTTCCGTAAGGCCATCGTGTCTACTTCGGCCAATATTAGCGGACAGCCGGCTCCGGCTGTATTCAGTGAAATCAGCGAAGAAATCAAGCAGGCTGTGGATTATGTGGTCGATTATCGCCGGGAAGAAACCGGACATCCGAAACCTTCCAGCATCATCAAGCTGGGTAAAGGAGGCGTAGTAAAGATTATTAGAGAATAAATAGTTCCTTTCATGAAAGTGGTAGATGAGAAAAACGGACTGCTGCAGGGATTTCTTCATTGGAGGGAGAAACACATAAAAGACAAGCAGTTCGTCTTGATTTTAAGTTTCCTGGTAGGAATCTTTACGGCCTTGGCCGCTTTTTTGTTGAAATTTCTCGTGGAGTACATCAAGGAGTTCCTGACAGAGAACTTCGATTCCACAGGTGTAAACTGGCTGTATTTGGTTTATCCGGTAGTGGGTATCTTCCTGACCGGACTGTTCATTCGCAAAGTGGTGCGCGATGACATCAGCCACGGTGTGACCAAAATCCTGTATGCCATATCGCGGAAGCAGAGCCGTATCAAGCGGCATAATGTGTGGTCTTCTATTTTTGCCTCTGCCATCACCATCGGTTGTGGTGGGTCTGTAGGAGCCGAAGCCCCGATTGTGCTGACAGGTTCTGCCATCGGGTCGAATCTGGGCAGTATTTTCCGCATGGACCACAAGACGCTGATGTTGCTGGTGGGCTGTGGAGCCGCTGGAGCCGTTTCGGGCATTTTCAAGGCCCCGATTGCGGGTGTGGTGTTTACGCTGGAAGTGCTGATGATTGATTTGACCATGGCTTCGTTGCTGCCTTTGCTGATTACCAGTGTGACGGCGGCTTCTGTGTCGTATCTGCTGACGGGTACGGAAGCCATGTTCCAGTTTCACCTGGATTATCCGTTCTCGCTGGAACGTATTCCCTATGCCATTGCATTGGGGATCTTCTGCGGTTTGGTGGCATGGTATTTCACCCGCTCCATGAACTGGATTGAAAATATTTTCCGCCGTTACAGCAATCCATACGTGAAGTTTGTCATTGGAGGTGCGATGTTGAGTATTCTGATTTTCTTGTTCCCGCCGCTCTACGGTGAAGGATACGACACCATTTCATTGTTGCTCAACGGAACCTCTTCGGCCGACTGGGATACGGTGATGAACAATTCTTTGTTTTATGGCAACTCCCATTTGCTGGTACTGTATCTGATACTGATAATTCTGTTTAAGGTATTTGCTTCCAGTGCGACGAATGGCGGTGGCGGTTGCGGTGGTATCTTCGCTCCGAGTCTGTTTCTGGGCTGCATTGCCGGTTTCGTATTTTCCTACGTCTGCAATGAGTTCCATTTGGGGGGGACCTACATTCCGGAGAAAAACTTCGCCCTGATGGGAATGGCCGGGCTGATGTCGGGTGTCATGCATGCGCCGCTCACCGGTATCTTCCTGATTGCGGAGCTGACCGGAGGATATGACCTGTTCCTGCCGCTGATGATTGTGTCTGTATGCGCCTACCTGACCATTATCGTATTCGAACCGCACAGTATCTACTCTATGCGTCTGGCTAAGAGTGGCGAGCTGATTACCCACCATAAAGACAAGGCTGCGCTGACCATGATGAGCATGGAGAGCGTGATTGAAACTGATTTCCAGGTGGTTCGTCCGGACATGGATCTGGGAGAGATGGTGAAGGCGATTTCCAAATCCGCTCGTAATCTGTTCCCGGTGGTCGATGTGCACAATGAGTTGCTTGGGGTCGTGATTCTGAACGATATCCGTAACATTATTTTCCGTCAGGAACTGTATCACAAGTACCATGTGGAGAATTTTATGGTGGCTCCCAAGGCACGTATCATTACCACAGACTCTATGGAGGACGTGATGGATAAGTTTGACAAGACTGGCTCCTGGAATCTTCCGGTGGTGGATGAAGACAACAAGTACATTGGCTTCGTGTCCAAGTCGCGTATCCTGTCGACGTACCGTCAGGTGATGGTGGATTTTTCAGCAGAATAAACAACAAACAAGAAATATGGAAAAGAAAGACTTACGAATCGTATATATGGGTACCCCTGAATTTGCCGTGGAAAGCTTGAAGCGCCTGGTGGAAGGGGGCTATCAGGTGGTAGGAGTCATTACGATGCCCGACAAGCCCATGGGGCGGCATGGAAGTGTTCTCCAGCCTAGCCCGGTGAAACAGTATGCCGTATCGCAGGGGCTGAAGGTGCTCCAGCCGGAAAAACTGAAAAACGAAGAGTTTCTGGAAGAGCTGAGGGCCCTGAAAGCCGACTTGCAGATTGTCGTGGCTTTCCGCATGCTGCCGGAAGTGGTGTGGAACATGCCTCGTCTGGGTACGTTCAACCTGCACGCCTCTTTGTTGCCGCAATATCGTGGGGCAGCTCCTATCAACTGGGCTGTCATCAACGGAGAGACTGAAACCGGAATTACGACTTTTTTCCTGAAGCATGAAATTGATACTGGAGAAATTATCGATCAGGTGCGGGTACCCATTGCCGACACGGACAATGTGGAAGTGGTGTACGACAAGCTGATGAAACTGGGGGGCGACCTCGTGGTGAAGACGGTGGATGCCATTTTGGAGGGAAATGTCAAGGCCATTCCGCAAGAGCAGCTGGCTACGGCTACGGAATTGCGTCCGGCTCCTAAAATTTTCAAGGAGACTTGCCGTATTGACTGGAATGCCGGAGTGAAGAAAGTGTATGATTTTGTGCGTGGACTTTCTCCTTATCCAGCCGCGTGGACGGAGTTGCATCAGGGGGAAGCGGCTCCCATGTCGTTGAAGATTTTTGAAACGGAAAAGGTGTTTACTCCTCATTCCTTGAAACCGGGAACGGTAGTGACAGATAAGAAAACTTATTTCCACATCGCTTCAACCGATGGCTTCCTGCGTGTGTTGTCGTTGCAGCTGGCCGGAAAGAAACGGATGGACGTGGCCGATTTCCTTCGCGGGTATCGCCATGTGGAAGACTCTTATGTGGAATAGAAATAACCGAAAGGCGGTGACTTTTAAAAGGTGACGGTAGTGTATGCAGCACTTCCGTCATATTTTTTATAAAGGATACGGAAGCCCTTGAATTCCGGATTCTTATATTGGGGAATACTTGAAAGATTAAAGGATACAACGCCCCAGTAACTATTAATCTGTACATCTGTTTCCGGATTATGGCGAAGTTCTACGGGGAGTAACCCGTTTTCATCTAGTTGTGCATTATCTGAAACCAGCAGACTGATGCGATGGCTTATATTTTCATTGTAGCCTTTTATTTCATATTGTATGTTTAAGTGCTCCTGACTGACGGTGGTGGAAGTAATTGGAATAGGAGCAGTTCCAAAAGTATCGTTGACTGCAGTTTCTGCAGTTCCAGACTGTATGATGTTGGCGTTTTTCGTCAATACCTTATAAAGACTGATAACTTCCACTTCCTTCATCTCCAAACTATCGCTTTTCTGCTGACTGTCAAGAAACAAAACTTCCAGTAAGACTCTTTGCCCGAGTGCATTTGCATTGTTCTTTATGAAAATATCCGTGTTCATGGGTAATAAAGGACCATAACTGTCCGAATGGACGGTCAATCGTGCTGTATTGACTACTGTACCTAATGTGGAGAAGCTTCCAATTCCTGATGATTGCAAGAGTTCATCATCGTGGCTTGTACAGGAAGTTCCTATTTCGCACAATAAAACTAACAAGAAGAGAAGTAATGTATTTTTATTCCATTTCATGTCTGAATGATTCTTTACCTGATAAATGCAATGAAAGGTGAATACTGCATCTTTTTTAGTTAAAAACATTTTAACGAAGAATTTCGAAATAAAGGTGCAGTATTTTTGTACTCCTATCATTTACTAATCAAAGCACGATAAGCTGAATATGACAGAAGAAGAATTGGCATCGAAATGCAAGCTGGCAGATAATCAGGCTCGCAAAGAGTTGTACGAGCTGTATGGCGGTTCGCTGATGGCTATTTGTCTTCGTTATATAGGAGACCGTGAGGCAGCGGAAGACGTGTTGCATGATGGCTTTATCCGTATCTTTCAGTCTATAGCTCAGTTTACTTATCAAGGAAAGGGCTCATTGAAGGCTTGGCTTTCGCGTGTGATGGTAAATGAGGCGTTGGGTTATTTGAAAAAACGCAACCAGTTATCGCAGCAAGAAGTTTTGATGGAACAGCTACCCGATACGGAGGAAACGGACGAGGGAATAGGAGATATACCTCAGAAAGTACTGATGAAAATGATTGCGGAACTGCCTGACGGATATCGCACGGTATTCAACTTATATGTGTTTGAGGATAAGAGTCACAAGGAAATTGCACAATTACTGGGAATTACGGAGCATACTTCTTCTTCTCAATTTTACCGTGCAAAGACTTTGTTGGCGAAAAAAATAAATGAATATAGAAAGAGCATATTGTAGGCAATGAAGAATGAGGAAAAATGGATAAATAATTTGCGTAGTCAAATGGAAGATTATTCTGAACCTCTTCCCGACGGGCTTTGGGATAAACTGGAGACGGAGTTGGAGGAACAGAATAAGCCGAAAGTGATTCCTTTATGGAGACGCTGGCAGGCAGCAGCTGCTGTGCTGATTTTGTTGGTGTCTTCACTTACATATTGGTTTTGGTCGTCTCCGGAAGCCGACTTCCAGAATCAGCAATTGGCGGTGGAGGTAAAAGATACCCCTTTGCCTGAGAATCGTCCGATTCAGGACCAGGTAACTGCCGAGGTTGCTATGCCGGGAAAGTCAGAACCGGAAATGAAGCTTACTGCAAGTACTGATGTCGTTTTGGAACAGGCCGTACGGAAGGTGTCGGTCGAAGAAGAGAAAACGGATGAGGTGATTGTGGAAGAACCGGAAAAGGAAGAATCGAAAACGATAAAAAATGAAACGCTGACAGAAACAGCGGATACGCAGGTTCAGCAAAAGAAGAGATTACGTGCGAGTCGGGAGGCAGACCGGGAACGCATGAAGCAGAATGCGGAAGAAGCAAAGAGCAAATCAACGCGGTCTTCCGGATTTTCACTGGGAGTTGGAGCTGGAAATACACCTTACGGTTCTTTGAGTACTTTCGATGGAATGGGGAGTTTTGTGGCACGGTCGGCTTATTATGTTTCTTCAGACTTGAATATGGCTCCGGTAAATAACGGAGGACTGGCATACAGTCAAATTTTATTGGAGAATGCAGCACAGAGTCCACAGACAAGTGTCAAGCATCACATGCCGGTAACAATAGGTTTCTCATTGGACTGGAATCTGGATAAGAACTGGACATTGGAAACAGGATTGAATTATACATTACTCTCTTCTGATATCCGTTCGGGTTCCAAGTCATACGTGGAAGAAACGCAGAAATTGCATTATGTGGGAATTCCATTGAAGATACGTCGTTCTATCTGGCAGAACAGGTGGTTCTCGGTATATGCTTCTGTGGGAGGGGCTGTAGAGAAATGTGTGTCTGGAAGGTTGGAATCGGTTACCGTAACCAATGGGGGAAACCGTACGTCGGAACGTACATCGCTGGAGGTGGATCCTTTGCAGTGGTCTGTGGCAGCTGCTGCAGGAGCACAGGTCAATTTTACTTCCCGATTGGGGCTGTATTTGGAACCTGGAGTAGCTTATTACTTTGATGACCATAGTGGCGTAGAAACCATTCGGAAGGAACATCCTTTCAATTTCAATCTGCAGTTAGGGCTTCGTTTCCATGTGATAAAATAAATTTTTCTGCCGATAGGTGCCCATAAGAAAATATGCTTATCTTTGTTGTGATAAGTATTTATGAACATTATTATGGCGAAAGAGATTAAGATAGCTCCATCTTTGCTTTCTGCGAATTTTGCAGATTTGAGAAGTGACCTGGAAAAAATCAATCGAAGCGAAGCTGATTGGCTGCACTTGGATATTATGGATGGTGTATTTGTTCCCAATATATCATTTGGCTTCCCGGTATTGAAATATGTGGCAGAGTTGAGTGAGAAACCACTGGATGTACATCTGATGATTGTGCAGCCGGAAAAGTTCATTCCAGAAGTGAAAGCATTGGGAGCAATGATGATGAATGTGCATTATGAGGCATGTACGCACTTACACCGGGTTGTCCAGCAGATTAAGGAGAGTGGAATGAAAGCGGGGGTGACCTTAAATCCTTCTACTCCGGTGGCCATGCTGGAAGATATTATCACGGAGGTGGATATGGTGTTGTTGATGAGCGTGAATCCAGGGTTTGGAGGACAGAAGTTCATTCCCAATACGTTGAAAAAGGTGAGACAATTGCGTGAACTGATAGCTCGTACGGGTTCTTCAGCATGTATTGAAGTGGACGGAGGAGTGAACATGCAGACGGCACCGTTGTTGGCAGAGGCAGGAGTGGATGTGCTGGTGGCGGGTAATGCTGTGTTTAAAGCTTCGGATATGTTGCAGATGATTCATCAACTGAAATATGTGAAATAGGTGCAAGAAACCACATCCCTTTGGAGGACTTATCCATTGTTCCGGTTGACTGTTTGTATGGCAGCCGGAATTTTTTTATTCGATATATACTTGTCGAAAGGGGAGGAATGGCCTGTGGTGGGGATGTTTTTTGTGTTTCTCTTTTTATGCGCATGTCTCGCTTTTTATCTCCGCGCTTGGAAACAACGTTGGGTTTTCGGCTTTTTAGCAGGCAGTGCTTTTTTTCTATGGGGTGGCCTGCGGGTGTGGCAGGAACGTACATTTGTGACTTACCAATGGGGAGAAAATCCGAAAGTCTATCGGGGTATTGTACAGACAGTTCCGGAAAAACGTGGGAAAACTTTTCGTGCAGAAGTCTATGTGACAGATGAATATGTCGGAAACGGAAAACTGAAACAAGTGGGTCGGACCATTTTGCTTTCTTGGATGCCTGATTCTTTGCAAAAGTCGTTATCTTGTGGAGATAATCTTTGTTTTTATGCTCGGGTGACTCGTCCTTTTTCAGAAAAGAAACTGACCGGATTTGACTATGCGGATTATTTATTGCGGAAGGGTATCAGTGGAACGGCATTGGCCTATGCTGGACATTGGCATCGTTTGAACAAGAAATCGTCGCTGGGTTTGCTTCAGCAGGCCAGGTTGTGCCAGCAGAAGGTGGTGGAGATTTACCGGAACTGGCCCTTGGACGAAGAGGTACGGTCGGTGGTTTCTGCATTGACCATAGGTGATAAAAGTGAATTGACTGCTGAACTGAAAGAGGTCTACAGTGCGGCAGGAGCCAGCCATGTACTGGCTTTATCAGGATTGCATATAGGGATTCTTTCCGGTCTACTTTGTGTTTTTCTTTATCCGCTTACTTATCTACGGCATGGGCGCAGATTATTGTCTGTATGTGTCATTCTTTTGTTATGGGGATTTGCTTATGTGTCCGGACTGAGTGCATCGGTCGTTCGTGCCGTGGTGATGTGTAGTTTGTATGTACTGGGTTCCTTTTTTTCAGAAGAACGTTTTGCAGGAATTCATTCATTGGTGCTGTCGGCTTTCCTGATGTTGGCCTATAATCCTTTTTACCTTTTTGATGTCAGCTTTCAGTTGTCGTTTGCCGCAGTAAGTTCTATTCTGGCATTTTATCCGTTGTGTGTCCGGCTTCTTACTGTGAAGAATCGTCTGCTTCGTTATCTTTGGACGTTGTTGTGTGTATCTTTTTCGGCCCAACTGGGAACTTTTCCTTTTGTATTGGTTTATTTCGGTTCGTTTCCGACGTATTTTTTGTTGGCTAATTTGGTCGTTTCTCCATTGGCCGTGTGTATCTTTTCACTTGCATTGGCAGCCTTGTTTTTTTCTTCTGTTCCTCTTTTGGGAAGTGGCCTGGTGCAATTGCTGAACACAGTTACTTCTGGATTGAATCAATGTATGTGGATCGTACAACAAATGTATGGTTCACAGATTACATCCATTTATTTGTCTGCATTCCAGGCTTTCTTGCTGATAGGGGTGCTGGTTTGTGTTTATCGATGCTGGCGTGTTGGAGCCGGAAGAAAGGCATACGATTGGTACCGGTTGTTGCTGGTTTGTCAGTTCTTTGTATTAGCTTGTTGGGTAAGGCAGCTGCAACCTACACCGACCTGTTTGTCCTTTTTCCGTTCGGAGGTCTATACCAGTCAGGGGCAGGATGTGTCGACCCATACTTCTGATTCCGGCTTGATGCAAATTGGGAACATTCGTGTAGGACTTTTGGATGATGACAGGTGGAGTACCTGTAGGGCCTCTTGGCGTTTGCCTTTGGACTATGCGTATATTTGTCGTGGTTTTAAGGGAAACCTTACTCGATTGAATGAACTTTTCGAAATTCATCAGGTTATTTTGGATGCGTCCCTGAGTAGCGGTTATCGGGAAAGACTGATAAAAGAATGTCAATTACTTAAAATATCTTATACCGACCTTTCTGTTTGTGGTTCTTACTCTGTTGTTCTGTAGTATGTAAAAATAAATTTGTACTTTTGCTCCTTTCAAAAAGTGTAAGTTTAAGAAAAAGAATATGTTGTCAAAAGTGATTCTTCAGGCCCACATCGATAAGGTTGAGACTTATTTCGACCGGGCTGATAAAATAGTGATTGTGACTCACGTTTCTCCCGACGGAGATGCGTTGGGTTCATCGCTTGGATTATACCATTTTCTGTCGGTACAGGGTAAGACGGTAAACGTCATTGTACCGAATGCCTTCCCTGATTTTCTGCGTTGGATGCCAGGTGCAAAAGATATTATCCGTTATGATAAGTATGCGGAGTTTGCTGATAAACTGATTACGGAAGCGGAGGTGATTTGTTGCTTGGATTTTAATGCTTTGTCGCGTATTGACCAGATGGCTGATGTGGTAAGAAATGCTCCTGGACGTAAAGTGATGATAGATCATCATCTGAATCCGGAACCTTTCTGCCGGGTGACAATCTCACATCCGGAAATATCGTCTACTTCTGAACTTATTTTTCGCTTGATTTGTCGGCTAGGTTGCTTTGATGATATTACGTTGGAAGGAGCGGAATGTATTTATACCGGTATGATGACCGATACCGGTGGATTCACCTATAATTCCAATAATCGGGAGATTTATTTCATTATCAGTGAATTACTTTCGAAAGGAATTGATAAAGACGAAATTTACCGCAAGGTATTCAATACCTATTCCGAAGGACGTCTGCGGTTGATGGGGTATGTGCTTTATGAGAAAATGCAGGTATATCCGCAGTTTCGTTCGGCATTGATTTGTTTGTCTAAAAATGAGCAAAGTAAATTTCAGTATGTGAAAGGGGATACGGAAGGTTTTGTCAATATGCCTCTTCAGATGAAAGGGATTTGTTTTTCTGTATTCTTGCGTGAGGATACGGATAAAAACATGATTAAAGTATCCCTCCGTTCTGTAGGAACATTTCCTTGCAACAAAGTGGCTGCCGAATTCTTTAACGGTGGCGGACATTTGAATGCTTCAGGAGGGGAATTCTACGGCACAATGGATGAAGCCATAGATTTGTTTAAACAGGCATTGGTGAAATACGAAAACCTGTTATTGAAAAATTGATTTAAAATTTTATTCTTGAACAATATTAGACATAATTGGACAAAATAAGTGGGATGTTTTGGAGACATTTTACTACATTTGCCCATATAAATGATGCATGTAACATGAAAAAGAACTATTTGTTGTGGGCTGTGACCGGCCTGATAATGTGGACGCTGCAAAGCTGTAACAATGGGAAAACTTACGCGGAGATGAAGGAAGAGGAAGCCGATGCCATTAATAAATTTATTGTGGAAAACGACATTCAGGTCATTTCTGAGGCGGAGTTTGCGGCGCAGGATTCTACGACGAAAGAAAATGAATATGTGCTGTTGGATGAAAGTGGAGTATATATGCACGTAGATAACCGCGGCCCGGGAAAGGAAGTGCTGGGTGACGGAACATACAACATGGTAGCTCGTTTTGTAGAAGTAGCTCTTCAGACAAGAAGTGATTTGGGAATGACGGCTGGCGATACGTTACTGGCGAATTTTCATGTGGCGAATCCTTCTTATACAACCTATGGAGAGGATTTTAAACTGACCATCAGTGGGGAATCTTATTCTGCTTCATTTACTCGCAGTGATTCTTATAGCATGTATGGAATGTATGGAACGGTGGCTGTACCTTCAGGCTGGTTGATTCCCTTGCGTTATCTGAAACCTGGTACAACCACTAATTCAGAGAAAATTGCCCGTGTGAAATTGATTGTGCCCCATAGTGAAGGGACTTCTGCGGCCACACAGTCGGTGTATCCCTGTTTTTATGAATTGACTTATTTAAAACTGTGATAACCTAAATAATTAAAAACCTTTATTTATGACACTTATTAAATCTATTTCTGGTATTCGTGGTACTATAGGCGGCCATGCCGGTGAAGGACTGAATCCTTTGGACATCGTGAAATTCACTTCTGCTTATGCTACGTTGATTCGGAAAACGACTACTATCAAAACCAATAAGATTGTAGTAGGCCGTGATGCACGTATCTCTGGTGAGATGGTGAAGAATGTAGTTTGCGGTACTTTGATGGGGATGGGATTCGATGTGGTGAACATCGGTCTGGCTTCTACTCCGACAACCGAACTTGCAGTGACAATGGAAGGGGCTTGCGGTGGAATTATTCTGACTGCCAGTCACAATCCGAGACAATGGAATGCGTTGAAACTGTTGAACGAGCATGGTGAATTCCTGAATGCAGCCGAAGGAAACGAAGTATTGCGCATTGCAGCTGCAGAAGAATTTGAATTTGCAGATGTAGACCACATCGGTAAATATCGGGAAGACAATACATACAACCAGAAACACATTGACAGTGTGCTGGCATTGAAGCTGGTGGACGTAGAAGCTATCCGTAAAGCTAATTTCCGTGTAGCTATCGATTGTGTGAACTCAGTAGGAGGTATCGTACTTCCTCAGTTGTTGGAACAGTTGGGCGTGCAGCATGTGGAAAAACTGTATTGCGAACCTACGGGTGATTTCCAGCACAATCCGGAACCGTTGGAAAAGAATCTGGGCGACATCATGGGATTGATGAAGAAAGGTACTTGTGACGTGGCTTTCGTAGTAGACCCGGATGTGGATCGCTTGGCTATTATCTGTGAGAATGGAGCGATGTATGGAGAAGAGTATACGTTGGTCACTGTAGCGGATTATGTGTTGAAACACACTCCGGGCAATACGGTATCTAACTTGAGTTCTACCCGTGCGTTGCGTGATGTGACTCGCAAATATGGCATGGAATACAATGCTTCTGCGGTAGGTGAAGTGAATGTGGTTGCCAAGATGAAAGCAACACATGCCGTGATTGGTGGAGAAGGAAACGGTGGAGTAATCTATCCGGAATCTCATTACGGACGGGATGCTTTGGTAGGTATCGCTTTGTTCCTGAGCCATCTGGCACACGAAGGAAAGAAGGTAAGTGAGTTGCGTGCTACTTATCCGAACTATTTCATTGCCAAGAACCGTATTGACTTGACTCCGGAAACAGATGTAGACGCCATTCTGGCGAAGGTGAAGGAATTGTACAAGAATGAAGAAATCAATGATATCGACGGAGTGAAGATTGATTTCCCGGACAAGTGGGTACACCTCCGCAAGAGTAATACAGAACCGATTATCCGTGTGTATTCAGAAGCTTCTACCATGGAAGCGGCAGAGGAATTGGGTAAGCAGATTATGGATATCGTGTATAGCTTGGCCAAATAAGTAGCTTTATACGTCTATATAAGTAATAAGAGTAATAAGAGGAATCCCGGAATGAGGTGGAAATGGTACTTCTGCCTTATTCTGGGATTTTTTTGTGACTTTGAATGAATAAGAAGTTGTTTGGTGTGATTTTATTCTTTTTCCAGCGTGATTTGAGGGATGGGTTGGGAGTGTGATTTTTCATTGTTTTCCGTCGGACGGGAATCTGACTCGTTTTCCTGAGGAAAGTCCGGAAGGAACAACGCGTAAAAGAAAGGAAGAATTACTTTTTGAGTTTCCATGACATTTGTTTTTAGGGGTTTGTTATGAAAACGCAGAAATGTAGTAAATCCCCTACGTAGAAATTGTTAAAAAATCTAATCTACCACCCAAAGCAGGTCGCTCATAATCCCGTCGGAGATAAATATCCCCTTTTCGGTCAGCTTCAGAATATGATGATCCCAGGTCAGCAGACCTTGTTTCAGATAAGACGAGGCCATACGCATGCAGTAGTTGTATAAAGTTTCTCCAAATGTGTTTTTCAATAGGTCAGTAGGAATTCCGTAAACTGTACGCAGGCGCGTGATGACAAAGTCGTTGTAGCGGGTATAGAGATCGAGTTCTTCTTTCTCCTGACAGGGTGTTCCCTGTTGGATACCTTGTATATATTGGGAAAGGGAGGCCACATTCCATTGGCGGGAGATTCCATCGTATGAATGGGCGGAAGGACCACATCCTAAGTATTTTTTGCCCGTCCAGTAACTTGAATTGTGGCGTGAATAATATCCGGGTTGGCAGAAGTTGGATATTTCATAATGTTCGTATCCATGGGCTTTTAAGGTATGGATCAGTTCCTTGAATAAGGATACGCTCAAGTCCTCATCAGTTTCTTCCACTTTGTGCGCCTCTTTCAGTTTCCACAAAGGGGTGCCTTCCTCATAAATCAGGTGATAGGCGGAAATATGTTCCGGGTACATATCAATGGCTGTTTGCAGGTCTTTCTGCCAGTCCTCCAGTGTTTCACCGGGTAGTCCGTACATCAAGTCGATGCTGATGTTCTGAAATCCAGCTTCCCGGCAACGCTGGTATGCTTGTCGGGCTTGGGCGGCTGTATGCCGGCGATGCAACAGGCGGAGGGTGTCTTCCTTGAAAGTCTGTATGCCCATGCTCAGTCGGTTGAAAGGAAGGCTGCGGAGCATGTTCACGTATGCTGGTGTCAAATCGTCCGGATTAGCTTCGAGTGTGATTTCGGCTTCAGGGTTTACAGGATATACCTTATATATATGGTCGAACAGTTGGGCAAAATCTTTTTCTTCCAGCTGAGAAGGAGTACCTCCTCCCAAATAGATGGTATCTATGGTTTCTCCACTTAGGTAGTCTTTCCGGAGTTCCAACTCTTTGACAAGGGCTTGGATATAAGCCTCTTTCTTTTCATTTTCAGTGGTGGAAAAGAAGTCACAGTAGATGCAACGTCGTTTGCAGAAGGGGATATGAAGGTAGATTCCAGCCATAAACAATTAACTGTAAGTATTGGTTTTGCGGGTGTAAATATACGGATAATTTAGGGAGGACGGAAAGAATTTTGGATTACTATGTCTGAAAACATAGTTTAGTAACACGAAACTTTTTATTGTTTTTCTGAATTATAATCTCTAATTTGCGCTTCGTTAAAAAATAAGAGATATGAAAAGCATATCCTTTCGTTACTAAACTAAATCTTGAAATACCATGAAAGTATATCAGACAAACGAAATCAAGAACATTGCCCTTCTCGGTAATGACGGCTCAGGTAAAACCACTCTCACAGAAGCCTTGCTCTATGAGAGTGGTATTATAAAACGTCGCGGAAGAATTACTGCCAAAAATACGGTGAGTGATTATTTCCCGGTGGAGCAGGAATATGGATATTCAGTATTTTCTACTGTATATCATGTGGAATGGAACGGGAAGAAACTCAATATTATAGACTGCCCGGGAAGTGATGACTTCGTAGGGGCTGCTATTACCGCGTTGAATGTGACTGATACTGCCATCTTGTTGCTGAACGGGCAATATGGTCCGGAAGTGGGTACGCAGAATCACTTCCGTTATACTGAAAAACTGGGTAAACCGGTGATTTTCCTGGTGAACCAGCTGGATAGTGAAAAATGTGATTTCGACCATGTGCTTGAACAGTTGAAAGAGAATTATGGCTCTAAGGTTGTTCCGGTTCAGTATCCGTTGGCTACAGGACCCGACTTCAATTCGTTGATTGATGTACTTTTAATGAAGAAATATTCTTGGGGACCCGACGGTGGAGCCCCTACTATCGAAGATATTCCGGCGGAAGAGATGGAAAAGGCACAGGAATGGCATAAGACTTTGGTAGAAGCCGCTGCGGAACATGATGAGAGCCTAATGGAGAAATTCTTTGAGGCTGAATCGCTGACAGAAGACGAAATGCGTGAAGGTATCCGTAAGGGCTTGGCAGCCAGAGGGATGTTTCCTGTATTCTGCGTGTGTGCGGGAAAAGACATGGGCGTTCGCCGTTTGATGGAATTTTTGGGAAATGTGGTTCCGTTTGTAGATGAAATGCCGGTGGTGCATAACACACGCGGTGTACCTGTTCCTCCTGATCCGAATGGTCCGACTTCACTTTATTTCTTTAAGACGGCTGTAGAACCTCATATCGGTGATGTACAGTATTTTAAGGTGATGAGTGGAGTGGTTCACGAAGGAGACGACTTGAGTAATGCGGATAGAGGTTCCAAAGAACGTATGGCCCAATTGTATGTGTGTGCAGGAGCAAACCGTGAAAAGGTGGATGAACTTCGTGCGGGAGATATCGGTTGTACGGTGAAACTGAAAGACGTAAAGACTGGAAATACGTTGAACGGAAAGGATTGTGAAAACCGTTTCAACTTTATCAAGTATCCGAATCCGAAATATACAAGAGCTATCAAACCGGTTAATGAGGCGGATACGGAAAAGATGATGGCGGTATTGAATCGTATGCGTGAGGAAGATCCGACATGGGTTGTAGAGCAATCCAAAGAACTGCGTCAGATTCTGGTACACGGACAAGGTGAGTTCCATTTGCGCACGTTGAAATGGCGTCTGGAAAACAATGAGAAATTGCCTATCCAGTTTTATGAACCGAAGATTCCTTATCGTGAAACCATCACGAAGGCTGCGCGTGCCGACTATCGTCATAAAAAGCAGTCGGGTGGTGCCGGTCAGTTTGGTGAGGTACACTTGATTGTAGAGCCATATTATGAAGGTATGCCAGCTCCGGAAACCTACAAGTTCAACGGACAGGAATATAAGATGAATGTGAAAGGTACGGAAGTAATCGACCTGGAATGGGGTGGAAAACTGGTATTTGTGAACAGTGTGGTAGGTGGAGCCATCGATGCACGTTTCATGCCGGCCATCCTGAAAGGTATCATGAGCCGTATGGAGCAAGGTCCGTTGACCGGTTCTTATGCACGTGATGTGCGTGTTATCGTATATGATGGAAAGATGCATCCAGTAGACTCCAATGAAATCTCCTTTATGTTGGCTGGACGTCATGCATTCAGTGAAGCCTTCAAGAATGCCGGGCCGAAGATTCTGGAACCGATTTATGATGTGGAAGTATTTGTGCCAAGTGATAAATTGGGCGATGTAATGAGTGACATGCAAGGGCGTCGTGGAATGATTATGGGTATGACCAGTGAAAAAGGATATGAAAAGTTGTGCGCAAAAGTGCCTTTGAAAGAAATGTCCAATTATTCTACTTCATTGAGTTCGTTGACAGGAGGTCGTGCTTCATTTATTATGAAGTTTGCCAGCTATGAACTGGTTCCGACTGATGTCCAGAACAAGCTGATGAAGGAGTTTGAAGAGCAGGAAAAGGACGAAGCATAACATTAGTTGTGATTTTTATAGGTAAAAAGGCCGTGTTTCTTAAAAAGACACGGCTTTTTTGTTTAACTTAGCTTAAACAAAACGGACTGTTTATTTGTTGTTAATCCAATTTTTTATTATTTTTGCGATATGTGCAAGCTGAAAAGACAGATTGGTGAAGAATTTCGCAGGTAAAATCTGATTTTCGGTTAATATACGACAAACTCCCAATTAAAACTTGTTAAGCTACTAGGGTTGTATTTGTCAGGTTGTTAAATTTGCCCGTATGAAAAAGTCTACTATTTGGATATTAGGAGTTGTAATGGGATTATCTTTTCTAAGCTTGCTCTATTTGCAGGTGAGCTATATTGAAGAGATGGTCAAGATGCGTCGCAGCCAGTTTGAAGAGAACGTGAATCGTAGTCTGGGTAAGGTTGTGCATAACCTGGAACTGGTGGAAACGAAAAGATATCTGGAAAAGGATGTAGCGGCCCAAGAACGTGCGGCACTTTTATCGAGAAAGTACCAGGCGGCGAGTGGCAATAGTGGAGAGAATGTGGTAGAGCATCATCAGTATACGATTACTGCTCCCGATGGATCCACTTATTCTACTTTTGAACTGAAAACGATCATGAACAGACCGGCTAATGTGCCGAAAGTGGTTATCTCCACGGGAAAGACTATACCTCAGACTTCGCGGGCTTTACAGGAGATTCTTAAAGAACGTTATGTTTATCAGCGTGCTTTATTGGATGAAGTTGTATATAATATTCTTTATACGGCGAGTGATAAACCGTTGAAAGAAAGGGTTAATTTTAAGCAGTTGGATCATTTCTTGAAAACGGAGTTGTTTAACAATGGAATCGATATACCTTATCATTTTTCTGTGACTGACCGAGATGGGAAAACAGTGTATCGGTGTCCGGACTATGTACATGATGATGAAAAGATTTATTCTCGGTTGATTTTTGAAAAAGACCCTCCAGCCAAAATGGGATTTGTAAATATTTCCTTCCCTACGCTGGATGATTATATCTTCAGTTCTGTAAAGTTTATGATTCCGTCGATTATTTTTACAGTTGTACTATTGATTACATTCATCTTTACAATTTATATTATTTTCCGTCAGAAACGATTGACTGAAATTAAGAATGATTTTATCAATAATATGACGCATGAGTTTAAGACTCCGATTTCGACCATTTCGTTGGCGGCTCAAATGCTGAATGATCCTGCAGTAGCCAAATCACCTGTCATGTTCAAGCATATATCTGGCGTCATCAACGATGAAACGAAGCGCCTGAGATTCCAGGTGGAAAAGGTGTTGCAGATGTCTATGTTTGAGAGACAAAGTGTGACGTTAAAGAAAAAGGAAATAGATGCCCATGAACTTATCAATGGAGTGGTCAATACTTTCCGTTTGAAAGTTGAAAAAGATAATGGAACGCTTGAGGCGGAACTGATGGCGGAAGATCCTGTGATTTTTGTAGATGAAATGCATTTTACAAATGTGATTTTCAATTTATTGGATAATGCTGTGAAATACAAGAACCCAGAGAGAGATATTGCCCTGAAAATTCGTACATGGAATGAGGGCTGCAAGTTGTGTATCTCTGTGGAGGATAATGGAATTGGCATCAAAAAGGAAAATCTGAAGAAGATATTTGATAAGTTCTACCGTGTTCATACGGGAAATTTGCATGATGTGAAAGGCTTTGGTCTTGGACTGGCTTACGTGAAAAAGATAATTACAGATCATAAAGGTTCTATTCGGGCCGAAAGTGAATTGAATGTAGGAACAAAGTTTATTATTACGATACCACTATTTAAAGAAGAATAAGATATGGACGACAAATTGCGTATTTTGCTGTGCGAAGATGATGAGAATCTTGGCATGCTTTTGAGAGAATATTTACAGGCGAAAGGTTATAATGCAGATCTTTTTCCGGATGGAGAAGCTGGATTTAAGGCTTTCTTGAAAAGTAAATACGATTTAGTTGTAACGGATGTAATGATGCCGAGAAAAGATGGATTTACCTTGGCTCAGGAAATTCGTCAGGCAAATGCAGAAGTTCCTATTATTTTCTTGACGGCAAAGACCTTGAAAGAAGATATTTTGGAAGGATTCAAGATTGGTGCAGACGATTATATTACGAAGCCTTTTAGTATGGAAGAACTGACTTTCCGTATTGAAGCGATTTTGCGCCGTGTTCGTGGAAAACGTAATCGTGAAAGTACCGTTTATAAAATTGGACGTTTTACATTCGATACGCAGAAGCAAATTTTGTCTATCGGTGATAAGCAGACCAAGTTGACTACGAAAGAATCAGAATTGTTGGGTTTGCTTTGTGCACATGCCAATGAAATTCTTCAGCGTGACTTTGCATTGAAAACCATTTGGATTGATGACAATTATTTCAATGCAAGAAGTATGGATGTATATATCACTAAGCTGCGTAAACATTTGAAAGAAGATGATTCGATTGAAATCATCAATATCCATGGAAAGGGATATAAATTGATTACTCCAGAAGGTGAATGAGATGTAGTTCTTGAAATGATGAGCAATAAAAAAGCCTGAATTGAAAAATTCAGGCTTTTTTATTGCTGTTTGTTGGCTGAGAAAATTCAGTCTGTAATTTTTTTGTTCAGGATGATGTAAGCAATTAGTCCTATCACAACAAGTACCAAGGAACCTCCTAATACAGCGTTGTTGTTCACATTACCTACTGCATAGCCTGCAATGAGAATTACAGCACCGATAATGACTAATATCACTCCTAAATTCTGTAATAAGCTTTTCATGTGTGTCTTCTTTTTATGGTTTATTTATTCATGGTTACAAATTAAAGCATAATTCTTCTATTCAGAAAATTATTTCGTGAAAAAAAACAGAAATTCAAGCATGTATATCATGGCTTTTATAAAAGCTTGACAAATGTAATGTTTTTTACACGGATGTGAGCTCTCTATATTTTTGTTGGAAGTTATTCTGGCTAGTCTTTTGTGTTGGTAAAGATTTTCCGTAATACTTCCTGACTGACTCTTAATTCCTCCAAGGTTAGGCCATGGAGCGCTTCTTTCAGTGTCTTGTTTGCAATGAATCTTGCTTTTTCTTCCAGTTTTTTTCCGTTTTCTGTTAAGTGGATTTTGTTGGTTCGGCGGTCTTTCTTATCCGGTACTCGTATTACCAGATGTTGTTTTTCCATATTGTCAATCAGGCGAGTCATGCTGGGCTTGTCCTTAAAGGTGGCATTGCATAATTCCTGCTGGGTTACTCCATCTTTTTCCCAAAGGTAAAGTAATACAGTCCATTGCTCTGGGGTAATTTCCATACCATTGAGCCTGAAGTTGCGGATTAATTTTCGATTGATGGCAGCCGACACTTTTCCATTTAGTATGGCAAATATCAGTTGGATGTCAAAATTAAACTGTTCTATCATGTAATTATTGTTTAAACAACCTTGCAAATATAGTATATTTCAGCTATATAAAGTAGGTAAAAGAGAGATGAAATGATAAATTGTTCTCTTTTTAAGATTCTTTATTGTATAAATAGGTGAGAATCTTTGGTTTCTTAGTTGAAAAATCGTACCTTTGCCGCGCAAATAAAAAATCATTATTAATAATTTAATTAACGAATAGTATGAATCAATACGAAACCGTTTTCATTTTAACTCCCGTTTTGTCTGATGTTCAGATGAAGGAAGCGGTAGAAAAGTTCAAAGCTATCCTGACTCAGGAAGGTGCGGAGATCATCAATGAAGAAAACTGGGGCTTGAAAAAATTGGCTTACCCAATTCAGAAGAAGTCTACAGGTTTCTATCAACTGATTGAATTCAAAGCAGAACCGTCTGTAATTGAGAAGCTGGAAGTAAACTACCGTCGTGACGAACGAGTAATCCGTTTCTTGACTTTCAAGATGGATAAGTATGCTGCAGAATACGCTGCTAAGAGAAGAAATGTAAAATCAACTAAAAAGGAGGAAAACTAATCATGGCACAGCAACAATCAGAAATCAGATATTTAACTCCGCCTTCAGTAGACGTGAAGAAGAAAAAATACTGTCGTTTCAAAAAGAGCGGTATTAAGTACATCGACTACAAAGATCCTGAATTCTTGAAGAAATTCTTGAATGAACAAGGAAAGATCCTTCCGCGCCGTATTACAGGTACTTCATTGAAGTTCCAGCGTCGTATTGCGCAGGCTGTTAAGAGAGCTCGTCACTTGGCTTTGCTGCCTTTCGTAACTGATATGATGAAATAATAAAGGAGGAATAAGAATATGGAACTGATTTTGAAAGAAGACGTAGTTAACTTGGGCTACAAGAATGATATTGTAACCGTGAAGTCTGGTTATGGTCGTAACTATCTTATTCCGACGGGTAAAGCAGTGATTGCTTCTCCGGCTGCAAAGAAAATGTTGGCTGAAGAGTTGAAGCAGCGTGCTCATAAATTGGAGAAGATTAAGAAAGATGCTGAAGCTGTAGCAGAAACACTGAAGGGCGTTTCATTGACTATTGCTACTAAGGTTAGTGCAACTGGTTCAATCTACGGTTCAGTAGGCAGCATTCAGATTGCTGATGAATTGGCTAAGTTGGGTCACAACATTGATCGTAAGATTATTGTGGTAAAGGACAATGTAAAAGAAGTTGGACACTACAAGGCTATCGTTAAACTTCACAAGGAAGTTTCTGTAGAAATTCCTTTCGAAGTAGTTGCAGAAGAAGCTTAATTTGTATCTGTAAATACTTGATAAATCCCCCGAATGGATGTATGTCTGTTCGGGGTTTTTTATTTTTTTCGAACGTTATGTAAGAGTGACTGGAAGTTTATTTTTGGGTAAATTAGATGGAATGATTTCAGTCGGATAGAGGCAGGGTTTGTTAAAACGTAATCCTTTTAAGGAGAATCTTTCAAAAGAGCGATGAAGTGATGTGCAATATTGGGATTTAAAGATAAAAATAAAGGGGTGGGATGAGTTGTCTGAAGTTGCGAAAAGGCATAAAAAAAGTCTGTAGGCTGAGCTTACAGACTTTCAATTCTCTCTGATGTTCGAGATTATTCAGCTACTACTGCTGAGTCACCAGCTACTGCTGCTGAATCGCAAACTACTGCTGCTGAATCAACAACCGGAGCTGCTTCTTCAACTACTGCTACTGAATCTGAATCAGCTGCTGCTTCACTGTTAGCTGCTTTGTTTCCGCAAGAAGCGAAAGAAACTGCAGCAAATGCTACGAACAAAAATACTAATTTTTTCATTTTCTTTGCTTTTTAATCTGTAATACTTATGTTGTTTTCTTAAAACGTTGCAAAGATATAGACTTTTCTGATACGTTGTTCACTTTTAGGCGATTTTTTTTCAAAAAAATATGTTTTAAAACTTATCTCTCTGAATGATAATGTGTTGCAAAACATAGCTTTTTATTTCTTGATTTGATAATTTTTCCAAGAAAGCCCGAAAAGTCTCCAAAAACGTCTAATTAGGAAGTCAATCCATACAAACTCGTTTTAAGAGTCGTGAATTATATGTACCTTTGCAGACTTCTAAATGATAAAGAGATATGATTGATACAACTATTTTTCAGGATAAAGTAGCTGTTTACTATACGCTAGGCTGTAAGTTGAATTTTGCAGAAACTTCTTCTATTGGGAAAACCTTAAAAGAAGCAGGAGTTCGTACGGCCCGGAAAGGTGAAAAAGCAGACATTTGTGTGATTAATACCTGTTCAGTGACGGAGATGGCCGACAAGAAATGTCGTCAAGCCATTCATCGTCTTTCTCGGCAGCATCCTGGTGCGTTTATTGTGGTAACCGGATGTTATGCGCAGTTGAAACCGGGACAAGTAGCTGAGATAGAAGGGGTGGACTTGGTGCTGGGTGCTGAACAGAAAGGAGAACTCATGAACTACCTAGGTAATCTGGAAAAGCATGCTCACGGTGAGGCGGTAGTGACAGCCACGAAAGACATCCGTACTTTTTCACCTTCTTGCTCACGAGGAGACCGTACCCGCTATTTCCTGAAAGTGCAGGATGGCTGTGACTATTTCTGTTCTTACTGTACGATTCCTTTTGCTCGTGGAAGGAGTCGGAACGGTAAGATTGAGGATTTGGTGGCACAAGCCCGGCTGGCGGCTGCGGAAGGCGGAAAAGAAATCGTGTTGACCGGGGTGAATATTGGAGATTTTGGAAAGACGACGGGAGAAACCTTTTTCGATTTGGTCAAGGCGCTAGACGAGGTGGAAGGCATTGAACGTTACCGTATCTCTTCCATTGAGCCTAATTTGCTGACGGATGAGATTATTGAGTATGTAGCCCGTTCTCGTCGCTTCATGCCTCATTTCCATATTCCTTTGCAGTCTGGTTGCGATGAAGTGTTGAAGTTGATGCGCCGTCGTTATGATACCGCCTTGTTTGCAGAGAAGGTAGCTAAAATCAAGTCCTTGATGCCTGATGCTTTTATTGGTGTAGATGTGATTGTGGGAACACGGGGAGAGACTCCTGAGTATTTTGAACGTGCGTATGAGTTTATCAAAAGCTTGGATGTGACCAAACTGCACGTATTCAGCTATTCCGAGCGTCCCGGTACACAGGCTTTAAAAATAGACTATGTAGTTCCTGCGCCTGAGAAGCATGTCAGAAGTCAACGGTTGCTTGAGTTGTCGGATGAGAAAACCAAGGCTTTTTATGCCCGTCACATAGGACAGGAGGCTGAAGTACTGATGGAAAAATCCAAAGCTGGCGCCCCAATGCACGGTTTTACTAAGAACTATATCCGGGTGGAATTAGCCCACGATGAGAAGTTGGACAATCATCTGGTGAAAGTACGTTTATGGGATTTCAATGAAGACGAAACCTCGCTTAAAGGAACAATTTTATGATAAAGACAGCAGTGGTCATCTTGAACTGGAACGGCGAGGCGATGCTTCGTCAGTTCCTTCCGTCGGTAGTCACCGGTTCCTGTGAGGAAGCAACAGTGGTGTATGTCGCAGACAATGCGTCTACCGATGATTCGTGTGCGGTGGTGGAAAAAGAATTTCCTTCTGTACAGTTGATACGTCTGGACCGGAACTATGGTTTTGCCGAGGGATATAACCGAGCTTTACAACAAGTTGAGGCCGAATATGTGGTATTGTTGAATAGTGACGTGGAGGTGACCGAAGGGTGGCTTCGGGATATGGTGGCTTATATGGATACCCATCCCGATGCAGCTGCCTGCCAGCCTAAGATTTTGTCCTATCGTCATCGAAATATGTTTGAATATGCAGGAGCCAGTGGAGGCTTTATGGACCGTTATGGTTACCCGTTTTGTCGTGGACGTGTGATGGATGTGGTGGAAGAGGATAAAGGACAATACGAGGAGATTATCCCGGTGTTTTGGGCCACAGGTGCTGCATTGCTGATTCGCCTTGAGGTCTATCGGAAAGTGGGGGGACTGGATGCCCGCTTCTTTGCCCACATGGAGGAAATTGATTTGTGCTGGCGTTTGCGCAGCCGGGGATTTCAGTTGGTCTGTGTTCCTTCGAGTACGGTATATCATGTGGGAGGAGCTACGTTGAAGAAAGAAAATCCACGGAAAACCTTTCTGAATTTCCGTAACAATCTGTTGATGCTCTATAAGAATTTGCCGGAAGAAGAGCTTGCTCCGGTGATGCGTGTACGTACTTTTCTGGATTATTGTGCCGCCCTTGTCTGGTTGTTGAAAGGCGATTGGGGCAATGTGAGAGCCGTGTGTGAGGCGCGGAAGGAATTTCACCGTCTCTGCCCACAGTTCGCAGCCGACCGTCGGCAGAACTTGGCGAATACCGTGTTGAAAACAATTCCTGAACGATGGAGTTTCAGTTTGATTTGGCAGGCAAAAATAAAGGGCCGAAACACCTATTCAGCCCTTTCTAGAGTTTTGCATTAAAGTTTTTTGAGTTCCTGATACAGACGCTGTACCGGGAGTCCCATGACATTGAAATACGATCCTTCCAGTTTTGATACACCTACAAAGCCAATCCATTCCTGTACTCCGTAGGCACCTGCTTTGTCTAGTGGATGGTATTTCTCTACATAAAAATCAATTTCATCTTCAGTCAGCACATCGAAGGTGACTTGTGTCACAGCCGAGAATGTGCGCTGTGTTTCTCGGGTAGTCAGACACACGCCGGTGATTACCTGATGGGTGTCACCGGAAAGTTCCCGTAGCATTTCTTTGGCTTCTTCCAGTGATTTAGGCTTGCCTAATACTTTCCCGTGGATATATACTACTGTATCTGCTGTGATAATCAGCTCATCCTCTTCCATGGAATTGCGATAGGCATCCGCTTTTTTGCGTGAGATATACATGGGGATTTCCTCTCCTTCCAAATTGTTTGGATAACTTTCGTCGATTCCTGGCAGCACCTTTACTGTGTAGTTCACGTTCAGTCCGCTCAACAGTTCCCGTCGGCGTGGAGAATTGGAAGCCAATACAATTTTATAGTGCTGAACATTTTCCAATGGTCTCATATTTCTGTCAGTTTTTTAATAATTACCATCCGAAAGCGGCTTGTCCGGCCATCCATTTTCCTTGTGCTTTCAGCACCTGTTCAATCACATCCCTTCCGCAACCATATCCACCTTTGCAGTGAGAAATGTACTTGCTGATGGCCTTGATTTCCGGAGCTGCATCTGCCGGGCAGCAGGGCAATCCTACCAGTTGCATCACTTCGTAATCGGGTATATCGTCGCCCATGTAAAGCACCTCTTCCGGTTTCAGGTCGTATTTGGTCAGCAACTCCTGATATTCGCGGATCTTGATGGCAGCTCCAAGGCAGACATCCTTGATGCCCAGTCCCTCGTAACGTTTGCGTACGGCTTCTGTCTTTCCGCCTGTGATGATGGCTACATGCAGGCCGCATTTCACGGCCAGTTGAAGGGCGTATCCGTCTTTGATGTCGACAGAGCGCATCGGCTCTCCATCCGGGTGCAGGAAGATGGTTTCTGCACTCAATACTCCGTCCACGTCGAAGAACAGAGCTTTTATTTTCGTCAAATCGTAATTAATCATATTGGGGATTCTTATTTTTGATGTTCAGTTTCATATTGGTGGATATGCAGGCTCAGTAACCTGTAAATTTCGGCCAGTTGCGGTTCTTCTTCCTTCAGCATGTCCAGATGGCGTTGGATGACATTCTCGTCATACCGTCGGGCAGGGCCAGTCTGCGCTTCGATGGGCGATAGCTCGTGTACTTTCCGGGCAGTTTCATCGATTAGGGGCAACATGGTTTCGAAAGGCAACTGATGTGCCGTGAGCAAATGTTCGCAGATGGCATACATGTGGTTGCTGAAGTTGCAGGCAAATACGGCTGCGATGTGCAGGTATTTCCGTTGTGCAGAAGTGGCTTCATACACCTTGGAACTCAAACTTTCGGCAATCTTTCGGAGCTGTAAAAGGTTTTCAGCCGTATTGGCTTCAATGAAGAAAGGTACATCTTCCATGCGCACTTCCCGTTGTTTGCTGAAAGTTTGCATAGGATACGCCACACCATAATTTTTCTGTTTTCCTTTCCATATCTCCATGGGCATGCTTCCAGCCGTGTGCAGGTAGAGTGCCTCGGGATTGCAGTGAGTCAGTTGTGAAATAACCGTTTCCAGTACGGCATCTTTTACCGAAACAATGTATATATCGGCTTTTTCGTAGACTTGAGTCAATTGGGTGGTCCAGTCGCATCCCAGTGTGTCTGCTAACGTACGGGCAGATTCTTCGGTTCGGCTGTACACCTGCTGTAACTGGAAGCCCTTTTGTTGCAAGGCTTTTGAAAGATGGGTGGCTACATTGCCGGCCCCGATACATACAATCGATTTATCTTTTGTGTCCATCATCCGCGTGAAGATAAGAAATATAATAAAACTCCAATGACCAGCAGGACAGCTGGTAACAGGAATGTCGACATTTGTCCCAACAAGGAAATTACCAGTCCGATGTTTTGTATCAGCCAGATACCCAACAGAATAAAACCTACCGACTTGTCACTTTTAAACCATAGAAAAATCACGGCTGCATAAAGTAGCATGGTATCTTTTCCCATCACCCACGGCATTCCGAGGTGTCCGAACCCCACCCATTTGTCAATCAGATAGAGCAGTCCCGTCAGAACGAGGAAAACGGCGGTAGCTCGGTACGTATCCTTGTGTTTACCAGTTGATGTAGCCATTATTTCTCTCCGTATTTATTGATGTGTACCTTTTCCCATTGCAAGTGTGATTCATCAAAAGGTTTGCGTTCCATTCCCTTATGTCCAATGGCGATGAGGGAAAGCACTTGTAGCTGTAAGGGTAGGTCCAGCAGTTCATGGATATATTCATTGGCAGGCACACCGTTGGCCGTGAAGCGTTCCCTGATCTGTACCCAGCAGCTTCCCAGTCCCAAATCTTCGGCTTGCAGCTGTATCATGATAGAAGCAATGGAGGCATCTTCAATCCATACGTCACTGGCAAGCGGGTCGGCTGTAACTGCAATGGCTATAGCGGCATCTTTTACAAAAGCGGCTCCCGATTCCTTGCAGAAAGACAGCTTTTCCAACGTGTCTTTATCGTCGATGACAATAAACTGCCAGCAATTGGAGCGTTTGGAAGAAGGAGACATCAATGCAGCTTTCAATAGCGTGAGCACCTGGTCTTGGGTAAGTTCTTCGCCTGTGAATTTACGCATGCTTCGTCTGTTTCTGATTAAATCACTGAAGTTTTCCATAAAAAATAAATTTGTGTGGACAAATATAAGGCTTCCCTGTTAAATCCTCAATAAAAAAATGTAAATTTGCATGACATGAGCATCCGTTTAGCTACATATTATCACGCTAAGGATGTGCCCGATTTGCCGGGTTCCAACATCTTTCATTCTACTGAACTGTTTCATGTGCTGGAACAGACGAACGGCTACTGTCCACGTTTACTGGTGGCCTACGAGGGGGAAACTCCTATTGGGAAATTATTGTGTATCTTACGTAGAAGTACACGTCTATGTCGTTTTGTAGAGAAGGGCTATGCGTATGGAGTAGGTGAGTATTTTTCGTCTTCTTACCGGAAAGAAGAGATTTTTCGGGAGTTGCTGTCGTATTTTACCCTTCAATTTTCTGAACGGGCTTTTATACTGGAGTTTCGTAATTTGGAAGAGCCTTTGTTTGGATATCGTTATTTCCGCCAGAACGGTTATTTCCCAGTTCGCTGGCTTCGGGTACGCAATTCTCTCCATCATGATTCCTTGGATAAATGGATGAGTGCTTCCCGTAAAAAGCAAATTAGTCACGGACTTAAAAATGGAGCTGTTATTGAGGTGGCTCATACGAAGGAAGAACTGAAGGCCTTTTTCAGTATGTTAAAACGTTATTATTCACCTAAGATTCACCGTTATTTGCCAGATATAGGTTTTTTCAGTACTTTGTTGGAACATTCTTCCCATTGTGGAAAGATTTTTATCGTGCGTTACAAGGATAAGATTATTGGAGGGTCCGTATGTCTGTTCTCGGGGAGTGATGCCTACCTTTTGTTTTCCGGAGGGATGCGTAAAACTTATCCTTTGCAGTATCCAGGTGTGCTGGCTGTATGGGGAGCTATTCGATATGCCCGTTTGCATGGCTGCGATCACTTTGAGTTCATTGATGCCGGTCTGCCTTTTAAGAAATACGGTTACCGTGATTTTATTCTGCGTTTCGGAGGAAAGCAGATGAGTAGTCGTCGTTGGTTTCGCGTACGCTGGGGCTGGCTTAACCGTGTATTGACTAAAATTTATGTATAGTCGTTTGTAGGGGAGGAACAAAATGAATTAACCTCTCTTTAAACAACGGGTATTCTTTGAAAAAATCGTCAAAAAGTTTCTTTTTTCACCGCAATTTTCTTTTCTTTGTCTGCGTGTATATGAAACACAACTTTAAATTAATACCCATAAAAAACAAATCCATTATGAAAATCTCTCACATTGAACATTTGGGCATCGCAGTCAAGAGTATTGAAGAAGCCCTTCCTTATTATGAAAATGTCCTCGGATTGAAATGCTATAATATAGAAACCGTAGAAGACCAGAAGGTAAAAACCGCGTTCTTGAAATGTGGTGACACAAAAATCGAATTATTGGAACCGACGGGTCCCGATAGCACCATTGCTAAGTTTATTGAAAATCGCGGTATGGGGGTACATCATGTGGCTTTTGCCGTAGAAGACGGAGTGGCAAATGCGTTGGCACAGGCGGAAGAAGCTGGAATTCGTTTGATTGACAAGGCCCCCCGTAAAGGAGCAGAAGGACTGCATATTGCTTTCTTGCATCCGAAGTCAACCATGGGAGTATTGACCGAACTCTGCGAGAAATAATTGGGAAAGGAACCTCATTTTTATTTTATCCATATAAAGACTAATACCATGAGTAACCAACTTGAAAAAGTAAAAGAATTGATAGAGCTTCGTGCGCAGGCTCGTCTGGGTGGAGGCACGAAAGCCATCGACAAGCAACATGATAAAGGAAAGTACACTGCACGTGAACGTATAGCCATGCTCCTTGATGAAGGAAGCTTTGAAGAAATGGATATGTTCGTGCAGCATCGCTGTACGAATTTCGGAATGGACAAGAAACATTATTTGGGAGACGGCGTCGTAACCGGATACGGAACAATCGAAGGCCGTCTGGTTTATGTTTTTGCCCAGGATTTCACGGTATCTGCCGGTTCCTTGTCTGAAACCATGTCACTGAAAATCTGTAAGGTGATGGATATGGCCATGAAGATGGGAGCTCCCTGCATTGGATTGAATGACTCTGGTGGTGCACGTATTCAGGAAGGTATCAACGCTTTGGCGGGCTATGCAGAGATTTTCCAGCGTAACATTTTGGCTTCGGGAGTTATTCCGCAGATTTCCGGTATTTTCGGTCCGTGTGCAGGAGGTGCAGTGTATTCTCCGGCTTTGACAGACTTCACCTTGATGATGGAAGGTACTTCTTACATGTTCCTTACCGGTCCGAAGGTCGTAAAGACTGTGACAGGCGAAGATGTATCACAGGAAGACCTGGGAGGTGCCAGTGTACATTCCACTCGTTCCGGTGTGACTCATTTCACTGCTTCTACAGAAGAAGAAGGTTTGGCGTTGATTCGTAAATTATTGAGCTATATCCCACAGAACAACCTGGAAGAACCGCCTTATGTAGATTGTACCGACCCGATAGACCGCTTGGAAGATTCTTTGAATGAAATCGTACCCGACAGCCCGAATAAGGCTTACGATATGTACGAAGTAATCGGTGCCATTGTCGATAATGGTGAATTCCTTGAAATCCAGCGTGATTTTGCCAAGAATATCATTATCGGTTTTGCACGTTTCAATGGACAGTCAGTGGGTATCGTAGCCAACCAGCCGAAGTTCCTAGCCGGTGTGCTCGATTGCAATGCTTCTCGTAAGGCAGCCCGTTTCGTTCGTTTCTGCGATGCCTTTAACATTCCTATCGTATCACTGGTAGACGTTCCGGGATTCTTGCCGGGAACAGGTCAGGAATACAATGCAGTCATCCTGCACGGTGCGAAGTTGCTGTATGCATACGGCGAAGCTACCGTGCCTAAAGTGACCGTTACGCTCCGTAAGTCGTATGGAGGTTCTCACATCGTGATGAGCTGTAAGCAGTTGCGTGGCGATATGAACTATGCATGGCCTACTGCTGAGATTGCCGTAATGGGAGGAGCTGGTGCCGTAGAAGTACTGTATGCAAAGGAAGCAAAAGACGCACCCGATCCGAAAGCCTTTATGGCCGAAAAAGAAGCCGAATATACCAAGCTGTTTGCCAACCCGTATAATGCAGCCAAGTATGGTTACATTGACGATGTGATTGAGCCGCGTAACACACGTTTCCGCATTATTCGTGCCTTGCAGCAGTTGCAGACCAAGAAGCTGACCAATCCGGCCAAGAAACACGGTAATATTCCTTTGTAACATTCACCTTTTTAATGCGTTTAGTTATGAACAAATACATAGCCGGAATATTCTTCGCATCTGCTATGGTCGGTGCGCTCAGTTCGTGCACCGCACCGGATACGGGCAGTAAAATCGTCATCAACGAAGTCTTGGTGGATAATCAAGACAACTTTCAGGACGATTATGGCGTGCATAGCGGATGGGTGGAAATATTCAACACATCTTATAATAGTGTCAACCTGGCAGGATGTTACCTGAAAGTGAGCAGTGAGCCGGGCGACACCCTGTCTTATTTCATTCCCAAAGGAGATGTACTGACTGCCATCAGCCCTCGCCAGCACGCTCTCTTCTGGGCAGACGGAGCACCGCGCCGGGGCACGTTCCATACCAATTTCGTATTAAGCAAGACCCGTGACAACTGGGTAGGATTATACGATTCGGGACGGAAACTGTTGGATGAAGTGGTTGTGCCTGCCGGTGTACTGAAGACAGACCAGTCGTATGCGCGGGTAAGCGACGGGGCAGACCAATGGGAAGTAAAGGATGACAGCGAGACCAAATACGTGACTCCAAGCACAAACAACCAGACGCTGGAAGGAAACCCGAAGATGGACAAGTTCGAACAACACGACTCGGCGGGGCTGGGCATGACCATTACTGCCATGACCGTGGTTTTCATCGGGCTTATTCTATTGTACATCAGCTTCCGCATCATCGGCAAGGTTGCCGTCAAGCTGCGTAAACGCAACGCCATGAAGGCTCAGAATGTCACCGACAAGCAGGAAGCGAAGGAGCGCGGACTGGGAGAAGCTCCGGGCGAAGTCATTGCCGCCATTTCCATGGCCTTGCATGAAGCACAGGGAGCCGACCACGATGTGGAAGAAACCATCCTGACCATCAGCCGGGTGAAACGGAGCTACTCACCGTGGAGTTCCAAGATTTATACCTTGCGTGAAACGCCTCATAAGAAATAACCTCTAAAGTATAACGAAAACCATGAAAGAATACAGATATAAAATCAACGGAAATCTCTACAAGGTGACCGTGGGAGATATAGAAGACAATAACGTGCATGTAGAAGTAAACGGAACGGCCTATACCGTGGAAATGGAAAAGAAGACCGGGCCGAAAATCAAACCGGTAGTCCGTACGGCAGCTACCACACCGGCAGCTCCTCCTCCCGCCGTGAGCCGTCCGGCTGTAGCAGGAAGCAAGTCAGGCATCAAGTCGCCGCTTCCGGGCGTGATTCTGGAAATCAAGGTGAAGGAAGGAGATGCCGTGAAACGCGGACAGACATTGCTCGTACTGGAAGCCATGAAGATGGAAAACGACATCAAGGCCGACCGTGACGGTAAGGTAACTGCCATCAAGGTGAGCAAGGGAGAATCAATACTCGAAGGTACAGACCTTATAATCATTGAATAGTTATGGGAGAATTTATCAATTTCTTACAAAGCAACCTGGCGGATTTCTGGACTTATACCGGCTTCTACAATGCGACTTACCAGCATTTCATCATGATAGCCGTCGGTATATTCTTCATTTATCTTGCCGTGGCGAAGGAATTCGAGCCGATGCTACTGATTCCAATCGGATTCGGTATGCTGGTGGGCAACATTCCTTTCAATATGGAGGCCGGCCTGCAAGTCGGTATCTACGAACAGGGTTCGGTTCTCAACATCTTATATCAAGGAGTGACATCGGGATGGTATCCGCCACTCATCTTCCTCGGCATTGGAGCCATGACCGACTTCTCGGCATTGATTTCCAATCCGAAGCTGATGCTTATCGGTGCGGCAGCCCAATTCGGTATCTTTGGTGCCTATATGATTGCACTTGAATGGGGATTCGACCCCATGCAGGCAGCTGCCATCGGCATCATCGGAGGTGCAGACGGTCCGACCGCCATCTTCCTTTCATCGAAGCTGGCACCCAACCTGATGGGAGCCATCGCCGTGTCCGCCTATTCGTATATGGCATTGGTGCCGGTTATCCAGCCGCCTATCATGCGTTTGCTGACCACCAAGAAAGAACGTCTCATCCGCATGAAAGCCCCACGCGCCGTATCTCATACCGAAAAAGTATTGTTCCCCATTATGGGTCTGTTGCTCACCTGCTTCCTGGTTCCTTCGGGTCTTCCGCTGTTGGGTATGCTGTTCTTCGGTAACCTGTTAAAAGAAAGCGGTGTGACCCGCCGTTTGGCAGAGACAGCCCGCGGTCCGCTGATTGACACCATCACCATTCTGTTGGGATTGACCGTAGGCGCTTCCACCCAGGCTTCAGAATTCATCACATGGGATTCACTGAAGATTTTCGGCCTGGGTGCCTTGTCATTCGTGATAGCAACCGCGTCGGGAGTGCTCTTCGTGAAGATATTCAATCTCGTATTGAAGAAAGAAAACAAAATCAACCCGCTTATCGGTAATGCAGGTGTATCTGCCGTGCCCGACTCTGCCCGTATCTCGCAAATTGTCGGTGCGGAATATGATCCGACCAACTACCTGTTGATGCACGCCATGGGTCCGAACGTAGCCGGTGTTATCGGTTCGGCGGTAGCAGCTGGTATCTTGTTGGGATTCCTGATTTAAGATGTACATAAAAGAGGGATGCATTTTCAACTGTGCGTCCCTCTTCTGTTTTTGTATGGGGCAAGTAGAGATGATTCTCTTTTGTCCCATTCATTTTGGCAAAATGTCTTTATGAATATACCTCGACACATTCGTGCGGAGACCTCGTCACGTTGGTGATGAGGCCTCATCACGTTCGTGTCAAGATATCGTCACGTTCGTGACGAGGTAAATTTGAATGCAGTTGTTGGAAAATGAGTATAATACTTGGGATAACTTTATACCAGCTTCCGGATTTTCATATTTTCTTTCAAAAAGTTTTTACTTTTGTGTAGTTTTTCTGATGGTTTTAGCGTCTAATGGTCAAAAACAAATTCATACGATATGAAAACATTGGATACTGCATTTGCGCAAATGGTCAAAGAGCATAAGAGTACTATTTATACGGTGTGTTTTATGTTCTCGAAAGATGCCGATGAAGTAAGCGATCTTTTTCAGGAGGTGCTTATTAATCTTTGGAAGGGATATGATTCCTTCAAGAATCTCAGTAACGTCAACACATGGATATGGAAAGTGAGTTTCAATACTTGCATTTCATGTGAACGGAAAAAGAAAAGGCGTGCTGTGGTGCCTTTGACCATGGATATCAATCTTTTTGAAGATAAAGATGAAAATTCCAAGCAGATTCGTCTGCTCTATGACCGTATTCATCGACTGAACCCTTTTGATCGTGCCATTGTCTTGTTGTGGCTGGAAAATATGAGCTATGAAGAAATCGGTGCTATTGTGGGGATTTCGACCAAAAATGTATCTGTACGTTTATATCGTATCAAGGAGGAGTTGAAAAAAATGTCGAACCATTAAAATGTGCTATCATGGAAAATTTTACAGATAAATTTGAATTAGACGAGATGAAGCAACAGATTCAGTTGTTGAAGGACAAGCTGGCTAAAGAAATCATCGTTAGTGAAAAATTGCTCAAAAACTCTACACAAGACAAGATTGCCTATATTAATCGGAAGAAAAGGTTTATCTATTTTTTGATAGTTTTTGCTTTAGTCTATTGCAATACATTTTTCTTGCTGATGGGATATTCGTGGGTTTTCTGTGCATTTACTTCTGTGTTTTTGATTATAGCTGGAATTTACCAGCGATATAGCCATAAGGGTGTCAGTATTGATTGCATTTCAACGGGCAACTTGTTGGATATCAGCAAAGCATTGGTGCGGATGAACCAACTGAATTTAAGATGGCTTTATTTTGGTATTCCGTTTGCTTTGTGTTGGATTGTATGGTTTATGTTTGAAAGTTACTCGAAAGTGGGAGGCGAAATGATATGCTATGGAGGTAGTGTCGGTTTCGTATTGGGCGCTGTGGGAGGAATTCTGCATTGTGTTCATGTCCGTCGTAAGGCCAAAGAGGCAATTCGTGACATTGAAGAATACACCATAGATAATTGAGCAATTACCGGTTGGTTTTCGTTGTATCTGTCTTGAAAACTAGAGGCTATTTCGATTTTGTTTTGAGCTGCCCCCAAAAAGTTTTGTGTTTAACTTTTGGGGGCAGTTTAATTTGAGACAATATTCATTTTGTGCGGATTGGTCGAAGGTGATTTCATTTTGTTTTACTCATTTCTTCAAAGCACCTTCATGAAATTACCTTGTCACGTTCATGTCGGAGTAACTTGGTTTCTTTATCCTAGTGAAACGTCCATAGATTGGGGTTGGACTGGTATATTGGGATTAGTCTCTTTTAGGTATATAATGGAGGATTATAAGGAGAAGTTTGAAAGGATGATTATCTTTCAATTTATTCTATGTTTTTATAAATCAGTTGTGTATAGGTCTCCACATTTATATGAAATTTAAATTGGATGTATACTGAAAAATGAGTAGGTTTTGTTTGTTATTTTCATAATTTTTAGGTATTGATAAGCTTCTTTGGGTAGTTTACCTTTGCGATGTTCAAAATCGCAGAGAAATGAAAAAAAAAGTTAGTTTATTTTTTACTATTCTTTGTTGTGTTGCAGGAACTGTTTCGGCTAGTGAAGTTGATTCGGTGCAGGTAGCAGGAGAATATGTGAAAACAGCGGTGCAAAAGCAACGTGCAGATAAGGATGGATATACCCGTTTCCGTCTGGGAGGCTATGGAGAAGCTGTGGCCAGTTTTAAGGATTATGGCATCAACCGTTATTACGGAAATCCAAATGGAAACACCCGTGATCATCGGAACACGATTTCTATTCCGCGCTTTGTGCTGGCAATGGATTATAAGTTTACTCCGAAATGGATTCTGAGCGCAGAAATCGAATTTGAAGCCGGAGGAACCGGGTCTGCCATGGAGCTGGAGAACTCGGAAAACGGCGAATATGAAACGGAAATGGAAAAAGGGGGAGAAGTGGCCTTGGAGCAGTTTCATATCACCCGTCTTATTCATCCGGCTTTCAATGTGCGGGCGGGACACATGATTGTGCCGGTGGGACTGACCAATGCACATCACGAGCCGATTAATTTCTTCGGTACAGTGCGACCGGAGGGTGAAACCACCATCCTGCCTTCTACCTGGCATGAAACGGGTATTGAGTTTTTCGGTACGTTGGGAAAAGGATATGCTACTTTCGACTATCAGGTGCTGGTGGTGGCTGGACTGAATGCCAACGGATTCGACCGGAATACTTGGGTTGCCAGCGGTAAGCAGGGCTTGTTTGAGGAAGATAATTTCAACTCTCCGGGTTATGTGTTTCGTGTAGATTACCGTGGAGTGCCGGGACTGCGTGTGGGAGGTTCTTTTTATTATTGTGCCAATACGGCAGGTAATTCCGACAAACCCAATTTCTACGAGGGACAGAAAGCACCGCTACGAATTTATTCAGGCGACTTGCAGTACAAGAATGACTATGTGACCGCACGTGCCAATATGGTCTATGGTAGCCTGAGCAACTCCAAGTTTATTAGCAGCAAGAATGTCCGTTTGTCGAACAATGCTTCTTACAGCCGCGTGGTTCCGGTAGCTAAAAATGCGGTCAGCTATGCCGGAGAGGTGGGTGTGAATCTGCGTTCCATTTTCAATCACAATCCCAAAGTTCCTGTGATTTATCCGTTTGCCCGCTATGAATATTATAATCCGCAAGAAAAAGGAGAAGCCGGGCAGACCATGGACTTGCGTAACAAGGTCAGCATGTGGGTGGCCGGATTGAATTGGTTTGCTCTGCCTAATCTGGTGGTGAAGGCAGACTATACTACCCGTCAGATTGGTACGGGAAAGATGTTCGGAACCGGACCGTATACCAGTGAAAATGAGTTTTCCATTGGCTTGGCCTATATCGGCTGGTTTTTCAAGAAATGATTTATTAACTCCTAAAAAACTATTATGTATATGAAAAAGAATTTCTTTTATGCGGCAGCCTTGGCAATGGGGCTGACCTTCTCGATGACAGCGTGCAGTAACGAAGACACACCGACAGAACCGACCGATGCGGCCAACATTGATTATACGTCGGAAAACGCGACGAGCTGGAACAACTATATGAAGGCAGTGGTTACCTTGCTTCGTAAAGATGCTTCCGACTTGTACGGGTACTGGGCTACCAGTTACAAAGGAGGTGAAAGTTATGCCGTAACCTTTAAAAATCATGGGGCACCGTTTAACAGTGCAGGTTCTTGCGTGCAGCAAGTGATAGACGGTTGTGTAGATATTGCCAATGAGGTGGGAGAAACAAAAATCGGTGACCCGTATTCCAAATACCAGGCAGGGAAGGTGACAGAAGCCCTCTATGCGGTAGAATCCTGGTATAGCTGGCATTCGCGCGAAGACTATTCCAATAACATCGTATCTATCTGTAATGCTTTCTGCGGCGTGCGCAGTGAGGCTTTGATTAGCGGAGCCGCTATTGATAAAACTCAGGTGGCCGCGCAATCCTTGTACACGGTATTGGTGAGCAACGGGCAGCAGGAACTGGCAGATAATACATTGTCGGCCATCAAGAATGCTTACGATAAGATTTTAGCCATCCCACAACCGTTCCGTAACCATATCAACAGCGAACAGAGTCTGGCGGCTCAGGAAGCTTGCAGTGAACTGAGTGTCTTGTTGAAAGATAAGGTAAAACCGGCTTGTGATGCATTGTCGGAAGCAGTGCTGAGTCCGGTGGTAAAGAACTACGTGGATGTAGTGGTATTACCCACCTATTCAGACCTGAAAGACAGAGTGGCTACTTTGTATGACAAGGTGAATACGCTGGCAGCCAACCCAACCAATCAGGCTTTCAAGGATGCCTGTGATGCTTGGATTACTGCCCGTGAACCATGGGAAAAGAGTGAGGCTTTCTTGTTTGGTCCGGTAGCCGATCAAGGGCTTGACCCGAACATGGACAGCTGGCCGCTTGACCAAGCTGCCATCGTGAACATCCTGAATTCAGGAGATTACAGCCAGATGGAATGGAGTGGCGACTACTCTGAAGACAGTGAAGCCATTTCCGCCGCACAGAATGTACGTGGTTTCCATACCCTGGAATTCCTGTTGTTCAAAGACGGACAAGCACGTACGGTAGATTAAGCATTAAGACAAATTTTTGATGAATGACAGGCAGGGGAGTAAAGAAGGGGAAGCCCTCCTTTGCTTCCTCTGTATGTTTCCGAAAAAGAGAAGAATAAATGAGAATAGTAAAACTTTTGTTATACGGACTTTTTCCCTGTCTTCTATGGAGCTGTGAGAAAGAAGGAACCGACCAGCAGTACGTGGAGGTGCCGGAAGGCTTTGCACTGTCAGCCGGTACGGCTACCAATTTTCTGACTTCTTCGAAAGCTTACGACTTTGAAGCGTCGTGGCTGTCGGGTATTTACAGCAGCCGTTTCAACGATGGAGATGGATTGTATGACGATGTGCGTACCAGTAGTAACCAGGATGGTGGATTAGGTCCCGTGTATGCCGGTTATTCCTGTGGAAGCTGTCACCGCAATGCCGGACGTACCAAGCCTACCTTGTGGAGTGAAGGTGGCTCAGGAAATTACGGTTTTTCTTCCATGTTGGTGTATATCACCCGAAAGAACGGAGCCTTCTTCCAGAACTATGGGCGTGTGCTTCATGACCAGGCCATTTATGGGGTGAAGCCGGAGGGGAAATTGTCTGTGAAGTATGACTACCAGACATTCGAATTTCCCGATGGAGAAACTTATGAGCTTTGCAAGCCAACCTATACCATTACGGAGTGGTATGCCGACAGTATCCGTCCGGAAGATTTGTTCTGTTCTGTCCGTATACCGTTACGTCATGTGGGGATGGGGCAGATGATGGCACTCGACCAGAAAGAAATCGAAGCATTGGCTGCCAAAAGTAATTACCCCGAATACGGCATTAGCGGACGGTGTAATTATATCAGTGAGCGTGGAGTAACTCGTCTGGGACTTTCGGGCAACAAGGCACAGCATGCCGATTTGACGGTGGAATTAGGATTTTCCAGTGACATGGGAGTGACCAACAGCCGTTATCCCGAGGAAATTTGTGAGGGACAGATACAGATGGACCAGGGCAGTATGATGGGACTTTCGTACGACCAGTTGGACGTGTCGACCGAGGACATGGAGGATGTGGATTTGTATATGCACTGTCTGGGTGTGCCGGCCCGCCGGAATGTGAATGATCCGCAGGTACAGAAAGGAGAACAGAAATTCTATGAGGCGAAATGCCATCTTTGCCATGTGACTACGCTGCACACAAAAGTAAGAGGAGCTACACTGCTGAATGGTACGGAACTGCCGTGGTTGGGCAATCAGACCATCCATCCGTATTCTGATTTTCTGCTGCATGATATGGGGTCGGAAATTATGGGTGTGGGTTTGAACGACAATTACGTAAGTGGTCTGGCCCGGGGTAATGAATGGCGTACCACTCCATTATGGGGCATCGGCTTGCAGGAAGTGGTGAACGGACATACCTATTTTCTGCACGACGGACGTGCACGTAACCTCGTAGAGGCTATCATGTGGCACGGAGGAGAGGCGGAAGCTTCGAAAAACTTGTTTAAGCGCATGAGTAAGGAAGACCGTGATGCCTTGATTGCGTTTTTAAATTCACTTTAATCATTAAGTATAGAAACTGATAACTTATGAAAAAAATACTGACTGCCTTGTGTCTGTCTGCGTTAATGCCATTGACAGCACTGGCACAACATGAAGAGGATACGGAAAATGGTATCGTGTCGTTGGCTGGGAGAGAAGGATTTACCATCGCTTCTAAGAAAGGAGATTTTGTGTTCAAGCCTTATCTGTTAGTGCAGACAAGTGCCAACTTCAACTGGTATGATGATGAAGGACTGGACAAGGCCTATAATCAGGACAATGTGGCTAACTCAGGCTTTGCTATTCCTTATGCAGTGTTGGGCTTTACAGGGAAAGCCTTTGGCAAAGTGTCGTTCAATCTGTCACTGAATGCAGCGGCTACGGGCGCAGCCTTGTTGCAGCAGGCTTGGTTCGATGTGGAGCTGAAAAAACAGTTTTCTATCCGCGTAGGTAAGTTTAAAACTCCTTTTTCGCATGCTTACCTGACTACGTTGGGAGAAACTTTGATGCCCTCCTTGCCGTTGTCGCTGACCGCTCCGGTGATTCTGCCCTATTCGTTGAATGCCGTGACTCCCAATATCGGAACGGGATTCGACTTGGGAGTGGAAGTACACGGTCTGCTGGCAGACAAGTTTGGTTATGAAGTGGGATTATTCAATGGTACAGGTATTTCAGTGAATACGGCAGGAAAGACGTTCAGTGATGACTGGCACATTCCTTCCTTGCTTTATGCCGGACGTTTTACCTACATGCCCAAAGGAGTGATGCCCTCTACACAGGGAAATCCTAATCGTCTGAATGAAGACAAGCTGATGCTGGGAGTATCCACCTCATTGAATGTGGAGAGTGAGAACGAAAGTACGAACGATTACCGTGCCGGACTGGAGTTTGCCATGTTGAAAAGAAAACTCTATCTGGGAGCGGAAATGTATTACATGCACGTGGGCTTTACCAAACGGCAGAAGATTGACCGGGGGTATCACTATCTGGGGGGATACGTGCAGGGAGGCTATTTCGTGACTTCCCGCTTGCAAGCTACGGCACGTTATGATTTCTTTAACCGCAACGGAATGGATACAAACGGGTTCATGAATATGCCGGCCGTGGGAGTGAACTACTTCTTTAAAGGCTGCAACCTGAAATTACAGGCTATGTATCAGTTTGTAGGGCGCTGGGGGCACGATACACAACTTGACCGCGACAATGACGACTTGGGAATAGCGACCCATAATGCCACGGTGATGCTTCAGTACACGTTCTAAAGAGGAGGGTGTGATGAAAAGAAAGGTGTATGGATGGATACTCTTGGGGCTGGGAATCCTATGGCTGGTTTCTTGCGACGAAGGACGTATCTATGAGGCAGTGCCTGATACGGCAGAAGGCGGACGTACGGTGAAGTTCACCGGAAAGGTAACGGGTATGGATACCTGGCCTTCCGGATATACGGTAGCCGTGGCCGGTTTTGATGCGAAAAGTGAATATGCACTGACTTCTGCCAATGTGATGCCTTCACAGGCAGGAGAAGATGGTACGGTGCAGGTGGTGATGTCGGGAGTGACAGATGAAGTCACTCAAATCGAATTGTGCGTGATTAACCGCATTCGAGAGCGGGTAGTGACCTTTGCCAGGGTCGATTGCTCGGAAACGGCAGAAGACACGATTCGTATGGACGTGGGTGAACAGCAAGTCGGCATGTTCCAGGCTGTGCAGCAGCAGGTGTTTGACTCCCGCTGTGCCAGTTGCCATGGAGGAAGTACTTCAGCGGCAGGACACTTGTTTCTGACTGCAGGAAAAAGCTATGAACAGCTGGTAAATGTCCCGTCTGTAGTGAATCCGGAAGTCATGAGGGTGAAACCGACAGATACGGAAAACAGCTTTCTGTATCAGGTACTGCATGAAAACGGTCATGTGCACCATGACCATCAGGACATTCTTTCGGCTGAGCCGGTATTATTGAACTTGATAGATGATTGGATAAATGGAGGTGCCAAACCTTGAATATTAAAATAGTATGAATATGAGCCACAAACAACTACGAAACCACAAGTCACAAGAAAATACATTAGTAGAAATTTCACGTTTTGAACCGGCTGAAGGAGTCGCTGAATACCATGTGATGATTCATGTTACTCGGCCTTCTTTGACGTATCAGGAGCAATTGGATACTTTACTCGATACCTATTATCAACTGTTGGAGAATGAGTTGAAGGGAGCTGTTGCCGTGTTCAAACGTTATTTTTTAAGCGATGCTGCCAATCAGGCCGACTGGCTGGCGGTACAGGTGCCGGAAAGCTCGGTCTGTGCCTGTTCGATTGTGGAACAGCCCCCGCTGAACGGAACAAAAATAGCATTATGGGTATATCTGCAATCCGGTGTGCAATGTCGTGCGCTGGAAAGCGGATTGTTCGAAGTGTCACATGGGGTTTACCGCCATCTGTGGGGTGGTTCGGCTTCTAACCGGGCGGCCAACTCGGAATATCAGACCCGTTTGCTGCTGAATGATTATATCCTGCAACTGATTGCACAGGGAGGGCATCTGGCCGAGAACTGCATTCGTACCTGGTTTTTTGTACAGAATGTAGATGTGAATTATGCCGGAGTGGTAAAAGCCCGTAACGAAGTGTTTGTGACGCAGGGTTTGACACCACAGACACATTATATAGCCAGTACCGGTATCGGCGGGCGTCATGCCGATACGCAGGTGCTGGTACAGATGGATACGTATGCCGTATTGGGTATCCGCCAGGAACAGATTCATTATTTATATGCACCGACTCATTTGAATCCTACGTATGAGTATGGAGTAAGTTTTGAGCGTGGTACGTATGTGGATTATGGCGACCGACGTCAGGTTTTTATATCCGGTACGGCCAGTATCAATCACAGGGGGGAAGTGGTGTATCCGGGTGATATCCGGAAACAGACCGAACGCATGTGGGAAAACGTGGAGACCTTGTTGAAGGAAGCAGAAATGTCGTTTGAAGATATTGGACAAATGTTGGTATATCTACGTGATGGGGCAGATTATATGACGGTACGTGAGATGTTCGATCAGCGTTTCCCAGAAATTCCGAAAGTGATTCTGCTGGCTCCTGTTTGCCGTCCAGGTTGGCTTATTGAAATGGAATGTATGGGTACAAAGGCACAGAAAAACACGCTTTATCCTGATTTTTGAAATCTATGGAAGTACGTGGATGGAAAATAGTTGGAATCTTTCTTTATGTAACCCTGATTATGGTGTTGGTTGCAGCCACTTTGCTGGAGCAAGTATATGGAACTTCTTTTGTGGAAACTCATATTTATCGTTCTTTATGGTTTTGTAGCTTGTGGGGAACGTTAGCTTGTGTCCTGTTGCGGGTGCTGGGAAAGTACCGGCAGGGAATGCGTTTCTCCGTTGTGTGGTGGCACGGCTCCCTCCTGGTCATATTAGGAGGGGCCTTGCTTACCTTTTTGACGGGAGAGAAAGGGTATGTACATCTTGAACAAGGGAAGGAGACCAATTTGTTTGTGGCAACTTCTGATCAGGTTTCACAGGAAATGCCTTTTCATATCCGGTTGGACAGTTTCAGGGTGGCATATTATCCGGGTACGGAAGCTCCGATGGATTATTTAAGTTATGTGACCTGCCGGGTGAAGGGAGAAGAGCGTAAAGAAATTATTTCAATGAATCATATTCTTTCGGTAGACGGTTATCGTTTCTATCAGTCATCTTTCGATACCGATTGGTCTGGTAGCTGGTTGAGTGTCAATCATGATCCTTGGGGCATTGCTGTGACCTATGCAGGATATGTGTGTCTGCTTTTTTCTGCGGTCTGTTTGCTGGTGAGTCGGAGGGAAACCTTTAGGAACTTGCTGCATCATCCGGCTTGGAGAAAGGTAGGCTTGATTTGTGTGTTATGGGGGATATCATTACCAATCCTGCAGGCTCAGCCAGTACGTGTGTTAGCACGGCAGGATGCGGAAAAGCTGAAAACACGTCAGGTTATTTATCAGGATCGGGTGGTACCGTTTAATACTTTGGCCCGTGATTTTACGTTGAAGTTATGTGGAAGTGACACCTATCAAGGCTTAACTCCTGAACAGGTAGTGGCAAGCTGGTTATTATATCCCGAAGAGTGGCAGCATGAACCGATGTTTTACGTGAAGAGTGAAAATCTTCGTCAGATGTTAAAGTTGAAGTCTGACCATGTAGCTTTGGTGGATTTATTCGACGGAAAGAATTATCGTTTGGAAAAAGTGTGGAACGAATGGCAGAGAAAAAGGCAGAGTGGACTTTTCAAAGGATGGCTGGAACAGCATCAGGCAGAGAAATTGGAGAAAGAGATACGGGAACTGGATGAAAAAGTGGGTATGGTCTTGATGTTGAAAAAGGGTACGCTTATCCGACCTTTGCCGACTGATGGAAGTGTAGAGCCATTGTCATCTCTTCGGGTTCAAGCAGAATTGTGCTACAATGCGATTCCTTTTTCCAAAATTTTGTTTATGTGCAACCTTTTTCTGGGAATTGTAGGCTTTTTCTGGTGGCTACGTTTTTATGTGGTAGTTCCTCAAGGCAACTATAGACAAAATTGGGTTTATGTTGTATTGAAGGTTGGGCTTTGGACATCGTGTCTTGTACATTGGGGGGCTTATCTGCTTCGATGGTATATTGGAGGTCGTATCCCTCTTGGAAATGGGCCGGAAACGATGCTTTTTTTAGCCGGTTGTCTGCTGTTAGGTGCTTGTATCTGGCAACGTCGTTTGGTATTACTCCTGCCGTCAGGTTTGTTGCTGTCCGGATGGGTGTTGTTGGTTGCCTGGTTGGGAGAAAAGAATCCGCAGATTACCCCATTGATGCCGGTATTGCTTTCTCCTTGGTTGAGTATTCATGTGTCTTTTATCATGATTTCGTATGCATTGTTTGCCTTTATTGGTTTGTGCAGTATCTTGGCACTTGCGGTACGGAAACAGGTGGCTCAGATGCAACGTCTCACGTTATGTTGCCGATTGTTACTCTATCCTGCAGTATTGCTGCTAGGTATAGGTATTTTTATTGGAGCGGTCTGGGCCAATGTTTCCTGGGGGAGTTATTGGACATGGGATCCGAAAGAGGTGTGGGCTTTAATCACTTTTTTGATTTACGGAGCAGCTTTTCATGGGAAAAGTTTTTCCTTATTTCGTCATCCAGGTGTCTTTCACTTATATTTGATTTTAGCCTTTTCCACGGTATTGATGACATATTTTGGAGTGAACTATGTGTTAGGAGGTATGCATAGTTATGCGGGATAATCTCTTAATTATCCTTTTGCTGGATTTGTTTGTAGATTGATACTTTTTTACTACCTTTGAGTAATGAATCTTAAACAAATGAAAGTATGAAATCTGTGAATAATACATTAGTCAGTTCAATTTGTGCTTTGATTATTGGTACCTTGCTTGTGGTATGGCCTGGGGTAGCGGTGAATTATTTGGTAATTACCATTGGAGTGTTGTTTCTTCTTCCCGGCTTGTTGGGATTGTTCACCTATTTGGCTGCATTAAACAAGAGAAAGACAGAAGCTCCTCGTCCGATTTTTCCGATTGTAGCATTGGGAAGCACCCTTTTGGGAATATGGCTTATCATTATGCCTTCTTTTTTTGTGGGGGTGTTGATGTATATACTGGGCGTATTGCTGGTGCTGGGAGGAATCAGCCAATTGGCCAGTTTGATTTCAGCCCGGTCTTTCATGCCGGTGCCGTTTGGAGTATATATCGTGCCAGTGTTGGTCCTGGCAGCGGGTATTACAGTGTTGTTCAATCCGTTTGAAACAGCCGAAATCCCTTTTATCGTACTGGGTGTATCGTCTATTGTATATGCGTTGATGGATCTTTTCCGATTATTGCATTTCCGTAGAAAAAAGAATGAAATAGAAGATGTGGTGCCTATTGAAGAAATAAAAGAGTAGGGAAAGCCGGATCTTATCCGGCTTTTCTTTTTTCTTTTTAACTCATTGTGTATTCCTTTGTGTTGGAATCTATTGGAAGAACCTCTATATTTGTCCTTTAATAAAAAGAGTGATAGAATGAAAAAAATGGAAAAGCTTGATTTGTTGCCTGAAGATCAGAATATGATAGCAGGTATTGATATGACGGGCGGCTTCAGAGAGTTGTTTCAGGTTTCTGCTCCTTTTCCGGGGTGTCTTTTCCTTTTGTGTCTGAGAGGGAATTGTCGTGTAAAGATTCATCTGACACATTATGAGATGAAGGAAGGGGCACTTGCTATTTTATTTCCAGGTGTATTTTTTCAAATTGAGGAGCAGAGTAAGGATTGTCGGTTTATATTTGTGGCTTTTTCCAGGAAACTGATAGAGGGAGCTAAATTATTTTCATATACGGTGGAATACACTCCTTATATATTTGAGCGTCCGGTGATAGATATGCAAAAAGAAAAATTTGAATTGTTTCGTGACAGCATCCGCTTGTTAATTCGTCGTCAAAAAATTAAGGAAGAGATGACGGAAATGCAGGTGGGACTGATATATACGCAGCTTTTGCTGGCATTGGGTGGAGTATATAAGAAGAGAGGAGAGGATGATTCACCGAGGTATAATCGTAACCAGGAAATTGTGAAAGAACTGGTCCGAATTATCGTACAATACTATAAGACAGAACGCAATGTGTCTTTTTATGCCGAGAAGTTGCATTTGTCTCCTCAACACTTGAGTACGACGGTAAAAAAAGTGACAGGAAAAACGCTGACTGATATTCTTTCCTCGTTTATCATACGGGATGCACAGGCGAAACTTCGCTCTACGGATATGACCGTACAGGAAATTGCTTATTCACTGAACTTTTCGGATATTTCTTTTTTTGGAAAGTATTTTAAACGTTATACGGGTATGTCGCCCAAACAGTATCGGAATAAATAAGATGTATAATTGTATAAAAGAAATGGAGGCAACCTGTGAGGGCTGTCTCCATTTCTTTTATGTATATATGAGCAAGTGCTTTATGCGAACATCGGAGTGATGTATTGGGTAAGCAGGTATCCGCCCACCAGCAACCAGATGTAGAGCAATCCTGCCAGCAGGAACGGTTTGGCTCCGGCTTGTTTGAATTTTTCCAGGCTGGTGTCTGTACCCAGTGCCGTCATGGCCATGGTCAGCATGAAGGTATCGATGTATTCAATGGCACCGTTTAATGGAATATCCTTCACTGTTTCAGCACCTGTCAGGTATTGCAGCAGGGAGTTCACACAGATGATACCGATGAATCCGAAGGCAAACCAAGGAATGGTAATCTTGCTCTTTTCGGCTTTTCCTTCTGCATTGGTTTTCTTTCTGCCTGCCAAGGCGAAGCTCATGATGACCAATACTGGAGCCAGCATCATCACGCGAATCATTTTTGTAATCGTGGCTGTTCCGGCGATTCCCAAAGTGTCGGTCGGGTCCATGGCATTTCCGGCACCTGCCACGTGGGCTACCTCATGCAAGGTACTTCCGGTATAGATGGCTACTCCTGTGTTGCCCAGGGCATCCAGCAATCCGGCACGGTACATGATAGGATAGAGGAACATGGAGATGGTTCCGAAGATGACTACAGTCGATACGGCAATGGCTGTTTTATGTCCTTCACATTTTACGACTGGCTCAGCGCCCAGTACGGCAGCAGCTCCACAGATGGCGCTACCGGTAGCTGTCATGAGGGAAGTGTCTTTGTCCATTTTCATCATTTTTCCCAGCCATACACCCAGGAAGATGGTTCCTGCTACGATGACGGTATCTACAATGACCGCTGGAAGTCCTACGGCTGCGACCTGTGTCAGTGTCAGACGGAATCCGTAGAGTACGATACCGGCACGCAGAATCTGCTTCGTACAGAATTTAATACCGGGTACCCATGTTTCAGGGAGTTTGTTGCGCAAGCTGTTGGCATACAGCATACCCAAAATGATACCGACAATCAGCGGACTGAACGAGAGGCTTTTGACGAAGGGAATTTCGGCGATATAAAAGGCCGCAAATGAGAATAGTGCAATCAAAAGAATACCGTGTAAGGTATTGGCTCTGTTTCCTTTTTCAAACATATAGATTTGTTTTTATGTGTATAGAATAATTGTTCTCTTGAATTCGGTGCAAAGATAGGTGTTTTTGGCGGAATGTCCTATTCACCTTTTTTTATGTGTGATAACTAAAAGTAATAATGTAGGTTTATAGGTTTTTTGTGTTATCTTTGCCGGGAATTAAAAAAAGATAAGGAAGAAATGAAGCTATTATTCAAGTCGTGCTTTTTGGTGGCCTTGCTGGCGGGAATGTGCTTGGTCGGATGCAAGGAGAAGGATATGTCGATGAAAATGAATAATCCACGTAATATCAGGGGAGTGATCAGTTATAAGCGGTCGTTTGGTGATTTGAACGACGTGCAATTGGCTACAGCGAAGAAAATCGGCATTCGCCCCATTAATACCCGTGAAGAAGCGGAAGAAATGAAAGGTCGTTTGGTAGAAATTGCGGCTTGTGAGCGTTATGGGTTGGATTCATTGACTCATTCCATTCCTTATCTGGTGCCTCAGGCCAGTGCGCTGCTGGATACGATTGGGGTTAACTTCTTGGATTCATTAGAGAACAAAGGCTTGAATCCCAATAAGGTGATTGTGACTTCCGTGACGCGTACAAAAGACGACGTGAAGCGCTTGCGTCGCACCAACGGCAATGCTTCGTTGAATTCCTGCCATTTTTACGGAACTACGTTCGATGTGAGCTGGAAGCGTTTTGAAAAGGTGGAAGACCCTGACGGTCGTCCCATGCAGGATGTAAGTGCAGATACCTTGAAGCTGGTGTTGTCGGAAGTGCTGCGCGATCTTCGCAAGGCTGACCGTTGCTACGTGAAGTATGAGTTGAAACAAGGGTGTTTTCATATTACCGCCCGATAAATCAGAGTGTGATGTTCAGGTATTTCATTTATTTGGCCTACGACGGAACCAATTATCATGGCTGGCAGATACAGCCGAATGGAAGCAGTGTGCAGGAAACCTTGATGAAGGCTTTGCATACTTTTTTGCGGGATGACGCCATTGAAGTGGTCGGTGCCGGACGTACGGATGCGGGGGTACATGCTCGCCTGATGGTGGCCCATTTTGATGTGGAATGGATGTTGGAGGAAGACACGGTGACAGACAAGCTCAACCGCTTGTTGCCGCCGGATATTTCGGTGTATCGTGTCAGAAGGGTAAATCAGGATGCCCATGCCCGTTTTGATGCTACCTATCGCACGTATAAGTATTATGTCACCACGCAGAAGAATCCGTTTAATCGGGCTTACTGTTGGAGGTTGTTCCAGCCGTTGGATTTTGAGAAGATGAATGAAGCGGCCCAGACGTTGTTCGACTATACGGATTTTACGAGCTTCAGTAAGTTGCACACGGATGTCAAGACCAACAACTGCAAGATTATGCAGGCGCATTGGGACCAGGTGAGCGAAACGGAATGGGTGTTTACCATTCAGGCGGATCGTTTTTTACGGAACATGGTACGTGCTATTGTGGGTACGCTGGTAGAAGTGGGACGCGGAAAACTTTCGGTCGAGGGATTCCGGAAAGTGATAGAAGAGAAGAACCGCTGTAGTGCGGGGACTTCCGTACCGGGGCATGCCCTTTTTCTGGTGGATATCGGATATCCCGACGATTTATTTCCGTTTGCCTAATCTTTTTCAGTCAGGTATTTCCAAAAACGGACCGGCATATCCTTTTTGTGCTTTACGGGGTTGAGCCGAGACTGAATACATACACTGTGAAAATAGCTTTTCCATCCCTCTTGGAAAAGCTTTTCGTTTTTATCCAGGAGTTCATCCTGCAGTTTTCCGTGGCGCAGAAAATCGGCTTGTGAGTTTTCAAATGTAATTTCATTCACCTCTTTCAGGTTGTAATAGTACCCGTATCGGCGGCGGGCGTCGTAAATAATCCATGCCTGGTCGGCAAAACGGTCTTGGAAGTGCTGGATGGTCAGCGGATATACATTGTATATCGGTTCCATGATACCAAAATAAGTCTGGTCGGCGGTCTTTTGGAAGCGCATGAACTGAAGTACCCGCATCCGTTCGCCTGCCACTTTTTTGCTCAGCTGATACACCCCAAGCACATCTGGGTCGGCAAAATTTTGTTCGATGGAACGGGAAGCATCCGTCACTTTTCGCATGTAGCGGAAAAGGAGCATCGGGGCCTCCGGTGTTTCGGAAAGCCAGCAATAAGTGAGGCAGGAAAGTGCACTTCGGGACAGTTTTCGGGAAAGCTGTTTCCATACCCGTTCTGCTTTGGTCATGTCGGTGACTACGGTGTGACATCCTTCATAGAAAAGGGGAAGCGGCTCCTTTTCTGCCATCAGGAGGTCGGGGAAGGTTCGACGAAAGTAGGCGTCGAACAAGGCGGTGAGCAGACCTTCGAAAGTGGCATCATATTGAAAAATAATCATGGTTTTTAATGGAAAATTTTCTATCTTTGAAAAAAGCTTTTGGAGAACAAAAGTAGTAAAAAACGATAAACCGAAACAAAATCAGACGTTTTTTGTTGTATACTAAAAATCGAGTGAATGATGAATTACAAATCTATGCTTTTGGGACTGATGGCCACAGTGGCCGTCTTCCAGTCGCAGCCTTCGCAGGCTTGTACTGGCATTACTTTGACGGCAAAAGACAGTACGCGCATTCTGGCCCGTACCATTGAATGGGGTGGAAGTGATTTGAACAGCTGCTATGTAGTGGTTCCGCGTGGCTATACGGCACAGTCGTATGTACCCGGCGGGCAGGATGGCATGAAATTTACGGCAAAATATGGTTACGTAGGCCTTTCGGTGGAACAGAAAGAATTTGTGGCCGAAGGGTTGAACGAGAAAGGACTTTCTGCCGGTTTGTTCTATTTCCCGAACTATGGAAAGTATGAGACTTATAAGGCTGAATGGAAATCCTCCTCCATTGCCGATTTGCAGCTGGTAGCTTGGGTGTTGGGTAATTGCCAGACCGTGGACGAAGTGATGGAAAGTCTGAAGCAGGTGCATGTAGTAGCCATTGACCCACGTGCTTCCACTGTACACTGGCGGTTTGCCGATGTATCGGGACGACAGGTAGTGCTGGAGATTGTGGACGGACAGTTACATTTTTATGAAAACGAATTGGGTGTATTGACCAATTCTCCGGGCTTTGAATGGCAGCTGACTAACTTGAACAATTATGTGAATCTCTATGCGGGCAGTGCACAGCCGCAAGAGTTCGGTAAGCTTACCTTGCGTTCTTTTGGGGCGGGAAGCGGTTTCTTGGGCATGCCGGGTGATGTGACTCCTCCTTCCCGTTTCGTGCGGGCTGCCTTTTATCAGACTACGGCTCCCCAGCAGGAAAATGCCCATCAGACGGTGCTTCAGGGATTTCAGATTCTGAACAATTTCGATATTCCGGTAGGTATTGAGTTTCAGGGAGGAAAGATTCCGGCCAATATTCCAAGTGCGACCCAGTGGACTTCGGCTACGGACATGCGGCATCGGATGATTTATTTCCGTACGATGTATAATGCATCTATCCGCAGCATTGACTTGAACAAGATTGATTTCCAGCGCGTCAAATACAGAGCGGTACCATTGGATACCGTAAAGGAACAACCAGTGATGGAAGTGTCCATCCGTTGAAGATGCAGGATAGGAATAATAAGAAAGAAGCTGCTTTCACTTGTGTGTGGGGGCAGCTTCTTCTGTTTCTGTGAAGTCGAAACTTAATTGACGTTCGTCTGTCTTTTTGCGGGGAGTAGGAAGCAACAGCCTTCGTACACCGGCTGCGCCCAGTTCGTGGATAGTCTTGTCGGGCAGTTCATTGCAGGTGATGAAGTATTTAGCTTTTTTCATTACGGCTCCCATCTTTTTCAGTTCATAGAAGCCGATGCGCGAGAAACGGCGGGAAGCCACAATCAGGCGAGCAGATTTTACCCCAATTCCCGGTACGCGCAGGATAGCTTCGTAATCGGCGGTCTGGATGTTCACGGGGAAAAACTCCGGATGGCGGAGGGCCCAGGCCAGTTTTGGGTCGATGTCCAGATCCAGGTTGGGAGTCTGGTCGTCCACGATTTCGTCCACCTTGAACTGGTAGAAACGCAACAGCCAGTCGGCTTGGTAGAGTCGGTTTTCCCGGACCAAAGGCGGTTGCTTCAAGGCCGGCAGTCGCTTGTCGTAGGTGTTGACTGAAATGTAGCCTGAGTAATACACGCGTTTCATGGTGGGTTGTTCATAGAGCGAGGAAGAAACTCGCAAGATGTCCTTGTCGGTTTCAGGAGTGGCGCCGACAATCATCTGCGTGCTTTGTCCACCGGGTGCGAAACGAGGTACGTGACGGTAGTGTCTCCGGTCTTCCTGGTGCGTCAGAATCCCTTGCTGGATGTATTTCATCGGGAGATACACACTCTGGTGGTCTTTCTCCGGGGCCAGCAGTTTTAAATTCTTTTCAGTTGGGATTTCCAGGTTGACACTGAGACGGTCGGCATACAACCCGGCCTCCTGTACCAGTTCCTCACTGGCGCCGGGGATGCTTTTCAGGTGGATATAGCCGTTGAAACGGTGTACCAGTCGTAAGTCTTTGGCCACTCGGACCAGGCGCTCCATGGTGTAGTCGGGGTTGCGCACTACTCCTGAGCTGAGGAACAGTCCCTCGATGTAGTTTCTTCGGTAGAATTCCATGGTCAGTTCCACCAGTTCCGTCACGGAAAGTGTAGCTCGCGGAATGTCGTTGCTCACCCGGTTGATGCAGTAGGCACAATCGTAAATGCAGTAGTTGGTCAGCATGATTTTGAGCAGGGAGATACAGCGTCCGTCTTCCGAAAAGCTGTGACAGATGCCCCATCCGCCCACGGTATTTCCCACTCCTCCTTTGGTATTCTTGCGGGAAGTACCACTGGAAGCGCACGACACATCATATTTGGCGGATTCCGTCAGTATCTTTAGTTTTTGTATTACCTGCTCGTTCATCGTTCTTTTCCTTTCTAAATTTAAAGGTAGGGAGAGTTCCTGAAATGTGCAACGGTTCGGGAAGATTTCTCGCGAAAAACGGACGGTATATGTTTAAAACCGAACAGAGTGTTCGATATCGGACACCTTCTGAAGAAGGGTTGTTGTTGGATATCAACTGTTTATCTTTTTGGCATGGATGTTGCTTTAGAAAAAGTGCGATGATAGATAAAAATATGGATAGAGAAATATCAAAAGAAGTACGAAAAAGGTTACGCAATAAAAGGCTCATGCAATATGGAGGTATTGGAGTCGGGTGCGTGGTAGTGTGGATTCTGCTTTTTTCATGGATGCGCAGCAGTGTGAAAGAAGGCAATCTGGTTTTTTCGGAAGTGACGCGGGGAACGATTGAAGTAAGTGTGAGCGCGTCGGGTAAGGTCGTACCTGCCTTTGAAGAAATCATCAATACGCCGATTAATTCGCGTATTGTGGAGGTATATGGAAAAGGAGGAGATAGTGTGGAAATAGGTACCCCGTTATTGAAGTTGGATTTGCAGAGCACTGAGACTGGCTATAAGAAATTGCAGGATGAAGACCAGATGAAGCGGTATCAGCTGGAGCAGTTGAAAATCAACAACCAGACGTATCTCAGCGATTTGGAAATGAAGGTAAAGGTGTCGGCCATGAAATTGAACCGGATGAAGGCGGAGTTGCGGAACGAACAATATCTTGATAGTTTGGGTTCGGGTACGACCGACCGGGTGCGTCAGGCGGAATTGAATTTTCAGACGGGAAAACTGGAACTGGAACAGCTTCGTCAGCAGCTGGCCAACGAACGGAAGGTGAAAGCCGCCGACTTGAAAGTCAAGGAGTTGGAATATGAAATTTTCCGTAAGGAGATGGCAGAGATGAAACGTACGCTGGAGGACGCACAGATACGGTCGCCCAGAAAAGCCATTCTTACCTATATCAATGATCAGGTGGGGGCACAGGTGACAGAAGGAACCCGGCTGGCAGTCATTTCAGACCTGAGTCATTTTAAAGTGGAAGCCGAAATTGCCGATACTTATGCAGACCAGGTCGTGGCAGGGGGACGAGCCATTGTGAAGATAGGCAATGAAAAGCTGGAGGGACAAATCAGCAGTGTGACGCCTTTATCTAAAAATGGCGTGATTTCCTTTATTGTACAGCTGGCCAATGACCATTACCGGCGGTTGCGTTCGGGACTGAAAGTGGATGTGTATGTGATGAATGCCGTGAAAGAAGACGTATTGCGAATAGACAATGCCAGTTATTATGTAGGGAAAGGAGAATATGAGTTGTTTGTGCGGGATGGAAAAGATGAAGTGGTCCAGCGGAAGGTGCAACTGGGAGATTCCAATTTTGAATACGTGGAGGTTATTTCCGGACTTCAGCCGGGCGACCAGGTGGTAGTCAGCGACATGACGGATTTTCGGAACAAACGGAAGGTTAGGTTGGTACACTGAGTGTGAGGAAGAAAAAACTTTTCAGAAGCAATTGATTGTAAAAGAACATATAAAGAAGATTAAAATGAGAGTGAGATTTTTATGAGAATGCAAAGAACTTATTTGACACAGGCTTTTACGTTACTGAAACAGAACCGTCTGTTCAGTATGCTCTACATTGTCGGTACAGGACTGGCCATTGCCATGACTGTGATAGTGGCGGTGGTTTATTACGTGAAACTGGCCCCAATTTATCTGGAAGAGAATCGGAAAAACACGTTGTATCTGACTCATGTCAGTTTTAAATCCGAACAGGGAGCAGGGACCTATCAGTCCGCTTTGTCGTATCGGGCTTTACAGGAATGGATTTATCCGTTAAAGAATGTGGTGGCGGTTTCCGCATGTTTCAGCTATGCAACGGATTATTATGTACAGCCTGCCGATCGGAGCGGGGATTTTCGTCCGGCATTGAAACTGGTAGACCCGGCTTTCTTCCGTATCTATGCGTTGCAATTTTTGGAGGGACATCCGTTCACGGAGGCCGATTGGGTAAGTGGTATTCATACGGCTGTGATTTCCGATGATCTTGCTCGTCGTTTGTTCGGTATGACAGAAGGTGTGGTGGGGCGTTCGTTTTCTATGGATTATGTGAATTATCGCGTATGTGGGGTGGTACGTGGAGCGAGTTTCTTGACCCGCCAGTCGTATGCACAGGTTTATGCACCTTATTCCATTGAATCAAATTACAAGGATCCCGTTGCCTCCAGCTTCCCCTATTGTGGTCAGTTTGACGTGACTTTTTTAGTGAAAGACAATGCACAAGCAAAGGCTTTACGGGCTGAAATCAAGGACTTGACCAGAAGAGTGAACGCACAATATAAAGGACAGTGGCAGATGGAACTATGGGAACAACCTACTTCGCATGCACTCAGTGTGTTTAAAGATTATCCGGCAGACACGAGTTTCAGCTCTTGGAAGGTGGCAGGTCGGTTGACGCTGTGGATACTGGTACTTTTGGTCGTGCCTTCACTGAATCTGAACGGACTGATAGCCAGTCGTATGGAGAGTCGTTTACCGGAGATGGGCGTTCGTAAATCTTTTGGAGCCAGTCGGAGTGCCTTGCTGTCGCAGGTGATGTGGGAGAATTTTTTCCTTACGTTAGTGGGAGGTGTGCTAGGCTTGCTGGTGGCATGGATTATGCTTTATGTAGGGCGTGAATGGATTTTTATGTTGTTTGATTATTGGCCGATGGATATTCCGGAAGGAGCCAATCTGTATGTGTCAAGTGAAATGCTGTTTGCACCGGTCGTGTTTCTCATCGCCTTTTTATTGTGTCTGGTGCTGAATTTGCTCTCCGCTTTGTGGCCGGCATGGATGTCGTTGCGCAAGCCGATTGTGTATTCATTGTATGAAAAAAGATAATCCGAAAAATACTGAGTGGATATGTGGAAATTGATTATAAAGAATCTTTGGAGCCGTCGCCGTCGTAACGGATGGTTACTGGCTGAACTGATATTGGTGGCCATTCTTTCCTGGGCCATTTTCGACCCCGTGCTGGTAGTGACTTATGAGCGACACCTTCCGTTGGGATACGATGCAGACCGTCTGTGTATGGTGTCTGTGGGCATGCTCCCTCCGGAGGCTCCCGGATATGAGCCGCAAGCGGCTGATTCGGCTTCGCTGATGCAGGCGTATTTGAATTTAGTGGACCGTGCCCGGCAGTATCCTGGGGTGGAACAGGCTGCTCCGGTACTTTCTTTTGTATATCCGGGTGCGATGGGAAGTGGAACTTCCGACTTTGTAGCAGAAGGTGATTCGATAGTTCATTCGGCTCTCTATATCGAATTTTTACCTCATACTCATTTCTTTGAAACCTATGGTTTCCAGTCTGGAGAGGGGAGTATGGATGCGGCCCAACTGTCGGATTTGGACAATGGGGACTATTATATCATGACGGAAGATTTGCTGGGAGGAATGTTCCATACACACACGTATCGGAACCAGCGTTGCTGGGAAGTGAATGCCACGGATACGCTTTATACGGCGGTGAAGGGAACGGTGAAAGCGTGCAAATATGTGAGTGACTGGCGTCCCGTTCCGATTGTGTTCATGCCCCAGCAGCATCCGGATATACGTTCCAGCCTGGATAATATGAGGATAGTCATTCGTTTGAAAGAAGGAGTCAGCACGGAGCGCTTCTTGCACGATTTCCGTCCTTGGATGCTTCGCCAGCTACGTGCCGGGAATCTTTATGCCCGTGGACTGCAGTCGTACGACGAAATCAATGCGGCCCGTGAATTCAGCGACTCTACGGCACTTTATCGTCGTAACCTGAGTATTGCGCTGTTTTTCCTAGTCAATCTCTGTCTGGGGGTGATTGGTACTTTCTGGATGCAGACTCGCACCCGTCGTGAAGAGGTGGGGGTGATGCTTTCTTATGGAGCGACACCTCGTCGCATTCGTCTGATGCTCTTGGGAGAAGGTACGGTACTGACCACGCTGGCTACTTTCATCGGCTGCTTCATTTACCTGCAATATGCGTTTAGTGAGGGACTGAATAAGGGAAATTCCTGGATGTCGGCGGTGATTCCCAGTTGGGTGGACAATTTTGGACTGCACTTTTTCCTCATCTCACTGGCGGTGTATGTGGTGCTGCTGTTGGTAGTATGGGCAGGTATTTATATCCCGGCTCGCCGGATAAGCGCCATTTCGCCTACAGAAGCCTTGCGGGATGAATAAAAAGCACGTGAAACGATTCGTCTGAATACAGATGCAATGATAAACTTTTAAAACAAGATGCGTATGAATATGATAGAATTAACCGGAATCAATAAGATTTACCGGACCAATGAGATAGAGACACAGGCACTGGAAAATGTGAACCTGACAGTAGAAAAAGGAGAATTCCTCAGTATCATGGGACCTTCCGGATGTGGAAAATCTACTTTGCTGAACATCATGGGACTGCTGGATGCGCCTACCAGCGGTACCATCCAGATTGCAGGAGTGAAAGTGGAGGGAATGAAAGACAAGGAACTGGCTGCTTTCCGTAACCGGAACTTGGGATTCGTGTTCCAGTCATTTCACCTGATTAATTCCTTGAATGTGCTGGATAATGTGGAGGTACCTTTACTTTATCGCGACGTTTCTTCGAAGGAACGCCGGCAGCTGGCTGAGGAAGTATTGCAGAAGGTAGGATTGAGTCATCGTATGCATCACATGCCGTCGCAGCTTTCCGGAGGGCAATGCCAGCGTGTAGCCATTGCCCGGGCCATTGTGGGAAATCCGGAAATCGTGCTGGCCGACGAACCGACCGGTAACTTGGATTCCAAGATGGGAGCGGAGATTATGGAGCTGCTGCACAGACTGAACCAGGAAGACGGGCGTACGGTGGTGATGGTGACTCACAATGAGGAGCAGGCCAAACAGACCTCACGTATTGTACGCTTCTTTGATGGCCGTCAGGTAGGATAAGGCGGATGGCTGGTTGGAAAAATTGAGGTGAGGAACGGATGTGATACGATAAATGAGTGGAAGAGTATGAAACGGAGTGTATGGATTTTATTTTCTTTTTTCCTTTTCTATAAAGGAGGGGCGGTAGAGCCGATGGAAAAAACGCATGTGTTGACGCTGGACGAGGCCATTATGCTGGCACGAGTGCAGAGTGTGGATGCGGCCGTAGCTTTGAACGAGTTGAAAACGGCATATTGGGAGTATCGTACCTATCGTGCGGAATTATTGCCGGAGGTAAACTTTACGGCCACCCTTCCTTCTTACCACAAGGGGTATAATTCGTATCAGCAGAATGACGGTTCCTATACCTATGTGCGGAACAACTACATGCAGATGAACGGACAGCTTTCCATCGACCAGAATATCTGGTTCACGGGAGGTACGTTGTCGTTGAATACCTCTCTTGATTTTCTGCGGCAGATGGATGGTAGTTCGGGTAACCGCTTTATGTCGGTGCCGTTGGCTTTGACCTTGAACCAGCCTGTTTTTGGGGTGAATCAGACCAAGTGGGACCGCCGGATTGAGCCGGTACGTTATGCAGAAGCCAAAGCAGCTTTTCTGAGCGCGACGGAAGAGGTGACGATGACCACTATAAATTATTTTTTCAATTTGCTACTGGCTCGTGAAAATGTGGCTATTGCCAGACAGAACCTGGAAAATGCAGAGAAATTGTATGAGGTAGCCAAAGCCAAGCGTCGGATGGGGCAGATTAGTGAAAATGATGTGTTGCAGTTGAAATTGAATGTGCTGGATGCCCGCTCCTCATTGACTTCCAACGAGAGTGCCTTGAAGAGTCACATGTTTACCTTGCGTTCGTTTCTGGCTTTGGGGGAGAACGAAGAATTGGTACCGGAGGTCCCGGATTCCGTGCCTGAGGTCCGGTTGGAATATGCAGATGTGTTGTCCAAGGCTTTGGCTAATAACTCCTTTGCCCAGAATATCCGTCGTAGGCAGCTCGAAGCCGATTATGAAGTAGCCAAGGCCAAAGGAAATATGCGCGAAATCACGCTCTTTGCCCAGGTCGGATTTACAGGAACCGACCGACGTTTTGATACGGCTTATCGTCGGTTGAAAGACAATCAGGTGGTGGAGATTGGTTTCAAGATTCCTATTTTGGATTGGGGGAAACGCCGCGGGCAGGTGAAAGTGGCACAGAGCAACCGGGAAGTGACGGAAAGCAAGTTGCGGCAGGAATCCATGAATTTCAATCAGAATCTGTTTGTATTGGTAGAGCAGTTCAACAACCAGCAGACACAGCTTCATTTGGCGGATGAGGCCGATAAGATTGCCCGTAAACGCTATCATACGAACGTGGAGACTTTTCTGGTCGGAAAGATTTCTACACTCGACTTGAACGATTCGCAGAGCCAGAAGGATGAGGCACGCCGCAAGCACATTAATGAGCTGTTTTATTACTGGTACTATTATTACCAGTTGCGCAGTCTCACACTGTGGGATTTTGCGGCAGGTACAGGGATTGAGGCCGATTTTGAGAAGATAGTGAAGCACTGACCCCCTTCTTTTGTGAAATAATATTTACTTTTGTCGTGTTATGATACTAATAATAGATGATGATAGTGCCATTCGTTCGTCGCTCAGTTTTATGCTTAAACGGGCGAAATATGAAGTACAAGCGGTACCGGGGCCTAAAGAGGCGATGGAAGCAGTACGTTCCATTACTCCGCAGTTGATATTGATGGACATGAATTTCAGTCTCTCTACCGACGGAGCGGAGGGGTTGCTTTTGTTGAAGCAGGTCAAACTGTTTTGTCCGGATGTACCTGTCATTCTGATGACGGCCTGGGGAAGTATCCCTCTGGCTGTACAAGGAATGCGAGCCGGTGCCTTTGATTTCATTACCAAACCGTGGAACAATGCGGCGTTGATGCAACGTATCGAAACGGCTCTGGAACTGACGGCAAAAGAGGAAACTGCCGGTGTCTCGGTCACAGAAGCAGAAGATTTCGACCGCAGTCATATCATTGGGAAGAGCAAGGCCTTGGAAGCGGTGTTGGCAACGGTGAAGAGGGTATCCCGGACAAGTGCTTCAGTATTGGTGACAGGGGAAAGTGGTACAGGAAAAGAACTGATTGCCGAGGCGATACACTTGAACAGTCCGCGCAGGAACCAGCCTTTTGTCAAGGTCAATCTGGGAGGTATTTCGCAGACTTTGTTTGAAAGTGAGATGTTCGGACACAAGAAAGGGGCGTTTACCGATGCGGTGACTGACCGGAAAGGACGCTTCGAACTGGCGGATAAAGGGACGATTTTCTTGGACGAAATCGGTGAACTGGATTTGTCGTGCCAGGTGAAGTTGCTGCGGGTGTTGCAGGAGCAGACGTTTGAGCCGTTGGGAGAGAGCCGTCCGCGGAAGGTGGATGTACGGGTGGTCTGTGCCACCAATGCCAATCTGGAGCAGATGGTGCGTGAACATACGTTCCGGGAGGATTTGTTTTATCGCATCAACCTGATTACGGTGCATCTTCCGGCTTTGCGCGAGCGGCGGGAGGACATTCCTCTGCTGGCCCGTCATTTTGTGGAAAGCCGTTGCCGGGCCGACGGATTGCCGCAAGTGGAACTCTCGGGGGATGCGTTGGCATTTTTGAGTCGTTTGCCTTACCCCGGGAATATTCGTGAACTGAAGAATCTGGTGGAGCGTACGTTGCTGGTGTGTGGAAAAGACTGTCTGACGGCAGCCGATTTTCAGTCACAGTATCGTCCGGCTGCTGTTTCCACAGATTCTATGGCGGAGGTAAAGGGACTTACACTTGAGGAATTGGAAAAGCGTACCATTCTTCAGGCATTGGAGGCTCATGATAATAATCTGACGCAGGTTGCTCTTTCGTTGGGTATCAGTCGGGCGGCTTTGTATCGTCGGTTGGAAAAATACGGTATTTCTTTTAACGATTAATCGGAAGGGTGATGAGGTTGAGCACGTTGTTTTTTCTCTTGGGTTTGCTGTTGGCTTTGGTTTGGGGAATTTTATTGTCTTTCACCTTAAGTACGAAGAGTCCGCTTTTGTATGTAGGAGAGGGAGTGATTTCTTTCAGTCTGGTTATCTTGTTTTATTTTTACTGGAAGGTGGTAAAACCGCTCCACAGCATTGCGAGTGGGATGGACTTGCTGCGTGAACAGGATTTCAGTAGCCGGCTTGCACCGGTGGGACAGGCCGAGGCCGACCGTATCGTGGAGATGTTCAACCGGATGATGGACCAGTTGAAGAATGAACGCTTGCGCTTGCGGGAACAGAACCACTTTTTGGACTTGCTCATTAATGTATCGCCCATGGGGGTGATTATTCTGACTTTCGACGAACAGATATCCATGCTGAATACTGCGGCTTTGCGGTTTTTAGGGTATACTTCAGCCGAGGAATTGATGGGGAAGCGGTTGGAGGAATTGGATACGCCTCTGGCGGAGGAAGTGTCACGTTTGCCTAAGGATACGACCGATACGATTCGTTTGAGTGACGCCAAAATCTACCGTTGTTCCCGGCTTTCGTTTGTAGACCGTGGATTTGCCCATCCTTTTGTGCTGATAGAGAGTTTGACGGCCGAGGTGGTCAAGGCAGAGAAAAAGGCTTACGAAAAAGTGATTCGGATGATTGCCCATGAGGTGAACAATACCACGGCAGGCATTACTTCAACTTTGGAGACGGTAGGAGATGCACTGGAAACACTGGAAGAAGAGACGGGCGATTTACGGGAGGTCATGCAGGTTTGTGTGGAACGTTGTTTGGGGATGAGCCGTTTCATCACCAATTTTGCCAATGTGGTGAAAATTCCGGAACCGAGTCTGGAGCAAGTGCGATTGAACGACCGGGTGACCGCGTGCCGGATGTTTATGGAAACCATCTGCCGGGAGCGGCAGATTACGCTGCACAATGAACTGTGTGCAGAAAACCCGAAGGTATGGATGGATACGGCTTTATTTGAGCAAGTGCTGGTGAACATCATCAAGAATGCGGCAGAAAGTATCGGACAGGGGGGTGACATTTTCATTCGTACGTCGGTGTCTCCAGTCATGCTTGAAATAGCCGATACGGGGAAAGGCATCTCCAAGGAGGTGGAAACGAAACTGTTCAGTCCTTTCTTTTCTACCAAACCTCACGGACAAGGTATCGGATTGATTTTTATTCGTGAAGTGCTGACCCGTCATGGGTGTGCATTCTCTTTGCGGACGTATTCGGACGGACTGACGCGGTTTCGTATATCATTCCCTGCACGGCGTGCAGACTTGCCCGGAAAGAACGGTTGAGCCGGTTACAGGAAAGGCTTTTTGAAAAAGAAGGGAAGGTTCTGCTGGTGAAACTTGCGGGTCACGGCTTTATTGTCTAATTTTGCAGGCTGTAATTCGAATTAATGTAAAGAACATGTGGTTATTACTGGCTTTTTGCTCAGCGGCGTTGCTGGGCTTTTATGATGTCTTCAAGAAAAAATCGTTGGCAAACAATGCGGTGCTCCCGGTGCTGGGACTGAATACGCTTTTTTCAAGTCTGATTTTTTTACCGTTTATTTTGATTTCACACTTTCATCCGGAAACTTTGAAGGATACGCTTTTTTATGTGCCTTCAGCAGGCTGGGAAGTGCATAAGTTCATTCTGCTGAAATCGTTTATCGTGCTTTCTTCGTGGACGTTCGGCTATTTTGGCATGAAGCATTTGCCGTTGACCATCGTGGGGCCGATTAATGCGACCCGTCCGGTCATGACGCTGGTGGGTGCCTTGCTGATATTCGGCGAGCGCCTGAATGTGTACCAATGGATTGGGGTGCTGATGGCCATTATCTCGTTCTTCATGTTGAGCCGTTCGGGAAAGAAGGAAGGCATTGACTTCAAGCACGACAAGTGGATTTGGTTTGTGGTACTGGCCGCTGTGCTGGGAGCGGTGAGCGGATTGTACGACAAATACCTGATGGGACGCTTCAACAACATGGTGGTGCAGGCATGGTACAATGTCTATCAGCTTTTCCTGATGGGAGGAGTGCTGATGTTCCTGTGGTGGCCCAAGCGGAAGCACAGTACGCCGTTTCACTGGGACTGGTGCATCATTCTGATTTCGGTCTTCTTATCGGCCGCTGATTTCGTGTATTTCTATGCCTTGGGGATGGATGGAGCCATGATTTCCATTGTATCCATGGTACGACGGGGAAGCGTGATTGTTTCCTTCCTGTTTGGGGCCATGATTTTCCGAGAGAAGAACTTGAAGAGCAAGGTAGTCGATTTGATTTTAGTGCTGATTGGTATGTTCTTCCTCTATCTGGGAAATGTACTGGGATAAGTCGCTGAGATTTAGGTTTGAGATAAATTCTGATAAACAAAAATGCCGGAACGCAACCCATCGCACGTTCCGGCATTTTTTATATGGAGATTTATTAAGTTTTTTAGTTCCGCATGTATTTCTTCATGCCTTCTGTGGAATAAGTCTGTAATTTTCCGTTCTTGTCCGTATAAATGAAATAGGCATCCAGCTCGGGATGGGAGTCGCAGACAGCCTTGGCAGAATCCAGTCCCAGTACCATGAAGGCGGTGGCGTAGGCATCGGCTGTGGCACAGTTCTTGGCAATGACGGTGGAGGAAAGAATGTTGTGTTGCACCGGATAGCCTGTCCGCGGGTCGATAGTATGTGCATATTTCTTTCCGTCCTTGTAGTAGAAATTGCGGTAGTTGCCCGATGTGGCCATACCGGCATTGGTAATTTCGAGTATGGTCTGTAACTCCTGATTGACAGATAAAGAATCGTCAATCGGTTTGTTGACTCCAATCCGCCAGGTTTCCATCTTGGCATTCTGTCCTTTCATGACCAGTTCTCCACCAATGTCAATCATGTAGTTCTTGATACCTTTCTGGTCGAACAGACGGGCTACGCAGTCCACTCCGAATCCTTTGGCAATGGAGCTGAAGTCGAGCATCATGCGTGGGTCGGACTTGACGATTTCTCCGTCTGCATTCAGCTGGATTTTGTCGATACCCACAAACTGGCGCAGACTGTCGATGGTCAGCGAGTCGGGAAACTGGGAGTGCTTGAATCCGAAGCCCCAGGCATTGACCAACGGAGCGACTGTTACGTCGTATGCTTTTCCTGTGTCATGAGATACCTCTTTGGCCAGGTTGAACACGTAGACAAATAGGCTGTCGGTATGTAGGTCGGTGTTTTGGTTGATACGCGTAATGACCGACTGCTTGTTGAACGGAGACAAGGAATTGTCCACCTTCTGCAGTTCTTTTTCAATCTCGTCTTTCAGGTTTTCCGATGATTGGTAAGTGATTTTATAAACGGTGCCGAACACCAGGCCTTGGTCGGTCTGATAAGGCGATTGTTTTCTCAGAATCAGTACGGTTCCCACAATGAGCAGGATGAGGAACGGTACTTGCCATTTCAGTTTGCTTTTGTTCATGGGTTATTGTAAGAATAAATGTTCCACTAATATTTTAACGCCGATGCCAATCAGCACCAGGCCACCGAAAATTTCCACGCGTAAGTGGAAGCGTTTGCCGAAGAAGACTCCGATGAGGCTTCCGGCCAGAGAGAGAATGAAAGAAGCCAGGCCGATGCTGGTCAGGGGCATTCCCAGGTCTTCTATCTTTGTAAGTCCGGCGAAGGCAAATGAGATGCCGATGGCCAGTGCGTCGATGCTGGTAGCCACCGCCAGGGCTAGTGTCACCTTCAGGCTGGTGGGATTGAACGAAGCCGTTTCTTCCTTCTTAAACTGAGCCCGTATCATCCGGATACCTAAAAAGGCCAGCAGGGCAAAAGCAATCCAATGGTCGTAAGCTTCAATCAGATGCTGGAAACGGCTGGCACCTAACCATCCCAGAAAAGGCATCATTGCCTGGAAAAGTCCAAAGAAGAAAGCCATTCTTAAAAAGGTACCCCAGCGGATACGGTGCAGGATGATTCCACTGGTGACCGATACGGTAAAACAGTCGATGGCCAGACTGACAGATAATAAAAGGGTTTCAATTAAATTCATGAAAGTCAGAAGGGTAAGTTATAAATGAGATTATACATCAGGTTGAAACTGCTGCTGGCGTTTTTTCCGAAGCCAGGCACATACCATGGAATGGAGTTTTCATGGCCTTTTACATTCATTCTCATTTTGTATCTCACGCTCCAGCCCATACAGAAGCCTTTGTAGATTTTTACTTTGAGTCCGAAAACCCCTTCCAGCCAGCTGGCATTACTCTTCAATCCGGAGTAAGAGAAAGGATAGGAAATTTCACCTCCATAGTTTGGGTCGGTCATGCTGGGGCCATCTACGTCGTAGCTGAATGAACTCATGCCATAGCGGAGACCTACATACATGTACCCTGGAAGGTGAGTCTTCTTATAAAACACATTGTAGTCCATTCCGATGCGGAAATAAGGTGCCGAGGTCTTATAGTGCAAATTGTTGCCGTCGTTGATAGCATCCGCTTTTCCGTATCCTACTTCAATGACGGGGAGAAAGCGATTTTTCAGGTTGGCTTGTACTGCAATTTCACTGTTCAGAATATCACTTCCCAACAGGTAACTTCCTGCTCCGGCTATCTCCACTCCGATACTCATTCCTTGGTAAAGAGGTACGTTTTCTTCCGGTTCCGTCTTTTTCTTTTCCTCTTTCTTTATCTGTGCCGGTTCTGCCTTATGAGCACCCGGTCTTTGTGCCCACACAGGGGAGCAGAAGAAGCAACTACTCGTTAGTAGCAGTAACAGTGAAATATACCTTGAAATTCTCTTTCTCATAATTGTCTATGTTCGGATTGGTGATGACAAGTGAATCGAGCATACGCGTCGTAGCTTCGGCACTGGTTACTTCATAGAACATCATGGTACCGCAGTCCAGATTGATGAAGTAGGGGATGTTGCGGTGATTGACGGTAATGACGTCCCTCTGCCGGTTGCCATACTGGAAAATAAAACGAGTCTGTTCTCCGTAGCTGAGAGGCAGACTCAGGCTGCTTGTATTGGTTGATTTATTAATCAATGTATCATAAATAAGCGTATCTGCTGTTTCCAGTTGCCCGATGACCGTCAGCGTGTCAGTATATTGTACCGCCTTACCGTGTTGGTCTACGAAATTGAACTGTGCGTAGGCCAGTGCGTTGGGCGGACAGTTCTCCACTTCACAAGCTGGGAAAAAGGAGAGTCCTGCCACCAGCAATAAGCCTGATACAATCGGTAGTTTCTTCATCTTTAAAGTTCTTTCTCGATTTGGTATTTGTTTCTTTCCGGCGAGTTGCGTGCAATCAATTCCCCGATGAATCCAGCCAGGAAAAGCTGGGTACCCAGAATCATGGTGGTCAAGGCCAGATAGAAGTACGGGTTTTCTGTAACCAGACGGTAGGGATTTCCACAGTACATGTCATACAGTTTGTTTGCTCCTACTACGATGACAGCAATGAATCCTAACATAAACATGATGGAACCCAAAAAGCCGAAAATGTGCATGGGCTTTACTCCGAAAGTGGAAAGGAACCACAAGGAGAGCAAATCCAGGTAGCCGTTGACAAAGCGGTTCAGTCCGAATTTGGTCTTTCCATATTTACGTGCCTGATGATGTACCACTTTTTCTCCGATACGGTTGAAGCCGGCATTCTTGGCCAGGTAGGGGATATATCGGTGCATTTCGCCATAGACTTCGATATTTTTCACCACGTCTTTTCGGTAAGCCTTCAGTCCGCAGTTGAAATCATGCAGGTTATGTATGCCTGACACTGCACGTGCCGTAGCATTGAACAGTTTGGTCGGAATGGTTTTCGACAACGGGTCGTAGCGTTTTTGTTTCCATCCCGAAACCAGGTCGTATCCTTCTTCTGTAATCATGCGGTAGAGTTCCGGAATCTCGTCCGGACTATCTTGCAAATCGGCATCCATGGTGATGACTACATCTCCTTCGGCTTTTTCAAATCCACAGAACAAAGCAGGAGATTTTCCATAATTGCGACGGAACTTAATGCCCTTCACTTCTTTTGATTTCCGACTGAGTTCTTCGATAACCTGCCAGGAATGGTCGGTACTGCCATCGTTTACGAATATGACTTCGTAAGTAAAATGGTGGGCGTCCATGACGCGTTCAATCCAGGCATACAACTCAGGTAAGGATTCCTCTTCATTATAGAGAGGTACGACTACAGATATATCCATATTATTATTTCTAAGCGATTAATTTTTCTTTTTCATGACCAGCAAGCCGGTAGGAATGGAAAGCAGTATTCCGTAAAAGAAATTCTGCGACAACAGCTGGAAAGTGAGTTGTAGGGGAGTAAGCGATGAAATCACATCGAAACTGCTGATAAGTTGTTCTACGGAAATTTTCATATCCCCACTCACGGAGTTCTTTATGTTTTCCAGTTGGTCCAAATAAGTATTCAATAAATAACCTTGATCAATAAAGCGGAAATATACATAATGGGCCAGTGCAGTGAGGATAGAGGCAAAGAGATACATCAGAAAGCAGAAACTGAATGCTTGAGTAAAAGAAAGATAGCCTTCATGATGCTGATTGCGGTAGCGGCGCGCGTAGATGTAACCCAATACAGGAACAAAAAGTGTCATCAGGATAAATAGCAACTGAAGCAAGGGGATGGAAAATCCGATGGGAAGGAAGATGAATTTGAAAATCCAGAACAGTCCCATGTAAGTTCCGAACCGCATGGCATATTCCTGTAAGGTCATTGGTCTTTCTGTTGTCATATCATTAAGTTTAATAGTGACTACAAAAGTAGTCTTTTTCAGTGAGCCGTAGTGTATAAAAGGCCGAAAAAACACGTATCTTTCCAATTTTCTTCATTTTTTTTCTTGAAGGTATTGTGAATTCCGAAAAAATGTCTACCTTTGCACCCGCAATCGAGAAACATCCTCTACAAGGATACTCGATGACATGTTGAATACGGGTAAGTCCCATACGGCCAGCTCCCTTCGAATCCTCCAGGGCTTGATCGCAGCAAAGGTAGTTGGTTGTAGCGGCGCGATATAGTAAGCTTACCCACCCGCCTCTTTAGCTCAGTTGGCCAGAGCACGTGATTTGTAATCTCGGGGTCGTTGGTTCGAATCCGACAAGAGGCTCGAAAAAATAGATTGATTGCCTCTTTAGCTCAGTTGGCCAGAGCACGTGATTTGTAATCTCGGGGTCGTTGGTTCGAATCCGACAAGAGGCTCGAAAAAGTTGGACAGGTTTGTCTGACTTTTTTTTATGTTTGTACGTCAGAGAAAAAAGAAAGCCACCGGTGTTGTAGCGGTGGCTTTTGTACATAATGTAAAGTTTAGTAAGCCTTTTAGTTGTAAATCGATGTATGGCTTATTCCCTTTGGAAGAAGGGGTCGTAAAGGAGTTATGTTTTTAGAAAACAAACAAAAGGGGGAAAATGTTCAATGTTTGGTATGAAAAAATATGTTTAAGGATTTTTCAGGATAATAACTTCCCGTTTTTTTTCCGTACTTTTGCATCCGAAAATCATAACAACTAAATAACTAATAAAGAATGGGTGGCTTTTTCGGAACAGTCTCTAAGGCTGAATGCGTGACCGATTTATTTTACGGTACGGATTATAATTCACATTTGGGAACGAAACGCGCTGGTATGGCAACATACGCAGAGGGCGAAGGGTTCATACGTTCAATCCATAATCTGGAAAGTTCTTATTTTCGTACAAAGTTTGAGAGTGAGCTTCCTGGTTTTAAAGGAAAGTCGGGGATTGGTGTCATCAGTGATACAGATCCTCAACCTATCATGATTAATTCTCATCTGGGACGATTTGCCATTGTCACTGTGGCAAAAATCAATAACATGGATGAGCTGGTGCAGGAATTACTGAACAATAACATGCATTTCTCGGAAATGAGCATGGGAAAGACTAATCCTACGGAATTGGTCGCATTGCTTATTGTGCAAGGTAAGGATTTCGTGGATGGCATCGAGAATGTGTTCAATAAGATTAAAGGCTCTTGCTCCATGCTGATTCTGACAGAAGATGGTGTGATTGTAGCTCGTGACAAATGGGGGCGTACGCCGATTATCATTGGAAAGAAGGAGGGTGCATACGCTGCAACCAGTGAGTCGAGCAGTTTGCCAAATCTGGATTTTGAAATAGATCGTTACGTAGGTCCAGGTGAAATTCTGCGTATGCGTGCCAGTGGACTGGAACAGCTTCGCCAACCGAATGACAAAATGCAGATTTGTTCGTTCTTGTGGGTGTACTACGGTTTTCCTGTTTCTTGTTATGAAGGGAAAAATGTGGAAGAAGTACGTTTTATGAGCGGTTATAAGATGGGACAGACCGACGAATCGGAAGTAGACTGTGTTTGTGGTATTCCAGATTCAGGTGTAGGTATGGCTTTAGGATATGCAGAAGGTAAAGGAATTCCTTACCATCGGGCTATTGCCAAATATACTCCCACGTGGCCGAGAAGCTTTACGCCGAGCAACCAGAGTATGCGTTCGCTGGTGGCCAAGATGAAGTTGATTCCGAATCGTGCCATGTTGCAGGGAAAACGTCTGCTGTTCTGTGATGACTCCATCGTGCGTGGTACACAGCTTCGCGATAATGTGAATGTTCTTTATGATTACGGAGCGAAGGAAGTGCACATGCGTATCGCATGTCCCCCGTTGATTTATGGATGTCCTTTTATTGGGTTTACTTCTTCTAAGAGTGATATGGAGTTGATAACCCGTCGCATCATCAAGGAAATTGAAGGAGATGAGAATGCCAAACTGGATAAATATGCGACGACGGATTCTCCGGAATATAAAGAATTGGTGGAACGTATTCGGGCTCGATTTGGGTTGACTTCTTTGAAATTCAATACATTGGAAACATTGATTGAAGCTATCGGACTGCCGAAGTGCAAGGTCTGCACACATTGTTTTGACGGATCCAGCTGTTTCTGACAAGGTATTTCGGATGCGTGGGGAAGATAAAGTGGAATCTTCTCTGCATATTCTGGAAAATGCATAAGAATATTTTCTGTACCACATTGTGAAATATGTGTCCCGCACTGCGGGATATGTATTTCACAGTGTGGTTTTTGTATCCCACAGTGTGGAACAGAGAAATTGTTGTGACACAAGGGGAAATTTGTCGAGGTATTTTTTAAAAAGCCTCGGTCATGTTGAAATAAAACAGGTTCTGTTGATTGGTGAAGTCACGACCTAAATCCAGGCGTACGTTCATGCGGGGTTGCACTTCGATACGGAGTCCAAGTCCGGCATTGGGAAGCAGACCTTCAATTTTGCCCGGTGTGGGTCCCATGAAACCACATCCTCCCCAGGCCACAAAGCCCAGGCGATTGAGGATTTTCTTTATCCAATTGCTTTGGTCCGTATTGAACATCTGTCGGTATTCGGCCAGTGCCACGTGTGAGGATTTGTCGCGATATTGTCCCATGTAGTACCCTCGCAAGTCGAAGGGGGTTCCGCTCAATACATACTTGTTCAGGGGAATGTTGTGACCGAAAGAATGCTTGCTTTGTACAGTCCAAGCCAGTACCTTTCGTTTACCTACCGTTTTGTATTGCCGATAGTCCAGTTCCAAGCGGTAGAAGCTGGAATTGCTCCCGAGAAATTTTTCATACATCAGTCCCCTCAAATCGAAATATAATCCCTTATAGGGATTGGCCGGTACGTCGCGTGTATCATACGTCAGTAGGAAACCAATTCCAGAACTGAAGTTTTCGTAGCCGTTGGCGGTACCTCCGGCATGCTTGTAGTCGGGTTGTTCTACGAGATATTTGGCGGGGTCCATGATGTGGTCGTAAGTGATGTCAATTTGTGGACCGGCAAAGAAATTACTTTCCCCCAGCCGGAAAAGAAACCATGGATTAATTTGTATGCCGCTGTAACGGTACTGGCTGGTAGTATCACTTCGTACATAATTTTTGTTGGTGCTGTAGCCCACCCCATAGAAATTTTCTTGCGTGTTCTTGAACGAAAATTGTCCGAAAATGCGGAAGCGGTCGTTTTTGAAGAACAGTTGAGGCTTGACCACCAGGTTCAGTCCTCCTTTAAACATGAAAGCTATGGCTGCCGGGATGACCGAGCGGCGCATGGTGGTGTCTTTGGGGTTCATCCGGAAGGTCATCAGTGCACTTCCTCCCACGAGCACTCCAAAATCAGGGGTATAGCTCGGACCTCCCAATATATTATAGTGAAAGTTACGTTCGGCTTTCTCTTTTTTCTTGAGTTCTTTTTCAATCTGTTGCCGAATGCTGTCCGGTAGCGATTCTTGTGCATTCCCCATTATGGCAAACAGACAATAAATGCAGAAGAGTAGGTATTTTTTCATGCGGCAAAATTACAAAAAACGTCTGAATCTGTTTGGTATTGTTGTAATACTTTTTGGATTGCCCTTTCTTTTTAACTTAAAAAACTTGGCGAATTTGTTGGGTTTCTTTTTCGGCATGGTAAATCATCCTTGCGTTCTGATAAAAAATGGTAAGTCTTTTGGTCATTCTCCGGGTATTTTTTACTTTTACAAAAGTAAGATTTTAGTAAACAATTAAAGTGATATGACAGTAATTGAACGCTTTTTAAAGTATGTGACTTTTGATACGCAGTCGGACGAATCGACCGGTGTAACCCCAAGTACACCGAAGCAGATGGTGTTCGCCCGTTATTTGAAAGAAGAACTGGAGAAACTGGGGTTGAAAGATATTTCTTTGGACGAAAATGGCTATCTGTTTGCTACACTTCCTTCGAATGTAGATCATGAGGTGCCGGTTATCGGTTTTATTGCCCACATGGATACGAGTCCCGATATGAGTGGAGAGAACGTAAAGCCGCGTATCGTGGAAAAATACGACGGAAAAGATATTCCGTTGTGTGCCGAGGAACACATTGTCTTGTCGCCAGCCAATTTCCCGGAATTGTTGGATCATGTAGGAGAAGACTTGATTGTAACCGATGGGCATACCTTGCTGGGAGCGGATGATAAAGCAGGAATTGCAGAAATTGTGGGTGCCGTGGCTTACTTGAAGGCTCATCCGGAAATCAAGCATGGAGACATTCGTGTGGGTTTTAACCCGGATGAAGAAATTGGTTTGGGAGCGCACAAGTTTGATGTGGATAAGTTTGGTGCCAAATGGGCTTATACGATGGATGGTGGCGAAGTAGGTGAACTGGAGTTTGAGAACTTCAATGCGGCTGCAGCCAAGGTGGTGGTGAAGGGACGCAACGTGCATCCAGGTTATGCCAAAAACAAGATGATCAATTCTTTGCTGGTTGCCAATGAATATGCTTCCTTGCTTCCGGCCAATGAAACTCCGGGTACAACGGAAGGATATGAAGGTTTTTATCACCTGGTTGGAATGGAAGGTGAAGTGGAGCATACCGTGTTGTCTTATATCGTTCGCGATCATGACCGCGAGAAGTTTGAGGCGCGCAAGCAGGCTTTACAAGATTATGCAGCCCAGTTAAACCAGAAATACGGAGAGGGTACGGTTTGTGTGGAATTGAAAGACCAGTATTACAACATGCGCCAGCAGGTGGAACCGTTGATGCATATCATTGACATTGCTTTTGCGGCCATGCAGGAAGCGGGAGTTACTCCAAAAGTAAAGGCCATTCGTGGGGGGACGGATGGTGCACAGCTCTCATTCAAGGGACTTCCTTGTCCGAATATTTTTGCTGGTGGCTTGAATTTTCACGGGCGTTATGAATTTGTGCCCATACCTTCTATCGAGAAAGCGATGAAAGTAGTGGTGAAAATTGCTGAGCTTACGGCTAAGAGATATAGCTAATTATTGAAGTTGCGGTTCTGTCGGAAAATTACAGGCAGGCCGCAACCTATTATCAACCTTAAAATAAATCTTATGAAAACAACTCCATTTACCGAGAAGCACATTGCTCTCGGTGCCAAGATGCATGAATTTGCAGGTTACAACATGCCGATTGAATATTCCGGAATCATTGATGAACACTTGACGGTCTGTCATGCGGTGGGTGTCTTCGATGTGTCGCACATGGGAGAATTCTGGGTGAAAGGTCCGCATGCACTGGATTTCATTCAGGAGGTGACTTCCAACAATGCGGCGGTGCTTACGCCGGGTAAGGTGCAGTACACGTGTTTCCCGAACGAGGCAGGAGGAATTGTAGACGATTTGCTGGTGTATGCATACGAGCCCGAAAAATACATGCTGGTGGTCAATGCGGCCAATATTGAGAAAGACTGGAACTGGTGTGTGAAACACAACCGGGTGGGGGCGGAGCTGGAAAATGCATCCGACCGCATGGCACAGCTGGCTATACAAGGGCCGAAGGCTTGTGATACACTCCAGAAACTGACTCCGGTAGATTTGAAATCGATTCCTTATTATACATTCAAGGTGGGAGAATTTGCCGGGGTTCCGAATGTGATTATTTCCAATACGGGATACACAGGAGCGGGAGGATTTGAACTATATTTCTACCCAGAAGTGGCACTGAAGATTTGGGATGCCATTTTTGAAGCCGGAAAAGAATTTGGTATTAAGCCGATTGGGCTGGGAGCCCGCGATACGCTGCGTCTGGAGATGGGATTCTGTCTGTATGGAAATGATATTACCGACGAGACTTCTCCGCTGGAAGCCGGGTTGGGATGGATTACCAAGTTCGTGGAAGGAAAGAACTTTACCAACCGTGCGGCACTGGAAAAGCAGAAAGCCGAAGGAGTGAGTCGGAAATTGGTAGGCTTTGAGATGATTGACCGGGGGATTCCGCGTCATGGATATGCGTTGTTGAATGAAACGGGGGAAACAATCGGATACGTAACGTCGGGTACGATGTCGCCTACGCGGAAGATAGGTATCGGGATGGGGTATGTCAAGGTAGAATATTCTAAACCTGGTACGGAGATTTACTTGGACAACCGTGGTCGGAAACTGAAAGCACAAGTAGTGAAGCCTCCTTTCAGAAAATGAAAATATAAAATAAAAAGCCTGTCGTCAGACAGGCTTTTTTGATGAGCGGAAGACGGGACTCAAACCCGCGACCCTCAGCTTGGAAGGCTAATGCTCTA
>ERZ780177.16-NODE-16-length-151260-cov-20.646923_pt1 | contig 151260 bp, 112 predicted proteins | sample MGYA00510973_ERZ780177 | MGnify/ENA primary metagenome ERZ780177 (study PRJEB29588, sample SAMEA2144396) | human gut metagenome | biome: human gut; feature: human-associated habitat; material: faeces | place: Denmark | collected 2008/2010 ...
TTTCGGACTTGTAGCTCAGTTGGTTAGAGCAACAGACTCATAATCTGGAGGTCCCAGGTTCAAGCCCTGGCTGGTCCACGAAGAATAGCAGGCAGTTACGAATTTCGTAGCTGCTTTTTTTATGTCCTTACGCAAAACAAAACACCATTTAACCATTTGAGATGCAGGAATCCAGCGTATTATGCATTTTATACATAAAATAATAAAAGAAATAACTTAAAAATGCATTATGAAAACGCTATCATTTATCTACAAAAGTCTCATGTTCATAATGGGGGCATGCTTCACTGTGGGATTCCAGTCTTGTCAGAATGATGACAATGATTTCTACCTTTCACATTATTATGCCAACGCACTGGTCACCGTAAAACTGAGTGCCGACAATACTCCCTACCTGCAACTTGACGACAGTACAACCCTACGCCCGGTAAACATGACCACCTCTCCTTTCGGTGACAAAGAAGTAAGGGCACTGACCAATTTTGACTTTTCGGAGGAAGCACCTCAAGGATACGACAAAGCGGTCTTCGTCAACTGGATTGACAGTATTCTGACTAAACCGATGGCGCCGAACTTGGGAGAAGAAGCAAACCTTGAAACGTATGGAAACGATCCGGTAGAAATCCTCAACGACTGGGTCACAATCGCGGAAGACGGATATCTGACACTTCGTTTCGCTACCCTTTGGGGAAACGGCCAACCGCATTTTGTAAACTTAATCAATACACAAAACCCGGATAACGCCTATGAAGTGGAATTCTGCCATAATGCCTTTGGCGACACAAACGGAAGAATGGGAGACGGACTGGTTGCGTTCAAGCTGGACGGACTGCCCGATACACAGGGAAAGACCGTGAAACTGACCTTGAAATGGAATTCATTTAGTGGAGAAAAATCGGCCGAATTCGACTACTGTACCCGGAAAGCAACCAATCCGCAAGCCACAGAAGTGACCGCCGTCCGCAGTATAGAAAAAGTAAAATAAGGTATTGGAATACTCTAAAAAAGCGCAAGATCGTTGTCTTCTAAACGTTCTTGCGCTTTGCACATAAAATATACTTGTATTTTTGAAGGAAGCGAATTGACCTTCAAAGGTTATTCTACAATCAACTTTAAATGGGTGTCGCCCGTCTTGGCTTTCAGCCATTTCACTATTTTTTCCTTACTTTTCTGGTCGGGTACCCGCTGACAGTCGATAATCGCGTATGTCAGTGTATCAACACGGGAACTATCCACAGACAAACGCAGACTCTTGGAAACGGACAAGGTCTTGATTTCCGGGAAAAGGACCTTGATTTCCTGTCCCAACTGCTTTCCCAGCCAATCCGAGCCAGAGAAATCAGCCAACTGTTTATGCAAGGTGTCAATCGCTGCCTCTTGTTCCTTCAAACGTTTCTCACTGTTCCGATAAAAGTCTTCCATTACCATCGACTTGATGTTACTGATGTCTACCGCATTACCGTCTCCCATACCTTGGAATACCACCAGATTGGTCTTGGCCAGATTATAATCGGGCAAACGGTGCTGTGCGGCGGCAATCTGTTCCTTCGACACTTCCTTTCCAATCAATACGACCTTTATCTCCCGCTTGTCGTACGAAATCTCACGGCTCAAGATTTGAGAGTCGGGAAACTGCAGCTCCTCGGCAATAAAATGACTCGCAGAGGTCTGATAGAAGGTTTCCCGCACAATATTATAAGTAAGATACACTGCCGGACACATGGTACCTACCGTTATCCAGATGATATAACGCCGCACCAGTTTCTCACGGGCCTTGTCCACAAACTGCTTGCGCTGGAAATGCATCACACGCACCCCGATGTAAGTGGCCAGACTGATAAAGACGGAATTGATGAAATACAAATAGAAAGCTCCCAGAAAATACAACAGATTCCCTGTAGCCAGTCCGAACCCAGCCGTACACAAAGGGGGCATCAACGCCGTAGCAATGGCTACACCCGGAATCACATTTCCCTTCTCTTTGGTAGCCAAAGCCACAATACCGGCCAACCCACCGACCAAAGCAATGAATACGTCGTAGATAGTGGGTGACGTACGGGCCAGCAATTCCGATTGCACTTCATCCAATGGGGTAAAGGCAAAATAAATCGTGGCGGTAGTTACACTAAACAGAGTCGCTATCAGGTAACTTTTTAATGAACGTTTCATCAACTCAAAGTCATTCAAACCGATGGAAAGTCCGACTCCCATGATAGGTCCCATCAACGGAGATATCAACATGGCACCGATAATGACAGCCGTAGAATTGACATTCAAGCCCAACGAAGCAATAAAGGTGGCAAATATCAAGACCCACAAGTTGGTTCCCTTAAACTCCACCCCGTTGCGGATGGTATCCACTGTCAGTTGCTCGTCTTCCTTGCTCCGGTTCAAGTCCAGATACTCATTGAAAAATTTACGAAGCAGAAATTTTCGTTTGTTTCCTAGTTCCATAACAGCCCGATTTGGTTACTTGATAAGTTTCTCCTCTTGCCAGTTACCGAAAGAAACGGCCGACAAAAGGTAAAGTTCTTAAAGGTAAGTCTTTTTTGATAATAAATGCGATAAACAGCAAAATTAATATCGTACGGAAACCTAAACGCAACCAGAGATTGGCAATCGGCGTTTCCTGTGACAACACATAAAGCACCACGGCCACAATCAGATAGAGCGTCATGTCTTTCAACGGATAAGCTACCGGATACTTTTTCTGCCCGATGAAATAAGACAGCAAGGTAATCACTCCGTAACCTGCCACCGAAGCCCAAGCAGAAGCCACATATCCGTAGGTCGGTACCAGCCAGATATTCAACCCCAGAATCACGGCGCAGCCAATCAAAGAAAAGTAAGCTCCCCAGTAGGTTTCATCGGTCAGTTTGTACCAGAAAGAGAGATTAAAATAAATGCCCTTAAAAATCTCGGCCAGCATGACGATAGCCACTACGCTCAATCCCTCCCAATAGTCGGAAGCTACCATATACTTCAGAATGTCCATGTAACCCATCACGGCCAAGAAAGCCAGCAGCGAGAAGATAAAGAAGAACTTCATCGCCGAAGAGTAGACCTTCTTACTGTCTGCATCCTTGTTCTTGCCAAAGACGAACGGTTCGTAGGCATAGCGGAAAGCCTGTGTAAACATCGCCATCACCAGCGCCACCTTACTCGTGGCACTGTATATACCCAGCTGCACCAACCCTTCCGAACGGTCGTCGAACAGATAAGGATAAATCATCTTGTCGACCGTCTGGTTCAGGATACCTACCAGCCCAAATATCAATATCGGAAAAGAATAGTTAACCATGCGCTTCATCAGCACCTTGTCCATGTGATAGGATACCCCACGCAGTTCCGGTATGAAAAAAAACATCTGCAAGGCCGACATAATCAGGTTGGACACGAAAATGTAACCCACCAGATAGTCCGGATTATAAAACCAGTTTACCGTTTCGGGGGCATGAACATTCAGCCACGGACAAACGAGCAGGAAAAAGAGGTTCAGCAGAATGTTTCCCACAATGTTCAGCAACTTGATGGAAGCGAACTTGATAGGGCGTTTCTTATAACGCAGATACGCAAAAGGTATGCACTGGAAAGAATCGAGTGCCACCACACACACCATCATGGCAATATAGTCCGGATGATCCGGGTATTCCAGCAAGGCAGAAAGCGGATGTAGGAAAGCCATGCACAGCACAACAAACAGCAACGAAAGTCCTCCCACAAACAGCAGGGAGTTGGCATACACCTTCCCGGCATCCTCGTCCGACTTGTTGGCGAAACGGAAGAATCCTGTCTCCATACCAAAAGTCAGCAACACCAGAATCAGTGCCGTATAAGCATATACATTCGATACCACTCCATAGCCTCCGGAGGCGGCAGGCAACACAGCCGTATAGAGAGGTACCAGCAAATAATTCAAAAAACGTCCTACGATACTGCTCAATCCATAAATGGCAGTATCCTTTGCCAAAGATTTTATTCCGGCCATATTCTTCTATTAATCAAACAGTGTTTTCTCACTGCTGTATTTACTTTTTCCTAAATGTTTATATGCCAGTTCGGTCACTTCACGGCCTCGGGGTGTACGTTTCAGGAATCCTTCTTTTATCAGGAAGGGTTCATACACTTCTTCCAACGTACCGGGGTCTTCTCCCAAGGCAGTGGCAATGGTTGTCAGCCCCACCGGTCCTCCCTTGAACTTATCGATGAGCGTACACAGAATCTTGTTGTCTATTTCATCCAGTCCATACTGGTCGATGTTCAAGGCTTCCAGTGCAAAACGGGCAATCTCCACGTCAATCCGTCCCGAACCTTTCACCTGCGCAAAGTCGCGCACACGCCTCAACAGGGCATTGGCAATACGCGGGGTTCCCCGGCTGCGTGAAGCAATCTCTCCCGCCGCATCCACGTCGCAAGGCACATCCAGAATACGTGCCGAACGCAGGATGATGCGCGTCAGAATGGAATCGTCGTAATATTCCAGATGGAGGTTGATACCAAAACGGGCACGAAGCGGAGCTGTCAGCAGTCCACTGCGGGTCGTGGCTCCCACCAGGGTGAACGGGTTCAGGTCTATCTGGATGCTACGGGCCGAAGGGCCTTTGTCAATCATGATGTCGATGCGGTAGTCCTCCATAGCCGAGTACAGGTACTCCTCCACTACCGGGCTCAACCGGTGAATCTCATCAATAAACAACACGTCGTTAGGCTCCAGGCTGGTCAGTACCCCGGCCAAATCACCCGGCTTGTCGAGTACCGGACCTGAAGTGACCTTGAAGCCCACCCCCAGTTCGTTGGCAATAATGTTACTCAATGTGGTTTTTCCCAATCCGGGAGGGCCGTGAAGTAATACGTGGTCGAGTGCTTCCGCCCGAAGCCGTGCCGCTTTTACAAAGATGCGCAGATTGTCCACCACCTTGTCCTGCCCGCTGAAGTCCTCAAACTGGAGCGGACGAAGGGCGTTTTCAAAGTCACGCTCCTTTCCGGTTGGTTTGTAATCGCGTATATCAAACTGTTCTTCCATAAATTCGTCTAAAAGTCTGGTCACAAAAGTACGAATAAAAGAAGAATCCCCGATGAAGAATCCCGAATTTCGTTTATATATTGTATTTTTGTCTACTACAAAAATTGACAGATTGAACTTATGACATCAACCACTACCCCACTGAATGGAAACCGACTGATTTTTTTCTCCCCCACCCACACCTCGGCTCAAATCGCACGGGCCATCGGGGAAGGTATCGGAATGGGAAGAAGAATGGAAACCGACCTGACCTTGGATGAATCTTCCTCTCCAATCGAGTTGGAAGGAGAATTGTGCGTCATTGTAACCCCTGTGTACGGAGGACGTGTTCCCGCTCTCGCACTTCAACGCTTGCAACGTCTTAAAGGGAACGGAGCTCCTGCGATTCTCGGGGTCGTATATGGCAACCGGGATTATGAAGACGCTTTATTGGAACTCCGGGATACAGCCATCCAACTAGGCTTTGTGCCTCTCACTGCTGGAGCCTTTATTGGAGAGCATAGTTACAGCACACCTGAACTGCCCATCGCTGCCGGACGACCGGATACGGACGACTTGCTACAGGCCCGCGAATTTGGGAAAGCCAGCCTAAAGAAATGGAACCACCTGCACACAACCGACACTCCAATTCCCGAACTGACCGTCAAAGGGAACTTTCCCTATAAATCATGGACTCCGGGTACCCCTGCATGCCCCACTTGTACAGAGAGCTGTTTCGCCTGTGGAGAATGTATCGAGGTCTGCCCCACCCATGCCATTCATTTCAATGCAGACCAGACTGCCATTGAAACGGACATCTATAAATGCATCAAATGTTGTGCCTGCGTGAAATGCTGTCCGAACGAGGCCCGTAAGTTCAGTACCCCGTTTGCGGCCATCCTCCACGAAAAGTGCAGTGCCTGCCGTCAACCGGAATTGTTTTTCTAATCTCAACCCAGCGTTTACATGAAAGAAAGAGAAAAAAGAGTTTTGGTCGGCATGAGTGGAGGCATCGACAGTTCGGCTGCCTGCATCATGCTACAGGAGCAAGGATATGAAGTAGTAGGCGTGACCATGCGTACCTGGGACGTCGCGTCTCATTTTACCCCCGGCAACGACCAGCCCAATGAAGTGATTGAAGCACAACAACTGGCTGCCCGCCTAGGTATCGAACACCACGTGGCCGATGTGCGGACCGAGTTCCGCCAAGTCATTGTGCAGTATTTCATCGATGAATACATGCGGGGACGTACCCCCAACCCTTGTGTAATGTGCAATCCCTTGTTCAAGGAACGGATTCTCTGTGAATGGGCAGACCGGTGCAATTGTGCCTGGATTGCCACGGGACACTACTGCCAGTTGAAAGATATCAATGGTTATCGCTACATCCTGACCGGCGACGACCCCCTGAAAGACCAGTCGTATTTTCTATGGAAACTGCCACAAGAGATTTTGAAACGGATGATGTTCCCTCTTGGCGGCATGACGAAAGCCAGCGTACGCGATTACCTCGCCTCAAAAGGTTTCGAGGCCAAAGCCCGTGGAGGAGAAAGCATGGAAATCTGCTTCATTGAAAAAGACTACCGGGAATTTCTGAAAGAACATTGTCCTGATATTGACGAGAAAATCGGTCCGGGATGGTTTGTCGACAGCAAAGGGCTGAAACTGGGACAGCACAAAGGTTTCGCCTACTACACTATCGGACAGCGGAAAGGATTGGAAATCGCCTTGGGCAAACCGGCCTACGTATTGAAAATCAATCCGGCCAAAAACACAGTCATGCTGGGAGATGCCGACCAGCTCAAAACCCAGTATATGCTGGTAGAGGACTATAACGTGGCCAGTTTGGACGAGTTGCTCAGTTGTAAGGACTTGGCTGTACGCATCCGCTACCGCAGCCGGTCGATTCCTTGCCAGGTGATTCTGCTGGAGAACGGGCAACTGTTGGTCCGCTTCCAACAAGAGGCTTCTGCCATCACCCCCGGTCAGTCGGCTGTGTTCTACGAAGGCAACCGGGTATTGGGTGGCGGATTCATCGCTTTCCAGCAAGCCATCAAAAAGATAGGTGCCGAGAACGAAGCGAAGTTCCCGAAATAAATCACTCCTATACCTAAAAAAGATGCCCGGACTGCTCCTCACAAGCCGTCCGGGCATCTTTATTTGTCCAAACTTTAAAGATTATTCTTTGTCACGATCCGGAGAAAAACGTACCGGGTCATTGTACTGCTCTTGCAGTTTAGCCATTTCCGCCTTCAGTTCCGTCACGATTCCCTCATATTCTTTCTGACCATACAAATTGTGCATTTCGTGCGGGTCTTCCTGCAAGTCATACAGCTCCCATGTATCAATGTCATTATAGAAATGAATCAGTTTGTAACGGTCTGTACGTACTCCGTAATGGCGTTTCACCATGTGTTCGGCCGGATACTCGTAGAAATGGTAATACAAAGCCTTGCGCCAGTCTTTCGGGTGCTCTCCTTTTAACAAAGGCAGCAGAGAAACTCCGTGCATGTCCGACGGAACTTCCACTCCCGCCAATTCCAGGAAAGTAGGCGCATAGTCGATATTCTGCACCATTTCCGTAATGTCTCCCTTGCGGGTAAAACCTTCCGGCAGACGCATAATCAGCGGGGTATGCATGGATTCTTCATACATGAAACGCTTGTCGAACCAACCATGCTCTCCCATATAGAATCCTTGGTCGGAAGTATAGACAATCAATGTATTTTCCAGCAAACCTTTTTCTTTCAGGTAATCCAACACACGCCCCACATTGTCATCCAACGATTTGACCGTCTTCATATAATCACGCATATAACGCTGGAACTTCCAGTTGGCCAGTTCCTTTCCTTGCGGATTCTTTTTATAGAAGTCATCAATAATCGGGCCGTAGAATTTGTCCCAGGCCGCACGCTGTGCACTGTCCAAACGTCCCAGGAAACTTTCATACACGCTCTTTAAGCGGGAATCCTTGTCCGGACGGAGCATCTTCAGGTCATAAATCATGTCCATGTCCTTTACGATGCTCATTTCCTGTGCCGCAGCTGCTTCACGTCCTTCATAATCGTCAAAGAAATTATCCGGCAACGGAAAAGTCTTGTCTTCATACAAGGCCAGGTTGCAGGTATCCGCCATCCAGTTACGGTGAATCGCCTTATGGTGAATCATCAGGCAGAAAGGTTTCTTCTCATCCCGCTTGTGCTCCAGCCAGTCGATGGCATCGTCCGTAATGATATTGGTAATATATCCGTGCTTCTGGATGGTATCGTTATCCTGTGTAATAAAATTCGGATTATAATAATCACCCTGCCCCGGCACAATTTCCCAATAATCGAAACCAGAGGGCAGACTTTCCAAATGCCATTTTCCAATAATGGCCGTCTGATAGCCAGCCTTGCGCAGCAGTTTCGGGAACGTCTGCTGCGCGCTGTCGAACACACAAGTGGTATTATCATAGAATTTGTTGCCGCAAGAATGTTTTCCGGTCAGCATACAGGCACGACTGGGACCACTCAACGAGTTGGCCACAAAACTATTGGTGAAACGTACACCTTCATTGGCAATCCGGTCCAGATTGGGCGTTTCCATGTAGCGTGTGTCATAACAGCTCATCATCTGCGCCGTATGGTCATCGGTCATGATATACATAATGTTGTATTGCTTCTTTTCCTGCTTGTCAGCTTGCTGACAGGCAGTGGTCACAGCCGATAGGGTAACCATACCGGCAAGGGGGTAAAGTTTGTTCATAATTTGGTTTTAGGTTATTAAAGTTTATAAAGCAGAAATACGGAGTTTGTAACTCATCGGCTTCTGTGGTATCTGGTATTTCAGCATGGTTTCCGGACCACAGCTTGCGTTACCCAATCCCCGAAGTGCGGCATCCAGATGCAACACTACGTAAGGACGTTTCTCCAGTTCCCAGGTATGCTTGGCATTCATCAAGTCTGCATCGGTGTAACGCAACGCGGAGAACGACACATTACCCTGCGTCTGGATACGGATACCCTTGCCGGATGCATCGGTCAGTTCCAAACTGCGCAAGCCTTCCCGGTTGCCCATGGACTGCGGTTTGACATACTTACCGCCCATTTCATCTACCGTAGTAGTATAACGTCCTACCGGGCAAGCGTCTTTCCGGTCTACGTAGTTTTCCCACGGCCCATGTGCATAATAATTTACCTGTGTCAACGTAGAATCCAACAGGCATACCAGCCCACAACGGCGCAAATTGGCAGTCTGCGGAGAGAAGCGTACATCCATATCCAACACACCGTCTGGAGTGAAAGTATACACAATGTTGGTGGCACACAAAGAGCCTCCGCGGGAAGTACGTACCAGTACCTTTCCTTTTTCCACAGTTACTTCGCATGTACCGGCTGCATCCAGCCCGTTAGCCACTTCCTTGAACAAATCATTTTCAATCCAGCGATGGTTATCGTACAAGAAACCGCCCTTATGACTGATAATTTCCTTACCGCCCATGTTCAACTGAATCAGCTGCCCTGTGCTCCTATCGAATACGGCACGTACCTTTTCATTCGCTACTGAAACCTGTTTCTCATCTTCCCGAACATCCCAGTTGTTTTTCTTTTTCTTCGCAGCCAGTTCCGGCAATGCCGCCCGTTCGGTCAGTTCAAACTGACGGAAGGCCACCTCATGTCCTGCTTCTGCCCATACGGTAGACGACAGCATCCGCACATGCAGATTGACCATCACCTCGTCACCGTTTTTCTGTGCCCCCGACAGATTCACACCCGTCAGTTTCAGACTGAGAGCCACGGAATCGCCCGGAAGCACCGCCTCCAGTTTCAAGCTGTCGGCCCCCACAATCTCTCCATTCTTTACCGTCTCCCATTTCAAGTCGAAGCCGTTCAACGGCAGGAACGCATATTTATTGGTCACCTGGATATTGGCTACATCGTGTGCCGCATCCATACCCAGACACTTGAAGCCTACATATTGATAAATGGCTTTCACCTCCTTCAGCTTCGGTGATTCTTCCCGTGTGGCCGGGACGATACCGTTTGAACAGAAGTTACCCTGATGCGGACCCGGGAAGTCATATCCCGTATGCAAGCGATAAATCCCTTTCTTCATTTCATGAGGTTCGTAAATCGCCTGGTCTATCCAATCCCAGATAGCTCCTCCAATCGTAGCCTTACTGCCTTCTATGCTTTCCCAGTATTCTTTCAAATTACCGATGGCATTTCCCATGGCGTGCGCATATTCACAGACAAAGAGAGGCTTTTCGAACGCGCTCACATGTTCCTCCATCCAGTCCATGCTCGGATACATCTTGGAATAGAAATCGCTGAAACGGTTACCTCCGTATGATTTCCCGTCGCGTGTACCTTCATAATGCACCGGACGGCTGTCCAGTTTCTTGGCGGCTGCATAACAGTCACGGAAATTCTCTCCGCCTCCAGCCTCATTACCCAGACTCCAGAAAATGACGCTCGGATGATTGCGGTCGCGCAACACCATCCGGTCGATACGGTCTACAAACGCCGGTATCCACGAAGGCATGTCACTGATAGACTGGTTGGCATGGTCTTCCAAGTCAGCCTCATCCATGGTGTACAAGCCATAATAGTCGAACATAGCATACATCTTGGCCGCATTCGGATAATGCGACGTACGGATGGTATTGATATTGTTCCGCTTCATGGTCAGCACATCCCACAGCATCGATTCGGTAGTCACCGCCCGTCCGTACACCGGATGCGTGTCATGACGGTTCGTTCCCTTGAAGAACACTCGTTTCCCGTTCAGGTAGAGCAAAGAACCTTTTACCTGGATATCCCGGAAACCATATTTCGTAGAAAACGCCATTTCGTCCTTGTCGCCCTGACGCTGTATCACCTGAACCGTGTACAACGAAGGAGTCTCTGCCGTCCATAATGACAGACCCGACAAATCGAACGACACATTGGCCACGCTCACCGGAGAAGAAGGGGCATATTTCACAGCCACCTCCGATTCGGCCACTTTGCGGCCTTCCGGATCCAGCAGACGAACCAGCAGGTTCTTGGTACCCTTCAGCTTGTCACGGTTGTCCAACGACAGCTTCACGTTCATGGTACCACTTTCGTAGTTCTTCTCTTTATCCAGCAAACAAGTGATGTAGTGGTCGCGTACGCTTACCTTCGGTACATTATATAAATACACATCCCGGAAAATACCACTCATACGGAACATATCCTGACATTCCAGATACGAACCGTCACACCAGCGGAACACCTGTACCGCCAACCGGTTCTCTCCTGTTTTCAGATACTTGGTCACATCAAACTCTGCCACATTGTTGGAACCCTGTGAATAACCCACATACTTTCCGTTCAGATACACGAAAGCAGCACTGTAAATACCTCCAAAATGGATGAACGTACGTTTTCCATTCCATCCCTCCGGAAGATTGAAAGTACGCACATACGAACCTACCGGATTGATACCATAGTTCTTTCCACCGTCGTTGAAACCTTTGCGGGCCTGGATATAAGGCGGTGTATTGGCATGCGGATATTCCACATTCGCATAAATCGGACGGTCGTATCCTTGCATTTCCCAGTTAGACGGCACCGGAATGCGGTCCCAACCGGAGAAATCGAAATCCTCTTTGTAGAAATCCAACGGTCGCTGGGAAGGCTCCGACACCCAGTGAAAAGCCCACTTCCCGTTCAGCAGCATATAGGCAGGATTATGCACCTCTTCCCAAGGACGGTCATAAAATGCCTTGTCACTCAACATTGCCTTTTCAGAAGGATAAGGCATATACGTGGCATGACCCACTTCCTTATTTTCTTCGAAACGGGTTTCATCTTCCCAATATACCTTTTCACGCACGGTCACACCAACTCCTTCCGGCATGGGCATATTGCTTAACTGAATCTGGAATAAAGAAAAATCTTTCTTCTCCACAGTCTTCCGGTCGGCCAGTTCCAGTTTACCATTCTTCTGACATACCAGCATCAGCGCAGGAGTATTTGCAGGAATAAGCTGTACAAACTTTCCGTTTTTCTGTATAGTCCAAAGCTGTGCCTCATCACTTCCATTCACTTCTGCTATGGCCGGCAATCTATGGTCTACATCTGCCCTCAGTGCTTTATTATCAAACACGTTTACCAGACGGAAACTTCCAGAAAGGTCATTGACACTCCATTGCTGCCCCTTATCGGTTGCATCTAAAGATTTCAAAACGACCGATACACCTTCCGCATCATAGCCCAGCGCCTTATTTAATGTATAAAACGGGCATAAATTATAAAACCGGTTTTGATCATACCGTTCCTGTGCACTTACATTCAATGTGGTCCATATCAATAACCCCACAATGAAAAAAAAATGATTCAATCTCACCATAAATTCTTAATATTAAAGTGGAATACATACTAAATTCTTCACCTTACCCTTAAATCCCATTTTGGTATCGCCCAACTGCTTCAAAGGAAAAATCAGTGTTTCCTGATACCAGAAACGGTCTTTCCGGTTCCTCTTTTCATTATATATCTCACCGACACGGCCTTCCAGTCTTTCCTGCAACTGACCGTTTACAAACAAAGATGTACCTTTCACATCACCTTCTATCCTCACTTTTGTCCATGTTCCTACAGGCAAACGATAGGCATGGAACACAAACTCATAACCGTCACGGCGGAAAGCAAATTTTCCTGTATTCTGCCAGTTGGAAACAAATTCTGAATGCGGGCCTTTAAACAGTATTGCATCAATATTCGGAACGGAATCCGGACACAATTCAAATTCTACCGCATACGGATATCCGATTTCATCCACCTCCGTAGTCACCACTTCCATTCCAGACAAAACAACTTCTTTTTCTGCTCCAACCAGTGCAGTCTGCTTGTCCACCTTAGCCAGCAAATTTACCCCCGGGGCCTCAGGAGTAGCCGCACAAAGCGCCATGAATTGTTCAAAAGGCACTTGACCTGCATTATCTCCTTTCCACATCTTTTCACACACCACCTGCAAACCTGGGAAGGTACGGTAATGCACATCCTGTTCACTAATGCCATTACCCACCCGGTCATTCCAAACTGCCAGCATAGCACCTAAGAAATTGGGATGACGTACAGTCATCTTCGGGTCATCCGCACGCATCATTTCTGGCATCCAGTTTTCATATAGCCATTGATAGTTCAGAAAATCATAATAATAATGTGCTGCAGGAACCAAATACAACAATCCATCACACAAATTCACCACCTTGGCTCCTGCATCCAGGCAGGTCTGTACATCCATCCAATCGTAATTCCAGGCACTTACCACTTTCCCTTTCAAATCGACGGGCGTTTCTCCCTTCATGACGTTCAGACTTCCCCACAAACGCGGCGTCTTCCCATATTTCGACACAAAGTCCAGGTAATGATTCGTGAAATGACGGAACTGTTCCGATTCTTTCTGATTATATTCATCCGTTCCGATATGTACCTCCGGTCCCACAAACACCGGGTCTTCTCCCGACAAATACTCATCGAAAAGAGAATCCACAAAATCATACACTTCCTGTTTGTACAAATCCAGATGGTCCATTCCGTATGCTTTATTATCTGCCGCCAACCGGGGATTGTAATGCGTAAAAGCCAAGGAATGAGCCGGCACATCAATTTCCGGAATCACATTGACCCCGTACGAGGCCGCCATCTTCTGGAAATCCCGGAATTCCGCCTTCGTATAAGAGCCATCCTTTGCTGTCAGTCCCGGATAACGTTCACTTTCCAGACGGAAAGCCGCATACGTCTTGTTCCAGTCATTCCCAAAGAACTCCACAAACCCATTGTCATTCAAATGCACCTGAAGTTCATTCAATTTATAAAACGAAAGAATCTTCACATAATCACGCAAATAATCCATCGTAAAGAACTTGCGGGCCACGTCAATCATGAATCCCCGGTTCGGATACAAGGGAAAATCCGTGGCCTGTCCTTTCATCAGTCCTTCCGGCTGATTGTGAATCATCTGCAACAAGGTGCGTGTTCCCCAGAAAACCCCTTTCGGAGTAGGCGCTTCAATCGTCACTTCGCTTCGGATTCCCATCCGGTAACCTTCGTCACCCAGGGCCTCGTCCGATTTGCCCAGGGTCAGAAATACCGCTCCTTTTTCTTTCTTTCCGGTAACCACACGATAATCCCATCCAAACATCGTTTTCAGGTCCTGCACCAATATTTCGGCACTCTGCTTTAACGCTTCTTCCTCGTCCGAAGAAACGATTACCTTGCCCGATTCCGGCAATACCAGTCTACCCTTGGCCGACTTCCACTGCTGCAAGGCAGGAATTACCTGCGGAACACTTTGAGCCACGGCCAGGCCCAATCCACACAGCCACATCACACCACATAAAATCAGATGCTTCATTCTATCAGATTTAAAATTTATAATTATCATTCCACTTGTATCTCGTCAAAGTAATAACGTGCCGGCTGCCCGGGCCGCATATAATGATAGGCCGGACAAGCTCCAAATCCCTTTGCGGTAACCCGCACGTAGCGGGCTTTCCGCTTATCGAATGTGAAGGTCACGTCCTCCACATAATTCCCGTTTCTGAAAATGGCCTCTTCCGAAAATTCTCGTTGCCCTACCTGAGTAAAGCGGCGATTATCTTCCGATATTTCCACCGTCAGATTCTTAGGCTTGTGCACTGCCATTCCATAATTGGTCAGGCAACCTAATACCACTTTATGTATAGATTCCACTCGCTGCAAGTCTACCGTAAAAGTGGCCGATGAAAGGTTATCCCAGGTACACCATTCAAAATCAGACTGACGCAGACTTCCCCGCACCCCATTCGTCAGCAAAGTAGTCCTTGGATTCGCACCCAGCACCGGCTTTCCCGTCGCCTTATTATCCGAAAGCGACAATGTCAGGATTTCTCCTTTTCTCATATCCCCGACGAACGAGGCACATCGTAAAGTGATCCCTTTCTCCAGACTTAACGGCTCCGTATATACAAGAGAACACATATCAGGTTCTCTTCCATCGAGCGTATAGCGTATTTTCACATCCGTACGCTCACATTCCAGTTTTACCCGCAACTTCCCATTCTCAGGCATCACCGTATGCTGAATATTATACATCGACTTGGCATAAACCATTCCTTTTTTCTCCAAATGTGCCAGGTAATTATCCAGTCCCAGCTGGAAGTGCTCCCAGTTTTTGGCTCCCTTTGGCGACCATGCCACCTCGGCCAATGCGGCCAGACGAGGGAATACCATATAGGTCACATCGGCTGCTGTAGAACAAAATTCCGTCCACATGGAAGCCTGTACCCCCAGCAAATGTTTTTCATATTCCGGTTTCCAGTCTGCCTGCACAGGTTCATAATCATATACCCCCCGCATCGTATTATTTCCGAAATAAGTCAGCGGTTCAAACCACTGAGGCCCCTGATAGCGAATCAGATAAAGTATGCGAGCCGGCGTCATCACGAAGTCCAGTCCCTTATCCGCTGCCTTCAATGCGGCATTGCCTAGCCCCTGCCAGCCTAAAATGACAGCCCCTTCCGGCAGCTGGCTGTTAGTCAGCTCGTCCCAACCCATCAGAATACGTCCTTTACTCCGGATGTAGTCGTTCAACCGTCCCATAAAATATCCCTGCAAGTCTTCCACCTCTTTCAGATGCTCTTCCTGCATCCTCTTCTGGCACAGCGGGCACACCTTCCAATAAGTCTTGGTTGCCTCATCGCCTCCCATATTAATATAAGGAGAAGGAAACAGCTGCAACAACTCATCAATCACATCCTGCAAGAAAGCAAATACTTTTTCATTCCCGGCACAATAAATCATCTCCGGATTACGTCCTCCCAATCCGGGCAGAACCGAAATTTTATCTTTCACTACCGGACACGCCAGCTCTGGATAAGCAGCCAGTGCCGCACACGAGTGGGCCGGCACATCAATTTCTGGAATTACCGTAATCCGACGGTCCATGGCATATGCCACAATTTCCGCCATATCGTCCTGAGTATAAAATCCTCCCCATGTGGCCTTTTCTCCCTCTTGCTGATTCCGACGGTCGTAGAAAGGCTGGTTTCCTCTGTCCACTCTCCATGCACCCACCTGCGTCAGCCGGGGATATTTCTTGATTTCCAATCTCCATCCCGTATCGTCCGACAGGTGCAAGTGTAACGTATTCAGCTTCAACATTGCCATACAGTCCACAATACGCAAGATCTCCTCTTTCGGAATAAAGCATCGTGCCACATCCAGCATCATGCTCCGATAGCCAAAACGCGGTTCATCTTTTATCTCAACAACTGGAACCTTCCATTCTTGATTCGCTAAAGTAGAACTCTCGATATCAGCAGGTAACAATAATCTCAACGTCTGAAAAGCATAAAAGAAACCACTCGGTTCAGATGCGTACACCCGTATGCCTTTCTCTGTCACCTCCAGTCGATAGGCCTCCTTCTTCAAAGTCCGGTCGGTAACCAACGATACCGCCGCATTCGCTGCACCCCTCTCTACGTGAGGAGTAAATCCGGCTGGCACCGTAAACAAATCAGCAAAATCAGCAGCAAGACTTTCCTGTTCCTCATTTTCTACAGAAATAACCGTCTCTTCCGTGAATTGGAAAAAACCAATTCCTTTTTCCATTTGTACGGGAGCCGGAACAAGATTCACTTGATGTTGTGCACGTACATTATCTGCAACGAAAATAAAAGCACTCAAGAGACACCATAAAAACAATCTATTCATAATTCAATTTAAGGCCATTAAAATATAAAATCGAGGTACTTCAAACTAAGAGCAAATAAAATGAAGAGATTCTCTCATACTATTTCTTTAAGGATTTTAAATTCAAACACAAAAATATGTATTTTTCTTCTGATTCAAGCCCTTTACTCCTGATTTTTAAGTCTTAAAAATATCTATTAACCCGTAAAAGTTTTCTATATATCCCATAGAAAGCAAAAAAAATAATTCCTAGCCCATCTTCTTTTTTAAAGCAAGGAATTATTTCCCATAAAAATATCATTTACGGCAAAAGCCGTAAACTATCTTCCACATCAAAACATGTTCACATCACAACCCAGACCTACCCCACTCTTTATTCGGCTTATTTCCCATCCACAGCTCCAGCACACCTCCCCGGGCAAAATCCCGGTGCAGCAACTGATACGCCCCGTACTCCCGTCCATTCAAGACAGCCCGCTGGATGTAGCAGTTTTCTGCCGAGTTGTGGTGTACCACAATCTTGAACGTCTTACCTGAATAATAAGCTGAATCCAACTTTATCGTAATCTCATCAAACACCGGACTGGTAATATCGTAACAAGGAACGGACGATGAACCTCCGTCCAGACTGAACAGCCCCATCATCATCAAGGCACTGACACCGGCCATCTGCCCTTGGTCCTCATCATTTCCAGTGTACCCTTTTTCCGGGGTAATGGCCCCGTAAGTCTGCCGAGCGACACGACGTACCCAATATTGCGTCAGCCAAGGTTTCCCTACGTGGGAAAACACATGGGCACTCGAACATCCCGGCTGGTTGGCGTAACTCACATAACTGAACAAGAAATCAGCCGCAGCCGATTTCCGGAAAGCCTCATCCAGCCGGACAGCCAGACTATCCTCTCCTCCCATCTTGCGGGCCAGCCCTGGAATGTCGTGCGACAATCCGAAAGTAGCCTGCCAGGCATTGGCCTGTACAAATCCTTTTTCTGAAAGCGGGTCGGTATGCAACCATTTCCCGTCCTTCATCCTGGGCATCATCAGTTTCAGGCCCGGATGAAAAGAAGCTCCCCATCCCATAGACCGTTTCAAAAAATAGCGGGCCTCCCGCGGTTTCTTCATTTTTTGTGCCATTTGTCCCAATGCCCAATCTTCAAAAGCCCATTGAATGGTCAAGCCGGCATCGCCCGGACAATATCCGTGACGCACATAAAACGCCAGTTCATCGTCCATGTCAAAAGCCAGCATACCACCCTTCTCATGGTTTCTTTTCATGATGGCAAATGCCTTTTCCGGGTCCCATTTATGACAAATTCCCCGCTGGTAAGCACTTGTAATCAGTGAAGTAGCCGGACAACCCGTCATGATATATGTATAAGCTCCTACCGAGGGGCCACGAGGCAGCAGTCCTCCGTTTTCCCCATACTGAAGGAAGGAAGCCGAGAACTCATCAAGCACAGAAGGATACGCCAGTCCCCACAACGTGTTCAGGTTCCACTGGGTCAGCCAAAGCGCGTCCGAGTTGTACATGTGATGAATCACCTTCCCGTCCTTTCCCTTCGGCAGCATCCTTGCCTTGTATTCTGGAGAGAGGGTATGGATACGAGTCGCCTTCCCTATCCGTGTCCCCCCTTTCAGATAATCCGGATAAGCTCGGTTGATGTCATCTATCTTGTGTCTTCCCAGCAGGACATGCCACAAATCCGTGTAGAACTTTACCTTCTGCGCATCTGTTCCGCCTTTTACCTCTATTCTGCTGAGCCATTCGTTCCATACAGACAATGCACGGTTTCTCACTTGCCCGAAGTCCCAGTGGCTGCATTCCTTGTCCATGTTCTCCCTTGCATTTGCAATGCTCACATACGACACGGCCGTTTTCAGCAGAATCTGTTCCCCAGGTTGCACTTCCTCAAAGTCGGCTTCCACTCCAGCGGTCGGCGATTGTTTGAAAGAAGAACCCGGCACCTCAAAGGCTTCCGTCGAGCCCTCCATCTGCATAATGTGATGTTTCCGCTCTGTCCCGGTCCAACTGTTCAACGTCCGGAACGGACGGTCAAAGCGTACCACAAAGTACACACGGGCCTTATCTACTCCTCCCCATACGCGACCTGTGGTATCAAAATAACCGGCAATCTCCGTATCGCTCACGCGCGAAGCATGTGCATTCACCATCGTGGAGGTAGAAATATGGCCTCCCAAGTCCAGCAAGACTTTTGCTTGAGCAGGTTGGGTATAAGTCAGCCGGTAAAAGCCGACCCGCTCGGTCACCGTTTGCTCTACCCATAGTTTGTATCTGTCCAGAAACAGGCGATGATACCCCGGCTGAACCACTTCCCCGTCATGCGAGAAAGAAGAACTCCATCCGTCTTTGCCTTTTCCTGTATCTACCGTTCCACATACCGGCATCACGTTCAGCCCGGAAATCATCCAGTCGTGCAGCTGGGGAAATCCCAATACCCGCGTCGAGTTATAACTGTATCCTCCCCCTCCCTGGTTGATGTTGCGGGTCAAAGGAGCCGCACTCATCATGCCGAAAGGCAGACTTCCGGTCACAAAAAAGAAATAACGCCCCTTTGCGGTTTCTACGTAGGGATTGACCCAGGACACCTCGTCCGCATACGATTCCGGCGAAGGGTACACTTCTATCTCTGACAACCCCAGATTCTCTCCTTCTCCGTCGGTCACCTGAAACCGCATCCAGCGAATCTTCTTCGCCGCAAAATCAATCACTTTGGGTGCCCCGTCATCAGCAATCAGGTTTACCGTCAGGGATGTACCGTCACTAAAAGACAAGGTTCCCGCTGCCGTATGACTTTTCTCATCCGGACAATCGTACAAGATGACCCGGTTCACACTGACAGGACGGTCCCAGTCCAACTGAATCCACGGGAAAGGATACACCCGTCCTCTCATATCCAGCCGACTGCCCGACCGCCATTCTCCAGCATTCAAAATACGGACTTTCCCGTCGGTCACACACTGCGCTCCATATTCTTTGCCTGCCGCAGAAGAGCAGGAAACTTTTGCCTGTGGGGCAAGGTTATGCGGAGTAGCACACAATAATAGGGGAAAAACAACCCATAAAGTAAACAAAACTAGTTTCATGTGCATAGACTTTTATCTCTTTTCAATCATCCGATTCGAATTTGTATAAATGCAGGTTCAAGGGTCGAGAGGTTCGGTCGACTGAATCCGGAAGGATTCCTGTAACGGGAAAAACTCCAACGTACGTTCCGTCCGTCTTTTTCCCAAACGATAAGGCACATACCCCAACTCATGGAGACAGCGTGCGTCCATCTGTTCCACACTGTTCAAATGGGAGGCAGAAGAAGTGACCACCGCCGCCTTCTCCACAGGGAAACCATAACGGAACATCAGTCGTGCTGCATTCCGGAAGTTGGTGGTGGTATGCCGTGCATGAGGTTCTATGAGGATGTGGCTTTCCGGCACCTGCCAGACGTCCATCAAGTATTTCTTCATTTCAAAGGCCTCATTATACGGAGTGTGATAAGGATGTACCCGCCCTCCGGATACAATGATAAAAGGGGCCTGATGACGGCGATACAGCAGGGCTGCATAAGAGGCGCGGAGTTTTCCTTCCGGACTGATGGATACATTGGGTTCTTCCGGTCCCGCGCCCAGTACCAGAATGGCCGTATAAGGATAATGCTCCCAGTCTGTCAGGCGTACCTGCGCACGAGCCGCCTTGTTCTCGGTCTCGGAAAGCGGTTCGTAATCCACCGACTGGCAACGGTCGTTCACATCCAGCAACGTACGGACTGCCAGCAGGGGTATCGCATAAAAAGAAGGATGTTTTTCTGCCTGAAAGGCAATATTCTGCTGACAGGCGGGAAGAATTTCTTCTACAAATCGCTGGCTGTGTATATCAAAACCGATTGAATCAATCTGAGGATAATGAGGCTTACGGGCTGCAGCATACACTTCCACTGCATAATTCATGCCCTCCGCATCCTGCCGCCAGATCTTCTCCAACAACGCCGCGCCGCAGTCGTTGTACTGCTGATAACAACCTGAAGGGAGAAGGTGTTCGGTCAACAGTCTATCCAGAGGATTCCCCGTCCGATAAAGGCGGGCCAATGCCTTTCCAGCCTCTTCCACTTCTTCCGCCGAGAATTTCATCGCCTCCACCCGCTCCTGCAATGTCGTTGCTTCTTTCAAGCGCTGCAATTTGGCGGCTCCCAGCTGCTTCAATGCCGAATCATTGCATACCAGGGAATCCACATCTCTCAACTCTTGCAACAACGCCGTAAAGTAATAGGCCTTATTCTCTACTCTTTCGGTAGATACCATGCGGTAATCACGTTGGATTTGTGCATACGCCCACAAAGGAAACAACAACCCCAGGCACCACATCCCGATTCTGTTCATCGCCGGCCCTCCTCTTTCAGATACAGCAGCAAACAAGCCGGACGGTCTGTCTGAATCAGGGAAGCCCCTCTTTCCAACAGCCATCCCCAACTTTCGTCTGCCTGGTGCAATTCTACGGCACGGTCATCGTCGTGTCCTCCATTCAAGGAAGGCCACAGGGCATTCAGCCAGATTTTGGAACCATTGTCCTGCACCTTCTGAAGCAGGCGCAGCACTTCCGGAGTCACTTCTGAAAAACAACATTCCACGGCGACCGGACGCATGGGTTTGTATTCTTCGATGAACTGTTCGGCATCTGGAGCATTCAAATCGACCACCGGCATGTAGGTCACCTTATCCAGCACTTCTCCGTTTTCCGCCTTCACCTTTGCATACGGATAGCTTGACTTGACGACCACCTGGTCTACCGTCTGTGTCTTGACCAGCAGCGAATAGGCATCCTTGAAATAATCATATCCCTTGTCTATGTTAATCAGAATCTTCCCTTTCGCCAGGTTCAGCACTTCCTCTAAGGTCGGAATCGGATGGAAAGTTACTCTTCCCAATCCATTCTTCAAATGAAACTTCTTCAGTTCTGCCAACGTATAATCCGACACTTTCCCTTTCCCGTCTGTCGTGCGGTCCAGCGTACGGTCGTGCATAATCACCAACTGATTGTCCTTGGTCTTTTGCAAGTCAATCTCAATCATGTCCACTCCCATGTCAATGCAGTTCTGATAAGCCTGCAGTGAATTCTCCGGTGCATTTCTCCAGTCACCCCGATGGGCCACCACCAGCACCTTCTTCGTTTCATGGCTCTTCATATCTGCCACAAGAGTCTTTGTACGCTCCTGGGCGGAGAGTACAAAGACTGTGCAGAGAAGAAAAAGCAAAACAGTTATTTTCTTCATCTTATTTTTATATGTAAATGATTAATATCCTTCGTTCTGATACATGCCTTCCGGGTTCAACAGCCATTCGTCATAAGGTATCGGATAATAAATATCTGTTTCCGAGAAGTTCTGCAAGTTCGATTCGTTGTAATCGGCCTGATTCTTAGCATGCATGTAATCGACCAGTTCCGACGGAGTGAAGAACCGCAACAGGTCATACCAGCGCTGGTTCTCAAAAGCCAGTTCCACCCGGCGTTCGTGCAGAATGGCCAGTTTCAAAGTAGGGAATTTGCTACTGTAAACAGGATTGTTTTTTGCCGTTTCATAATCAGGCACCCCTGCCCGAGCACGTACTTCATCCAAATACCGAATCGCAGCGTCCGCATTGTCCAAAGCTTCATTCACTTCGGCCAGCATCAATTCCACGTCAGCATAACGCAGGATAATCCAGTCGTTGCCACCATAACCCAATGTACCTGCCGCCTCACTCTTATCGCGGAATTTGGTCACATAATAACAGTTTTGACTGGTGGAATGTCCCACAGAATAACCGTATCGTGCATCGTTCCATCCGTATCCGTTTTCACTTGTTTCAAACTCCTTCACTAAATCGGGAGTGACTTTCAGCATCGGCACACCCTGAGTCGCATAGAGCGAGTTGGTGGTTTCACCTCCCGGCTGTGTATCTTTGGCGATGCTGGAATGATAATCCTTGTCACCTTGTCTGTACACAATCTGGAACAAGATTTCCGGACAGGTCGATTTGTTATCCACATTGAACACCCCGTTGGCAGCTTCCGGATCAAAAGAAATGTCGCTCAACGAGCCAAACTCTTTGGCGGCGTCACAGTGTTCCAGGTAAGTCTTGGCATTGTTCAAGTATTCCGTACGCTTACCGTCGTCCAGCACATGCGCCATGGTCAGATAGACCTTTCCCAGCAAGCCTTCGGCAGCCTCTTTATTGGCCCGTCCCCTTTCGGCTTCCATGTATCCAGGCAGTGCGTTCTTATCCACACCAAACTTCAAGTCTTCTACAATCAAGGCATAAATCTCCGACTTGTCCACACGGTGCGCAGCGGCATTGATTTCATCCGGAGTTGACAAATATTGAGTGACCAAAGGCGCATCTCCCCATTTGCGCACGACATCGAAGTAGGCCAATGCTCGTACGAATTTCGCTTCTGCCAGGTATTCGTTTCGCTGGGCCTCATCTTCAAAAGTGACCTCTTCGGCTCCTTTTATCGCAAAATTGGCGTTGTTGATGGTAGAGAACATGGCGTTCCAATGTGATTTCAGGTACGTATTGCTCGGCAGCAAGGAAAAATCCGTAAACTGGAAAGGTTCACCGGCAGCTGATTGGTTATCCCATCGTCCGGCATTGTCCGAACGTTCCTCGGTATAGGCAGTGCTGCCCTCTCCCATACAATACCCAGACCGCAAAGCCATATAGGCTCCGTTCACCGCACGTTCCACATCGTTCTCAGTAGAAAAATAATTTTCAGCCACAATATGGTTCGGGTCATTTTCCGTCAGGAAATCGGTGCAAGAAGGGAATGTCAATATTCCCATTGCAAAAAGTGATGTCAGAAATATCGTTTTTTTCATTTTTTCCAATCTTTAGAATGTTAACTGAAGTCCCATGTTATACGCTCTCATCAAAGGATATTTACCATAATCCACACCCGGTGTCAAGTTGGAACCATCGTTATAATCCACTTCCGGATTGTATCCTTTGTATTTGGTGATGGTAAACGGATTATCCGTAGCTACGTAAAGACGCAGATTGCTGATGACACCATTCGACCATTGCTTGATCTTCGGGAAAGAGTATCCCACGGTAATGTTGGTACAGCGGAAGAAAGATCCGTCCTGCAGGTAGAAGGTAGACAGACGGGTACTGTTGCTCTGCGTACCTCCACGTGAGGCTTTGTACACCCATCCGTTGCCCGGGTTCTCCGGACTGCGATAACGGTCGTCTACGACGGAATACTGGTTACCGGAACCTTCCATATTGAACAGGTAGTAATCCTGTCCATCCAGCACCTGGTTTCCATAAGAACCGTTGAAAGAAGCACTCACATCCAAATCACGGTAGTTTCCGTTGATATTGAATCCGTAAGTGAACTTCGGATGCGGATTGCCAATCACCCGCTTGTCGTCATCGTTGACTACTCCGTCGCCGTTCACATCCTCAAAATACAGATCACCTGGCTGAAGGGCTACCGACTGTGACAAAGAACGGGGAGGGCCTTGCAACTTGTATCCTTCGGGGAAGGAGTTTCCGTTAGCCTTGTACACGGCATCGTCTGCGGCTATTCCAGCCATATCAGCCTCTGTCACCATACCGGCCACCTTAAAGCCATAAAACATACCGATAGGCTGTCCTTCTTCAGTGATATGGGTCATATAAGAACGTTCGGCTCCGTTGGTGATGATGGTGTTTCCACCCAAAGCAAGCACCTTGTTGCGGTTCAATGAAATATTTCCACTGACATTCAATCCGTAATCCTTGCCAGTCAGCACACGGGCATCTACCTGAAGGTCAAATCCCGTATTGCGTATCTTCGAGTCAGGCAAGTTGGTCAAGATAGAAGTCGCCCCCGAAATGGCAGAGATAGGCTGTTCAAACAGCAAGTCTTCCGTATAGCTCAGGTAATAGTTTCCTGATACAGAGAGGCGGTTATTGAACAAGCTTAAATCAAATCCCACATTATATTGTGAAGTAGATTCCCATCCGATGGCATTGTCTTTCACACCGCCCGGATACATGGCCGAAACAATACTTCCGTTGCCAAACACCACACCGGCTGGAGAATTCATGATAGTGGCATACTCATAGTTACCGATGTTGTTGTTACCACTCATACCCCAGCTTGCACGCAGCTTGAAGGAAGAAGAGTCGCCCAGGTGGTCTTTCCAGAAATCTTCATTGGAGAGTGTCCATGCGGCAGAAACTGAAGGGAAATATCCCCAACGGTTTTCAGGGCCAAACAAAGAAGACGCATCTCCACGGAAAGAAGCAGTCAAGTAATACTTGTTCTTGAAGTTATAGTTCAAACGGGTAAAATAAGAAAGCATTGTCCAGTTCGACTTGTAAGTATTGTTCAGTTGTATGTCGCTGGGGTCTGCTCCATGTCCGGTCACTTCCGTAATGTGGTCATCTTCATATCCCGTAGCCTTTACGCCCAACACATCAATCATGTCTTTCTGCACGGAATATCCGACCACTCCACTAAAGTTGTGCGCGTCGTTCCAAGTCTTGTTGTAGTTGGCCGTAAACTCTGCCAGGTAGTCCGACTGCAAGGTGGTATTCGCAATGGCGTTTGCGGCGGCCTTGGCCTGGTCGGAATAAGGCGGATTGGCCCCGTCGGAAAGACTCGTCGGACGGTAGAACTCGTATTTCTCAGAATAAGTGTACATACCCAGGTTGGCTTTCAAGAACAGGTTCTTGACCGGTTCGTAGGTAGCCGTCATGTTATAAGTATTTCTCACGCCGTTACGACGGATTTTTGTTTCCGTAGCCAATGCCACCGGATTCTCTATCTGCTGAAAGCCATAGTCGCTGGCATACGAGGTCATTTCCCCTTTAATCAGTTGCCCGTTGTCATCGTAACAACGGAAAACAGGGGCATAAATCAAGGCTCCCAGAATCGGTCCCTGATTGAAACGTCCTTCCTGCACTTCCCGGTTCCAGTTACTTGTATTCGAGATAGTTGCTCCTATCCGGAACTTTGAACTGATTTCCGCATCCAGGTTGGCCCGCAGGTTCAAGCGTTTCTGTCCGGTAGAAAGGATGATACCTTCCTGATTCTGATAACCCATGCTCACCTCATAACGTATCTTGTCGGTACCTCCGTTGACTGATACATGGTGACGCTGTGAGAGGGCATTCTGATACAATTCATCCTGCCAGTCTGTATCATACTGCGGCGTGATGACTTCTCCTTTGTCAAAATCATACAGAAACTCCGGAATCATGGCCGCACTATTGGCCGAACCAATCATCTGCGCACGTTCCGCATTGGTATGATGGATATAAGAATCATCCCATGTCTTCCCGGAATTGACCAGGATATTCTTATATGCGTTGTTACGTCCTTCCACCACCAGGTCGGCAAACTGGGCGGAGTTCAGCAAATCAATCTTCTTGGCCAGCTGGTTGACGCTCAACTGGAAATTGTAGTTCACTTTCACCTTTCCTTCCTTACCGCGTTTGGTCGTAATCAATACGACACCGCCGGCTGCACGCGAACCGTAGATGGCTGCCGAAGCGGCATCCTTCAATACCTCGATGGATTCGATGTCTTCCGGATTCAGCATCAGGTCATCGTTGGAAGGATAACCGTCAATTACATAAAGCGGGTCGGAACTGGCATTGATGGAAGCCACACCACGCACACGAATCTTCGTATTTCCGTAGGGAGCTCCACTCACCTGTGAAATCTGTACACCGGACACCTTACCGACCAAACTCTGACCGACTGTCGGAGTGGTCACGTTCAGTTCCTTTGATTTCACACTGGAAACAGCTCCTACTACATCCGTCTTCCGCATGGTCTGATAACCAACCACCACCACCTCATCAATGGTTTTGGTATCTTCTGTCAATACAATGCGCAGGTTGTCTCCTTTTTTCGGCTTGATGCGCTGGGTGGTGTACCCTATATAGGAAATTTCCAGCGTATTTTCATAATTCTGTACATTCAATTTGAATTTACCATCCACATCAGTCACGGTTCCATTTTGAGTACCTTTCTCAAAAATGCTGGCTCCGATGATGGCTTCACCATTCTGGTCTACTACAAGACCCTGTATCCAATCATCCGCTAAAGAACGTGCCTGTCCAGGATCTACAGCCAGTACCATCAGACAGCACATAAAACAAAACAATCTAAAAACTTTTCCCATAATGTTATTAAAGAATTGAAATCTGGCGCAAAAGTATCCCTCGTACATTGCATGCCAATTTCAGGTCAGTTAAATCTGCGACACAATCGGGTTACAAAAAGATTTCAACGCAGGAAAATCTTTGGCAAACCGTCCTTCCATTTTTTATGTTTCCTTGCCGAGAAACATATGTTTCCCGTGGCGGAAACATATGTTTTCCAATAGGGAAACGTACGTTTCGCTTATGGGAAACGTAAAAATCGCAACGACAAACAGCAATATTCTTCAGGTCATTTTCAAATTACACACGCTTTATGCTTGTCCATCGGACTTCAATGGAAATAAGATAAGAGGCAGCCAGACAGGACCAAATCGAAAAACTTTGTGTTTCGTTTGTCTCTGCCCTCGCCTTTCGCTATCTTTGCACCCTGTAAGGTTGCAACTTAAAAATAAACTATATACGTATATGGAAAAGAAATTCAAACGGACGACCGTGACATCGGCACTGCCCTATGCCAACGGCCCGGTCCATATCGGCCATCTGGCAGGTGTTTACGTACCGGCCGATATTTATGTGCGCTACCTGCGCCTGAAAAAAGAGGATGTGCTCTTTATTGGTGGTTCTGACGAACACGGGGTGCCCATCACCATCCGTGCCAAGAAGGAAGGCGTCAGCCCACAGGACATTGTGGACCGCTACCACACCCTCATCAAGAATTCTTTCAAGGAATTTGGTATCTCATTCGATGTGTACGGACGTACTTCTTCTCCGACGCATCACCAAATGGCTTCTGATTTCTTCCGCAAACTGTACGACAAGCATGAGTTCATCGAAAAGACTTCCATGCAGTATTACGACGAGGAAGCACATACCTTCCTGGCCGACCGTTACATCACGGGAGAATGTCCGCGCTGCCATGCACAGGGCGCCTACGGTGACCAGTGCGAGAAATGCGGCAGCACCCTGTCACCTACCGAACTGATCAACCCGAAGAGTGCCATTAGCGGAAGCCAGCCGGTCATGAAGGAAACCAAACACTGGTACCTACCGCTGGACAAACACGAAGGATGGCTGCGCAAATGGATTCTGGAAGACCACAAGGAATGGCGTCCGAACGTGTACGGACAGTGCAAAAGCTGGCTGGACATGGGACTTCAGCCGCGTGCCGTGAGCCGTGACCTCGACTGGGGTATCCCAGTACCGGTAGAAGGTGCAGAAGGCAAAGTGCTCTACGTTTGGTTCGATGCGCCTATCGGCTATATCTCCAACACCAAGGAACTGCTGCCCGATTCATGGGAAAAATGGTGGAAAGACCCTGAAACCCGCCTGATTCATTTCATCGGAAAAGACAATATCGTGTTCCACTGCATCGTGTTCCCAGCCATGCTGAAAGCCGAAGGAAGCTACATTCTTCCGGACAACGTACCCGCCAACGAGTTCCTGAACCTGGAAGGCGACAAGATTTCTACTTCCCGCAACTGGGCCGTATGGTTGCACGAATACTTGCAGGACTTCCCGGGCAAACAAGATGTGTTGCGTTACGTGCTGACCGCCAACGCTCCGGAAACTAAAGACAACGACTTCACCTGGAAAGATTTCCAGGCTCGCAACAACAACGAACTGGTAGCAGTATATGGAAACTTTGTGAACCGCGCCCTGGTACTGACACACAAATACTTTGACGGAAAGGTACCGGCCTGCGGTGAACTGAACGACTACGACCGTGACACCTTGAAAGAATTTGCCGACGTAAAAGCAGAAGTAGAAAAACTGCTGAACGTGTTCAAGTTCCGCGATGCACAGAAGGAAGCCATGAACCTGGCCCGCATCGGGAACAAATACCTGGCTGATACCGAACCTTGGAAACTGGCCAAGACCGACATGGGACGGGTGGCAACCATCCTGAACATTGCCTTGCAGCTGGTAGCCAATCTGGCCATTGCTTTCGAACCGTTCCTGCCGTTCAGTTCTGAGAAACTGCGTAAGATGCTGAACATGGAAAGCTTCGACTGGGAACAGCTGGGACGTACCGACTTGCTGGCGGAAGGTCATCAGCTGAACAAGGCGGAACTGCTGTTCGAAAAGATTGAAGATGATGTGATTCAGGCACAGGTGGACAAACTGCTGGCTACCAAGAAAGCCAACGAGGCTGCCAACTACAAGGCCAACCCCATCAAACCGACCATCGCATTCGAGGAATTTGAAAAGCTGGACATCCGTGTAGGTACGGTGCTGGAATGTGAAAACGTACCCAAGATGAAGAAGCTGCTGAAATTCAAGATTGCCGACGGACTGGAAAACCGTACCATCGTCAGCGGAATTGCCCAGCACTACAAACCGGAAGAACTGGTAGGCAAACAGGTGCTGTTCATTGCCAACCTGGCTCCGCGTCAGTTCAAGAATGGACTGGTAAGCGAAGGTATGATTCTCAGCGCAGAAAACTTCGACGGTTCCTTGTCCGTGACAACCACTTTGAACGAAGTAAAACCGGGAAGCGAGGTGAAATAATCCCGCCTCTCCCACTCCATTTTTATATACAAACAGACTCACGCAGATTTCTTTGGCCCGCCCATGGAGGTCTGCGTGGTTTGTTCCATTACATCCAAGAAACGCGCATGCCCGAACACTCTTTAAAAGAAAAAACCGCCAAAGGACTACTTTGGGGAGGTATCAACAACGGAGCCATGCAGGTACTGAACCTGGCCTTCGGCATCGTGACAGCCCGCATTCTGAACGACAGCGACTACGGAATGGTGGGCATGCTGAGCATTTTCTCCCTGATTGCCGGCTCTTTACAGGAAAGCGGATTCACCGCGGCCTTGGTCAACAAGAAAGAAATCACCCATCAGGATTACAACGCGGTATTCTGGTTCTGTAGCGGACTGAGCCTGACCCTCTACCTGATTCTGGCCGGATGTGCCCCGCTTATTGCCGATTTCTACCACAATGACGCACTGGTTCCCCTGGCGCGTTACTCGTTCCTGGGCTTCTTCATTGCCAGTCTGGGGATTCCCCACAGTGCTTATCTCTTCCGTAACCTGATGGTCAAGCAGAAAGCCTTGTCGAGTATCATCGCCTTACTGGTATCCGGTACCACCGGTGTAACCATGGCCCTGCTGGGCTATTCTTACTGGGGAATTGCCACGCAAAACATTGTCTACGTGGCGGTCATCAACCTGTGCTACCTGTATTTCTCTCCCTGGCGACCGACGTTCCATTTTGATTTCAGTCCCCTGAGAAGCATGGTCGGCTTCAGCAGCAAACTCCTGCTGACCAATATTTTCAACCACATCAACAACAACCTGTTCTCCATCATCTTAGGGCGTTATTATTCCGAACGGGAGGTAGGACAATTCAATCAGGCCAACAAATGGAACCTGATGGGGCACTCTTTGATTACGGGTATGGTGAGCAGTGTGGCCCTTCCCGTACTGCGTCAGGTGGCCGACGACCCTGAACGCCAGTGCCGTGTGTTCCGCAAGATGCTCCGTTTTACGGCCTTCATCTCTTTCCCGGTGATGCTGGGCCTGTCCCTCATCGCCCCGGAGATGATCACCCTGACCATCGGCAGCAAATGGTTGCCCAGTGCCCACATCCTGCAACTGCTGGCCATAGGGGGTGCCTTCCTGCCAGTGACCAACCTGTACACCAACCTGCTCATCAGCAAAGGAAAATCCAACCTCTTCATGTGGAACACCATCGCGCAGGGCACCAGCCAGCTCGTGGTGATGTACCTGCTCTACCCTTATGGCATCCACCGCATGATTCTGGTATATATCGCCATCAACGTGGGGTGGCTGCTGGTATGGCACTATTTCGTGTGGCGGGAAATCAGGCTCAGCCTCTTCCATGCCGTGAAAGATGTCTGTTCGTTCGGCCTCATCGCTGCCCTGATCATGGGAGGTGTCTATTTCCTGACCCGTTCCATCGAAAACATCTATTGGCTGGTGACCCTGAAAATCCTCTCTGCCGGAATACTGTATCCGCTCATTATCTGGCTCAGCGGTTCCGTCACCTTCAAAGAAAGCCTGAACTACTTGCTCAAAAAGAAAAGCTAAATGAAAACTGTATCCATCGTACTCTGCTCCTACAACGGCGAACGCTTCCTGAAAACACAACTGGACAGCATCGTCTGCCAGACTTATCCCATCCACGAACTGATTATTCAGGACGACGGGTCTACCGACCATACGTTGGACATCGCCCGGGAATATGCCGCGCAATATCCTTTTATTCGAATTGAACAGCATGCACAAAACCTCGGCTTCAACCGCAATTTTGAGAATGCACTGAAAAAGGCCACCGGAGATTTCATCGCCATTGCCGACCAGGACGATATCTGGTATCCGGAAAAAATCGCCAAACAGGTACAAGCCATCGGTACGCACGACCTCTGCATTTCCGGCTATCACACCGACCCCACTTATCAGGAAGGTCAAATGAAAAAAACAGTCATTCCCCGACACAACCTGGAATACCTGCTGTTTTACGACAGTACCCCCGGACACAGTATGCTGCTGACCCGTGACTTCATCCGGCAGGTCTTTACGGAATGGGACGGGCACATCCTCTACGACTGGTGGCTGAGCGTCAATGCCCAACTGGGAAAAGGCATCGCCTGCGTAAACGAGCCCCTCAACTGGCACCGCCCGCACCAAGGCTCCGCCATCAACCGGCTTAACGCGCAATATGCAGCTTATCTGGTGAAGAAACCGACCTGGCAACCCTATGTCTATGGTTTCCGCAAGTTCCGTGAGCAACAGCGACTGACCACCTGGCAGTTTTTCTACGGCTACATCCACCGGCATACCAGTAAGGACAAGCACACCCTAGCCTATCAACTCAGTGGCCTCTTGCTGAAAAAAGATCCAATCAGCCTGTGCCGTCTGTGTCTGCTTTGCATGCGGTTCAAACACCTGATTTACTTCTATCCACAGCAGAAAGGAGTACTCAGTTACGTAAGGAGTTTCTGCTATCCGATGATACGGGCCTACGGGAATACTTATTTTTACCTTTAAATTGGAGAGGTGAGCAAGATTTCGTATTTTTGTCACAATTTATCGTCCATACACGCATGAAAAAGAACATTGCAGTCATATTAGCCGGAGGGGTAGGAAGCCGACTGGGACTTTCCACTCCCAAACAATTCTTCAAGGTGGCCGGAAAGATGGTCGTGGAACACACGGTAGACGCCTTCGAACGCAATCCCCACATCGACGAGATTGCCATAGTCTCCAACCCGTTCTATATTTCTGAATTTGAGAACATCGTCATCAAAAACGGATGGAAGAAAATCAAGAAAATCCTCAAAGGAGGAAAAGAACGGTACGATTCCAGCCTTTCTGCCATTGAAGCCTACGCCGGCAGTGATGTCAACCTGATTTTTCATGACGCCGTACGCCCGCTCATCAGCCAGCGTATCCTCAACGACGTGATTGAAGCGCTCGACAAATATGAGGCGATTGACGTGGCCCTGCCTTCTGCCGATACCATCATCGAGGTGGAAGACGATTTCATCTGCCAGATTCCGGACCGTTCCCGACTGAGACGCGGACAGACTCCGCAGGCTTTTGCCATCGACACCATCCGGAAGGCCTACCAGATTGCATTGAAAGACCCGAACTTCAAAGTGACGGACGACTGTGGCGTGGTGAAGAAATATCTGCCGGAAGTACCCATCTACGTGGTACAAGGGGAAGAAAGCAACATGAAGCTGACCTACAAGGAGGATACGTATCTGCTCGACAAGTTCTTCCAGCTCCGGAAAAGTGAGCTAAACCACGAACCGATTCAAGAAGAGACCTTCCGCGACAAAGTGGCTGTCATCTTCGGAGGAAGCTACGGCATCGGCGCTGAGACCGCCCGCATGCTGCAAGAAAAAGGCGGAAAGGTGTACTGTTTCTCCCGTAGCCTCAACCATACGGATGTAGGTAACCGACAGGCAGTGAAGGAAGCCTTGGAATCGGTCTACCAGAAAGAGAAACGCATCGACTTCGTAGTCAATACGGCGGGGGTACTCAACAAAGAACCGTTGATTTCCACCTCTTACGAGACCATCCAGTCGGCAGTACAGACCAATTACATGGGTACAGTCAACGTGGCCCTGGAAGCCTTCCCCTACCTGAAAGAGACCAAGGGACAGTTGATTTTCTTCACCTCCAGCTCTTACACCCGTGGGCGCGCTTTCTACAGCATCTACTCGTCGACGAAAGCGGCTATCGTGAACTTTGTACAGGCCATTGCCCAAGAATGGGAAAGTTTCGGTATCCATATCAACTGTATCAACCCGGAACGGACCAAGACCCCGATGCGGGTACACAACTTCGGCATCGAGCCGGAAGACACTCTGCTATCGGCAGAAAAAGTGGCCGAAGCCACCCTGAGAACCTTAGCCTCCGACTATACCGGACAAGTGATTGACGTAAAACGGGAAACATTATGAACAATCCGTTCCTGACTGAATATGTAAAGCAAAACCTGAGAGTTTGCCAATTAAAGCAGCTCTCCATCCTGGAAGAAGTAGACCGCATCTGCCGGAAGCACCGGATTGACTACTGGCTGGATGGCGGAAGCCTGCTGGGAGCCATCCGTCACGGAGGATTCATCCCCTGGGACGACGACATCGACATTGCCATGACCTTGGAAGGGCTGAAACAGTTTATCCGCGTAGCCCCTCAGGAACTGCGCGAAGGACTCTTCCTGCAGACTTCGGAAAGCGACCCTACCCACAAGGAACCAATTGTCAAGGTGCGCGACCTGAACTCGCTGTACATCGAAAGCGGAGATAACATGCAGGCCCCCTACCAGAAGGGACTTTACATCGACATTTTCCCCTTTATTGATTATCCCAGCGTACCGAAATCATGGGTAAAGAAACTGACCAAAGGCATTTCTACCAGCTACTCCATCCTGCACAAGGCGCACTACTATTCCTTGCGTGCTTTTGCCGAATATTTCTGGTTTCATGCCAAATACGGTCTCTACCGGACTCTTTGGGGACTGCTCAATCTCCTTTATCCGAAAGGTACCTACATGTCCAATATCCTTATTAATAACGGATACGGCATCATGCACCGCAAAGACTCCATCTTCCCGCTGGGCCGCATGACCTTTGAAGGAAAAGAATTTCCGGCTCCGCACAACCCGGACGCCTATCTGAAGGACCTTTACAAGAATTATATGGAAATCCCGCCAGAGGATAAACGCAAGATACATGCCATTTATGTACACCCGGAATTGATTACTCATGGAAACGACCGTTAAACATACGCACAGTCACCCGGCCCTCGTGGAGGTAGCCGTATTAATTCTGTTCTTCAACCGCCCTGAACCGCTCAAGGCCGTTTTTGAACAGGTAAGAAAGGCACGTCCCTCCAAGCTGTTCCTCTATCAGGACGGTCCCAGAGGAGAGAAAGACTTGCCCGGTATACAGGCCTGCCGGAAGGTGGTGGACGAGATTGACTGGGAATGTGAGGTACACCAATGGTACCAGGAACAGAACTTTGGTTGTGACCCCTCTGAATATCTGTCACAGAAATGGGCATTTTCTCATGTAGACAAATGCATCGTACTGGAGGATGACGACATCCCTTCTGTCAGTTTCTTCCGCTTCTGCAAGGAACTGCTCGACAAATACGAGAACGATACACGCATCTGCATGATTTCCGGCATCAACTACGATGAAGTGACGAAAGATATACCCTACGACTATTTTTTCAGTACGGCCTTCTCCATCTGGGGATGGGCTAGCTGGCGCCGCGTCATCGACCAGTGGGACGAACACTACAGTTTCCTGGACGATGCATTCAATCTACGGCAGTTGGAAGAATATATCAAGGAACGAAAATACCAAAAAGAATTCATTGAATTCTGCCGGCATCACCGAGAAAGCGGAAAGGCCTATTACGAGAGTATCTTCCATGCCGCCATGTTCTTCAACTCCGGCTTGAGTATCGTACCGACTAAGAACATGATTCACAACCTGGGTGCCACCGCCGGGTCTACGCACTTCGGCAGCGGCAACAACCTGCTCCCGAGAGGTTATCGACGTATCTTTACCATGGCATGCCATGAGCTGGACTTCCCGTTAAAGCACCCGCGTTATGTCATTGAAAATGTAGGCTACAAAGACCGAATGTTCCGCATCATGGCCTGGGGACATCCCTGGATTAAAATCGGCCGTTCGTTCGAGGAACTTTACCTCAACCTGCGCTACGGGAATTTTAAGAATATCAGTAAAGCCTTGCGCAACCGCCTCAACAAGTGGCTGGGCAGAAACAAATGGCGTTAATCTCTGAGACATGAATCCAAAACTCAATATTTATTTCTATCACACTCGCCTCACACGGGAAAGTTACGAAGAGTGGAAAAACTTCCGGTTTCCCGGACATATTCTCTATGGTCTTCCCTTGCTGGAAAGCCATGGCATCCACTCGGTGATGCACCGTTACAAAGCCTTTTCCAGCCGATGGAAACTGATGCTTTATGCCACCAAAGAAATTCTTTTCTGCAAAGAAAAATACGAGGTGCTTTACGGCACTTCTTTCCGGGGCTTGGAACTGATTATCTTCCTGCGGGCCCTCGGACTGTACCGGAAGCCCATCGTGATATGGCATCACACCGCCCTCCGCAAATCGCCCAACCGGCTGAAAGAAGCCATCTCCCGTTTCTTCTACCGAGGCATCGACCACATGTTCCTCTTCAGCCGGAAACTGATTCAAGATTCCATCGCCACCCACAAAGTACCGGAACACAAACTGGAACTGATTCATTGGGGACCCGATCTGGCTTTCTACGACCACCTGCTCAAAGAATTGCCCCCACAACCACGGGAAGGCTACATCTCGACAGGAAAAGAAAACCGCGACCTGAAAACCATGCTGGAAGCTTTCTCACAGACGGAGGAAGACCTAGAAGTATTCATTGCCGAAACATGTGGAAACCTCAACTATAAACAAATAGCCGACAGCCTGACACTGACCGACAACATCCATATTCATTATACCGAAGGAGTCATCCCTTACGAGCTGGCAAAGAAAGTAGCCCAGAAAAAAGCCATTGTCATCTGCTGTCTGGACTTTCCTTATACCGTAGGGCTCACCACCCTGGTGGAAGCCTACGCACTGGGCATCCCCGTTATCTGTTCCAAGAATCCGAACTTCGAAATTGACATTGAAAAAGAAGGAATCGGTATTGCCGTGGAATATGGCGATGTGGAAGGCTGGGTAAAAGCCATCCGTTACTTACATACGCACCCGGAAGAAGCGGAACGGATGGGACGGAATGCCCGCAAATTAGGAGAAGAACGTTTCAATTTGGCCCTATTCAGTAAGGAAATTGCCGAAAGACTGTTGCACATAAGCACAAAAAACTCCTAACTTTGCAGAAAACTTGAACGACACGCCATGAGAGTACTTATCATCAACACTGCAGAACGTATAGGAGGTGCTGCCATCGCCGCCAACCGGCTAATGGAAGCTTTGAAAAACAACGGAATAAAGGCTAAGATGCTGGTTCGTGACAAACAAACCGATCAAGTCACCGTTGTCGCACTCAAGAAATCATGGCGCAAGATTTGGCAATTTACCTGGGAACGCGTTGTTATCTGGGCCGCCAACGGCTTCAAACGTCACAACTTGTTTGCCGTCGACATTGCCAATACGGGTACTGACATCACTTCTCTACCAGAATTTCGCCAAGCCGATGTCATCCACCTGCACTGGATTAACCAAGGGATGCTTTCTTTGAAAGACATACAACGCATCCTTTCCTCTGGAAAGCCTGTGGTATGGACACTGCACGACATGTGGCCTTTTACGGGTATCTGCCACTACGCCGGTGAATGTGAGAAATACACGACGGAATGCCATAACTGTCCGCTCCTGCTGAAACCTCACCGCCATGACTTGTCGGAAAAGACTTTCCGCAAAAAGCAAAAGCTATATGCCACGGCCCCCATCACGTTCATCGCCTGCAGTCGGTGGCTGGAAGCCATGGCCCGGAAAAGTGTCTTACTCCAAGGACATACCATCACAAACATTCCCAATGCCATCAATACCAATCTGTTCAAGCCACGTGCCAAGAAGTTTGCCCGTGAGAAGTTACATCTTCCCACTGACAAGAAATTACTACTATTTGGTTCCATGAAAATCACCGACAAACGGAAAGGCATCGATTACCTGATAGAAGCCTGCAAACTGCTGTCCCGACAAGAACCTGAACTCAGCCAGCAATTAGGCGTAGTGGTGCTGGGAAGCCAAGCCGAACAGTGCAAGTCACTCTTCCCCTTCCCCATCTACCCAATGAACTATGTCAGCAATGAAAAAGAGTTGGTGGATATCTACAATGCCGTAGATCTCTACGTGACTCCTTCGTTGCAAGACAACCTACCTAATACCATCGTGGAAGCAATGGCCTGTGGTATTCCTTGCGTAGGCTTTAATGTGGGAGGTATCCCTCAAATGATTGACCACCTTCACAATGGGTATGTAGCCCGATACAAATCGGCTGAGGATTTAGCCAATGGCATCTGCTGGACTCTCACCGAAGGTGACTACGATACGTTGAGTTCTGAAGCCTACCGTAAAGCAGTAACCACGTACTCTGAAATGACGGTGGCCAACCAATACATTCAAATATACAACCACATTACCGGAAAAAATGCATAATTTTCACCACTTACATCCTAAGTTCTCTATCATTACCGTCACCTACAACGCCGGGGCCGTATTGGAGGATACCATTCAAAGTGTCATCACGCAAACCTACAAGAATGTGGAATACATCATCGTGGACGGAGGGTCGAAAGACCGCACGCTACAGATTGTCGACCAGTACAAGGAGCACATACACACGGTGGTAAGTGAACCAGACAAAGGACTGTATGACGCCATGAACAAAGGTATCAGGCTGGCTACCGGCGATTACCTCTGTTTCCTGAATGCCGGCGATGAGCTGCACGAAGACGATACCCTCCAGCTCATGGTGCATTCTCTTACGGAATCAACCCTGCCGGATGTGCTATATGGCGACACGGCCATCGTGGACGAAGAAGGACATTTTCTGCATATGCGCCGTCTCAGTCCCCCCGAAAACCTGAATTGGAAGAGCTTCAAGGAAGGTATGCTGGTCTGCCATCAGGCTTTCTTTGCCCGCCGTGACCTGATAGAGCCCTACAACCTGCACTACCGTTTCTCAGCCGACTTTGACTGGTGCATCCGAATCATGAAAAAAAGCAAGGTGCTCCATCACACTCACCTCATACTCATTGATTACCTGAATGAAGGAATGACCACCCGTAACCATAAGGCATCCCTGAAAGAACGCTTCCACATCATGTGCAAGCATTATGGCGTAATATCTACCGTCATGCACCATGCCTGGTTCGTCGTCCGGGCCCTAAAAAACAAGAAACGTCCTGTTTCCAATGCGTAAGCATCTTCCACAGGACGATTTATCTTCTCAAAGTAATTCTCCTTTATTCTTTTTTCTGCTTTCTCCAAGCCAGTACCACAGCTACGATGATTGCCAACAACAGGATTCCCAGTGCCACGAAAGCAATGGTTTCCGTTACATGCAATGATTTCGGGTCGAACGTAAATTCTACCACATGCTTTCCTGCCGGTACGTTCATCGCACGCAGAATGTAATCGGCACGACCGTGAGGCACTTCTTTTCCATCAATGAACGAACGCCAGCCCGGATAATAGATTTCGGCAAAGACCACGGTTCCTCCTTTCGGTGAATTGACTTCATATTTCAGGGCGTTCGGCTCATAATTCTTCAACACAATCGAATTCAAACTATCGGCTCCCGCAGACGCCTTCACCTCATTCTGGAACTTCTTGTCGACCACGGCCACCGTTGCCGGATTGACGTGATGCAAGGCCTCTATTTCCTCATTGGCATTGTTCACGTACTGCACCTTCTCCACAAACCAGGCATTGCCCAAAGCATGCGGATTGAATACCGGAATGGTCTTGCCCTGCTGCAGCGGGATGATGAAATAACGCGTGTTCAGCATGTTCAGCACCGGTGTCAGCGTATCGCCCACCTGACTCAAATCGGCATTTACTGCCGGCAACATCTTAAACAAAGAAGTAATCTCACCTTGGATATGTTCGTCAATCATCTCCTGATAACGACGGAGCTTGGCTGCATGATATCCCCCAATGCTCTTGTGCCAGTAGGCCGTATTGTTTTCATTGAACGTATTGACGGACAAGTTCAGCACACGATAGTCCAGCGATTTGTCTTGCAAAATCTCCCGGTCAGTTTCCGACGGTTCCAAGAAAGGCTGCATCTCCATGCCTTTTGCCACAAACTGCTCATCGTACAGATAGCGTTTGTTGACACTCCACATATCTACCAAACACAGCAAAGCTAGCAAGCCCACCAGCAGTTTGGCTTTCAACTTCCCGGCACAATATGCCCACAACAGCACTGCACCAATCACTATCACGAAGAAGCTACGCCATGCATCGGACGTAAAGATGGATTTACGTATTTCCTCAAGATTAACCAAAATCGGAGTCAGCTGGTCGGCCGGAATGGCATTCTGCAACGCGTTCATTTCGGCAGAAGAGACATACGACGGGAAGAAGAAACTCGGTGCCAATGCAAACAGCAAAGACAAGCCGCCCGTCAACACAAACGAGATGTAAAAGGCTTTGCGCGATTCATTCCACAATTGCGGACGCTCTACCACTTCTTTCAATGCCATGATGGCCAGCAAAGGAATGGTAAACTCTGCAATGACCAGAATAGAAGATACCGCACGGAACTTGCTGTACATCGGGATATAGTCGATAAAGAAATCTGTCAGCCCCATGAAGTTATGCCCCCAGGAGAGCAAGATGGAAAACGCGGTACCGACCACCAAGGCCCATTTCATCGGACCTTTTACAATGAACAGTCCCAGAATGAAAAGGAACATCACGAAAGCACCTACATACACCGGTCCGGAAGTACCGGGCTGTTCACCCCAATACTGTCCCAACTGGCTATACAGTCCCATATAATTCGGGTCGGCCTTCTCCATGGCCTTTTCATTGTTTGCCAACGGTACGGAAGCACCTCCTTTCACATTGGGTACCAGCAAGGAGAAAGTTTCCCCGATTCCATAACTCCACTGGGTGATATAGCTTCGTTCCAGTCCGCTGCTGGTCTGGTCCGAAGTATTTTCTTTTACCAGTTCGCTCTTGCCACGCATGGTCTCCTTGCTGTATTCATACGTGTGATACAGGTTCGACAAGTTCACGCAGACACCCACCAGACCAGCCACAATCAAGACTCCAGTAGCTTTAATAAACTGAGGCATCTTCTTTTCCCGCCATGCCATCACACCGTAGGCAATCGCCATAAACAGCATGACAAACAAGAAGTAATAACTCATCTGCGGATGATTGGCCATAATCTGAAGCGCGACAAACAAAGCGGTCACGATACCTCCCGCCAGCAATTTCCCCCGATAAGCCAGTACCATACCGGCAATCGTGGGCGGGATATAAGCCAAAGCCACAAACTTCCAGATATGTCCGGCAGCAATGATGATGAAGAAATAAGACGAGAAGGCCCAGAGAATGGCCCCCAGTGCCGACATCCACACCTTGAAATCAAAAGCCCGCAACAGGATATAAAAGCCCAGCAGCATTACAAACACATACCACACGTAGGTCGGCAAAAAGAGGTGATACACCTTCTGAATCCAGCTCAACGTATCGGTTGAATCGTAACTGGGCGACATCTGATAGGTAGGCATACCGCCAAAGATAGAATTGGTCCACCGGGTCCGCTCACCTGTCTTCTCCAAGTATTCACTCATCTCACGTCCCGAACCGATACCGGCCACGGCATCGTGCTGTGCCAGAATGCGTCCTTCAGTCACTGCCGGAAAGAAATAAGCAAACGAAATGATAGCAAAAAGAACGATGACTACCACGTCGGGCAGTAGTTTCTTGAACAAGTTCATATTATTCATAATTAATGTTTTCGGCAGGCAAAGATAACATAATACTGCCTGAAAAGTCGTAAATTTGCCCCTGAAAATCTTTTTTAACGCATGAAAATAGGAATCATCACCGCCATGGCTTCCGAACAGAAGCAACTGGCCAACCAACTCGAGAACAAGACTGAACGTAAAGAGGGCCCCTTCACCTACATCGAAGGCTCCATCAAGCACAATACCATCATTCTGATGCAATGCGGCATCGGGAAAGTCAATGCTGCCGCAGGTACCGTGGAACTCATCCGCACCTTTCAGCCCGACTGCATCATCAGCACCGGAGTGGCAGGAGGAATCGACAGCTGCCTGAAAATAATGGATGTGGTAGTCAGCCAGCAAATCGTGTACCACGACGTATGGTGCGGCGAAGGCAATGCCTACGGACAGATACAAGGTCTCCCGACGTTCTTCCAAGGCAACGAAACGCTCTATCAGTGTGCGCTCTCACTGGATACGGAAACAGCCATTCACGGAGGTCTTATCTGCACGGGCGACAAGTTCATCACCGACCGCAGCGAACTGGACGAAATCAAGCGTAATTTCCCCGAGGGACTGGCTGTCGATATGGAATCGGCTTCCATCGCCCAAGTATGCTACCTCTATCAGGTGCCTTTCATCAGCTTCCGCATCATCAGTGACACTCCGGGAGCCGACAAGCATTTTGAACAGTACCTGAACTTTTGGGGAGAGATGGCCGACCGCTCCTTCCATGTGACCGAGACTTTCTTGAAAGCATTACCCAACAAACTATAACGAATCATGAAAAAGATACCAAGCTTTACCGTAGACCATATTCATCTGAAACGTGGCATTTTCGTATCCCGTAAAGATGAAGTCGGAAATGAAATGGTCACCACTTTCGACATCCGCATGAAAGAGCCGAACCGCGAACCGGCGTTAGGCCCTGCTGCCATCCATACCATCGAACACCTGGCTGCCACTTTCCTACGCAACCATCCGGTATGGGCCGATAAAATCATCTATTGGGGTCCGATGGGCTGCCTCACCGGAAACTACCTGGTAGTGAAAGGTGACTTGCAATCCAAAGACATTGCGCCGCTGATGACCGAAACCTTCCGCTTCATTGCCGACTATGAAGGCGAAGTGCCGGGTGCCACTCCCAAAGATTGCGGCAACTATCTTATGATGAACTTGCCCATGGCGAAATGGGAAGCTGCCAAGTTCCTGCACGAAGTGCTGGAACAGCTGACCGAAGCCAATCTAGAATATCCGAAATAACACACCGAACAATAGTGGATAAAAGCCGAAAACTTTCATATGAAAATCTCCGGCTTTTATCCACTATTAGGTATTCTCTCAATTGTCTCCTACCACAAAAGTAGTTATCGAACGAGCTTTTAACATAGGACTCTTTTGATCCAGCACTACAGGAGCGAGATTCTCATTGCTCACATCCGAAGTGCGATAAGCCTTAAATGCTTTTTCCCGCTGTCCTGCTATCTCCCACAGAAAAGCCTTATCCTGCAGGGAATAGTTAATCGCTACGACAACATAACTACCATCGGTATTCTTATATGCTGAACACATAATACCTTCCGGATTGGTATCTCCTTCACCTATCCAATCCTGACCCCGCCAGGAAGAAATTCCCAACCGGACCGCTCCCGGACGAATGAAACGGCTGTAATTACCAAGTGCCCAAAGCAGTTTAGAGTCCACTACCGTACCATCCTTGTTATCTTCGCGGCTATAGGCACGCAACAATCCATCCTTATAATCTTCGCCTACCGCTCTCCACCATTGCCAAGCAGAAGCCTGGGCATATACCAGGTCGTGATGAATGATACGCGCTACATACAAAGCGGTCTTCATGGTACGATCATATCCTCCACCTCCTCCAATTTCCTCATCGTTCGACATGATGCAAGTTTCTGTCTGCCAGAATTTCACCTTATATTTCTGCAAGGTATCACCAAGCTGTTTCCGGTAGTCCCGTAAGGAAGAAAGAGGGGTATTGGTCCAGTAACTATGTCCCGCCATCATAACCGGCACATTTGGTACATTACCGAGGTAGGTATCCACACTATCGGGAGAAAAGAAACTGCGGATAGAACAGCCTCGTTGCCAGTCGGTCATATATACTCCCATCATGCACCGGTAATCTGAAGACTCGTCCACCAGAATCTGCGTACGAAGCTGTCTTTTCTGAAATTCCTTTCCCATACAGCGTACGATACGGGCAATTTCACGGTTCGTAGCCGGAGTTCCTTCCTGCTTCGGACCTATCCAGTTCCAATGTCCATCCGGCTCATTCACCGGACACACATAATTCAGTCGGATGCCTTCATGGGCTTCCAGTCCCTCCACAACCTCTGCAAGAAAACGGGCATAATCCTCATAACAGTCTGCTTTCAGGTTAAACGAACCCCCTCTACCCGTATTCGTAGCCAGTCCGTTCTGCGTATAATACACCGGAGGAGAATTCAGGAATCCTAGGAAGCGAGTTACGCCCCTTTCTTTTGCTAACTGCAAAAAATTACGCTGGCCTTTCTGTCTGGTCCAGTCATACGTCCCATCCTTCTGCAGAAAACACTCGGTTCTAGTTGCATAATTTATCTGACTGCTGTCTCCTTGCTCCACACTTCCTGCTCCAATGTTAAATCTCCATAGGCTCAGGCCAATCCCTTTCGGACAGCCATTCTCGTCATTCTCACAACTGAACAACCAGTCGGCCACCTGACGTTGTTTCTCTTCCGGCCATTCCCCCAAGAAACGCATACTCCAAGCATCCGAAGCCCCAAAGTTATCAATTGTCTGACATACGGAGTCAGGATGCACCACATACTTTAAATCAGATTGGACCGCGGCAAACCCCATCTCCATCTGCATCACACATAGAAAGGCAATAATCTTTCTGTTCATAAGCCAATCAAATAAAAAAGCATCTGCCATGACACACAGAGAGCATGACAGATGCCTGAAAATAACCTATATAATTATTTCAATGTATACACGAATGTAGACACTGATCTTGCAGGAATAAGCCCTTTCTGGTAATCAGGTTCCTTACGAAGATCTTTGCTGGCCGATGTAGTATATTGTTCATAATCACCGACCTCTTTGCCCAAGCCTTCAAATGTATTTTCAATTTGTATGGACTTCTGTGTACAGTTTGTATAGACAATCACCAGTTTGTCTTTCTCTGGTGACAGATAAGCCGTACCGAAGAACTGGTTGTTCTGATTAGGTACAGTCAGACCGATACGCTGATAACCCGGACGAACAAACAGACTGTAGTTTCCCAATACCCACAGATTCTTTCCCGCAGAGAAGGTTCCATTTTCTTCAATGTCACCATAATCTCCACCTGCAGGAATCAAGCGAATCAGATAAAAGCGGTTCTTCTGGCTATATTGTTCCTGAGAGGCCGCAGTCCAGTAAGACCACGAACTCACATTAGCCGTAGCCAAGTCATGATACATTACCTTTGCCATGGCCAGCGAAATATCCATATAGCTGGATTCATCGTAAACCGGACAGTCCTCATAACCTTCTGTCATCATACTCCACTCTGTCTGATATACTTTCAGATCATACTTCTTTGCAGCTTCATGTACTTTGCTACGATAATCATACAAAGTGTTCCAAGTCATATCCGTCCAGTAACTGTGTCCGCAAATGATATTAGGCATGTGCTCCAGATTACCGATATAGTTGGAAGAAGACGGATCAAAATATTCACGGATTACATCTCCTCTGTTGTTGCCGGCATCCCCGCGTTCGTAAAGAAAATACCACTTGGCCGCCTCAGCCAACAACATTTTCGTATTGGCAAGTCCTTTTTCCGTCAGTTTGGCATCCAGCTCCTTTGCGAGTCTTGCCACCTCACTGTTTCTCCAGCCACTACCTTCCTGACCACCAGTCCAGTCAAATTCCGGCTCATTAACCGGACTGATCAGGCTAATGTTATAACCTTCGTCCGTGAAATGCTGTGCAACAGTAGCCAAAAAGTCTGCATAATCATCGTAACAGTCGTCTTTCAGGTTTGCACTTTCACCTGAACTAGACCAACCTTTTCCGTTTTTGGTATAATATACAGGAGGGGTTCCCGCAAACAAAATAAATTGGTCACATCCGTATTCTTTTGCTTTTTCCATGAAATACTGCTGACCGACTGATTTGTTCCAAGTATATGAACCGTTCGCATTCAAGAAACATTCTCCACGACGGGTTTTATCTTCAATCTCACTGGCATCCCCCTGTTCAGATGTTCCACCTCCCAGATTAAATCTCCACTGAGAAAGCCCGATACCTTGCGGCTGTCCATCCTTTATTTCAGAAGAGAACAGCGCCTTAGCTATCCCTTCTTTATTAGAGGTACTCCAATATTTACCAATGTAATCAAGTGTCCATGCACCCGATGCTCCAAATCCATCAATGGTCTGATATGTCTGTGATGCATCAATTTTCACCGTCAAAGTAGAGTCCACTACCACATTCAACGGATAGTCTGGTGTAAATGCTACTTCATCCTTACAAGCTGAAAAAGCCGCCATACAAGACAAAGCTAAAAGTAAATATCTATTTTTCATTTTATTACATTTTTAGTTTATGATTAATACCCCGGATTCTGCTTGATAGTTCCGTTAGACATCGTGATTTCTGATACAGGGATAGGGAACAGCAAATCACGTGGAGCAGTAAATGTGATTCCCTTGTCACTGGATTCTTTCTGATTTGAGATTTCGTATTGGTCTGTAGATTCCTCCAGATTATATTTTACAAAACTTCCATTCCTACCCATGATACTACAAATCAGCGGTTGTCCATCATCACCCTTCCAACGACGCAGGTCAAACAAACGGTTGTTCTCCAAAGCCAGTTCCAAGCGACGTTCCAAACGAATGGCATCGCGCAAAGCCACACCTGACACATCTGCTCCCACTTCCGGTAGTTTGGCACGTGTCCTTACTTCATTCAAAGCCTTGCGGGCATTGTCATCCTTATTCAATACGTTCTCTACTTCAGCATACATCAACAAGATATCAGCATAGCGCAAAATTCGATAATTCAAAGGAATGTGAGAAGCATCATACGGTTCAGGACGCTGCGCCAACGGAATATAAAGTTTTCTAGTTACCCGTCCTGATTTATGACTTGCAGCCGAAATAGTATAAGCTCCACGTCCTTCATCTCCAGGAACAATATCACCGTCTTTAATAATTGTCCATTTTAAACGCTCCGTATCACCCGCATCTTTAAAAGCCTTTTCAAGGTTACTGGTCGGTATTCCCCATGCCCATCCACTGTCATCACGAGATCCGCAAACCACCGGCATACGGATACCTAAATTATAGGCAATATCACTGTTTGTCTGAATTTCAAACAATGATTCATCACTGTTGTTATAATCAATGCTCCATACATCACCGAAATTAGCAAGCAACTTGTATTCTCCTTTGTGCACATTGATCAGTGAATCCAGTTCAGACTCAGCCTGCTCATATTTCTCCTGATACAGATAAACCTTCGCAAGCAAGCCTTGAGCAGCTCCCTGAGTGGCACGTCCTAAATCTTCCGATGTGTATTCTCCTTTTCTAGGAAGATCCGTAATTGCCTCTTTCAGGTCTTTTTCAATCTGTGCATAAGTCTCCTCCACACTGGCACGTGTGATGCCTTCTATTTCACTTGGCATCTTCAGTTCCGTAATAATAGGAACTCCCCCAAAATTACGGACCAGGTCAAAGTACTGATAAGCACGAAGGAACTTGGCTTCTGCCACATACCGTTTCTTCAGATTCTCATCTTCAAAAGTTACATTAGGAATACGCTGAATCGCAATGTTACAACGTAAAATACCTTTATAACGATACTGCCAGAAGTTCTGCGCACAGTTTCCACCGGTCTGAGTATCTCCCGTATAATGCGCAAGGGCTTTGTATTCACCCGGATCCTGTGTCGTATTTCCCATCCACATATCATCCGTACACATATCACCAGCTAAGTAGAATTTCTGAATCTGCCACCAGTCATCCCAAAAGATAGACTGGTAACAGCCTGTAATCTGCTGCGCACATTCATCTTCGTTTTTGAAATACTCACTCAAGTCCTGCTGTCCTCTAATCGGTTCATCCAAGAAATCGGAACAGCCCATGAAAGTAAAAGCTGCAATAGAAAGACCTATAATATATTTTTTCATAATCATATTTCTTTAATTTAGAAGTTAATGTTTAAGCCAAATAAATAAGTCCGTGGATTAGGATAACCAGCCCAATCTACCCCCGATTCTGTTACGGCACCTGTAGCTGCGGCCTCCGGATCCATTCCTGAATATTTGGTAATGGTGAAAGGATTCTGTGCAGAGAAAGAAATTCTCAGCGTGCAAACCTTTGTCCATGTCTTCGGGAAAGTATATCCAATCTGCAACTGCTTACAACGCAAGTAAGAACCATCTTCTACAAAAAAGCTAGACACACGCTTATAGTTCATGTTGGCATCATTGACAGACAGACGAGGAATATCATAACTTGTTCCCTCACCGTGCCAAGCAGCATTATAGGCACCTGCATATACATTCTCACCACCAGCACCAGAATAACGGCCTTTCGTTGTATTATACACATCATTTCCTATCGTTCCATAGAAGTTAGCCATAAAGTCGATATTTTTCCAAGAGAAATTGGCGTTGATACCTACCATCAGATCAGGAAATGCAGAACCAATATACGTTTTATCCTTATCATCCAATACACCATCGTTATTCAAATCCTTGAAACGTATATCACCAGGTTGTGCGTTAGGCTGCAGGATTTCTCCATGCTCACCCGTATGGGCGTTGATTTCAGTCTGATTCTGGAACAATCCATCTGCCACATACCCATAGAACTGGCTGATTTCATGCCCTTCCTCATTACGAATAATGTAATCACCATTAAAAGACTGAGTATAAATAGGTGCACCGTTCAACTTGATGGCCTTATTACGAATAGAAGACAGGTTCACTCCGACACCGTAGGAGAAATCCCCTTTCTTATCGTTCCAGTTTACAGAAAGTTCCCATCCTTTGGCTTCCATCTCACCGATGTTTTCCCACATCTGGCCATTCCACATCGGATATCCGAGAATAAGCATGTTATCCTTCTTCAGCAACATGTCATGTGACTGTTTGCGGAACCATTCTGCGGTTACAGACAAGCGGTTGTTCAGGAAGGCCATATCCAGACCGATATTATAGTCTTCCACAGTTTCCCAACGCAACAATGAGTTTCCAATAGAACCAACTGCGGTACCAATCACACGGTCTGCATTAGAGCCGAACACATAATCGGCAGCAGTGATAGTAGATTGGTAAGCTGAGTTATCAATAGACTGATTACCTACACGACCCCAACCTGCACGGATTTTCAGGTTGTCAAACACGTGCTGATTTTTCATGAAGTTTTCACCTGTCACACGCCATGCCAAAGAAGCAGCAGGGAACACAGCATATTTATTATCTTTCAAAAATTTTGAAGAACCATCCACACGGACAGAAGCAGTCACATAATAACGTTCTCCAAAATTATACATTACACGACCCAAGTAAGAAATCAAAGAAGAATACTCGTTAAGGCCTGTAGCCTGAGGATTCTGTGTACCTGCACTGACATAGTGCAGCAGTTCATCATTGGTCGGTATACGATCTTTTGAACCTTCCAGCCAGTAAGTCTGGAAACGTTCCATTGTATATCCTCCCATCAAGTTCAGGTTATGCTTCTCGTTGAAGGTCTTCATCCAAGTCAAAGTATTGGTCCAGTTCCAGTCCACCCAGTTCGTCATGTTCCGTTTAGCAGTACTGTAATCCGCTTTTTCAAGGTTATCCAAGAAGAATTTAGGAGTGAATTCATCTGAAAGACGGAAACGTGCGTTCAATCCAAACTGAGAACGGAAAACCAGTCCTTTTATTGGTTCAATAGAAATATAAGGAGTGGCCAGCAAACCATATTCGTCACTTGATTTGCTCATACGTGCCATACTTGCTACCGGATTCCATACCTGACTATTATGAGAACGGGAATAGTTGTCTAATTCATTGTCGGTCCATTCAGACTTGTCTCTCATCACTGGAGTAGTTGGGTCCATCGTCATGGCAGATCCAATTAAATTAGGTGTATCGTTCCATTGTTCATATTTAGGAGTGAAGTCCATACCCGCCTTTACAATATCATTAAAACGATATTCCATACTGAAACGGGCTGTCAACTTCTGCCAGTTACCGATCTTATATTGAGAATCCTGTCCAAAATAACCAATACTTGCTGAATAGATATATTTATCAGAACCTCCTGAGAAACTTAAATTATAATTATGAATCAATGCCGTTTTACGCATAGTAGCATCCCACCAATCAGTTCCTTCTGCATCTGTAATGTCGTCTTTACTATTATACACAGGTTCGCTATGGTCGTTCAAATAACGTTGCTTAAACACATATTCATATTCAGAAGCTTTTGCCATATCAGGCTTTTTTAATGTTTGGAATCCTGCAGAAGCCGTAAATGAAAACTTAGGAGCTCCAGCCTTTCCTTTCTTAGTAGTAATCAAAATCACTCCATTGGAACCACGAGTACCATAAATAGCAGAAGCTGAAGCATCTTTCAAGACCTGCATACTTTCAATATCATTCTGATCCAAGAAATTGATATTATCCCCCACAGGCATACCATCTACTACATACAACGGATTTGAACCATTGACTGTAGTCACACCACGGATAATGACACGCGGTGTAGAACCCGGAGTACCAGAATTAGAAATCTGTAAACCACTGACCTTTCCCTGAAGAGCATTCATGGCATTACCTGTACTCAATGTGGCCAAATCTTCACCTTTTACAGCAGCAATAGAACTAGTCAAATCACTTTTCTTGACTGCACCATAACCGATAACCACAACTTCATCCAGTGTTTCCACGTCATCCTGCATCACCACATTCACAACGGTTTGTCCTTTCAATTTTATTTCCTGGGTTTTATAACCTATCATAGAGAAAACCAACGTTCCATCTTGTGGAACTCCATTCAGTTCATAATTCCCATCAAAGTCGGTAATTGTACCATTGGTTGTACCTTTCACCAACACTGTCAACCCAATCATCGGTTGTTTATCTGACGCAGCAATTGCATTACCTCGTATCTTTATATTTTGGGCGTATATTCCCATTACAAAGCACGACAACAAAAGTAAAATGTATCGTTTCATGTATTTATAGTATTAAATTTTTATTCAACAGGATATAATTTTGCTCTACACAAATGATAATCCATCTCAAATCTATACGTACCTGTAAATTTCGGACGTACAGATGTCATCTCCATTGAATTATTTGTTATTAAATATTCATTTTCACCAGATATATTTTCAAAATGCCAGGCAGGCTCTAACCACCATCCCCAAGGATGGAATGGATAGATACCAAATCTCACATCGGCACCTTTCTGCAGTGTCATTTCCGTATAAAGAATATATTTATTATCTTGATCTTGTTCCAAAGGCAATGAACAAGCCCAGTTTGGAGACCAGGTATCCGGAGAATTAGTTGGCAAACCATTCCCACTAATTACCATATGAAATAAATAATCATTCACAGGATTACTATCCGGATGCATAGTCTTTGTATAATCCAGAACTTCTGTATCTGGAGTATATTTCTCTACATTTAAATCTCCCGTCTGAATATTAAAGGATACTTTATAATAGCCTTTTTCTGGTAAGATAATAGGTTCTGCCAAGCCAAACGCATCAGTAATTTTTGTAGGGTCATCGGGATCAAGCCCAAAACAGACAGGAGAGAAATCAGTTTTTTGAGGAATAAACCAAATCTCTGTATTTGGAGCCTTTGAATAATATCTAGCCTCATATTGAAATTCTCCCACATGATCAATCAGCATAGGCACACCCAACAAGTCACTCGTCAGCGCTTCTGCATTATCTACATCTGCCAAATACATTTTGGTATAATCTGAAAGAGCTGTAACACTGACTGTAAAGTTTTTCTCCGTTTTATTATTCTGTTTATCCATTGCCGTAATCTTGCAATCATAATTCAAATAATCAGCAGACAATGGGATAGACTTCATATAATCCAATAAACTTGTATTTGCTTCTGATGCCCATAAAGTATCATTTACTACAAAATCTGGATTTGAACTACATAACATATCTACAGCTATATAACTCAAACTCTTATTGTCCTGTGCAGCAAAATGAAGATTAAGAGCTGTTCTATCTCCCTTTGAAAATACAGCCACATTTCCTTCTGGAAATGCCGTGAACACAGGACTCTCTTCATCCAAGTCTAAGGTTAATAACAAAGAGCCTTCTGTTACTTCTCCCGACAAATCGGTTACAGTAACCTTAATTGTATGTCTTTTCCAGTTCTTCAGGTAAGGTAAACGCATATGACAAATTATATTCATATTGCGGCTCAGAATAATATTGAAGCAAATCAATCGTTTTATCCAAAAACAAGTCAGGACACTCCAAACGAATAGATCGGATACCACTCTGATCTGAGATTTTTCCTTCAATCTTAAATTCCCGACCATAATCTGACCGAATATGATCTGTTGTTAAATTTAAAACAGGCTTTTGGCCATCATCTTGAACTTCCATCTCATTACTACATCCATATAAAGAAAAAACGGACAACAGTAATGAACCATACAATGCATTGCGCATGAATCTTGTCCTCATAATTATTAGTATTTATGATTAAACTTTATTTTTTGTGGCCCAAAAATACATAGTATTTCTCTTCCCGCGTAAACCACATCATGCAATAACCGACTACAAATCACTCATTGCATGATTTAAACACCATTTATTCATTAAATATTAGTACTTTTGAAAATATTAAAAACAATAATATGAAAAATCTATTTCTTCTTTTATGCCTACTAACGTCTCTAGTCTCATGGTCGCAACCTTATACAATCAAAAAACTAGGACTAGAAAAAGGACTGTCTAACAGCTATGTAATTAATATCACAGAAGATAAGAACGGTTTTCTCTGGTTCGCCACAGAAGAAGGACTCAACAAACTTGAGGGAAATCACTTCACTTCATTCTATAAACAAAATGAAGGAAAGGCACTTAAACCGACAGGTAACGAACTGAACTGTTTGCTTGACGACCCTGAGGAACCTATCTTATGGATAGGTACACAACGTGCCGGACTAAATGCATTCAATTATCAAACCAACCAGCAAACTATCTATCAGCACGATGAAAAGAACCCATACAGCATTGCCACCAATGATGTGACGAATATATATCCTTCAGCAGACGGAAACTTATGGGTCACTACTTACTGGAGGGGAATAGAATATTTGGACAAGAGAACCGGAAGATTTACTCATTACAATCAGCAAACTGTTCCTGAACTACCTAGCAATACAATTTGGACATTAATAGATGACTATAAAGGGAATCTATACATTGGTCACGCACAGCACGGGATGAGCATTCTGAATATAAAAACCAAACAAGTACAAAATTTTACCTACGACAAACATAACGAAAACACCATACCTAGTAACAATGTACAATGTATCTTTAAGGACAAAACCGGTAATATTTGGATAGGAACTGAAAAAGGACTTGCTCTTTTTAAACCGGAGTCTGGTGATTTTATACGGCTAGGAGAAAAAGGTTCTTTTCTTTCTCACCGCATATACGATATCAAACAATTCAACGAAAACCAACTATGGGTAGCTACTGAATTTGGAGGAATCGTAATTATCGACTTATCTCAAAGCATGTTCAATACCCACAATAAAATTCAAATCATACAATCGGGCGACAATGAATATTGTCTGAACAACTCTACAGTCCGCTGTCTTTTTCAGGATTCGCACCAAAACATTTGGGCCGGTACATGGGGAGGTGGAGTCAACTTCCTCAGTTCAGACATCACTTTATTTAAATCTTACAGTTATTCTCCGAGTCAACCAGAAAGTAATCTGAACGCACATATCGCCAGTGCCGTATGTTTAGATACACAAAGAACACTATGGGTAGGGACAGACGGAGGAGGAATCAATGTCTTAAAGGACGGAAAAAGAATTGCAACCTATACAGAAGAGAATGGAAACCTTAGCGGAAACTCTGTACAAACCGCCTTGTGTGACCAACAAGGGAACTTATGGTTTGGTATCTTCAATGGAGGCATTATGTTCTATGACATGCATATCAAAACTTTCCGACAGATATTTCCGGGAAACAAATCCACACTAGACGTACGCTCACTCATTGAAGACAAAGAAGGCAGCATCTGGATAGGTACCAGTGAAGGAGTATATCAAATAGACAGAGCCTCTAAAAAAATACTTCAACACATGGATGTTCCTGATAACTTGGTACGCACTGTCATTAAAGACAGAAAGGGACACATCTGGATTGGAAGTTTCGGAGGTGGTATATTCCTTTACTCATCTAATGGCCAACGCCTGAAAGAATTCAACACCTATTTGGGCTTTCCTTCCAATACTATCAACCATCTTTTTGAAGATTCAAAAGGACAGATATGGGCTGCTACCGGGGAAGGCCTAGTACAATTTGAAAATAAAGTACCATGGAAATATCATGTATACCAACGTAACGAGGGACTGACTAATACATTCATATGGGCTGTCACAGAAGATAAAAATGAGAATATCTGGTTTAGTACCAACCAAGGAATAAGCTGCCTATTACAGAACGAAAAAGACATCTACAATTATGACTATAAAGATAATATCCCAATGGCCAGTTTCACAGGAGGAAGTGTCTGCAAAGACAAAAATGGCATCATCTATTTCGGTTCTACCAATGGACTTTGCTATTTTATTCCGTCTTATATTTTGGAGAAAAAGCAATCACCTCAGGCTGTCATCGGGAAACTTACTATATTCGAACCTCTTACATCTGAAAACAGTAACGAAACGGAGATTTCACTCATCAATAAAGAAAGTATCAAACTGAAATATATACAGAACAATTTCACTATATCATTCAGTATACAAGATTACTCATTGAATGAACGGGTGGAGTACGCATATATGCTGAAAGGCCTGGAAAACTCCTGGTACACTGTCAAAGATCCCGATAATGTTACTTTCCGCAACCTGCCTCCTGGGAAATATCAATTTCTCGTCAAAACGCGCATACGTAATCAAGAATGGTCAGATAATGTGACTCAACTGGAAATTATTGTCTCCCCACCACTATGGCTTTCCTGGTGGGCTAAATTATTGTATGTTCTTGCTGGAATAGGTATTCTTTTTGGAGGATTCTGGGGGTACAAGCGTAAATTAAACTTGGAGTATCTTTATGAAGCAGAAAAGAAAAGCCATGAACAAGAACAGGAACTAAACGATGAACGACTCAGATTCTTTACAAATATCACACATGAACTGCGTACACCGCTGACACTGATTCTAGGTCCTTTGGAGGATATGGTAAAGAGTGATAGCCTATCAGCTAAAGACCACCACCGGATTTCGGTCATCCACCAAAGTGCCGTCCGCTTGCTAAATCTGATTAACCAAATACTGGATTTCCGGAAAACAGAAACCCAAAACAAGAAACTGTGTGTCACAAAAGGGAATCTGACCAGCGCAGTCTATGAAACCGGGCTGAAATACAAGGAATTGAACAACAATCCTAACGTACAGATATTAATAGAGGTGGAGGAAGAAAACATGATTTTGTTTTTCGATAAGGAGGTCATCATGATGATTCTAGACAACCTTATTTCCAATGCCCTGAAATATACTGAAAAGGGATATGTACGTGTTCGGGCTGAATGGGTCACGGAAAACGGCATACGATATGCACAACTTTCCGTGGAAGACACCGGCTATGGCATCGGGAAGGAGGCACTCAACCATATCTTCGAACGCTACTATCAGGAAAGCGGGGAACATCAGGCTTCGGGAACAGGCATTGGACTGGCCTTGGTAAAGAACTTGGTCGCCCTGCATGAAGGGGGTATCCAAGTGAAAAGCCTCCCTGATATCGGTACGACCTTCTATCTGCGTTTACAAGCCAACAACACTTACCCCAATGCCTTACATGGAGAGGATGTGCAAACTGACATACAGGAAGTGAAAGAAGAAAATATCGAGAAACTGGAAATGTCAGACAACGTGAAAGATTCACGCCCCATCGTACTGGTGGTGGAAGACAATGCCGACATCCGCGACTATATTGTCGATGCTTTTACGGACTTATATGAAGTGAAAACGGCCTCTAATGGAAAAGAAGGATTAAAAATAGCTACCGAATGTGCCCCCGACATCGTCGTCAGTGACATCATGATGCCTGTGATGAACGGTATTGTGATGTGCCAGAAGCTGAAAACGGATATTCGTACCAGCCATATCCCTGTCATCCTCCTCACGGCAAAAGACAGCATCACCGACAAGGAAGAAGGGTATCAGGCCGGGGCCGATTCCTACCTCACCAAACCTTTCAGCGCCAGCCTGTTGCAGAGCCGAATCAGCAACCTGCTGGCACAGCGACGATTACTGTCCGAACGTTTCGCTATCCGACCAGAGAAGCCACAAAGACAAAGCATGGAAGAAAAGAGAGCTATCATCACGGAGTCAATGAACAAACTGGACAAAGAATTCCTTGACAAGATTACCCATATCATTACGGAAAGCCTCTCCGCAGCAGAAAACGTGGATATTACTGTATTGTCCAACGCATTATGTATGAGTAGTTCCACGCTTTACCGAAAGGTAAAAGCACTTACAGGGATGTCTACCAATGAATATATTCGGAAAATCAAGATGCAACTGGCTGAGAAATACCTGCTGGAGGGTAAATATACCATCTCCGAAATCGCCTTCAAGGTGGGAATCAACAGCAATGTGTATTTCCGTCAGTGTTTTAAAGAAGAATTCGGCATGTCGGCTTCGGAATATCTGAAGCAGTTGACAGGAGCTTCTATCGAGGATACGACAAACGAGAAAGAAGGTTGAAATCCATTTCTCACATCCGATAAAAAACGTCCTTACGTTGATTTGAAAGAGGCTGTCTCAAATTGAAATATAATTTTACTTTAAATGCACTTGCGTTTGAAGGCAAACGTCCTTGCGTTTAAGGACAAACACAAAGGCGTCTTCCAGCACGAAAGAACGCATAAAAAAACGGCTGTCTTCACGCGGAAAACAGCCGTTCTTCAAACATTATATCAGATTCTTATTATGCTTCTTCTACTTCACCTACTTGTTTCGGCATCTTGTGTCCCATAGTCAGGTAAGCTACCGGGGCAGCCACGAACAAAGAAGACAATGTACCGATTACCACACCCAGAATCATGGCGAATGCAAAGCTACGGATACTGTCACCACCCAGGATGAAGATACTCAGCAACACAATCAAGGTACTCAAAGAAGTGTTGATGGTACGGCTCAAAGTGGTGTTCAGCGAATCGTTGAACAATTGCGTACGGTCACGTTTCGGATACAAGCCGATGAACTCACGCACACGGTCGAAGATAACCACCTTATCATTGATAGAATAACCGATTGCAGTCAGGATGGCTCCGATGAATGTCTGGTCTATTTCCAGAGAGAACGGCATCCATCCGTGACACAAGGAGTATGCTCCGATAATCAGCACAGTATCTACCGTCAATGCAACCGTAGCACCAATACTGAAGGCAATGTTGTTGAAACGAACCAAGATATACAGACCAATGGCAATCAAGGCCAGTGCCACTGACCATACAGCTGAAGTCTTAATATCATCGGCGATGCTAGGACCTACCTTCTGAGAACTGATGATAGAACCTCCGGCACGGTTATCACGGTCGATGAAGATTTCGAGCGTAGTACCCTTGCCCAGCAAGTTACCTTCTTTCAATGCATTGTAAAGGAACTCTTCGATTTCGGCATCGATTGTCGGAGAATCTTCGTTGATGCGGTAGTTGGTCGTCACACGGATTGTTTTACCGTCTGTACCCAAGGCAATGGCCTGTACGTTGGCATCTCCCACTTTCGGCTGCAGCAGGTCACGTACGGTTTCCGGCTGTACCACCTGTTCAAACTGAACCACGAAGTTACGTCCACCGGTGAAGTCGATACTCTGTGCCAGTCCGCGTACAAAGAAAGAAACGATACATACTACAATGATAATCGCCCAAATCGTAAACGAACGTTTGGTGATACCCATGAAGTTATAGTGTACATTCTGCATCAGGTTCTTTGAAACGCCTGTAGTGAATGTCAGGTTCAACCATTTGTCCTTATTCATAAAGTGTTCGTAAACCAGACGAGTCAAGAACACGGCTGAGAAGAACGAACAGAGGATACCGATAATCAAGGTAGTGGCAAAACCACGAATCGGACCGGTACCGAAGTTGAACAGGATAACACCTGTGATGATAGAAGTCAAGTTAGAGTCGAAGATGGCAGAGAACGCGTTCTTGTAACCTTCGGCCAAAGCCTGCTTGGTTCCCTTGCCTGCACGAAGCTCTTCTTTCGTACGTTCATAAATCAATACGTTCGCATCCACGGCCATACCCAGTGACAACACCATACCGGCGATACCAGACATCGTCAAGGCAGCCTGGAAAGAGGAAAGGATACCCAGTGTGAAGAAGAAGTTGATGAACAACGCACCGTTGGCCACCATACCCGGAATGAATCCGTACATCACACACATGTAAGCCATCAAGACAATCAAAGCCACGATGAAGGATACGATACCCTGGTTGATAGATTCCTGTCCCAAAGACGGACCTACGATGTCTTCCTGTACGATACGAGCCGGAGCCGGCATCTTACCGGATTTCAACACGTTGGCCAAGTCTTTTGTGACTTCCGGAGTAAAGTTACCCGTAATCTGTGAATTACCACCGGTAATTTCAGAGTTTACACGCGGTGCACTGTATACATATCCATCCAATACGATGGCGATTTCCTTACCGATGTTCTTCTTTGTCAGGGCAGCCCAACGACGAGAACCTTCTGTGTTCATTGACATGCTGACGCACGGCTTGTTGAACTGGTCATATTCGTCTTTGGCGTCTGTTACTACATCACCTTCCAACGGCGCACGTCCGTTACGTTCAGTCGACTTGATGGCATACAATTCGAAGATACGTCCGGTCTTGTCCATATCGGAAGCTTTCACACCCCACATCAGTTTCAGGTCGCGCGGCATCACTTCCTTCACGGCCTTCATGTTCAGAATGCGGTTCACATCCGCTGTATCTTTATAATCGGCATAACCTACGATACAACCTACTCCGCTCTGGTTCAGCTGCAGTACAGACAACAACGGATGTTCTTTCTTCATCTGTTCCATATCTGCACTGGAAGCAGCCGGTGTCTCTCCCTTCAGGGCAGCCGTCAAGCTGTCTTTGGCAGAAACGGCAGAAGCCTGAGCCACTGCAGTCGTATCGGCTTCAGCCTGTACAGAATCAGCAGGAGCCTCGTTGTTCAGCAAGCCACGGGCACGGTTGTCGGCAGAAGCCAATACCGGCACGATATCTTTTGCTTCGAAAGTTTCCCAAAATTCCAGGTTGGCAGAACCCTGCAAGAGTTTTCTCACACGTTCCGGTTCCTTGATACCCGGCAGTTCCACCATGATACGGCCCATCTTTCCTTCCAGTGTCTGGATGTTCGGCTGAGCCACACCAAAACGGTCGATACGTGTACGCAAAACATTGTAAGAGTTGTCTACGGCAGCTTTTACTTCCTCGCGCAATACTTTCTCAACTTCTGCATCTGTACTACGGGTATTCACTTTGTCTTTCAACTGCTGGGTGGCAAAAAGTTCAGCAAGTTTGCCTTCCGGAGCCAGTTTCTTGTATTCTCTGATAAACAGGGTCACGAAATCTTCCTGACTGTTAATCTGCAATTTGGCAGCTTCAGCCACAGCCTTGTTAAAGGCTTCATCCGGTTTGTTGTCGGCCAACGCCTTCACTACGTCCGGTACGGAAACCTCCAGAATGACGTTCATACCACCTTTCAGGTCTAAACCCAACCCGATTTCCATCTCACGACATTGTTTCAGCGTGTAAATTCCCAACCACACCTTCTGATTCTGCATGGAATCCAGGTAATGTGCCGAACCCTTCGGGTCCTCAGCCGCCTTGTTCATCTGATAACGGGTAACGAATGAGAATGAAAGGTAAAAAGCACACGCAAGGGTCAGTAATACCGCAAAAACCTTTACAAATCCTTTGTTTTGCATGTTACTTTAATTTATTATATTTACTTTTAAAATTTGATACGTTTATTCAAGGTTGCAAATATAGTTTTTTTTCATTAGATATGCGGAAACCATTGTAAATATTTAAGCCATAGAGCCTAAAAAAGGAGCTATCGCTTGCAAAAATTAAGCAATAGCTCCTTCTTTTATTTATAAAGTACAGGATATTCCCTGTCTTTCAGACATTTTATTTCAATCCACGTGCCTCCAACAGCGGTTCAATGCTAGGCTCTGCCCCACGGAAAGTGACATACAGTTTCATCGGATCGTCGGAACCACCTTTTTCCAAGATGTTCTTGCGGAAGGAAGTGGCCGTAGCCTGGTCAAACAGTCCGTGTTCCTTGAACGCTTCAAACGCATCCGTATCCAGACGTTCTGCCCACAGATAGCAATAGTATCCGGCTGCATAACCACCCATGATATGATTGAAATAGGTAGAACGGTAACGAGGTGCGATTTGCGGAATCAGACCGATTTTATCCATCAGCTGCTTTTCAAACTGTAGTACGTCAAAGCCTTCCATGGTGGTCAGGCAGTGCATCTCCATATCCAGAATAGCGGCAGCCAGCAACTCGGTCGTCATGAATCCTTGGTTGAACAAGGCTTGGTTCTCAATCTTGGCAATCAAAGAATCCGGAATGGCCTCACGGGTCTTATAATGCTTGGCATACATCTTCAGCACCTCCGGAGCCACAGCCCAGTGTTCCATAATCTGCGAAGGAAGTTCCACAAAGTCACGTGCCACCGAAGTACCGGATACGCCTTTATACTTACACTGTGTCAGCAAACCGTGCAGGGCATGTCCGAATTCATGGAACATCGTACGAGCCTCATCAATGGTCAGCAATGACGGAATGTCACCGGCCGGTTTGGTAAAGCTGGCCACATTGTAAATCAACGGGCGGACACCTTCCTGTTCTTCACGGAAGTTGCTCATCCAAGCACCACTCCGCTTGCTGGCACGTGGCATATAGTCACTGTAGAACACACCTAGAAGCGAGCCGTCCGCATCCTTCACAATGTAAGTTTTCACGTCTTTATTGTACACCGAGATGGAGTCACATGGAGTGAGTGTGATGCCATACAGCTTGTTCACTACCATGCACAAACCATTGAACACATCTTCCTGACTGAAATAAGGCTTGATTTCATCTTCGTTCAGACTATATTTTTCCTGACGGAGTTTCTCGGCATAATACCACCAGTCCCATGCTTCCAGTTTCTCGCCTTTTCCTTCACGATCCATGATTTTCTGGAGCTCTGCAGCCTCAGCCTCGGCATTCTTGATGGAATATTTCCACAATCCATACAATAAATCCAACGCATTCTGAGGTGTCTTGGCCATGTTGTCGGACAACTGGTATTCCGCATAGTTACTGAATCCCATCAGCTGTGCCTTTTCCAGACGGAGTGCCAACACCTGTTTCAACACGTCCTTGTTGTCGTTGGCATTGCCCCGGTTGCCCAAACTGGTATAAGCCTGATAAATATTCTTTCTCAACTCACGGTTCTGTGCATACTGCAGCAACGGTGTACGGCTGGATTCCTGCAAAGTAAATACCCATTTTCCGTCCTTTCCGTGCGCTTTTGCTTCATGAGCCGCTCCTTCAATCACCGCTTCCGGCAGACCGGCCAAGTCTTCTTTCTTGTCTACCACCAGCAGATAATCGTTGTTATCAGCCAATACATGGTTGCCGAATTCAATGGTCAGCGTAGACAACTGTTTGTTGATTTCGCGCAGACGCTCCTGTTTCTGGGCATCCAATCCCGCACCCGAACGGATAAATTCCTTGTAATATTTATCCAGCAGATAATGCTGCTCAGTAGTCAGCGTGATTTTTCCGGCCTCCTCCTGCGCATGCACGGCAGCTACCCGCTTATACAAATCCTGATTCAGGAAAATATTGTCACTATGTTCAGACAACATTGGAGCGATTTTGCCCTCCAGTGCCATCAGTTCATCGTTTGTATCGGCTTCAGTCAAAGCAAAGAACACCCCACTCACCCGAGCCAGGATTTCCCCACTGTTATCCAATGCCACGATGGTATTCTCGAAAGTCGGTTCTTCCGGATTCTCCACAATGGCCTTGATTTCCTGATTCTGCTGCTCAATGCCTTTCAGAAAGGCCGGTTCATAATGCTCCACCTTAATCCGGTTGAAATCCGGCGTGCCATAAGGCGTTTCAAACTCAGTCAGAAACGGATTGTCCGTATCAGCTGCCTGCTGTCCGCAGGCACATACCATACAACTCATAGCGGCTGCAAAAAATAAATTCTTCATCATATTGTTTTTATCAGGTTATAATTTCTCTACCAGGCACCACAGTGGATAATGGTCGGAAGCCGAAATGGAATTATCTACCCTACATTTCAACACTCGGAAACCTTTGTTTACAAACATGTGGTCGATACGAAAATAGAGGAAGTTCCGGTTATAAGAGAATCCTGGTCCCCACCCAGCCTCACGATACGCATCTGTCAATCCCCTGCCTATCGTATGATGTGCATACGAAATAGGAGAATCATTAAAGTCACCACACACCATCAGGTACTTTGATGACTGACGAGAGATTGCCTGTGCCACAGAGTCAGCCTGAGGTGCCCGAATCACCGCCGCATCGGCCAGTTTGCGCAAAAGGTATTTTCCATCAGCCTTTACATTCTGTTCTTCCGGCGATTTAAGAAGGCCTTCATATACCTCCTTGTCGTGTGCATCCAATTTATTCGATTCCAGATGATTGCACACTACAACTAGTGTATCACTTTCCATTTTCAAACGAAGTATAAAGCTACCATTCGTCACGCTCTTATAAACGACAGGTTCTACCGAAAGAATAGGGAATCGTGACAAACATCCCATTTTATTCCCATTCCCAACTTCCAGACTTCGCACATACGGATACATCGGAAATTCTTTTTTTATCTTTTCATTGTCCCAATGAAATTCCTGCAAACAAACCACATCGGCATCACTCTGCTGAATGTAGGTCTGTATCGGATGAGACTCATCTTCGGTATCCCCTTGCATTCCCATGACATTATAGGTCAAAAACTTCAACACCTCTCCCTTCGCCGTTTCTTCTGCACTCCGAAATGGCGTATATGTCAAGATTGCTCCGCCCCCTGCCACCAAAAATATCAATGGAACCCAAACATATTTCCGACAATAAAAAAACCATATTGGAATAAACACCAAAACGGATAATAGCAAAAAAGGAAAAAATAATCCCGCACACGAAAGAATTGGATGTGCAACGGGTGACATAGAAGGACTATATGCACAACACAAGAATCCTATTCCCACCCCGACATTGCCGAGTAAAAGCACTCCCTTAACAGTATGTCCCCAAATATTCATTTTTTACTGGCATCAAATAATCTCTTCTTTTCATCATCGGTCAGGCTATTGTATCCTGACTTCCGCAATTTATCCAAGATTCGGTCCACTTCTGCTTCACGTTGTCTCTTCTGGGCATTGTACTCGTAATCTGACTGGCGCCCTCCATAATGTACTTTCATCTTGGGCTTTCTTTTTACCGGATGCGCCAGCCCCACTAACCAGTCACAAACCCTGTTTATCCATTTCGTAGCGTCATGCCCACTTTGTAGTCCGGCCGCAAACCACCATCCGGCCAATGCACCTCCCAAATGTGCGATGTGTCCGCCTGCATTTCCAGAAGTCATGAACAGCAAATCAAGCACCACCATGAACAGTGCTACATATTTCAGACGAACCGTACCGATAAACAAGAACTGCACCGGATAATTCGGCTCACGTACACCTACCGCCACCACAATGGCCAGTACCGAGGCCGATGCCCCCAGTAGGTAAGACGAGTACACCGCGTCCTGAAAATAAGGAAAGACATTGTAGGCCAACATATAAAGCAATCCTCCACAAATACCTCCCAAGAAATACAACCCACGCAGGTGCTTGGCTGAGAAAAACGCCAAAAACAAGCGGCCAAACCAGAAAAGCCACAGCATGTTGAACAAAATATGCAACACACCGGCATGCATAAACATATAAGTAATCAACGACCAAGGCTGACGGATAAACGCTTCCATCCAAGCCGGTAGTTCCAAAAAATGCATCCAAGGCGATGAAGGCACATTAAACAAGGTCAGAAAAATCTGCACCACCGTTACGACCAGAAACACAGCGACGTTGACATATACCAGTCGTACTGCAATGTCACCTTGCTGAAATTTCCGTTTCAAATCAGTAATAAATCCGTCCGTTGCCATTCTTCTTTCTCCAGTAAATTATCAGTATCAAGCCAAACAGCATACCGCCCAAATGTGCAAAATGAGCCACTCCGTCGTTGCCTCCCAATCCTAACACCAGTTCCAAAACGGCATATCCGATGACGAAAAACTTCGCCTTGATAGGCATTGGAATAGGAAATACAAACATCTGACTATTAGGAAACAGCATACCAAAAGCCAGCAATATACCATACACGGCCCCCGAAGCTCCCACCGTAGTCAATTGGTTCAGAAACACATCCATCGGAATCACTCCTATACCCGTATCTACGGAGGTATAATTCGACCATACCAGGGCATATTCCACGTAGTGCACCAGTTCCTGAATCAGACCGGCACCAATACCACAAACCATATAATAGGTCAGGAAACGTTTAGGCCCCCATACCTGTTCCAGCACCCGTCCGAACATCCATACCGCAAACATATTAAAGAAAATATGTGAGAAATTGGCATGCATGAACATATACGTAATAAGCTGTACCAAATTAAAATCGGAAGCCAGAAAAAAGTGAAGTCCGAGCAGATTCTCTATATCTACTCCGTATTTCCGGGCCACAAACATCCCAAGAAAACAGAGCACATTGATAATAAGCAGGTTTTTCGTTACAGTTGGAAGATTATTCATGTTGTTAAATCATTGATTCAGTTGCAAATGTACAATATAAAATCCGGTTTGAAGATATATGTATTCTTAAAATTCATTGAACGAACCGATGGAGTCGCGTAACACTAGCAAACTTTCTGGTCCCATATTAAACAATAAATCTATCACACTCAGGTTAGGCAAAAAACCGAGTTTTTGGTCAAATACTTGATAATAAGGTTTCGGCACAAACTCCTTGTCCGCCTCCCGAAAATCCCGTTTAGGATGAATCCGTTCCCGGAAATCATCCGCAGTCTCCGATTCCTCCACATAATCGTCGGTCGGTATCAGCCGGGGCTGCATATCAATTTGTTGGCACACCCACTCACACAAATCCAAGTTGAAATCGAACAAAAACACATACTTCTGCTCAAAGAACCGATGGAATTCATCCGCATAATAATCGAAGAACGGACTATGCTTGTAAGCTGCCACAAAAGCATTCCAATGTACGTGCCGCCAGTTGCCATGGTCGGAAATACGTATATCCTTCATCAAGCATTTCAGGTCATCCCCCTTTTCTGTCGGGATGGTCAATGCCAGCGGGCCGTCGGCCGATGCAATCACGCAGCGGTTCCGGTAGGTCTGCTTCATGTAGTGGTCATACCGCTCCACATACACCGAAGGATAAGCAAAAAGTTTAGTATAATATTCCACGGGAGCCAGATAGGCCGACCCTAAAATCACTTCATCTTTCATTTTCTTTCTTTTAGTCATTGCACCCGCTGTCCGAAACGTCCTTTCCGAGAGGAATACCAGATTAGCCAGGCCTTTCCCACCAGATGGTCTTCCGGCACCAGCCCGAACAAGCGGGAATCACAGATATTCACGGGGTCGTTCGAAGCCATCCAGTAGTAATCCTTACTGAACGTGTACGCCTCCACCGGCTTTCCTTTCACCCACAACGTGTCGTGACGTACTTCTGCCGGCTGGTGCTCATGCGCCACAATCGTATTGCACAGCAACGTCACATTCCACGGATACACCTTCACCGGTACTCCCTTTGCCGGAACCACATACGGATGCGCCTCCGTACGGTTCTTCTCGTCCAGTGGAACCAGTGGAATCCGCCCTTCCAGCTTTTGCGAAAGCAAATAATATTCATACTGGCTGAAACTCCGGATATACCCCCCGTCGGAAGTATATCCTACCAGCGTATTGCCTTTGATACCCAGTACCGACAGCACCGTCAGCATCAGGTCCTCCGTCGATACCGGATAGGCATACAGCGACTTGGCATCCGGGCTCAACACCTTTCCGCCTACATCATTCAAATCCGCGTCCAGCATCAGCGTATCGCCCGGCGTACCGATACAACGGCTGATAAACAGTTCACGCCACTCGATTCCTGTCTTCGGATTCTCAGGGTGCGGGTTGTTGAACAAGACGATATCCCCTTTCCTTGCACGGGAAGCCACCAGCCGGTGATAGCCGAAGAGCGAACAGAAAGGCAGACGCAGCCCGTAACTCCACTTGCTGACCAGAATCCGTTCCCCCTGGTAAAGCGAATTCTCCATGCCGGAGGAAGGAATCACACAAGTCGTCACAAGCAGTGTCCGCACCAGCCAGACGGTCAGCACCGCCACGCCAGCTGCCTTCAACCATCCCCACCCGGACTTTCCTTTGTTCATACACTCATTTAATGGAATCTACAAACTTGAACAGGCGACTCCAGCGAACCTTTCCGTCAAACCATCCGCGGTCCTGATCCAGTGACAGCCAGATGAAAATCGGCTTACCCACGATATGGTCTTCCGGCACAAAACCCCAGAAACGGGAGTCGGCCGAATTGTGACGGTTGTCTCCCATCATCCAGTAATAATCCATCTTAAAGGTATATTTCGTTGTTTCCTGTCCGTTGATGTAAATCTTTCCGTCCTTCACTTCCAAACTATTACCCTCGTAGTTCCGGATAGGGCGTTCATAAATCGGCAGGTTGTCCAATGTCAAATCCACGGTAGCCCCTTTTTTCGGAATCCATATCGGCCCATAGTTGTCTACCGTCCATCCCGTCAGTTTGTTGTCGGGATACAGTCCGCCCGCATCGTCGTCCGGTACATTCTCGATGGAAGTCACCAAATCTTTCCGGGCCAACAGAGCTGCTTTGGCCTTCTCGGTCAGCGGCATGTTGTACACTGATTCTTCCGTGTAATACCCCATCAGGTCTTCCTTGCTGATACCCAGCTCATGACACAAATCCTCCGGCAGCATGCCTTTCGTATGTACGAAATAACGATACTGTACATTGTCCGGCTCCTTGTTCGGTTTACCGTCCAGATAGACAATCCGGTTCTTAATCTGCAACGTCTGTCCCGGCAATCCCACGCAACGTTTCACGTAGTTCTCTCTCCGGTCTACCGGACGTGTAATCACCTTGCCATACAGCTGCGGATTCTCATCAATATATTTACGGCCCACCGTATAATAATAGTCATACACTTCACGCTGCTGTTCCACGTTCAAGCTGGCCAGGTCGATGGGCTGCGAAAGCTGCTTGCCGATGGCATAGCTCATGCGGTAGATATCCTCTGCCGGATTGCCGGTAGCCACCGTATCGCCTGCCGGGAAGTTGAACACTACGATGTCATTCAGCTGTACCTCTCCCAGTCCGGCCACCCGTTTGTAGTCCCACTTCGGCCATTCCAGGTACGACTTGCAGTTGAACACCGGCAACGTATGCTGCGTCAGCGGCATGTGGAGCGGTGTCTGCGGAATACGAGCACCATAGCTCATCTTGCTTACAAACAGATAGTCGCCCACCAGCAGCGATTTCTCCAGCGACGAAGAAGGAATCACATAGTTCTGAAAGAAGTACAGATTCACAAAATAGACTGCTACCAGCGCAAACACGATGGCATCCACCCAGCCCATCACCGTCAGCACGGTCTTGTTGGTCGATTTCTTCCACCATGTCCAGGGAATCTTTTTGGAAATATATGCGTCAAAGATGAACGGAACCACTACCAGTCCCAGCCAGCTTTTCAACCAAATCAGAAAAATCAGGTAAAGCACCAGCACTATGCCGAACTTTATCCATTGTTTACGCGATGCCTGTATCATACTCAAAACTGAAATAAATCATTCATACCTAAGAAGCCCTGGTGCGCAGCCGTATATTCTGCAGCCAGCACCGCTCCCAATGCAAACCCCTTGCGGTTCTTTGCGTCGTGTGTAATCACGATAGAATCAGCCTCCGATTCATATTTGATGGTATGGATACCCGGCACTTCCCCTTCGCGGATGGCACTCACGGGCAATTCATCCGGTGCACAGTCGGTCGTACCCGTCACCGTACCGTCGGGAGCCGTCAGCGTACCCATCACCCATTTGTGCTTGCGGTCCAGGTTCTCCAGAATCCCTTCCGCCAGCGTGATGGCTGTACCACTCGGCGCATCCAGCTTGTGTACGTGGTGCGTTTCCACCATCGACACGTCATAATTCGGGAACTGATTCATGATTTTGGCCAGGTACTTGTTCACCGCCGCAAAGATAGCCACACCCAAGCTGAAGTTAGACGACCAGAACAGTGTCTTACCCTCCTCCTGGCACAGACGGCGCATCTCTTCGCCATGCTCTCCCATCCATCCTGTGCTGCCCGATACCACTTTCACACCATTCTTGAACGCCTCCAGACAGTTGCCGTAAGCCACTGAAGGAGCCGTAAATTCAATGGCCACATCGGCCGAGCGGAAAGCCTCCGAAGCAAAATCTTCCCGATTATTTATATCAATGATACTCACAATTTCATGACCTCTGGAAAGGGCAATTTTTTCAATTTCCTTTCCCATCTTTCCATATCCAATTAATGCAATTTTCATAATTCTGATGATAATTTTATTCGCAAAGATAGTGTTTTTCAGTATTAATCATTACATTTACCCAACATTTACAGCTCGTTAACATGGAACATCTACTCCAGTTTGTATGGAAACACAAGCTTTTTCCGCTCACTCCGCTGCATACCACGCAAGGACAAACCGTGGAAGTCATTGACCCCGGACTCCCCAATCCCGATGCAGGACCCGACTTTTTCAATGCGAAAATCAAGATAGACGGTATTCTGTGGGTGGGAAATGTAGAAATCCACGTGCATGCTTCCGACTGGAAACGCCACCACCATCATCAGGACCGTGCCTACGACTCCGTGATTCTGCATGTGGCTTCCGACATCGATGCCGAAACCTTCCGCACCGACGGCACACCCATCCCGCAAATGGAGCTGCACTATCCGCCCTACCTGTTAGACAACTACCGCGAGCTGATTGAAACCAGCCATTATCCGGCCTGCTACCGCCTCATCCCTCGCCTGCCCAAACTCCTGCTCCACAGCTGGCTCTCCAGTCTGCAGACCGAGCGTTTCGAGCAGAAAACACAGCGCATCCAGGCCCAGCTTACCCAGAGCAAAGGCGACTGGGAACAAGCCTTTTTTCTCACCTTAGCCCGCAATTTCGGTTTCGGCACCAACAGCGATGCCTTCGAGCAATGGGCCCAGACCATTCCCTTACAGGCCGTCAACAAACACCGTGACAATCTTTTCCAAATAGAAGCGATTTTCTTCGGACAAGCCGGCCTGCTACAGGAGCTCCCTTCCGACGACTATTCTGCCCAGCTTACCAAGGAATATGCTTACCTGGCCCACAAATTCGAACTGCATCCTTCCGAACACCTTCGCTGGAAGATGCTCCGCATGCGTCCGGGCAATTTTCCGCACGTGCGCATCGCCCAACTGGCCAACCTCTATCACCATTCCCAAGGGATGCTTTCCCAGCTCCTGCTGGCTCCTACCGTGAAAGAGCTGCGCGACCTGTTGCGGGGAGGTACCTCTCTCTACTGGCTCACTCACTACGTATTCGGTGAACCGTCACCCGCCCGTCCGAAGACTCTCAGCGATGCTTCCATCGACCTGCTGATTATCAACACCGTGGTGCCTTTCCTTTATGCCTATGGAAAGCACAAAGGTAAAGAACGGCTCATCGAACGGGCCAGCAACCTGCTGGAACAACTGAAACCGGAAAATAATTACATCATCCGGCTGTGGAAAGAATGTGGTCTGCAAGCCGCCCACGCCGGCGACAGTCAGGCACTCATCCAGCTCAAAAAGAACTACTGCGACCCGAAGAAATGCCTGTTCTGCCGCATCGGATACGAATATTTCAAGAAAAAAGAAAGTTAAGAACCGGAGATTTACTCCCTTCACACACGACTCTTTCATTTCAATCAAAGTCAGTCTCTCAGTACTTCCTCGGCAGTACTCCAGTACTTTCTTTGAAGTACTACAGTACTTTCGTGGAAGTACTCAAGTACTGCCAAGGAAGTACTGGCAGCAAATAAAGCTGTATATCTCAACACATTACAGAAATTTATAGAGAATCCAGCCATCCCTTTCGGGAAAAAATCATTTCCGTCCTGACAAAGGAATATAGACCGAACACTCCCAGCCTGAAAGTCGGTTACGCAAGAAAGGAGGCATATTGAACTTCCTTGTCATACCCCATTTGTATTGCACAGCCACTTCCATGAATCTGAAGTCATACGCCAATCTTGCAAATACCGGCAAGTCGAAGAAACTTTTGTCATAAAAATAAAAAGTGGGTTCCACTCCTACCGACAGATTCAATCCTCGAAACAGGTACCGTCCCACACTTCCAGCAAAAGATGCCGACCACAGATTACGGATTCCTTCCCCGCCCACATACGTCGTATGCACGTCAGAAGAAAGATAACGGAATCCATAGCTGTAGCGGCCATATCTTGCCGATAACGACAAGTCGAACAACCAGCCGGTATACGGACAATTCAGCCGCCAGCGGTATCCGGCGCCCAAAGTAAAATCAGCCCTCAAACGGGAGTTTGCCAAATCGAAAGGCGGCAATCCTTTCTCTGGTGAAGCCATCTGGTAGTTTACAGTATTTTTCCCTCCATAAAGCACCAGGCCTGAAGAACGGAGCATCTGTGCACGAACTGTCATCCATAAAAAGAAAAGGAATAAGAAAAAAGATAAACGTTTCATACTGATTTCCAATTAGTGTTATTATTTTTAATCTGGTTTCTGTTTTATTTACTCCACAATTCATCATTCAGCGAAATAAACGGATGATTCTTTTTTATCGAATCCACTTGATATCCTACATTCAGCACCGCATGGTCAAAATCTGATCGTGTTTCAGATTCAGACATATCCATCCACTCCGTTTGCCGCAAGCAGCAACCACCTACCAATCCGAAACCGTTCTCCACATTGGTGTAAGTAGCCCGCATGGGAGCCAGCTCCACATTACCCAGTTCATTATTCTTCTGCTCATTAAGTGATTTCAAATAACGGTAGAACTCTTCAGACAGACTATATAAATAAACCTTATATTGCTTTCTGTTTATAAAAGTTTCATCTTGAATAGAAGTCTTGTAATCAGGTATGTAAGTCATATTCAGGCGAAGTGTGTAATTCTTTCCCTGAATTTTCTCATCGCTCCAAAAATACAGATTCTGATAGTACGCATAGTTTCCCATAAAAATGTCATCCAAACCCGAAGAAGCATCCAACATTGGCTCATCACTCCAGTCCATATAAGCAGAAGACGGTTTGCCATAATGCACTTCCGAAGTCCCCTCTTTCCAATACTTTACCCTTTCTTTGACCGTTACCGCATAGTAATTTTCAGTTTTTGCATAATCGGTAAAATTTATCTGAAGCTGGAGCACATTCAACTCAGAGGGTTTTCGCTCTATTTTGACAGCGTTTAAAGGGAAAGGAGCAGGAATAATGGTAAAGGCAGATACTGCTTTTACCCCTTCTACCGAAGCTGTAAGCCGGACACGGTCGCCCGTCTCATAGGACTGTACCACATAATAACTTTTGGCGGGGACTCCCGGCAATGAATCCTCTGCCCACCACAAAGGAACAGAACGGTCATTCACTTCCAGGCGGATGTCCCTGCCCTTTAATCCATACATCCTCCTTCCTTTGTCATGAACCGGAAGACTGTACGAAAGACGTACCACCGTAGTGTCGCCACTTCCCGGATAACTATATACCGTTAACTTAGGAATCTCTGAAACTTCATCCAAGTCAAAATGATACACACAAGATGACAACAGACTGAAGGCTGCAAGTATTACTATGAGATTCTGTTTGTTTAAATGCATAAATACAATGTTTAGAAATTTGTTATAATCAATGACATTCCAATGCATGCCGATTCAGAAATTTAAAGTGTAACTGAAAGAAGGAATTATCGGGAACAGTCCGATAGCCTTTCCTCTGAAACTTCCGTCGGCCTGCCGTTCTATCTTTGTATAAAAAGGATTCATACGGCAATAAGCATTATAGATACTCACATTCCAAATTCGCTCGAATCCCCGCTTGGTAGTCCGCCGGAAATTGATACCCACATCCAGCCGATGGTAAGCAGGCAAAGTAATATTGTTAGGTTTTCCATACATCGGCTCTAAGTCCGACAGCTGCGAGGTTCCAGGTAGGCAAGGATTTTCCACATACTGTGTAGGAACCGTCGCATGGTCACCACTACGATAAGTCCACGCTGCATATACATCCATTCGACGGCTGAATTTACGACGATAGACCAAATTCAGTTTATGACGATTGTCAAACTTGCTGGGATACCAACCGGAATAAAAGTCATCAAACTTTTGCTTGCTCCATGACAAAGTATAACCAGCCTGAAAGAGGTTCCGCTCATCATGATACACCAGCGATGTTTCCAACCCATACGATTTGCCGTCTCCCACCCGTACCACCTGCTCCCAGTTTCCGGCAGGCAATGTAAGACTGCCTCCCGCCTCGTACTCCAACATTCGGCTGGTAGTACGGAAATAACCTTCTACCTCCAGGCGCAACCTCCACGGAAGTTCCATGTACACACCACCTGCCACCTGTCGCGAACGCATAGGACGTATACGGGAGGTAGAAGGGACCCAACAATCGGTCGGCAAGTTTAAATAAGAATTGGATAACTGGTGAGCAAACTGACTCATCTCGGTATAGGAAACTTTCAAAGTAGTACGACTGAACAGACGATAGCTTGCCGATATTCTCGGCTCCAGCGAATGATATACTGCTCCCGAAACCTGATACATGGTATAACGTCCCCCCAGATTTATCCGCAGCTCCCGGGTCAGTCTCATATCGTCTTCCGCATAAAAAGAGAATTCATTCCCCTTGTAATGGCTCTCTACGGATGACAATAACGTATCCGTCATTTCCTCCGTACCTCTTATATCCTGTGATAACGTATGCTGCGGACAATAGATATGATACAAGTAATCGCTTCCGAAACGCACATGATGATTCGCCGTAGGAAGGTAATGAAAATCCATGCGAAAACCTACGTCATCAATAGTAGAATAACTGTCCCTCTGCATCCGGTCCACAGAATATTCTTTATCATCTTCCCCTTTATCAAAACTATCATCTGACCTGAAGTCGTACTTAGACAGATTACGGGCATATACCAAAGAAAAATTACCGGTCAGTTTATGATTGAACTGATTATTCCATGACAACGCGGCAGAAAGATTTCCCCATCGGATATGGTATTCATCCGTGGTCTGTTCTTTCTCTTGATGGAGCGGATTTCCTGACGGGAAAAGCTGTTTATCCTTCATTTTAAACAAATCTCTTCCAGAATACACACTAAAAGAAAGTCTGCTCTCATTGGAAAACCGGTGTGTGATTTTCGCATTGATATCATGAAAAGCATAACGGGCATTGATGTCTTCTTCGGGAAAGAAACGATTGGCAATCCGCAAAGCAGGAGCAGAAAGCACGTCCAACCAGCTCCGACGCATACCGAACACGAAAGAGGTTTTTTCCTTTATGACAGGCCCTTCGAAACGCAGTCTTCCGTCCAGCAGCCCCACCGATACCGTACCGTGAAACTTCTTTAAGTCCCCCTCCTTCATACGGACATCTGTCACAGACGAAAGCCTCCCTCCGTAACGTGCCGGGAAACCACTCTTGTAAAAATCCACATTCTTCACTATATGCGTATTAAATGCAGAAAACAATCCTCCAAAATGATTCACCTGATAGAGAGGCATGCCGTCCAATAAGAATAAGTTTTCATCATTCTTTCCCCCATGTACATAAAGGCCGGAGAGCAGTTCCGTGCCAGCAGATACCCCGGGAAGCTGCTGAATCGCCTTGACTAAATCCGGTGAACTGAACAATGAAAATTCCGTATTCAACTGTGCTGGAGTCAACGAAACCTTTCCAGTCTGAGTCGTAAAAAGAGAAGTATTCAAATCGGCCGTTACCACTACCCCTTCCAATGCAGTGGAACTTTCCTTCAAATAAATCGTGCCAGAATAATCTGAACGCAGGTCCAGTTCTTTCACCACCTCTTCATAACCTACATAAGAGAAACGCAAAGTATGCTTTCCTTCCGGCAGTGTCAAACTAAAAAAGCCATGTTCATCCGTCAAGGTACCAATATGCATATTCTGGTCATACACCGTGACATTGAGGAGTGATTCCCCATTATCCTGACACACGTGGCCTGAAAAAGTGTACTGACTCGATTTAAACAACAAGACATAGCTGCCTTTTATCTCCCATTTGATTCCGGTTCCGGAAAAGACAGTTTGCAGATTCTCCTTCAATGACTTACCAGAAGAAAAAATGCCAGATAACCGCATCACTTCCAAAGAAGAATCATAGACGAAATTCACGTGATACAAGTCTTGCATTTGTACAATTGCTTTCTTCAATTCAGAAGTTTCTGAACGAGGATACCCCCCTACACACAAACAGACAGCCGCCACAGTCCACAAGGTACTTATCATACTTGTTTTTTAATATGCACTTTTAATACTTTTTCTATTATCTCGATGATTTCGTCCAGACTGTGTGTATCGAAACTGGCTGTCAACCGTTTGTCTGTCCGGTCGGCTACCAGCTTTACCCCATAATAACGGGATAGCTCTGCAAGTACTTTCGGAAGAGGAGTATTCTCAAATACAAAACTTCCTTTCTTTACAGAATCTGGACGACGAACGATTTGCGGAACATGCTGACCTTTTACCACTTGTGCCTCCATTCCAGCCAGAAGTTCTACACCTTCCGACTGACCTAGTACAGAAAACCGTACTTTTCCCGATTCCACCTGAACCCATGCGGTATCCGCACGGCTTTCATCCATTACAAAACAAGTACCCAACACTTGAACTTCAGCCAACTTTCCTATTACCTTAAACGGACGGGTACAATCTCTTTTTATCCTAAAATCAGCTTTCCCCGTCAATTTCACTTCACGACATACCTTTGCGTAATCCTTTGTACGGAAACAAATAGAGGAATAAGGATATACCGTAACGACCGAACTGTCCGGCAACTGGTACTTTACTGCATGCTCGTATGCTGCCAATTCTGTCCACTGCTTCTCAGGAGATATGCCCACCCAGACAATAAACGCCAACAATATAGCCGCAGCCAGCCCGGATAAGGTCAGGAAATACCGGTTCTTTCCGCCTGCCCTTCCAACCACTCCATGCTTTTCCTTGAAAACTTTCAAAGCCTGCCGTGTGTCCAATTTATTCTTTTGAAAATGCCTCAACACAAAACGAAGGCATTTTTCTTCTAATTCATTCATGTTTCTAGTGATATTATACGTTCAATCCTGTGACAATAGAAACCCCAAAAATCACTACGTGAAAACCCTGAATTTTAGTTAAAGAGAAATAGATAGACTTTATATGCCCCCTCACGTATCAAACGAAATGCCTTCTGAATATGACTGTCGACTGTATGAACCGAAATATGAAACCTTTCAGCAATCTCCTGATACTTCAGACCATCCCGTTTATGCAAAAGAAAGACCTCACGACAACGCTCAGGCAAGGCATCTATGGCGGTCCACATTCGCGCCTCCATTACACTCCGTTCCTCCACCTCCTCATCCAGCAAGGTTTCTTCTAATTCAGTAAACGAAACTCCCGATTTGAACAGATTTTCCTGACTCAAATAATCCAAGCTACGGTTCTTTACCATCACATACAAATAAGCCTTCATATTACTAACCTCACAGGACTTTTCATCATTCATCTTTTCCCACAAAGACGAAAAGCAATCCTGCACGATATCTTTGGCCGTCTCCACGTCCTGTACATAATGTGTGGCATACAAACACAAAGGTCTATAATAAAACTTGAACAACTCATCTATATTTAATCTGTCTCTTCCCATGTGCAAATCGATTTCCATTTCAAATAGAGACAGATGGAAATACCAAAATCACCATCCTGCTTCTGTAAAAAAAGTTAAGTCTTTTCAGTTCTTTATACCTTTCACCGCAACGCCTCTTCCACTGCCCGCAGATACCCGTCCAGGCGATTGCTCTTCAAGATAGCCTTCCGCTGTTTCTTGTCCAGCTCCGGCAACAGGTACTCCCAGCAGGTCTTCAGCTTGGCCAGCAGCTGCGCCTCTCCGCCCTCTATCACACGATGGTAGTACAGGTACATCAGCCGATGCATTCGTGCTACGCGAGCTTTTAACTCGCCCTCCGACAGCTCCCCCTCCCGGAAAGCAAGAGCCAATGACGGATTGGCCAACAAGCCTCTTCCCAGCATCACCCCTTTCAGTCGGGGAAAGGCTTCCAACACCTCCCGGATATCGGCTACCGTCTGCAAATCGCCATTATATACCAGCGGTAACTCACAAGCCTCATAGAACGCCCGGAACGCCTCCCGGTCGACCGTTCCCTTGTACTGCTGCTTCCCGATGCGAGGATGCAACGTGACCTGCGTCACACACGAACTGTTCAGCAACGGCACAATCGCTCTCCACTCGTCGGGCTCCTGGCCTCCTAATCTCATCTTGACCGAAAAACGTATCTCCGGAAAGGCCTTCATCGTCTCCAACAAAGCCGCCACTTTCTCCAGGGAGGACAAGATACCTGCCCCTTTTCCACGGCGGACAATCAGCGGGAACGGGCAGCCCATGTTCACATTCAGCTCCCGATAACCCAGTTCTGCCAGAAAATCTGTCAGCTGCCGCAATTCCTCCGGCTCCGATGCAATCACTTGGGGAATCAACCGAGGCACCATATTCTCGTCAGGCGACACGTCACGCTTGTCCTTGTTGCGGATGACTCCCTTCTCCAGCCGCACAAAAGGCGTGCAATAAGCCTCCACACCTCCAAAACACTGCGCATGGGCATTGCGCCACGCCGCTTCCGTAAAGCCCTGCAAAGGGGCCGCATAAATTACCGGTACATTCTCTTTCATATTCCGCAAATATAGGAATAATTCCGTATCTTTGTAGAAATACATAAATCTCACGCACATGGAGAATTACATCTTTGAACTGAAAATGAAGGTCCGCGACTATGAATGCGACCTGCAAGGAATCGTCAACAACGCAAATTACCAGCACTACATCGAGCATACCCGTCATGAGTTTCTGACCTCCGTCGGCGTCAGTTTCGCCCAGCTCCACCAGCAAGGCATCGACCCCGTGGTAGCCCGTCTGAACATGGCGTTCAAAACCCCGCTGACCAGCGGCGACGAGTTCATTTCCAAGCTGGCTCTTCGCAAGGAAGGCATCAAATACGTCTTTGTACAGGACATCTACCGTCTGCCCGACCTGAAACCCGTCATCAAATCGACCGTAGAAACCGTGTGTGTCATTAACGGACGACTGGGCGACAGCCCCCTGTTCAATGAAATCTTTGCGCCTTACCTGAAATGAACGAAAAAGAACTCCTCTGCCGTTTGGCCCTGCCCCTTCTGCCCGGCATCGGTCTGGTAAGTACCCGCCACCTGATTCAGGCTGCCGGAAGTGCCACAAAACTTTTTGAACATGCCCGCGAACTGCCGGCCCTCATCCCCGGCCTGTCACCCAAGATAGCTACCGCCTTCCAGCATACCGAAGTGTTCCGCGTGTGCGAAGCTGAACTGTCGTTTGCACAGAAACACCAGATTCAATGCCTGACCGAAGACGACGAAACCTATCCTTCCCGCCTCCGCGAATGTCCCGACGCCCCGCTCGTGCTGTTCTACAAAGGCTCGGCCAACTTGAACAGCCGGCACATTCTGAGCATCGTGGGTACCCGAAACGCCACCGACTACGGCAAATCGCTCTGCCAGCGGTTCATGCAAGAACTCAGCACTCTGCTACCCGACACGCTGATTGTAAGCGGACTGGCCTACGGCATTGATATTCACGCCCACCGGGAAGCCCTTTCCCGCGGCTTCGACACCGTCGGCGTACTGGCTCACGGACTGGACCGCATCTATCCCGCCGTACACCGCCGCACGGCCACCGAAATGCTGACGCAGGGCGGACTGCTTACCGAATTCATGAGCGGCACCAATCCCGACCGACAAAACTTCGTGAAGCGCAACCGCATCGTAGCCGGGCTCAGCGACGCCACCCTCGTGGTGGAATCTGGTCCCAAGGGAGGTTCTTTGATTACAGCGGAAATTGCCGAAAGCTACCAGCGCGACTGTTTCGCCTTTCCGGGCCGTGTGGGCGATACCTACTCCACGGGCTGCAACGTACTGATACAAAAAAACCGCGCCGCCTTGATACAGAGCGCAGAAGACGTGGTAAAAGCCATGAACTGGGACCATACCCCCGTTGTTCCCCAAGTCGTCCAGCGACAGCTTTTCCCGGAACTGACACCCGAAGAAGAACAGGTGGTCACTCATTTAAAGAAACACCCCGATGGCATTCAGGTCAACACACTCGTGGTGGAGACCAACATCGCTATCAACCGCATGACCAGCCTGCTGTTCAATCTGGAAATGAAAGGCGTGGTCCGCGCTTTGGCAGGAGGAGTCTATAAGATGACATAAACGGGCAAAAAAAATGGGAGAACGCTTTCTCCCAACCTTGTTAACCTTAAATCTAATACTATGAAAAAAATCACGTGACAAATGTAAGAATAACACTTATTCTATGCAAGTATTCACAGCTTGATTTTCAGCTTTTTAAAACTATTTAGCAATAGAAAAAACAATTCGCCCCGAAACAATATCTGCTCCGGGGCGAATCTTTGTTTATTCAGAAATAGTTGACAATTAGTCTTTCAGTTTGGCCTTGATAAAATCGCGGTTCAAACGAGCGATGTTGCTGATAGAAACGCACTTCGGGCATTCTGCTTCACATGCACGAGTGTTCGTACAGTTACCGAAGCCCAGTTCGTCCATCTTGGCAATCATGGCCTTTGCACGACGCAAAGCTTCAGGTTTACCTTGAGGCAACAGGTTCAACTGGCTCACCTTAGCAGAAACGAACAGCATAGCTGATCCATTCTTACAAGCTGCTACACAAGCACCACAACCAATACAAGTAGCAGCGTCCATGGCTTCATCGGCAACGGTCTTCGGAATCAGGATAGCGTTGGCATCCTGAGGAGCACCTGTACGTACGCTGATGAAACCACCGGCCTGCATGATTTTGTCGTAAGCGGAACGGTCTACCATCAAGTCCTTGATGACCGGGAAACCGGCAGAACGCCACGGTTCCACCGTAATCACATCGCCGTCATTGAAACGACGCATGTAAATCTGGCAGGTAGTAGCGCCTGTAGCAGGTCCGTGAGGATGTCCGTTGATATACAATGAGCACATACCGCAGATACCTTCACGACAGTCGTGGTCGAATACAATCGGTTCTTTTCCTGCTTCGATGAGCTGTTCGTTCAAGATATCCAGCATTTCCAGGAAAGAAGTATCACCCGGGATATCCTTCATCTGGAATGTATCGAAATGACCTTTATCCTTAGGTCCGTTCTGACGCCAAATTTTCAGCGTAAATGATATATTTTTATCCATTTTACTTAGATTCTTTAATTGTTTAACTTCACTGATTAGCTCTTATAGTTACGAGTCTGTACTTTGATAGCTTCGTAAACCAGCGGTTCTTTGTACAATACCGGAGCCTTGTCGTCGCTTCCCTGGTATTCCCAGCAAGCTACGTAGAAGAAGTTGGCATCATCACGTTTTGCTTCACCTTCTTCAGTCTGGTATTCTTCACGGAAGTGACCACCGCAAGATTCGTTACGGTTCAATGCATCGTAAGCAATCAGCTCACCCATTGTGATGAAGTCGTTCAGACGGATAGCTTTATCCAACTCAATGTTCATACCTTCCTTAGAACCCGGGATGAACAGTTCGGTTTCGAATTCCTTACGGATTTCTTTCAGCTTGGCCAGACCAGTCTTCAAGCCTTCTGCCGTACGTCCCATTCCGACGTATTCCCACATCACACGACCCAATTCCTTGTGGATAGAATCGACAGACTTCTTACCCTTGATGTTCATCAGGTGGTCAATCTTGTCCTGAACAGCCTTTTCTGCTTCTGCAAATTCAGGCAGGTCGGTAGAGAAACGAGGAACGGTAATCTGGTCGGCCAGATAGTTCTGGATAGTGTAAGGCAATACGAAATAACCGTCGGCCAGACCCTGCATCAATGCAGATGCACCCAGACGGTTGGCACCGTGATCAGAGAAGTTACATTCACCGATGGCAAACAGACCCTTGATAGTAGTCTGCAGTTCATAGTCTACCCAAATACCACCCATTGTATAGTGGATAGCCGGATAAATCATCATCGGGTTATAGTATTTCACACCGTTAATTTCTTTTCCTACTTCACCCGGATTGACGTCAGTGATTTCTTCATACATATCGAAGAGGTTACCGTAACGTTGACGAACTACATCCAAGCCCAGACGTTCGATACATTCAGAGAAGTCCAGATAAACAGCCAGACCGGTGTTGTTCACACCAAAACCATGGTCGCAACGTTCCTTGGCAGCACGTGAAGCTACGTCACGCGGAACCAGGTTACCGAATGCCGGATAACGACGTTCCAAATAGTAGTCACGGTCTTCTTCAGGGATGTCTGTCGGCTTCATGGTACCTGCCTGCAATGCTTTGGCATCTTCCAGTTTCTTCGGAACCCAGATACGACCGTCGTTACGCAAAGATTCAGACATCAAAGTCAACTTAGACTGCTTGTCACCGTGTACCGGGATACAAGTCGGGTGGATCTGTACGTAAGCCGGATTGGCAAACAAGGCACCTTTACGGTAGCAAGACATGGCAGCTGTACAGTTACAAGCCATGGCGTTGGTAGACAGGAAGTAAGTGTTACCGTAACCACCAGTAGCGATTACCACTGCATGGGCTGCGAAACGTTCCAGCTTACCCGTTACCAGGTTCTTGGCAATGATACCACGTGCACGACCGTCTACGATGACGATGTCTTCCATTTCATAACGAGTGTACAGTTTTACAGTACCTGCACCTACCTGACGGCTCAATGCAGAGTATGCACCCAGCAACAGCTGCTGACCCGTCTGACCTTTGGCATAGAAAGTACGAGATACCTGTGCACCACCGAATGAACGGTTAGCCAGTGTACCACCGTATTCACGAGCGAAAGGAACACCCTGTGCCACGCACTGGTCGATGATGTTGTTTGACACTTCAGCCAAACGATATACGTTAGCTTCACGTGCACGGTAGTCACCACCTTTCACTGTATCATAGAACAGACGATATACAGAGTCACCGTCGTTCTGATAGTTCTTGGCTGCGTTGATACCACCCTGTGCAGCAATAGAGTGTGCACGACGCGGAGAGTCCTGAATACAGAAGTTAAATACGCGAAATCCCATTTCACCCAGAGAAGCAGCAGCAGAAGCACCTGCCAAACCAGTACCTACCACGATGATGTCCAGGCGACGTTTGTTAGCCGGGTTCACCAGTTTCTGGTGAGCTTTATAATTGGTCCATTTCTCAGCTATCGGGCCTTCAGGAATCTTAGAATCAAGTATCTTAGTCATAATGTTTTTTCAATTTAATCAGTTACACTTAAATTAGCAAGCACCGCAACCCATCAGGCTCTTCAAGAAGAACACAACTGCTACTACCATAAAACCAAGAACGATGATAGTAGAATAGATGTTTGAGATGCATTTCCAGCGGTTAATCCAGATGGTGTTGTTCCAACCCAGGGTCTGCATAGCACTCCAGAATCCGTGAGTCAAATGGAACCACAAAGCAATCAGCCAGATGATGTACAGTACAAAGAACACCGGATTAGAGAATGTCTGCAGGATGTAGCCATAACCGTCGGCTGCATGAAGACCTCCCATCATCGGGTTGCCCACGATTTCAGCGAACTGCATTTTGCTCCAAAAGTTCACAAAGTGAAGAGCCAAACCCAAGATAACGATGATACCCAGTACCAGCATGTTCTGAGATGCCCATTCCACGTTTTTCGGTTTTGCTGTCACCGCATAACGTTCGTGACCACGTGCAGCACGGTTCAACATCGTCAGCCAGAAAGCGTAGATGATGTGAATTACAAACAAGGCAGCCAGTCCGACAGTAGCTACCAGTGCATACCAGTTAGCGCCGAGGAACTCACAAACCATGTTGTATGCCTCGCCTGAGAACAAAGCAACACAGTTCATCGCCATGTGAAATGTCAGAAACAGGACAAGGGCGATACCTGTGACGCTCATCACCACTTTCCTTCCAATAGATGAATTACTTAACCACATAAATGATTGAATTTAAATTATTTAATTGTTAGAACTATAAATTCGTATTCCACAGTCCAATTGATGATGCAAAATTAGAAGATTTATTCAGATAATACAACAGATTATGGAAAAAATTCTGTAATCAAAAAAAGCGATTTGAAGAGCAAGAAAAAGCGCAAAGGCATTTGAATCAAAAACATAAAAATGCTTTGATTCAAATGCCTTTGCGCTTTATAGAGCACATGCTTTCATTTTATCCAAAACATAAAAGTATTCATCAGGTTCTACCTCTTGGGAAAATTCATTCCTGGCTGACGCAACAACTCTACGGCTTTTTTCATGCTCTCATTCAACTGATTAATCACCTGGAAATATTCATTCATATCCCAAATGTCACGGGCCAACAAAGCTTTCAGCTGGGTCTTGACTAAAGGTAAGGCTGTGTGAAACTGCGTTTCGTTATAAGTAATGCCCATGGAAGTTCCTTGAGCCACTAGTTCATCAAGCATTTCTTTTGTCACCTCAAACTCACGGTTAAAACGCTCAAAATTCTTATACCGCCTGAGCCATTCCTTCCGGTAACGGTCAATAAGTTTGATATTCAATTGTACCATGGCTCCTTTATCACGAAGCGACAAATAATAATCGGTATACATTGTGGTATCAATAGGCACAAAATAATCAGGCATGATGCCTCCTCCCCCATACACCGTACGTCCCAATTTCAAGGTCTTTGCCTTGAGTGAATCAGGAAAATGAATGCTGTCGGCACTCATCATCTCTCCCCGATTATAACGGTCAATCAAATCCTTGTTATATTTCTCGATACTCTCATAAGGCTTCTGGATACAACGTCCTGAAGGGGTGTAGTAACGGGCCACTGTCAGACGAATCATTGACCCGTCGGGTAAATCAATGGGACGTTGCACCAACCCTTTTCCAAAGGTACGACGACCAACTACAATTCCTCTATCCCAATCCTGAATAGCTCCGGTCACAATCTCACTGGCCGAAGCCGAAAATTCATCGACAAGTACCACCAAACGGCCCTGCTGGAAATCACCGTCGCCTTTTGCAGTAAACTCCGAACGCGGATTACGACGGCCCTCGGTATACACTATCAATTCTTTTTCACCCAGTATTTGGTCACACAGACTAATGGCTGCATTCAAGTAACCACCGCCATTCCCTTGCAAATCAAGTATCAGGTCTTTCATGCCCTGTTTCTGAAGTTTATGAAGTGCATCGGTAAACTCCTTACCAGTAGTAGCAGCAAAACGATTCACGCGGATATAGCCAATCTGACCTTCCACCATATAGGAGGCATCCAAACTGTATACGGGAATCTTGTCACGCTTAATGGTAAATGGCAACAATTCCTTGACACCGGCACGAAGTACTTTCACCGTCACTGTAGAGCCTTTAGGACCACGCAAACGACGCATCACTTCCTCCGTATTCATCTTTACACCGGCAATTACCGTATCGTTAACTTCGATAATACGATCTCCTGCCAGAATACCAACTTTCTCGGAAGGTCCTCCCGACACGGGCTGAATAACGAATAGTGTATCGGTAGCCATATTGAACTGAATACCGATGCCATCGAAATTTCCTTGTAAAGGTTCATTGAGCCTCTTCACTTCCTCCGGATCGGAATAAGTGGAATGCGGATCGAGCTTTTCAAGCATGCTGACAATGGCGGTTTCCACCAATTTATCTTCATCCACTTTATCGACATACAAGTTAGAGATGGCAAATTCTGCCAGCTGCAACTTACGCGAGGGAGAGTCAAGCAGTTTGTTCTGTGCAGACAAAGCTGTCCATACAGCTAATCCACAAAAACACGTTAATATATATTTTCTAATTTTCATGTGCTGAAAGGTTTATTTGTTGTCTATTTCCATTCCTTCGGGCAGAAACGCAGACACATCCTTGCCATACTGCAACAATTCGCGCACAATGGTAGAACTGATTGCTGTCAGTTCCGGCTCTGTAAAGAGCAGAATGGTTTCCACACCGGCCAACTTACGGTTGATATCGGCAATGGTTTCTTCATATTCAAAATCATGTACGGTACGGATGCCACGGATAATAAATCCGGCTCCCCGTTCGCGGGCAAAATCCACCGTCAGATTGTCGTATGCCTCGACGGTAATACGAGGTTCGTCGGCATAAAGTTTCCGAATCATCTCCACACGCCGTTCGGTGGGGAACCAGGTTTTCTTCTTATCGTTCACTCCAATACCGATAATGATTTCATCCATAAAAGTCAAGGCACGCTTCACCACGGAATAGTGGCCGATAGTAAACGGGTCGAATGTGCCTGGAAATATAGCTCTTTTCATCACTGATAATTGACAAGTATTAATTGTTCATTCTTCATTTATCAAGTCTTCTTCCACCACCAAGTTGTCGATGATAAAATTCTGGCGTTCCATGGTGTTCTTTCCCATATAAAATTCCAGTAGTTCTTTCACGGCATCAGTTTTGCGGAGACTCACTTGCTCCAAACGCATATCTTTTCCGATGAAATGACGGAACTCGTCAGGGGAGATTTCTCCCAGCCCTTTGAATCGAGTGATTTCCGGATTGGGACTCAGTTTCTTGATAGCCGCCAACCGCTCTTCGTCCGAATAGCAGTAGATAGTCTCATACACGCCTTTCTTACGGTTACGTACGCGGAATAAGGGGGTTTGCAGAATATATACATGGCCTTTTTTGATAAGGTCAGGAAAGAACTGCAAGAAGAAAGTAATCATTAACAAACGAATATGCATACCGTCTACATCGGCATCAGTAGCTACAATTACTTTATTATAACGAAGCCCATCGAGTCCGTCCTCAATATTCAAAGCCGCCTGCAAAAGATTGAACTCTTCATTTTCATACACCACCTTCTTAGTCAGCCCAAATGAATTCAACGGTTTACCACGCAAGCTGAACACGGCCTGTGTGTTGACATCACGGCTCTTTGTGATGGAACCGCTGGCCGAATCTCCCTCGGTGATAAAGATAGAACTTTCCAGGCGTGGATCGTCTTCTTCGTCTTTCTTACCACCCTTCTGGTCGTTGAGATGAATGCGGCAATCGCGCAGTTTGCGGTTGTGCAAATTGGCTTTCTTGGCGCGTTCGCGAGCAATTTTCGTCACACCTGCAATGGCCTTACGTTCTTTCTCAGACTCCTGAATTTTCTGCAACAGAATTTCTGCTACGTCGGAATGCTTGTGAAGATAGTTATCTACCTGCTCTTTCACGAAATCGCCCACAAACTTATTGACACTGACTCCGGAAAGTGGATAAGGATTACCCTCAGAATCTTTCTCGGGAGCCATAGTCAGCGAGCCCAACTTGATCTTGGTCTGACTCTCAAAAGTTGGTTCAATCACATTGATGGCAATAGCGGCCACCAATCCATTGCGAATATCCTGGTATTCGAGGTTTTTTCCGTAAAATTCCTTGATAGTGCGGGCTATGTGTTCCTTGAAGGCACTCTGATGAGTTCCTCCTTGGGTGGTATGCTGTCCATTAACAAACGAATAGTATTCTTCGCCGTACTGTGCACTGTGGGTGAAAGCAATCTCGATATCCTCACCCATGAGATGTACGATAGGATACAAACCTGGTGCCGTCATATTGTCGTTCAGCAAGTCTTCCAGTCCATTACGGCTCACAATGCGGTGACCGTTATAATAAATGGAAAGACCCGTATTTAAATAGGTATAGTTACGGAGCATGGTCTCGATGAACTCCGGACGGAAGCGATAGTTTAGGAACAGGGTATCATCGGGTTCAAAAAAGATATAAGTACCGTTTTCCTCGTCGGTAGTACACGTTTCGTCACTAATCAGCTCTCCACGTTCAAACACAGCCTTACGCATCTGTCCGTCACGGACACTCCAGGCCACAAAATAAGAACTCAATGCATTAACCGCTTTTGCACCAACTCCGTTTAACCCCACACTTTTTTTGAAAGCTTTAGTATCGTATTTTCCTCCCGTATTCAACATAGAGACGGCATCGACCAAACTACCCAAAGGGATACCTCGACCATAGTCACGCACGGACACACGCAAGTTATCTTCCAACTGAATCTCGATACGTTTCCCAGCTCCCATCTTGAACTCGTCGATACTGTTGTCTACCACTTCCTTCAGTAATACGTAAATACCATCCTCAGCCTGTGACCCATCGCCCAATCGCCCAATATACATACCTGGACGCGTACGCACATGCTCCATATCGCTCAAGTGGCGAATGTTCTCTTCCGTATAGCTGGCGGAAGAAACAGTGTGTTCGTTAATTTCTTCCATATATTATATAACCCCTTTTTGACAATTAAATCATTTTTTTATAAGCCCGGCGGCGCTTGTGCTGAACCGACTCGAAAGCACTCCATTGTGCCTGCACCTTCTTATTAAGTTCCAATTCCGGATTGCTCTCACCGTATTCAAATCCCATTTGCTGGAAGATAGGTACCAAATCATAGAACAACAAGGCATTAACCCCCTTGCTTTGATATTCAGGCTTTACTCCGACCAACAACAAATCAAGCACACGTGGACGTTTGATGAACAATGCTTTCAGCAAATAATACCAACCAAAAGGCAACATCTTGCCTTTGGCTTTCTGCAAAGCTACCGACAACGAAGGCATGGCAATACCCACAGCTACCAAGTTACCTTCTTCATCTTCCACCAAAGACACCATACGCAAATCTATCAGGGGAAGATACATCTTTACATATTGATTGATTTGCCCCTGTGTCATCTGGGAATATCCATAAAGCGGAGCGTATGCTTCATTAATCAGATCGAAGATTTTCTGTCCGTAATGTTGTTTCTTGATTTCGCTTCGTTTGAGTTTTTTGATTTTCAATTTATATTTCTGAAGTATAATCTCAGAAATACGTACAAACTTATCAGGAAGCTGATGTGGAACAGTGAGCTTGTATTCTACCCAATCGGCTTCTTTCTGAAAGCCCAACTGCTCCATGTGTTCTGGATAATAAGAGTAATTATAAATAGTAGCCATCGTTCCTAATTGATCAAAACCTTCTACCAACATGCCTTCCGCATCCATATCGGTAAATCCCAGCGGACCAACAATGGCCTCCATACCTTTTTCTTTTCCCCACTTGGCTACGGCATCCAACAAGGCAGCCGAAACTTCTTCTTCATCAATGAAATCAAGCCAGCCAAAACGGACTTCTTTCTTGTGCCAAGTATCATTGGCCCGGTGATTGATAATAGCAGCTACACGCCCTACAATCTCATCTCCCCGATAGGCCAAAAAATAATCCGCTTCACAGAACTCAAATGCAGCATTCTTTTCCGGATTAAAAGTATTCAGCATATCATCATACAAATCGGGAACAGAATAAGGATTATTTTTATAAAGCTCGTAATTGAAACGAATAAACTTTGTCAGTTCTTTCTTCGTCGTAACTTTCTTAATAGTGACAGTCATTGTGATATAATTTTCTTTCGTTCGCTGTGAGTTTAGAAAAATTAAGGCTGTAAAGATAATGCTTTTTCTCTGAAAATCTGGTCCATTCACTGATTTTCACACTTTAAGCAACAGCAGAGGAAAACTGGCACCGCTTCCCACAAGCAGCAGAAAAGTCATATTTTAAGTTTTCTTTTCACTTGTCTTCCAGATTGGGAGAACCCGATTTTTCGCAATTTATTGTTTTACAAGAAAATAAAATACTTTTCCCTCGCGAGACTTCAAAATTCATCTCTTTCCGGGCAGTTTGACCACGTTTTTTACATTCTCGCAGGCTCATCGCCACCAGCCTGACGGCAAAGACAAGACCATGGAGATTACTTCTCCATAATTTTTCTGGCCGGAAGAAATCTGATTGCCTTTCAGGTACCATTCATAAATCTGCGCCTGCAGCCGTCCTACCCACGGGCTGTACTTCGAATCCCAATAAGCTTCCTTTTCCCGAAGGGCCTTCCACACCTCCGGACGGATGGAACGGCACAACTGCTGATAAGCTTCTTCATCCAGCAAACCGACAGCATTCGAGAGGACATAGGGCAGCAAACCAAAATAACCGGCATAACGGACCGACGGCGACTGGGAACGGATGCAAATCTGATAGGCCCAAAAATTGGCTTCGGCTTCGCTGCTCACCCCGAGCAAATGGGCGTATTCATGAGCATAGGTGAAAGGCCATTGCAAAGGAAGCAACTCTCGGTTCAACTGCGACTCAGAGAAGAAAGGCCCCATGTATCCCAAAACTCCGACACCGGAATAAAGGGCATTGAAAGCAACCGACTTAGGATGCTGGTAGCTGCGAGGACTGGAAAGTCCAAATCGGGAAGGAACCCGTGCATACAACTGCTTCACCTCCTCCTCGATTTCTGTGGAAGCAGGAAACGCACTCATCGTGTACGAGGCATTCAAGGAATCAGTATAAGCAGCCAGAAAACGGTGAAAGTCGGCTGCGACATAAGTTACCGGTTCGGTAGAGGAACGGATAAAGAAATCTTTTCGGAAATAGTTGATTCCCCATCCCCAATAAAACCAGAGGTAACAGATTACCGCGCACTCCACTTCGGCTCGCAACACCCATCTCCAACCTTTTCTGCGGCGACGGGCCCAGAACGGCAAGCCGATGAAAAGGAGGGCGAAAGCGATGACCAGCCATTCCTCCACCGAGAACGGAATCCATGCTACCAAAGCGGACAACACGGCAGACAGCACGGGATAGACGTAGCGGGCATATACCTCACCCGCCGCCGGCCAATAACGGCAAAGAAAAACAAGCCCTAACAAAAGAGCTTCTATGCCCCAACGTATGTAACGTAACGGAAAACTTTTCATACACACAAAGTTATATGTTTTCAAAGAAGGTGAAGGTAGTGACAAAGAAAATATATACTTTTGTAACACAGATTAATCATGAATTATACTTAGACAGAAAATGGCATTAAACTACATCTGGATTGCATTCTTTCTGCTGGCTTTCGGGGTGGCCCTCGTGAAACTGGTGTGCTTTGGCGACACGACTGTTTTTCCAGCAATTATCAACTCGACCTTCGACTCATCGAAGACAGCTTTTGAAATATCTTTGGGACTGACCGGCGTACTTTCGCTTTGGCTCGGCATCATGAAGATTGGAGAAAAGGGAGGCGTGATCCAGCTTTTTGCCCGGCTGCTCAGTCCGCTATTCTCGAAACTGTTTCCAGATATTCCGAAAGGACATCCGGTGACGGGCAGTATTTTCATGAACCTGGCGGCCAACATGCTGGGACTGGACAACGCAGCCACTCCTCTTGGACTGAAAGCGATGGAGGGGTTGCAGGAACTGAACCCGAAGAAAGACACGGCGAGCAACCCGATGATCATGTTTCTGGTGCTGAACACTTCGGGACTGACCTTAATTCCTATCAGCATCATGGTATATCGGGCACAGCTGGGAGCGGCCCAACCGACCGACGTATTTGTGCCTATCCTACTGGCCACGTTCTTCTCGACCCTGGCCGGTATCCTTGCGGTCAGCGTATACCAGCGTATCAATCTGCTGAACCGTACCATCCTCCTGTTTTTGGGAGGAGCCAGCCTTTTCATCGCGGGTATCATCTATTTTTTCCACCTACTCACCCGACAACAGATTGATCTCTACTCTACCACTTTTGCCAATGTCTTCCTTTTTCTGATTATCATCGGTTTCATTGTGGCAGGCGTACGAAAGAAAGTCAATGTCTATGATGCGTTCGTGGAAGGAGCCAAGGAAGGTTTCTCCACTGCCGTGAGAATCATCCCGTATCTTGTGGCCATTCTGGTAGCCATCGGGGTCTTCCGAGCTTCAGGAGCCATGGACTTTCTGATACAAGGCATCGCCACACTGGTGAGAGGCTGTGGACTGGACGACCAGTTTGTTGGAGCCTTGCCTACCGCCTTGATGAAACCGTTGAGCGGAAGCGGAGCTCGCGGCCTGATGGTAGATGCCATGACCACGTACGGAGCCGATTCTTTTGTGGGACGCCTGGCCTGCATTTTCCAAGGTTCCACCGATACCACGTTCTACATCCTGGCTGTCTACTTTGGGAGTGTGAGCGTAACCCGCACCCGGCATGCCGTCCCCTGCGGACTGATTGCCGATTTTGCCGGCGTACTGGCCGCCATCTTTATCGGATATTTATTTTTCAATTAACATACCATTATGATCAGTTATCAAACCGAAGGCGTGGAAATGCCCGCCATCAAGCAGCGTGAAACCACCGCATGGATCAAAGCCGTAGCGGAGAGTTACGGAAAAAGAGTGGGCGAAATTGCCTACATATTCTGCTCGGACGAAAAGATTCTGGAGGTGAACCGACAATACCTGCAACACGATTATTATACAGATATCATCACCTTCGACTACTGTGAAGGGAAACGGTTGTCGGGCGACTTGTTCATCAGCCTGGATACCGTACGGACCAACGCCGTGCAGTTTGAAGCCCCGTATGAAACAGAACTTTTCCGCGTCATCATCCACGGCATCCTGCACCTGTGCGGCATCAACGACAAGGGTCCCGGCGAACGCGAAATCATGGAGGCTGCCGAAAACAAGGCCCTGGAAATGCGGAAAGATTTCATGTAATTCGTATTTTTGCAGAAGAAATAAAAACATAAAAGCGAATGGATTTTAAGTATGATGTAATCGTAATTGGTGCCGGTCATGCCGGATGTGAGGCTGCAGCCGCTGCAGCCAATCTGGGCTCGAAGACCTGCCTGATTACCATGGACATGAACAAAATCGGGCAGATGAGTTGTAACCCAGCGGTCGGAGGTATCGCCAAGGGACAAATTGTCAGAGAGATTGATGCCCTGGGAGGATACATGGGACTGGTGACCGACAAGACGGCTATCCAGTTCCGCATGCTGAACCGTTCCAAGGGTCCGGCCATGTGGAGTCCGCGTGCGCAATGCGACCGTGGCAAATTTATCTGGGCCTGGAGAGAGGTACTCGAAAATCTGCCGAACCTGCATATCTGGCAGGACACTGTGGAGGAACTGCTGGTAGAAAACGGAGAAGTGACAGGACTGGTGACTTGCTGGGGCGTGACGTTCCATGCCAAATGTATCGTGCTCACTGCAGGTACGTTTCTGAACGGACTGATGCACATCGGACATAAGATGCTGGCAGGCGGACGCTGTGCGGAACCGGCTTCTTACCACCTCACCGAATCCATCACCCGGCACGGTATCACGGCCGGACGAATGAAAACCGGTACACCAGTACGTATCGACGGAAAGAGTGTCCACTTTGACTTGATGGATACACAGGATGGAGAAAACGATTTCCACCGTTTTTCGTTCATCAGCGAACCGCGCCACCTGCAACAACTGCAGTGCTGGACCTGCTTTACGAATGAGGAAGTACATGCCACCCTGCGGAAAGGACTGGCCGACTCTCCCCTTTTCAACGGACAAATCAAGAGCATCGGACCGCGTTACTGCCCAAGCATCGAGACCAAAATTGTGACGTTCCCCGACAAACCCCAACACCAGCTTTTCCTGGAGCCGGAGGGAGAAACTACCCGTGAACTTTACCTGAACGGATTCTCTTCTTCCCTGCCGATGGAGATTCAGCTGGAAGCGTTGAAGAAGATTCCGTGCTTCAAAGACCTGGTGGTATATCGTCCGGGATATGCCATCGAATACGATTATTTCGACCCGACCCAGCTCAAGCATACACTGGAATCAAAGGTGGTGAAGAACCTGTTCTTTGCCGGACAGGTGAACGGAACGACCGGATACGAAGAAGCGGGCGGCCAGGGAATCATTGCCGGCATCAACGCACACTTGAACTGCCACGGTGGAGAGCCCTTCATCCTGGGACGTGACGAAGCTTACATCGGCGTACTGATTGACGACCTGGTGACGAAGGGAGTGGACGAACCTTATCGTATGTTTACGTCGAGAGCCGAATACCGTATCCTGCTCCGTCAGGACGATGCCGACATGCGACTGACGGAACGGGCCTACCAGCTGGGATTGGTGAAGGAAGACCGTTACGCCATCTTCCAAAAGAAACGGACAGCCATCGACCACCTGGTCAACTTCGTCAATAATTTCTCGGTCAAAGCCGACAAGATAAACGAGGCGCTGGAAAGCCTGGGTACGGCCCAGCTCACCCATGGATGCAAGCTGGTAGATTTAATCAGCCGTCCGCAAATTACCATTGAAAATATCGCCCCACACATCCCCGTCTTCCAAGCCGAGCTGGATAAGTTTGACGACCGCAAAGAGGAGGTGATAGAGGCCGCCGAAATCCGCATCAAGTACAAAGGATACATCGACCGCGAGCGGACCATCGCCGACAAGATTCACCGGTTGGAATCCATCCGCATCAAGGGCAAATTCGACTATGCCAATCTGCAATCCCTCTCTACAGAAGCACGCCAGAAGCTCGTGAAGATAGACCCGGAAACCCTGGCTCAGGCCAGCCGTATTCCAGGCGTCTCTCCCAGCGACATCAATGTGCTGCTCGTGCTGCTGGGGCGCTAAACAAGCCATGTTTCACGTGAAACAATTCATTTAAGGATTACATATAAAACACTGGATATGAACAAAGAAACATTAAAGAAAAACCTCCGGGAAATCCCTGATTTTCCCAAGCCCGGCATCTTGTTCTACGATGTCACTACCCTCTTCAAAAACCCTGAATGTTTGCAGGGCATGATTGACGAACTTTACGAGATGTACAAGGACAAAGGTATCACGAAGGTCGTGGGAATCGAGTCAAGAGGATTCATCCTGGGAGGCGCTTTAGCGGCTCGTCTGGGAGCAGGCTTCATCATGGCCCGCAAGCCCGGTAAGCTTCCCGCTGAAGTGATAGAAGAGACCTACGCCAAGGAGTATGGCACCGACACCATCCAGCTTCATAAAGATGCCATCAGCCCGGAAGACGTAGTGCTGTTGCACGATGACCTGCTGGCTACAGGAGGAACCATGGCAGCCGCTCACCGACTGGTGAAACGCTGCGGGGTAAAGCAAGCGTATGTCAACTTCGTCATCGAGTTGGAAGGACTGAACGGCCGAAAAGCTTTTGATGAGAACGTAGAAGTAACTACCTTGCTGAAGCTGTAAGCAGTTTCCGTTTGATAAAAAGAATTCAAGCAGCCTTCTTTGCAAGGAGCGAAAAGCCCCTGCAGGGAAGGCTGCTTTTCAACCTGAAATAAGCAACCATGGAAGAGGTAGAAAAGAAAGAAAATACCGGCGAATACCTGAAAGGAATCGTATTGAACCTTCCGGAAGGACCGGGCATATACCAGTACTTGAACAAGGAGGGAGTCATCATCTATGTGGGAAAGGCCAAGAACCTGAAGCGGCGTGTGTACTCTTATTTCTCCAAAGACCACCAATCGGCCAAGACACGGATGCTGGTGTCGAAGATTGCAGATATCCGCTACATTGTGGTCAATACGGAGGAGGATGCCCTGTTGCTGGAGAACAACCTTATCAAGAAATACAAGCCACGTTACAACGTCTTGCTGAAAGATGACAAGACCTACCCTTCCATCTGCGTCAGCAACGAGTATTTTCCGCGTATCTACAAGACCCGGAAAATCATTCGCGACGGGTCTACCTACTACGGCCCTTACAGTCATATTCCTTCGATGATGGCGATTCTGGAGCTAATCAAGAAACTATATCCGCTGCGCACCTGCCACCTCGCCCTGACGCCCGAAAATATCGCACAGAGAAAATTCAAGGTGTGTCTGGAATACCATATCAAGAACTGCCTGGGACCTTGCATCGGACAGCAATCGCACGAAGCATACATGCAGCACATCGCACAGGCAAAAGAGTTGTTGAAAGGAAACACACAGGCTGTGAGCAATGCCCTGATGGAAGAGATGAAACGGTTGGCTGGAGAGATGCGTTTCGAAGAAGCACAGAAGGTCAAGGAACAATACATGCTCATCGAAAGCTATCGCGCCAAGAGCGAGGTGGTCAGTGCCACCCTGCACCAAATCGATGTCTTTTCGATTGAAACGGACGAAAATACGGCTTACATCAATTACCTGCACATCACCAACGGATGCATCAACCAAGCCTTCACCTTCGAATACAAGCTGCGGATGAACGAAAGCAAGGAAGAATTACTTTCTCTCGGCATCGTGGAAATGAGGGAACGATACAAAAGCACATCCAAGGAAATCATTGTTCCCTTTGAACTGGACATGGAAATGAACGGAGTGACGTTCACCGTACCTCAAAGAGGCGAAAAGAAACACCTGCTCGACCTCTCGCTGATGAACGTCAAACAGTATAAAGTGGACCGGTTGAAACAAGCGGAAAAGCTCAATCCGGAGCAACGAAGCGTACGGTTGATGAAAGAAATCCAAGCACAGCTTCACCTGGAGAAAATGCCCAACCACATCGAATGTTTCGACAATTCCAATATCCAAGGCTCAGATGCCGTAGCTGCCTGCGTGGTGTTCAAACAAGCCAAGCCCAGCAAAAAAGACTATCGCAAATACCTCATCAAAACGGTAGTGGGTCCCGACGATTATGCATCCATGCAGGAGGTGGTACGCCGCCGCTATTCCCGTATTCTGGAAGAACAGGGTGAACTGCCCGACCTGATACTGACCGACGGTGGAAAGGGACAAATGGAAGTGGTACGCGAAGTCGTGGAAGACGAATTGCACCTGCAGATTCCCATCGTTGGACTGGCCAAGAACAACCGCCACCGGACGTCGGAGATTCTGTATGGAGTCCCTCCTCAAACTCTCGGCATCAAGCAAGGTACTCCCCTTTTCCATCTTCTGGAGAATATACAAGACGAAGTGCACCGCTTTGCCATCACTTTCCATCGGGAAAAAAGAAGCAAGAGTCAGATTGCCTCGGCCCTCGACACCATCAAAGGCATCGGGGAAAAACGGAAGACAGCTCTGCTGAAAAAGTTCAAGAGCGTGACCCGTATCCGTCAGGCAAGTCTGGAAGAAATTGCAGAGGTCATCGGAGAAAGCGCGGCGAAAAGCGTCAAGGAATCCCTGTCGGAATCCAAATAATTTTCTTACTTTTGTAAAAACAAGAAGAGAAACATGAGAGTAGTGATACAACGTGTGACACGTGCTTCCGTCACCATTGACGGGACATGCAAATCAGCCATCAAGGAAGGCTTCATGGTACTGGTCGGTATTGAAGAAGCCGACACCCAAGAAGATGCCGACTGGCTTTGCAAAAAGATTGTCAACCTCCGCGTATTTGACGATGAAAACGGAGTAATGAACAAATCCATTCTGGATGTACAAGGAGAAATTCTGGTCATCAGCCAGTTCACTTTAATGGCTTCTACCAAGAAAGGAAATCGCCCTTCTTATATCCGAGCAGCGGGGCATGAAACTGCCATTCCCCTCTATAATTATTTCTGCAACGAACTGAGCATTGCCCTCGGAAAGGAGGTAGGAACCGGTGAATTCGGGGCCGACATGAAAGTGGAACTGATTAACAACGGACCGGTAACCATCTGCATGGATACCAAAAACAAGGAATAACTATGACACTGGAAGAAGCACAGAAAACGGTAGATACGTGGATCAAGACGTATGGAGTGAGATACTTCAGTGAACTGACCAACATGGCCGTGCTCACTGAGGAAGTGGGAGAACTGGCACGCATCATGGCACGGACGTATGGCGACCAGTCGTTCAAAGCGGGAGAAAAAACCGACCTAGGCGATGAAATGGCGGATGTGCTCTGGGTACTGCTCTGCCTGGCCAATCAAACAGGCGTAGACCTGACAGAAGCCTTTCGTAAGAACCTGGAGAAAAAGACAAACCGTGACAAGGACAGACATAAAAACAACCCCAAACTATAAAGAGTATGGAACATTATCGCGAACATGGGGGCGGATATACCCCCGAGGATGAAAGAGAAAATCCGAACCAGACCAGCAAGTATGACGAAGCCTTGCGCAAGTATAATACGGAGCTGAATGACGATGAAATCGCAGCAAAAACGGCGAAACTCATCGAAAAACATCTGGAAGAGAACAGCACCCTGGAGGTAAAGAAATTCCTTTTCAACTGCATCGACCTGACGACACTGAAATGTACAGACAGCGAACCGAGCGTCATGAAGTTTACCGAAAAGGTAAATGAGTTTGTAGATCGTTATCCGGACCTGAAAAACGTGGCCGCCATCTGCGTCTACCCCAACATGGCCGAAATTGTCAACGATACTTTGGAAGCAGACGATGTCAAGATTGCTTGTGTATCGGGAGGATTCCCTTCCTCACAAACTTTCATTGAAGTGAAAGTGGCCGAAACAGCCATGGCACTCCATGCCGGAGCCGATGAAATCGATATCGTCATTTCTGTAGGGAAATTCCTAACTGGAGATTACGAAGGAATGTGCGATGAAATCGAGGAACTGAAAGAAGTATGCGGCGATAAGCACTTGAAAGTAATTCTAGAAACAGGTGCCTTGAAAACTGCTTCTAACATTAAGAAAGCTTCCATTCTTTCCATGTACTGCGGAGCAGATTTCATCAAGACTTCTACCGGAAAAGAAAACCCTGCCGCTACTCCGGAAGCAGCATACGTAATGTGCCAGGCCATCAAGGAATATTTCCTGGAAACAGGACGAAAAGTAGGCTTCAAGCCAGCAGGCGGCATCAATTCCGTTCACGATGCGCTGGTATATTATACCATCGTCAAGGAACTGCTGGGCGAAGAATGGCTGACTAACGAACGCTTCCGTCTGGGCACTAGCCGCATGGCCAACCTCCTGCTTTCAGAAATTGTAGGCAGTGAGACCAAGTTCTTCTAATCAGAAGAAAGAAATGAAATAAAAAGCCCCTTTCCATCGTGGAAAACCACAAACGAAAGGGGCTTTTCTTTATCTATAAAACGAATTACTTGTTCCGTTCAATCACGTAATCAATGTAAGCAGTCAGCGCATTCCGAATCGCTTCGTCGGTAGAAGCGGGCAAAAGTGCCAATGCCTTCTCACGGAACTCATACATTTTCTGAGTGGCATACTCAATGCCTCCTTCCCTTTTCACCGTTTCTACAAACTGGGCTATCTCTTCTTTCGAAGCATTCAAGGCCCGTATCCGTAAAGCCAGTTCATTCAAAGAGGTATCGTGCAATTTATTCAATACATACAAAGCCGGCAGTGTAAGTTTCCCTTCCAGCATATCATTTCCCGTGGGCTTCCCTAATTCTGCATTCTCAAAATAATCGAAGATATCGTCTTTTATTTGGAAAGCTATTCCAATCATTTCACCAAAAAGTGCCGCTTTCATCGCTTCTTCTGGAGAAGCATTCACGGATACCGCCCCACTTTGCGCACTAATCTTGAACAAGGCTGCTGTTTTCTTTCGTATGATGTCAAAATAAGTATCTTCTGCAAAATCTTCCTTTCCGGTATTGCCCAACTGAAGAATCTCCCCTTCAGAAAGTTCCTGCCCCAAGCAAGCCACCAATTCTACTAACTCCACCTTACCGGTATGCGCAGCATGTTTCAAACTTGTAGCCAGCATGTAATCACCCACCAACACCGATACCTTATTATTATAAATGGCATTCACAGAAGACTGCCCACGACGTTCGTTACTTTCATCCACTACATCGTCGTGAATCAGACTAGCTGTATGAAGTAACTCCAATGATAAGGCTGCATGAAAAGTAGAATCGCTTAATGTACCGAACAACTTAGCCATCAGCATCACCAGTATAGGGCGCATCATCTTCCCACTCCGCTTCTTGACGTAAGACAGCACCTCTCCCAATAAAGGATCTGTACTGGTCAAAGAGTCTTCAAAAAGCCCTCTGAATTCCTCCAATTCTTTTGCTACAGGCTGCTTTATTAAATCAATTTTATTCATGTACATTTATTTAAGCCCACAAAAGTAATAATAAAAGACTGAATACCGTATTTTTTTGTACATTTACATGAAAAATCTTAATATTTTTACACGAATGGAGAAACTATTTCTACTAGACGCTTATGCACTGATTTATCGTGCCTACTACGCCTTCATCAAGAATCCCCGCATCAACTCAAAAGGTCTTAACACTTCCGCTATCCTGGGGTTTGTCAATACGCTGGAAGAAGTGCTGAGAAAAGAGAATCCGACCCACATCGGCATTGCTTTCGACCCGTCGGGACCTACGTTTCGCCATGAGGCTTACCAAGCATACAAGGCTCAACGAGAAGAAACCCCCGAGGCCATCCGGCAATCCGTCCCTATCATAAAAGACATCATCCGAGCCTATCGCATCCCTATCCTGGAAGTGGCTGGCTATGAAGCTGACGACGTCATCGGCACACTTGCCACCGAAGCTGGGAAAAGAGGAATTACCACCTATATGATGACCCCCGACAAGGATTACGGCCAACTTGTAGGGGAACATGTGTTCATGTATCGTCCGAAGTACGGCGACAAGGATTTCGAAATAATGGGCGTCAACGAGGTCAAAGCCAAGTTCGATATCCAGTCTCCTCTTCAGGTCATCGACATGCTGGGCCTGATGGGCGATACAGCCGACAACATTCCGGGCTGTCCCGGAGTGGGAGAAAAAACCGCACAAAAACTGATTGCCCAGTTCGGAAGTATCGAAAACCTGCTCACCCATACAGATGAACTGAAAGGAGCCATCAAAAAGAAAGTAGAAGAAAACAAGGAACAGATTATGTTCTCCAAATTTCTGGCTACCATCAAAACTGATGTACCTGTCCAGCTTGACATGGATGCACTGAAAAAAGAGGAGCCCGACGAAGAAGAACTTCGCCGTCTGTTCGAAATGTTGGAGTTCCGTACTCTAATCGACCGTGTCATCAAAACGGAAAAAAAGGCCCCCTCCTCACCCACTGCTCAACCCGATCTCTTTGGCTTATTTGCGCAGGAAGATACAGGCGACGCCAAAAATTCAAATCTCACGAGGTTAGAATCTCTTCCATACGACTATCAACTTATTGATAATCAAGAAAAAATGGAGGAATTAGCTCAAAATTTGACAAATCAGATTTTTTTCAGTCTAGACACGGAAACCACAGGAACAGACCCTATCACAGCAGAATTGGTGGGAATGAGCTTCAGTATACACGAAAATCAGGCATTTTATGTACCTGTACCCGCGAACCGTGAGGAAGCTTTAAAAATTGTAAATATATTTAAACCAGCCTTTGAAAATCCCAATTCGCTCAAAATTGGCCAGAATATCAAGTACGATTTAATTATGCTGGCCAATTACGGAGTGACACTAAAAGGAAAAATGTTCGACACCATGATTGCACACTACGTACTTCAACCCGAACTGCGTCATGGAATGGATTATCTGGCAGAAGTCTATCTGAAATATGAAACAATCAAAATTGAAGAACTGATTGGACCGAAAGGCAAAAAACAGGGCAACATGCGCGACCTCGCACCGGAAGCCGTTTACAAATATGCCTGCGAAGATGCCGACGTAACTCTCAAGTTAAAACACATACTAGAAAAAGAACTTGAGAAGAACGATGTAAAGAAATTATTCGAAGAAATTGAAATGCCATTGGTTCCAGTGCTGGCCTACATGGAAAGAAACGGAGTGCGTATCGACACAGAAGCACTGAAGGAAACTTCACGTCATTTCACCACACGCATGAATCAGATAGAAGAAGAGGTACATCAACTGGCCGGCATGGAGTTCAACATTGCGTCTCCCAAACAAGTAGGTGAAGTGTTGTTCGACCGATTAAAAATCGTGGAAAAAGCCAAGAAAACAAAAACAGGGCAATACGTCACCTCGGAAGAAGTGCTGGAAAGCCTGAGAGGAAAGCACGAAATCGTAGCCAAGATACTGGAACATCGCGGTCTGAAGAAACTACTGGGAACCTACATCGATGCCCTTCCCCTACTGATCAATCCAGCCACCGGACGCATTCACACCTCTTTCAATCAAACGGTCACTGCTACCGGGCGACTGAGTTCAAGCAACCCCAACTTGCAGAATATCCCTATCCGCAATGAAGACGGAAAGGAAATCCGGAAAGCCTTCATTCCAGACGACGGATGCGAATTCTTCTCGGCCGATTATTCACAGATTGAACTGCGTATCATGGCACACTTAAGCGGAGACCCTCACATGATAGAGGCTTTCCAGAAAGGTCAGGACATTCATGCAGCCACCGCAGCTAAAATATATAAGGTGAAACTGGAAGACGTCACACGAGAACAAAGAAGCAAAGCCAAAACAGCCAACTTTGGAATCATTTATGGCATTTCGGTTTTCGGACTGGCCGAACGACTGAATGTCGACCGGAAAGAAGCCAAAGAACTCATCGACGGCTATTTCGAAAATTACCCGGATGTAAAGGCTTATATGGATAAAAGCATCCAGCTTGCACGGGAACAAGGATACATTGAAACCATCTTCAAGCGCAAACGTTATCTGCCCGACATCAACTCCAAAAATGCAGTCGTCAGAGGCTATGCCGAACGAAATGCAATCAATGCCCCTATTCAAGGAAGCGCAGCCGATATCATTAAAGTAGCCATGATACGAATATACCAACGATTCCAGGAAGAAGGAATTCAATCCAAGATGATTCTTCAGGTACATGATGAATTAAACTTCAGCGTCTTGCCGGAAGAAAAAGAAAAAGTACAGCAAATTGTGATATCTGAAATGGAAGCTGCTTACAAAATGAAAGCTCCATTGCGTGCAGACTATGGTTGGGGTCAAAATTGGCTGGAAGCACATTAATCATTCTATATTGTTAACAAATGCTTAATTGGTGACATTTTGCTAATTTCTTGCATTTTTTTTGCGAGAAAGAATACAACATATCAAAGCTTTTACTACATTTGCACCGTCAAAAGAAACAAAAAGTAAGTAAAACCTTAAAATAAAAAAGATATGAAAAAGATGGATTTAGCAAAGTGTGTAATTGTTCTGGTTATAACTTTTATTGCGAACTTGTCGACTTATGCGGCAAAAATGAACAACAACTTGATTTACAATGCAGAAGAAGTTAACGGAATGAAAGTTGCTGAAACTGTCTATAAGAAAGACGGCAACATGTTAACCAACTACATGAAGTATAACTACAAGTACAATGCCAATAACCAGATGACAGAAAACATGTCACAGAAATGGAATGCAAACAACAACTGCTGGGAAAACGATTTGTGTATCCGTTATACTTACGACAACAAGAGTGTAACTACAGAATACTACAAATGGAATTCCAAGAAGAATGATTTCATTCTGATTCCTGAAATGACAGTAACAATGGACAAATGATTAAATAAAGAAAATTCATAAACTCTCTTATTAAAGAAGAGGCACTTCGTGAGGAGCGCCTCTTTTTTATGTCCTCTACTTCCTCACACTTAAACTTGAAAATTGCGTTTTCGTTTGTCTCTGCCCTTACCTTTCACTATCTTTGCAGAAAATTAGAGGATTATCTGTAGAAATAGATTAAAAACAAACGATAAATTATGGCATTACAATGTGGTATCGTCGGTTTGCCGAACGTCGGAAAATCGACACTCTTCAACTGCCTGTCCAACGCGAAAGCGCAGGCAGCCAATTTCCCATTCTGTACTATTGAACCGAACGTAGGAGTCATTACCGTACCCGATGAGCGGCTCAACAAACTGGCTGAACTGGTAGATCCGGACCGCATCGTTCCTACCACGGTAGAAATTGTGGATATCGCCGGACTGGTGAAAGGGGCCAGCAAGGGAGAAGGACTGGGCAACAAGTTCCTGGCCAACATCCGTGAGACGGATGCCATCCTGCACGTGTTGCGCTGCTTTGACGACGAAAACGTAACGCACGTGGACGGCAATGTGAATCCTGTACGTGACAAGGAGATTATCGACACAGAGCTTCAGCTGAAAGACCTGGAAACCATTGAAAGCCGTATCCAGAAGGTGCAGAAACAGGCACAGACCGGAGGCGACAAGGTGGCCAAACAAACCTACGAAGTATTGGTGCGCTACCGCGATGCCCTGCTGCAAGGAAAATCAGCCCGTACCGTACAGTTTGAATCAAAGGACGAGCAGAAAATCGCACACGACCTCTTTCTGCTGACTTCCAAACCAGTGCTGTATGTCTGCAACGTGGACGAAGGTAGTGCGGTAAGCGGCAACAAATATGTAGAGCAGGTTCGCGAAGCGGTCAAGGACGAAGGGGCTGAAATCCTGATTGTGGCTGCCAAAACGGAAGCGGATATCGCCGAACTGGAAACCTACGAAGACCGCCAGATGTTCCTGCAGGAAATCGGGCTGGAAGAATCGGGCGTGAGCCGACTGATACGGGCCGCCTACAAGCTGCTGAACTTGGAGACTTACTTCACGGCCGGAAAGATGGAAGTCCGCGCATGGACCTTCCACAAAGGATGGAAAGCTCCGCAGTGTGCAGGTGTCATCCACACCGACTTTGAAAAAGGCTTCATCCGCGCCGAGGTCATCAAGTATGACGACTTCATCCACTACGGTTCAGAAGCAGCCGTACGCGAAGCCGGAAAACTCAATGTGGAAGGTAAGGATTACATCGTGGAAGACGGTGATATCATGCACTTCCGCTTCAATGTATAAAACTCATCCCATCAGCACGGAGCATCGACCGCTTCCGTGCTTTTTTTATCCCTCTAAATTGATTACACCATGAACTATCTCATCATTGGAACAGGCGGTGTAGGAGGATGCATCGCCGGATTTCTTGCCTTGGCAGGCAAGGAGGTCACTTGTATCGCCCGTGGAAAGCACCTGGAGGCCATCTGCCGTCAGGGATTGCATTTGAAATCGGATTTGAAAGGCGAACATTTTCTCCCCGTGAAAGCCTGTACCGCCGAAGAATTTCAGGGGAAAGCCGACGTGATTTTTGTCTGCGTGAAAGGCTACTCCATCGACTCCATTCAGGAAGTGCTGGAACGGGCTGCCACTCCCGACACACTGGTCATTCCTATCCTCAATGTCTACGGTACCGGCCCCCGCATCGGACGCCTCGTACCGTCGGTAAAAGTGCTCGACGGCTGTATCTACATTGTGGGATTCGTGTCGGGTGAAGGAGAAATCAGCCAGATGGGAAGCATCTTCCGCCTGGTATTCGGAGCCCGTCCGGAACAACATGTTGCCCCCGAACGGCTGGAAGCCATTGCCGAAGAGCTCCGTGCATGTGGCATCAAAGTCGATGTGTCGGACGATATCAACCGCGATACCTTCATCAAATGGTCGTTCATCTCCGCCATGGCCTGCACGGGGGCTTATCACGATGTGCCGATGGGAGAAGTGCAGCACGAAGGCGAAGTGCGTGACACCTTCATCGGCCTGTCGCGTGAAAGCGCACAGATAGGCGAAAAGCTGAGTATCCGTTACCCCAGCGACCCGGTTGCCTACAACCTGATGGTCATCGACAAGCTCGACCCGCACAGCACGGCTTCCATGCAGAAGGACATCGCCCGCGGTCATGAATCGGAAATTCAGGGACTGCTCTTCGACATGATTGACTTGGGAAAACAATTACACATCGAGATGCCTACCTACCGGAAAGTGGCACAAAAATTCAAACCCGCATGAAACATCTGATTGACATTGACACCTGGGAGCGGAAGGACAATTACCTCTTCTTCCGCGACTTCCATAACTCTTGGATTGCCCTCACCAGCGAAGTGGATTGTACGGAGGCTTACGCCGAAGCCAAGGCCAAAGGGCATTCCTTTTTCCTGTATTACCTGTATGCCATCCTCCGTGCCGCCAACGAAATCAAGGAATTCCGCTACCGATGGGACAAAGACGGACAGGTGGTCTACCATGACACAGTAGACATCACCACTCCGATTGCCGTCCCCGGAAAGACCTTCTATACCGTACGCATTCCCTGGAAAAGCGATTTCAAGGCCTTCTACGAAGAAGCACGGCGCATCATCACTTCCATTCCGGACGATGGAGACCCGTACGGTACCGACAAGGAAATTGCCGCACAGGGCGATTTCGACGTCATCCTGCTCAGTGCGACCCCCAAACTGTATTTCACATCCATTTCCTACACACAGTATGCCTCCGGCCATCCGTTGGATTATCCGCTGATGAATGCCGGAAAGGCCGTCAAACGGGAAGGACGGCTGGTGATGCCCATCGCTCTGACAGTGAGTCATGCATTCGTAGACGGAGCCCACATCTCCCTGTTTTTTGAAAAGGTAGCACAATACCTGAAAGAAAGATAAGAAAACGCAGGCACATTTTCCTGACAAGGCCTCGTTCTTTTTTACGTTTTCCGATGCGGAACCGTATGTTTTCCTTACACGAAACGTACGTTTTCGCACCGAGAAACGTATGTTTTCTGACTGGGAAACCTAAAACAGGCAAGCCCACTTTTTCATGAATGCCGTCACGTTTTTGAATTCCCGCTTTTTTTCGTTTAATTTGCCCTCAAAGAAGCTGTCATGAAAAAAAAAATTATCATACTCCTGTTTGCCGCCGTTTTTTTCCGTGCCTGCATTGCCATCTGCGGCATCGCCTTCCGCTGCAGCCGGACACAGATTCACACGGCCATCAACAAGGCTTTACGGGAAGCCGAACGCTTGCATTATGAGGACCGTCTAAATACTTTTCAGACAGACAACAGACTATACGTAGACCCTGCGCTCAAGGCCTATCTCCTCGCTCCCGTATCCAATCGGAAAATCAAGAGTTATACCCTCCAGACCCTGGAGAAAAAAACAACTTACGTGTTTCAGGACAGCCTTCCGGAAGCCACTGCCCGGAAATTGCTGAATGAATACCTGCTGGACGATATTCTGCCAGCCGATGCCGAGCAAATCAACCAACTGTTCCAGGCACAGCTCGCCCAAAGACACATCAGCGGAATGGCCGGAGTGTTTTATATCCACACGCAGGCCCGTACCCAAACACGGGCAGGTATCCTGCCGACAGCCTCAGCTTATCGAACACCCGTCTATCAGCTCGACCTGACGCACAATCTCCAGTTGCAGGGGTGGGCAGACTACGACCTCCTTACGCTGTTGCGTTATGTCCCTGTGGCTTATTATGGTACCTTTTTCCTGGTGCTGTTCGCCGGAGGCGTATTGCTTTACCTACGCTATAAAAAACGGCAGAAAAAGCCTGCAAAAGGCCTCTACATCGACCTGACGCATCAGGTCCTCCTCATCGACGGCATACAATGTGCCATCTCCCGTCTGGATTTACAGATTCTCCATCAGTTGTGGAAGAAAAATGGAGAATGTGTCGACCGGAAGGACATCCAAGCTACCTGCTGGCCGCATGATGCCCAAGCCGACGAAAAACTGGAGACTCATATACAAATAATCCGGAAAGTCCTGCAAGACTTCCCGGATTATCGGATTGTTACCGTCAAAGGACGGGGATATTATTTGAAATGCATGTCTGCTGCGGATTCTACTCCGCGTCCGGATTCAGATTAGGATTGGCATCCACCTCCGACTGAGGAATTGGTACGGCTAAACGTGAATCATCTGGTTGAATGGTCTGTGAATCGGAAGTTTTCAAGGGATCCAGGTGCCATCCGCCTGTCCGTACAATCGGTAGCTTGTTGCGAGTATAATCGTACACGGCCAAGCCCTCACCTACCAGTTCCTTTCTCCTTTCTTTCAGGATACGTTCCAAGGTAAAATCACTGAGAGAATTTACTTTCATGGCTGCATTCGTGGTACGGTTGGTAATGACGTCGTTCAAATATTCCATTCCTTTGGCCGCTTCACTGCCTCCTATTTTCAAACCTGCTTCTGCGGCATTCAGGTAAATCTCCGACAGACGTACGATACACAAGTTATTGTCGCGAGGGTCTCCCGACTTACCCGGGAACTTGGTCAAGTATACTGTTCTGTCGCGTGCACCCTCCGGAAGTCCGGTGTTGTTGGGAATAACGGAAGCTGCCATCACACAATGACGCACATCGTCCGGGTCCTCATCCATCAGGTTCAAGAAATCCTCTGTCAGAATCAGGTTATTCCAGTCCACCTGACTTTCATTGGCATATACCATCGGGGCTCCTTCACCTCCGGAACCACCGGAAGGTTCCGTCAAAGAGAAATAGAACTCAAACAACGACTCGCTAGTGTATTCCTGTCCCCATACCGTAGGATATTCTTCCTTGGTGTACAACTGATACAGACTTTTACTGTTCTCAATGACATCTGTAGCCGCTTTGTACGCATTCGGATAATCCAGCTTGTTCAGGTAAACCCGGGAAAGGATTCCCTGTACGGCCCAATAGTTCAGGCAGCCATCCTTCTTCTCTTTGGTCAATCCGCTCAGCGCGTCAGTCAAGTCTTTTATAATCTGTGTATAGCACTCGGCCACCGTATTGCGTGCAGGCCGGGAAGTCGGATCGGTCGGAGTCGTCACGATAGGCACTCCCAAAGACTGTCCATTGTCATAAGCATAAGGCATGGCAAATACCCGAACCAAATCGTATAAGGCCAAACCTCTCATGGCCAGTGCCTGCACCTTGATTTCATTCAAGGCCTGCTCATCGGCAGTTACCACCTTCCCCTCCTCGATGGCCTCCAACAAGTTATTGGCCTGACGAATCACCTTGTACACCTGATTCCAAGGCAGAGTGGAATTAAAGTTATCGGTCGCCTTGACAGTATACTCATAATAAGGCGATACACGTCCTCCATCTCCTTTGCTCATACGCGCTTGTACGTCTACCGCACGGCAGTCACCAAAATAAAAGAAGTTGTCTCCATAATAGCTATGTGCGGAAGCCAGACGGTAAATGCCGTTCAAAGCCGTCTGTGCGTTATCCAGCGTGGTAAAAGCCTGGTCGGTAGTCACAGAAGTGGACGGATTCAGGTCCAGCCAACTGTCCGAACAAGAGCTACATGCCAGTGAAGCGGCAAGAAAATATAGATAAAGATGTTTCATGACTAATTTACTTTTTAAAATGTGATTTGTATGCCGAAATTAAATGTCCGCATAGGAGGTGCTTCACAGAACACTTCTCCGTTGACCGGTGTTTCCGGATCATACTGTTTCCATTTGGCCCAAGTCAGCAAATTACTGCCTGAGAAATAGATACGGGCCTTGTCTATCATCGCCTTGTGTGTCCACGCGGAAGGAAGGGTAAAGCCAAGTGTCAGGTTCTTCAAGCGCAAGTGATTGGTACTATGAATGTAACGTGAAGAATTCTGAGGCCCAGCTGCTTCTCCGTAGACAAAGCGTGGCACGTCGGTCACGTCTCCCGGTTCCTGCCAGCGGTCGAGGGCATACACCGGAAGATTGTACTTCGAGGTATATATTTTATCCGTTCCGTTCTCAATATAAGTTCCGGTTTTATCAAACGAGTATCCACCTAACGAATAAGTCAGTGTGAAACTCAAATCCAACCATTTGTAGTTCAACATATTCGTCAAACCTCCTGACACTTTCGGATTGACCGACTTGTAGGGAATGGCCTGTGCTTCGCCCGGATCTTCCGTCAGACTGCGGTCCACAACTACCGACCCGTCTTCCTGCGGTATTTCCTGATTCCGATAATACATAGCCTTTCCGTTTTCCGGATTCACTCCTGCATACTCTTTCACATAGAAACTGTAATACGGCAGTCCCACTTTGTGAATGAACCAAGTACCTTCTATCGACTGGTCCAACTGTCCGTTGAGTGATACAATCTTATTCTTATTGTGGCTCAGGTTCAACACTGTCGTCCAGTTAATATTATCGTTGGCAATGTTGATGGTACGAAGTTCCAGTTCCACACCCTTGTTGTTCAACTGTCCGATATTGCTCAAGTAATTCGTGAATCCGGTAGTCGCACTGATAGGAAGGCTGTACAGCAAATCTTTCGTATCACGGTTATAATACTCTACCGTCAGGAAAATACGGTTGATAAACGACAAATCCAATCCTACGTTCAGGTTATAGTTCTTTTCCCATCCCAGATTTGGATTCGGAATGGACGATTCATAGGAACCGGAGCCTCCCATATAACTTTGTCCAAAGGCATACAACCCCATATAGCCATACAGCGAGTTCGGCTGGTTACCATTTACACCATAAGAAGCACGGACCTTCAAATCGCTCAGAATATGTTTGATGGGCTGCATAAACGACTCGTTGGTGACATGCCACATTCCAGAAACGGACCAGAAGTTGCCCCAACGGTTGTCGGGAGACAGACGAGAGCTGCCGTCACGACGGAAACTGCCTGCCACGTAATAGCGGTCGTCATAATCATAATTCAAACGAGAGATGTACGACAACATACGGTAATCCTGTGTAGAAGATACGAAACTGTTCAGTACGGCCGCATTATCCGGTTCCGTAAGTCCAGAATACGAAGGAATTTTAGAACGTTCTCCTGAGGCCTTATCCGTCTGGTAACTCTCCAATTCATACGCAGCCAGCACATCCAGATGATGTTTCTGTGCAAACGTCTTAACATAATTCACGGAAGTAGAAGAAATCAACTTTCCGTATTCAATGAATCCTTTGGAAGACTGTGCATCCGACCCACTCTTTGGTCCGGCCGAACTCAGAGGATTATAATAGCGGGAGTCTTTCTGAATGGTATAGTCGTAACTCAGTGTTTCCTTTATCTTCAAACCCTTTATCGGCTCTACAGCCGCATATCCGGTAGAAAACATACGGGTCATCCGGGTACGATTGTAATCGGTCAGGATATCACGAAGCGGATTCAACTGCGTGCCGTCGTAAGCCCCTACATAATTACCTGCCTCATCGCGTACCAGCATAGAAGGCGTCATGGTCATCGCCACACACAAATACGGATTGATGGAAGATCCACGTTCCTCGTTCATCTCCTGGTTCATCTGTGTGAACATCATATTGGCACCTACCTCGCCGTAACGTCCCACTTTCTGCGTCATGTTCAGACGAGCCGAATAACGGTCCAAGCTGGAGTTTTTGGCCAAGCCCTCCTGACTGTTGTAGCCCAAGGAAGCATAAAAAGTCGTTTTCTCGTTTCCTCCTGACACAGAAGCTTCGTAATCCTGCTGGATGGCTGTACGGAGCAATTCTTTCCGCCAGTTGGTATATCCCATGGAAGGCACAGAGGCATATTTGTCAATTTCCCCATTGGCATATCCAGCAGGGTCGGCCATCTGTTCATCCATTGCATAGTTCAATAAGCCTTCGTACAACAATTCCCGGCGCTGATCGCCATTCAACGTAGGCCGGAAATTGACTGCCGCATTAGAGAAACCACCCGACATGTTGAAAGAAACCTGTGCTTTTCCCGCCTTTCCTTTCTTCGTGGTAATCAAAATCACCCCATTGGCTGCCCGCGAACCATACAAAGAAGCGGCTGCCGCATCCTTGATAATCGTAATATTTTCGATATCTGCCGGGTTCAGCGTACTCATGATGTTGGTTTTGGAGTTGTTCATATAGGCTGCATCGGCCCCTCCTGCACTCAAGCTACCGGAAGTGACCGGCACCCCATCAATAACAAACAACGGTTACTGAGAAGCATTAAAAGAACCCATACCACGGATACGGATACTCTGGTTGGCTCCCGGCTGTCCGGAACTGCTGCTAATCGAAACTCCAGTCGTCATTCCCTGCAGTTTCTGCTCCACACTCATTACCGGAATATCCTTCATCATATCCCCTCTCAACGTATTGGCAGAACCCGTGAAAGAAGAGCGGGTAAAGTTTCCGTAACCTGTCACCACCACTTCGTCCAGGTTCATGGTTTCAGGCTGAAGCACGATATTCAAACGTTCCTTTTTGGGAACCTTTATCAGCTGAGTTTTCATACCCAAATAGGCCACTACCAAAATTTTATCATTGGGTCCCACTTCCAGCCTGTATTTTCCTTCGATATCCGTCACCACTCCATGGGCTTCATTCCCTTGTACAGATATGGTGGCTCCGATAAGTGGTTCGTGATCTTCCGCAGAAGTTATCACCCCACTAAGAATACGCTGTTGTGCAAAAGCTTGCTGAAACGCCACACACAACAACAATAAAACTAAAAATCTGATTTTTTGCATTTGACGCTCATTGTTTATTGTTATAAAAAGCCGTAAACAAAATATACGCCAAAATGCCTTTATTTAATCCTAATTTTATAAGACTTTAATAATAAACGAATTAAGATATTATCTTACGAAAAAAGGTCGTGGAAAGACTACACACCTGTAGAAAAAGTCCACAACCTTCATTATACAGTTACTCCCGGTTCAGGTATTCACACAAATGCTGTACGGCTCTTGCCCGATGGCTGATTTTATTCTTTTCTTCTGCTCCCATCTCGGCAAAGGTCTCGGTATAGCCTTCGGGCATGAACACCGGATCGTACCCAAAGCCTGAGGCTCCCCGTTTCTCCCGGATGATTTCACCTCTCACGATTCCTTCAAACAGGTGCGACTGTCCGCCTTCTATCAGGCAGATGGCCGTACGGAACTGTGCCTTCCGGTTGTCTTTTCCTTCCAGTTCGGTCAGCAACTTCTTCATGTTGGCCTCCGAATCGTGTCCTTCACCGCCCGCATAGCGTGCCGAATACACACCGGGTGCTCCGTTCAACGCCTCTACTTCCAGACCCGTATCGTCTGCAAAGCAATCCAGACCGTAGTGCTGATAAATATACTCCGCCTTGAGTGCCGCATTTCCCTCCAAGGTGTCTGCCGTTTCAGGAATATCTGCCTCGCAATGGATGTCCTTCAAACTCAAGATATCTACTTTCTCACCCAATATGGCACATATTTCATCCAGCTTATGGGCATTGTTCGTGGCAAAAACCAACTTCTTTTTCATCATGCAGTTGTTCTAAATAATCACATTTACAGGTACAAAGATACATATCGTCGGCCGACAATTCAAATGCTCCTTTCAAAAATTGCATAAAAAAGGTCCGACTCCCCATACGGGAAGCCAGACCTTTATCGTTATAAAAGAACTGTAGGTTTAGTTCAATACGATTTCATCCACAAACAGATAACCCGGGTTGCCTTTTCCTCCATGCCATGCCGGAATATTCTTTTCAGACAAAGCAGTCACTTTCACATAGCGGGCCTTTACCGGTGTAAACTTCAGCGTATGCGTATAAATCTGGTTGGCATCCTTCTCGGTCATGGCCGGGTAAGTTTCCGAAGCCACTTTCTTGAAGGTCTTGTTGTCATCAGACACCTCCACCGTAATACCTCTGGCATCGAAAATCCAGTCGCCTTTTTCCACACAAGTACGCAGGGTCATGGAACTGATTTCCGTAGCTTCCTTCAAATCGATGACGGCTTCCATATCGTTCTTGTAGAACGCAATCCAGCGGCCGGTCTTGTAGTTCCGGTTACCGGTCATACCGTCTACCAACGTCACCGCTCCCTTGAACTCATAGGGCTTGTTGATGGGCTGCAGCATCGTAATCGGTTTTGCAGTAGACTTGCTGAACGAAATGCTGTCGAGTGTCACGCGGGAATTGCCTTCCGGACGCACGGCCATCATGCGCAATACACAAGCTGCATCAATACTCAATTTACCTTCAAACTTGGTAGAAGAAGCCGTCGGTTCGGTTCCGTCGAGTGTATAGTATATCGGAGCCTCATCAATCGTAGCGGCACTGACATCCAGTTTACCGGTTTCCGGATTCGGCACAATATTCACGTCCACATCAAAGATATGAGTCGCATAGTTCCATCCCTTCAGCTGATAAATCTTGGTCAAACGAGCCGTACGTTTCAGGAATCCCTGATAATCTTTCTTCTTTTCAGGAGCACTCCACTGGGTTTCGCAAAGGGCTGCCATACGCGGCAATACCATGTACTGAGCCTGTGCAAGTGTAGGAATGTATTCAGTCCACAGATTGGCTTGCACACCCGTGATGTATTTCTGTTCTTCCGGAGAAAGCGCAGCAGGCATCGGTTCGTAGCTGTACACTCTTTCAATCGGCAGATAACCACCGATGGCCAGCGGTTCATTGTCGGTATCCTTTGCCTGATAATAGTCGAAATACAGGTAAGTATTCGGCGTCATGATGACATTGTGTTGCTGACGGGCTGCTTCAATGCCTCCCGCTTCACCTCTCCAAGACATGACTGTGGCATTCGGAGCCAGTCCACCTTCTAGGATTTCATCCCATCCAATCATGTTCCGTCCATGCTCGGTGAGGAACTTCTCCGCTTCATGAATCACATAGCTCTGCAAATATTCTTCCTTTGAATGCTTGCTGTCGCCCTTGATACCCAAAGCCTTGATACGGGCCTGACACTTCGGACAAGTCTCCCACTTCACTTTCGGGCATTCGTCGCCACCTACATGAATATATTTAGAAGGGAAGATGTCGATAATCTCAGCCAACACATCCTTGATAAACTGGATGGTCTTGTCGTTTCCGGCACAAAGCACATTGTCGGAGATACCCCACATACGCCATACTTCATACGGACCACCTGTACATCCCAGTTCCGGATAAGCTGCCAAAGCTGCCTGCATGTGTCCCGGCATGTCGATTTCCGGTATTACCGTAATGTAACGTTCTGCTGCGTATGCCACAATTTCCTTGGCCTGTTCCTGGGTATAGAAACCGCCGTAAGGTTTTCCGTCGTATTCGCCCGAGTTGCGTCCGATAACCGTTTCACTACGCTTGGAACCGATTTCGGTCAGCTTCGGATATTTCTTGATTTCAATACGCCATCCCTGGTCTTCTGAAAGGTGCCAGTGGAAGCGGTTGATGTTATGCAACGCCAGCATGTCGATGTACGTCTTAATCTCATCCACGGTAAACATGTGACGGCCTACGTCGAGCATCATTCCACGATAACTGAAGCGCGGACTGTCGTTGATTTCTACGGCGGGCAATTCAATGGCGCCCCCTCCTTCGTGCACAGACACAGACTTACGCAAAGTCTGGATGCCATAGAACACACCGGCTTCCGAAGGAGCAGTAATCACCACCTTCTTGCCGTCTACGGTCAGCTGATAAGCTTCCGGAGAATTGGCTTCCAACCCCAGTTTCAGCACAATACCTTCCTCTTTATCACCTTCTTGTGTTTTCAGTGTAATGCCCGTCTGTTCCTTGATGAAAGTAGCCAGGAATTCGGCATTCTTCTTCATCTTTTCATTTCCGGCAGTATAGTAAATCGTTTCTCCACTTTTCAGCAGAAACGAGCCTTGTGATGCCGCCGTGATTTCCAATGGCATCGGCACAATCTGATAGTCTGCCACAGCGGTCGGACTATCCGTACACGAGGTCGCCAGCATTCCTGCGAATGCCAACCCCAAGCAATTCATTTTTGAAAATGGTCTCATGTTGATAATATAAAGGTTAATAATTAGAATTTGCAATGTCACTCAGCTGATGTATTTCCACCGTAAAATCTTCCACGGGACTTCCATCGGCTGAAGTTACCGTCACTTTCTTGGTCACTCCCGGCAACAGGTCAAAGAAATTATCTGAAAAACGTACTCCTTGCACCGGTATTTCTATAAATACATCACGGGCCAGTTGGCTGGACTTCAACGTCAGTTCGCAAGTTCCATCCTTCAGGACTTTCTTACAAGAAATCTTGGCTTGTGGCAGATGCTGATACTTAGGATATACCGGATAATACACTTCGTCCGAAAGCACTTTCCGGCTTTGTTTTCCCTTTAATGTCATGCGCAAGTAGGAAGCCGTCGTATCACAGGCTGCAAAAGCCTTCTGCCAGTCTTCCTCATAAAAGACTTCCGAAGCATTGACCGGCAACATTCCCTCTACCTGTTGCCGACGATGTATCTTTCCCTGGAAGTCAGTCCATTCCAGTTGCAAGGTCACTTTTTCTGCCTTCAGGCAATCGGACAACACGTACACGCGCAATTTTTCGCCTTCCCGAATGGCATTCACCAACACAGGAGCAAAAGCTCGTCGGGTCTGGTACTGCATGGCTTTCCAGTTACCGTAATAGTCGATAGCCGACCAGGAAACCACCGGCCAGCTATCATTCAACTGCCAAGGCAAACTCCCCATACAATACGGGCGATTCCGCCGATGCGCTTCCATGCCATGACGCATACCCTGCCCTTGCAAGACAAGTCCCATATACACCAAGTCCTCAAACTTCTCCGGTACCGGATAATAGAGGGCCATCGTCTTTTTTATCAAGGCATTCCCGATGGTACTCTTCTGATGTGCGTTCATCACCGGCGATTCCAGCTCATAGTCTTCCGGAGAAGCAAACGTACGGATGGTCTTCATTTCCGGGAAGGCCTGAAACCCATATTCGCTCATAAACCGGGGAATTTCCGCATCCAGGCTCTCGAAAGGTTTCTGGCCATACCAAGTGCCCCAGTTGTGGCTGTCGGCTATCTTCCAGCTTTCCGGTCTTCCCCAGTTGGCTTCATAGGGAGAACCCTCCAGATAGAATCGTCCCGGGTCCAGCTCTTTCACCTTTGCCGGAAGAAGGTGGCGGAAAAGCACATCGTATCCCTCCAGCATCTGCTGATAGACTTCCGGTGTATATTTTTCTTTCCAGCCCCAATAACGCAAGCCTTCATAAATCTCATTGTTGCCACACCACATAGCCAATGAGGCATGATTCCGCAACCGTTTGATATTGTATTCGGCTTCTTCCGATACCCGATGCAGGAAAGCCGAATCGTGCGGATACGTGGTACAAGCAAACATAAAATCCTGCCAGATGAGGATTCCCCGCTTATCGGCCTCTTCAAAGAAGGCATCATCTTCATAAATGCCTCCTCCCCACACACGTATCATATTCATGTGAGAGATTTGTGCATCTTCCAACAAACGCGCATAACGGGCACGAGTCACCCGCGGAAGCAAGGCATCGGAAGGAATCAGGTTGGTACCTTTGGCAAACATCGGAACGCCGTTCACCTCAAAATAGAAACTCATTCCTTCTTTGTCCTTCTCTTGTACCACACGTACCTGCCGGAACCCTATCTGATGACTTTTCTGCGAAACCTGTTGTCCGTCGACCCACACCGACGCTTCAAACTCATACAACGCAGGCTCTCCCCAGCCGTTGGGCATCCAAAGATGCGGGGATTCTACCGACAAAGGAAGCGATACGTTATTCTGTCCTGGCTGTAGCTCTACCTTCTTTTCAACGCTTTTATCTGTTTCTCCAGGATAGCGGTAAGTGACGCGGACCAAAGCCTGCTGCCTGTCATTGCCTATATTATTTATCTCTATCTGATTGTCTACCTCTGCACGGACTGCACTGACCGAGGTCTGATGCACAAAATAATCCTCTACCACCGCCTTATTGACAAACTCCAGATACACAGGACGCCAGATTCCGCAAGTCACCATACGGATTCCCCAATCCCAGCCATAAGAATAGGGAGCTTTACGGGTAAACACACTTAACTTCTGTGGGAAATGGTCGTTGTCTGCCGGATAATCGAATCCGTTACTTTCCCATTGGGGCATCGCCTCCCAAATGGGTGAACGGAAACGTATCACCAGTTTGTTTTCACCCTTTTTCAATACGGATTTGACAGGAACCCGATAACCGACAAACATATTGTCTGCCTTCAGCAACAACGCACCGTTTAAAAAAACGTCCGCATAAGTATCCAATCCTTCAAATACCAGAAACGTACCTTCTGCACTCATCTCTTCCTCACTCACCACAAACGACGTCCGATACAGCCAGTCTTCTTTTTCCACCCACTGTATTTTCTCCTCATTCATGCCATAAAAAGGATCGGGCAATTTGTCATGAGCCAGCAAATCCTGATGAACCGTACCCGGGACTTCGGCAGACAACCATTCGTGACTGCCGTACATTGAAAACTCCCAGCCCGTATGCAACTGACGAATCTGAGATAAATTTTTCCCCTCTACATGATTTCCGAAAGCAGCGATAAAAAACGACATTGCCATCAGAATAAGTTTGAATATTTTTTTCACGCTATAGATTTAAGTATCACATTCTTTAAAGTACAAAATAAAAAAAGTTTTCCCGATAAAACAAATTTAACGGGAAAACCTACTTTTATTTTAATTATCTTAGGGAAATGTTTATTTTACTTTAAGTTTATCGAAGCCTTCCCCATAGACTCCTACCACATTACTTTGTGACACAAACGCATTCGGGTCGATATCTTTTACCAGACGGAAAATATCGAGCGACTCTCTCTTTTTAGCCAAAACGACTACTACCTTAATTTCCTGCTTACTATACCATCCTTTCCCATCTAATAAAGTAACTCCCCGATCAATTTTAGTAGCAATACCTTCCGCTATTTCTTCATACTTGCGGGAAAATATCAGGAACTGTACAGACTGGCGTGTGCTGTTGATGACATAATCAATCACGATGCTCATGATAAACAAGACACAGAAGCCGAACAAAACCCTGCGCCAGTCGTGAAAGATAAAGTAGCACGAAGAAATGATGACAATATCACAATACATCATCATCCGTCCCAAAGTAACGTCCTTATACTTGTTAATAATCCATGCAATGATATCCGTACCTCCCGTACTTCCGTTGTTACAGAAGACAATACCGATACCGAAGCCCAGCAGACCAGCTCCTATCACACAAGCCATGAAGTCTTGTCCAGGTCCCAACAGCTGCGGCAGGTTCCCGTTTTCATCCTTCAGAATCATCTGGAAAAACCAGAGCAGGAAGGTCAGCATAAAGATGGCAAAAATGGTCTTGATACTGAATTTCGGCCCCAATATTTTCAAGGCAAACCCCAGAAAAACCGCATTGATTACAAAATAAGAAACCTGGATTTCAATGCCCGTCGCATAATAAATAATGGCAGCGATACCCGTCACTCCTCCTGTCGTAATCTGATACGGAAGCATGAAGGCCGCCCAGCCAATAGAATAACAAATCAGGCCAAAGGTTATGGCCAGATAGTCCCTTGACTCTCTCCCTAATTTCTTCTTCAATAATGTTTCCATACACAAATAAAAATCATCCGGGACAGAACGGATATTCCAATCCGTCTATCCCGGATGACAATTAAAAAACTCAAAGTACAATATTCACAATCTTCTTCGGCACAATAATCACCTTCTTCGGTGTTTTGCCGTCAATCCATTTCTGCGACTGTTCTTCGGCCATTACCGCAGCCTGAATGGTTTCATTGTCGGCATCGGCAGGGAATTCCATAGTGAAACGAGCCTTTCCGTTGAACGAAATGGTGTATTTCACGCTGTCTTCCTTCAGGTATTCTTCGTTGAATGCCGGCCACTGCGCATCGCATACAGAAGTGGTGTGACCCAGTGCTTCCCACAATTCTTCTGCCAAGTGAGGAGCAAACGGAGCCAGAAGGATAACGAGGTTACTCATCACTTCCTTGTTGCGGCACTTCAAGGCAGTCAGTTCGTTCACACAAATCATGAACGCACTGATGGACGTATTGTAAGAGAAGGTTTCAATATCGCCAGTCACCTTCTTAATCAGCTTATGAATGGATTTCAGTTCTTCCTTGGTCGCCTCTCCTTCGGCAGGCAAGAAAGTGCCCTGACGGTCATAGAACAGGTTCCAGAGTTTCTTCAGGAAACGGTGTACCCCGTCGATACCATTGGTATCCCACGGTTTGGACTGTTCCACCGGACCGAGGAACATTTCGTACATACGCAAGGTATCGGCTCCATAACGTTCTACAATCATATCCGGGTTGACCACATTGTACATGGACTTACTCATCTTTTCCACTGCCCAACCGCAGATATATTTGCCGTCTTCGAGGATGAATTCTGCATTGTGGTATTCCGGACGCCAATTCTTGAAAGCTTCCACATCCAGTACGTCGTTGGATACAATGTTCACATCCACGTGCAGCGGAGTCACGTCATACTGGTCTTTCAAGCCCAGTGACACAAACGTATTGGTATCCTTGATACGATATACAAAGTTGCTTCGACCCTGAATCATTCCTTGGTTCACCAGCTTCTGGAACGGTTCTTCCTTGATGCTGACACCCAGGTCGAACAAGAACTTGTTCCAGAAACGAGAATAAATCAAGTGACCGGTCGCATGTTCCGTACCTCCCACATAGAGGTCAACATTCTGCCAGTAGCGGTCAGCTTTTTCAGAAACCAGTTCCTTGTCGTTGTGCGGGTCCATGTAGCGCAAATAATAAGCACTTGAACCGGCAAATCCCGGCATGGTATTCAGTTCAAGTGGGAACACCGTAACATTATCAATCTTGGAGTTTTCCACCACTTCACCTTTTTCCACATCCCATGCCCAGCGGGTAGCGTGTCCCAATGGAGGTTCCCCGCTTTCGGTCGGCAAGAACTTGGCGACTTCCGGCAATTCCAATGGAAGTTTGTGTTCGTCAATCATGTACGGCATACCGTCCTTATAGTAAACCGGAAACGGTTCACCCCAGTAACGCTGACGAGAGAAGATGGCGTCGCGCAAGCGGAAATTCACTTTCACACGTCCCAGGTTATGTTCTTTTACATATTTCTTGGTAGCGGCAATGGCTTCCTTGATGGTCAGACCGTTCAAAGTCAAATCGCAACAAGGAGTCACACCGGCTTTCGGAGAATTGCAGACAATACCTTCCTTGGCATCAAAACTTTCTTCACTGACATCGCAACCTTCTACCAGCGGTAAAATCGGGAGATTGAAATGCTTGGCAAACGCATAGTCACGGCTGTCGTGTGCAGGTACGGCCATGATGGCACCTGTACCGTATCCGGCCAGTACATAATCACTGATCCATATCTGAATCGATTCACCGGTAAACGGATTAATGGCATACGAACCGCTGAATACACCTGTTACGCGACGGTCAGAAATACGTTCGCGTTCGGTACGTTTCTTTGTGCGTTCCAGATAAGCTTCCACTTCCGCACGCTGTGCTTCGGTAGTCAACTGCGGAACCAGTTCACTTTCAGGTGCAAGTACCATGAAAGTCACCCCAAACATGGTATCGGCACGGGTCGTAAAAATAGTAAATTCCAGGTCACTGTCTTTCACCTTGAAACGGACTTCCGTACCTTCTGAACGGCCAATCCAGTTACGCTGAGTCTCTTTCAGAGAATCGGTCCAGTCCACCGTTTCCAGTCCGTCGAGCAGACGCTGTGCATAGGCAGACACACGCAAACACCACTGGCGCATCTTCTTCTGTACCACCGGATAGCCTCCACGTTCAGACACCCCGTCGACCACTTCATCGTTGGCCAGTACGGTACCCAACGCCGGACACCAGTTTACCATGGTCTCACCCAAGTAAGCAATACGGTAGTTCATCAGGATTTCCTGCTGTTCCTTTTCGGTCTTTGCCTTCCACTCTTCGGCAGTAAAATGCAGTTCCTCACTGCAAGCTACATCCAGACCTTCGGTACCTTCCTTTTCAAAATGTGCTACCAGCTTGCTGATAGGCTGAGCCTTATGACAAGAATTGCAATAGAAGCTGTTGAACATCTTCTGGAAAGCCCACTGCGTCCAGTGGTAATATCCCGAATCGCAGGTACGCACTTCGCGGTCCCAGTCGAACGAGAAACCAATCTTGTCCAACTGCTCACGATAGCGGGCGATATTAGCCGCAGTAGTGACCGCCGGATGCTGTCCCGTCTGAATGGCATATTGTTCAGCAGGCAGGCCGTATGCATCGTATCCCATCGGATTCAACACATTGAATCCCTGCAGACGCTTGTAGCGTGCATAAATATCACTGGCAATGTATCCCAGCGGATGACCTACGTGAAGGCCGGCTCCCGAAGGATAAGGGAACATATTCAACACATAGAACTTCTTTTTGGATTCATCTTCGACAACCTTATAGGTCTTTCGGTCCACCCATCTCTGCTGCCATTTTTTTTCAATTTCTCTGAAATTATATTCCATATCGAAATATTATATAATTGATTTTTACGTATTTCTCCAAATTTTCCGCAAATATAGTAAGAGTTCAGGAATAAATAAGGATAGTTTCGAACGAAAAGTTTATCTTTGCTTGATAAATGAAAACCTAATACTAAAATTTTATGCACTTCCGTTATCTCTTCCTGCTCGCTGTCTTGCTCTGCAGCGTATGCAGCCTCAGCGCACAACGTCACGAACAACTTCTGGAAACCGGCTGGAAATTCCATAAAGGAGAAGCCTCCGGAGCCGCCTCGCCTGCATTCAATGATGCGCAATGGGAATCGGTCCGCATCCCTCACGACTGGGCTATCTTTGGACCATTCGACCGGAACAATGACCTGCAGAACGTCGCCATTACGCAGAATCTCGAAAAACAAGCTTCAGTGAAGACCGGACGTACCGGCGGACTGCCTTACGTGGGAGTAGGCTGGTACCGCACGCGGTTTGATGCAGACCCCGACAAAAAAACAACCCTGATTTTCGACGGTGCCATGAGTGAGGCCCATGTATATGTCAACGGACAAGAAGCGTGCTTCTGGCCGTTCGGTTACAATTCTTTCCACTGCGATGTGACTGAATTCCTGCATAAAGACGGAAAAGACAACGTACTGGCGGTACGTCTGGAAAACCGCCCCCAGTCTTCCCGCTGGTATCCGGGAGCCGGACTCTATCGGAACGTACACTTGGTTACCACAGAAAAGGTACACGTGCCTGTATGGGGTACTCAAATCACCACTCCTCACGTGGCTACTGACTATGCATCCGTCTGCCTCCGCACTACATTGAAAAATGTGGAAAAAGAAAATATTACAATGGAAACGGATATTCTTTCTCCCGACGGACAAAAAGTAGCCAGCAAAAAGAACGAAGGAAAAATCAACCATGGCCAACCCTTCACACAGAACTTTATCGTGGAAAATCCTCAGTTATGGTCACCGGAAACCCCCGTACTCTATCAAGCTGTCTCCAAAATCTATGTCGACAGGAAACTCACTGATACCTATACCACCCGCTTCGGCATCCGCTCCATCGAGTTCGTGGCCGACAAGGGCTTTTTCTTGAACGGAAAACACCGCAAGTTCCAAGGCGTATGCAACCACCACGATTTAGGTCCGCTGGGAGCAGCCATCAATGTTTCGGCCTTACGCCACCAGCTCACCCTGTTGAAAGACATAGGATGCGACGCCATCCGTACGGCCCACAACATGCCGGCTCCCGAGCTGGTCAGCCTCTGCGACGAGATGGGCTTCATGATGATGATTGAGCCGTTCGACGAATGGGACATCGCCAAATGCGACAACGGATACCACCGCTACTTCAATGAATGGGCGGAAAAAGACATGGTGAACATGCTGCAACAGTACCGTAACCACCCTTGTGTGGTGATGTGGAGCATTGGGAACGAGGTGCCCACCCAGTGCAGTGCCGAAGGCTATAAGGTGGCCAAATTCCTGCAAGACATCTGTCACCGCGAAGACCCCACCCGTCCGGTTACTTGCGGCATGGACCAGGTAGATTGTGTATTGGACAACGGATTTGCCGCCATGCTCGACATTCCGGGATTCAACTACCGGGCACACCGTTATGAGGAAGCCTATCAGCGGTTGCCACAAAACTTGGTGCTGGGTTCCGAGACCTCCTCTACTGTCAGCTCCCGCGGCGTGTATAAATTCCCTGCCGAACGGAAAGCAGACGCCAAATATGAAGACCATCAGTCGTCTTCCTACGACTTGGAATACTGCTCGTGGTCCAACATTCCCGACATCGACTTCGCCCTGGCAGACGACCATGAATGGACCTTGGGACAGTTTGTATGGACCGGTTTCGACTACCTGGGTGAACCCAGTCCGTACGACACGGACGCATGGCCCAACCACAGTTCCATGTTCGGTATCATCGACCTGGCTTCTATTCCGAAAGACCGTTATTACCTGTACCGCAGTGTATGGAACAAGCAGGCAGAAACCCTGCACATTCTGCCGCACTGGAACTGGGAAGGACGGGAAGGTAAGGAAGTGCCCGTATTCGTCTATACCAACTATCCGACAGCCGAACTTTTCATCAACGGGAAAAGTTACGGGAAACAGACCAAGAACCGCCAAACAGTGGAAAACCGCTACCGCCTGATGTGGCCGCATGCCATTTACGAACCAGGAGAAGTGAAAGTTGTGGCATACGATGAAGCAGGTACCGCCCAAGCGGAAAAAACAATCCGCACGGCCGGAAAACCTCATCACATCGAACTGGTTCCTGCACAGAAATCGCTGAAAGCCGACGGAAAAGACCTGGCCTACGTAACCGTACGCATTGTAGACAAAGACGGAAACCTCTGCCCCACCGACATGCGCCTGGTGAAATTCAAAGTAAAAGGTGCCGGAAGCTACAAGGCCTCTGCCAATGGCGACTCGACCTGTCTAGACTTGTTCCACCTGCCTCAAATGCATGCCTTTAATGGGATGCTGACTGCCATTGTACAGGCAGGAGAAAAAAACGGTATACTTGAACTTGAAGCTACCGCCAAAGGACTCCAGGCAGGAAAAATACAAATTTCAATCAAATAAAATCAACCAATACCCCTAATCATAGGCAGGATACAGTATGAGTGTAATCCTGCCTTTTTTTATTTCGCTGTTTATCAAAATATTAACGTCATTCAAGTTCTTAAAAAATTCAAATTCGGATAAATATGAAAACATTTACCCCACATAAGCGTTATTACAATTGTAAACAAAATGCGCAACAAAGCAAAACAACTGAAACAATTTAAGGTAATAAAGATAACAATGGAAACAAATCAGAAAGAAAGCTACGTACCTCCCCACGCGGAGATTATCCAAATTGAATTAGAAGGTGCTATTTTGTCGGGAAGCAATCCTATCATAGGAGAAGGAGACGCAGATGGAGGCTCATGGGGACGAAGCTTTTCTTCACGCGAATCACGTTTTTAACAGGTATTAGTTTTATACATAAGCATTGCAATTAAAATGAGAAAAAAACTATTCTGGGGAATGCTGCTGCTTGCAGGTGGGCATATTCTTTTGCCCGGATGCAGCAAAGAAGAATTATCCGAAACCAATCGTCCCACACAGGAAACTCCCGAACAAGGAGAAAATACAGAAACGACTCAACCCGATGTCCCTCAAACTGTACATCTCACTTTCCGTACGGGCACCACTCAGACGCAAAGCAGAGCTTCTGTGGTGGAAGGTTCTACCAACGGAGGAACAAACTTGCTGCGCTGGGATGCCGGAGACGAAGTAACCATCTGGACCGGCAACTCCATTGACGACCTGACACAATGTACGTTCCAAACAGAGGAAGGAGGAATTTCATCGGCACTGTTCGAATACATCGGTCCTGCAGTCGATACCAAGACTTATTTCGGTATCCACAATGCCACCTACTATACAAGTGACAAGCAAATCCGTTTCACCATTCCTACCGGAAACGGCAATTCCCCTCTATGCCAGACGGAAAAGAACAGTTCACTTCACTTAAACAAATACCGCCCGATGTATACCAGTGTCGTGCAAAGTGAAGAAAACTTGAATGAACTGACCGGCTTACGCTTCAAGCACCTGAGTAGCTTGCTGGCCTTCAATATCATCAACGACAGCGGACGGAAAGTGACAGTGCATTCCGTAACCATGAAAACCGACAACGGAACCCCTTTCTATTCGGAGGGCGTTTACCTTAGGTTCGAAGGAAGTAGCACAAGAAGTCCGAACACTGCTGCCTCAAGAGCATCTACTCGTTCATCCTATACCATGCTGAAGTTAGGGGAAAATGGATTCACCTCCGACCCGGACGAAGCTTTCACTGCCTATTTGTCCGCACTTCCCACTTCTTTCTCAGCAAGTCAGAATGTCTTGCTTGAACTGAACGTGAACGGAAAAGCGACAGAGGCATTGGCCATTCCGGGAAACAGCATCAATGCATTAAAAGCCGGCACCTACTACCGTTTCAACTTGAGAATACAGCCCGACGGTACACTGGTGGTCATTCCGGTTGTAATTGGTGATTGGGAAGAAGGTGAAGATATTCTGATTCCCATAGATTGATCTATTACTATTTCCCATTATCTGTCAGGAAAGCCTCCTGACAGATTTTTTTATATTTACGACAAAGCTTTTTCCCATACACTTCGTCACATAAAGGCAAAAGCCCTTTCAACTTCTCTATTCCACAGTGTGGTATTTATATTTCACACTGCGGTTTATGTATTTCACAGTGTGGTTTTTATATCCCACACTGTGAAACAGAGAAATTACCTCGAAGAAAAGAAAAAAACATCAGTCAGAAACCCAATATCCGTTTCATTCCCATCCATTTACAGCAAAGTCCCTGCAACAGAACTTATTTTATTGCAGTTTTAAAGTGATTGGGTTATCTTTGTACCAAACAACCATATACGAATGAAGTTTATCTTTAGCCAACACATACGGGAATGCCTTGCATGGACCAGCACCCTGGTCCGCCCTTTCCGCAAATCAATCGTCTGCTCTGCCTTAATCGATTTGATGGGAATGGGGTTCTCCTTGTGCTCCATTTATTTTTCCAAAAAAGCCATTGATATTGCTACCGGAAGCGACTCCGGTTCTTTATGGCTGAACGCTGGCTTAATGGTAGGCTGTATCTTAGGTTCCATCATTTCCAGTCTGTCAAATCCGTGGATTACGGAAAAAGTGAAACTGAGAATGCAAATGAAACTGCAAACTCAGCTGTCGGACCATCTGATGAGAAATTCCTGGAGCAGTGCGGGGCAATGGCACACTGGAGACATCATCAACCGCATGATATCCGACTGCAACGACGTAATACAACTGCTGGTATATACGCTGCCCTCCATTGCGGTCACAACAGTCAAACTGATTGCTTCTTTCTTATTCCTGTGTGCACTGGATGCCCAACTGGCCTGGATTCTGTTGGTCTCTACCCCGTTGCTTTTGTTTTCCAAATTGTATTATAAGAAAATGAGAGCTTTGAGCAAAGCGTGGAAAGAAACCGACAGCAAGCTATTGTCTGTCATGCAGGAAAATATGGCCTCCCGTATTCTGATACGCTCCATCGGAGCCATTTCCGTCCGGGTTTCCAAACTCAATGAACAGCAGGAAAAACGTTATCAGCTGGGAATGGAGCAACTGAAATTCGGAACTTACTCCAAGTCCATGCTGCAACTTGTCTTCGGAGGCGGATATCTCACGGCTTTCCTGTGGGGCATTCACTCGCTTTCAAAGAACCTGATTTCATTCGGCTCCATGACGGCTTTCATTCAGCTGGTAGGACGAGTGCAGGGACCTGTCCTACAATTGATTTCCTTCGTACCCGGGCTCATCAAGGTACAAGCGTCCATTGAACGACTCATGGAACTCGACCAGGGAGATATGGAAAAGAACCGTTCCAGCCGCATGCTGTATACCCCCACGCGACTGGGATGCCGGAATTTGTTCTTCAAATATGAAAAGACCGAACTTTTCAATGGAATGTCGCTCGACATCCAAGCTGGAGAACCCGTAGCCATCATCGGTCCTACAGGAGCCGGAAAAACCACTTTTCTCCGTCTGGTTATGGGAATTCTGGAACCAGATGAAGGAGATATGTACGTAGAAGAAGAAGGGCGGACCTTCCCACTGAAAGACATTTCACAAAAAAATTTCGTATACGTTCCGCAAGGAAACAGCCTGTTCAGCGGAACCATCCGGGAAAACCTGTTGCTGGCCAATCCGAAAGCCACCGAGGAAATGCTGAAAGAGGTAATCGACGCAGCATGCGCCTACTTTGTCAAAGAACTTCCCGAAGGCATGGATACCCTCATCGGAGAATCCGGCTATGGGTTATCTGAAGGACAGGCACAGCGTCTGGCCATTGCCCGGGCCCTACTCCTCCCTGGAAGCATCTGGGTTTTCGATGAAATCACATCGGCACTGGACAGTCACACGGCAAAAGAATTAATCGGACATTTGCTGGAAAGAGGAAAAGACAAAATCATCCTGTTCGTGACTCACGACGCCAACCTGATGAACGAATGTACCCGAAAAATACGCATCGGTATGCACTCCTGAAACAAGTCAGGGGATAAAAACCTTCTCAGAAAGTTCTCATCCCCCGCTCGTGATTATTTATGGGATACGTTTGTTATTTTTGAAAATCAGCCCAGTCGGTCAAGCGCATATCTCCTTTATCAAGGAATACCTGATGCATGCCCAATGCCGCAGAAAGACTGTGACAAGTCTGCCCTTTCGTGGAGATTTTCAGATAATCCCAAAGCAGCTGCTTGTAGTCCGGATGTGCACAGTTTTCAATCACTGCCTCCGCACGCTCCATCGGACTCTTTCCGCGCAAATCAGCAATACCCTGCTCAGTAATGATGACGTTCACGGAATGTTCACTGTGGTCAAGATGCGATACCATCGGTACGATGGAGCTGATGCAGCCTCCCTTGGCCGTCGACGGGCAAGAGAAGATAGAGATGTAGGCACTACGCGTAAAGTCGCCGGAACCACCGATGCCGTTCATCATCTTGGTACCACAGATATGAGTAGAGTTCACATTGCCATAAATGTCCGCCTCAATGGCTGTATTCATGGAAATGACTCCAATGCGCCGAATGACTTCCGGACAATTGGAAATTTCCGAAGGACGCAACACCAGCTTGTGACGGAAAAAGTCCATGTTATCGTAAATATCCTGCAGACAGTCGTTGGTTACGCTCAGCGAACAAGTGCTGCCAAACTTGATACGGCCTTCCTTAATAAGCTTGATTACGGCATTCTGTATCACTTCCGTATACATCTCAAACGGGGGAATGCTGGAGTCTTTTCCCAAGGCACTCAACACTGCATTAGCGATATTCCCTACTCCTGACTGCAACGGAAGAAAAGTGGAGGGAATAATGCCTTTGCGCATGTCGGATGCTAGAAACTCTGCTACGTTCTGTCCTATCTTGTCTGTTACGGGATCGGATTCATGGAAGCCACGAGCCTCATCCGGCATATTCGTTTCCACAATACCCACAACTTTGGAAGGATCTACCTGAATATACGGAAGACCAATCCGGTCGCTCGGACGCACAATCGGAATCGGCCGGCGATAAGGAGGACGTTCCATCTCATACAAATCGTGCATGCCAATCAAACGCTTGCTATGAGCTGCATTCAGTTCCACAATCACTTTGTCGGCCAGCCGGGCTATGGTCGGTGAAATGCCCACACCGGCAGTCAGGTAAATGCGTCCGTCTTCCGTAATTTCACAAGCTTCGATAATGGCCACATTGACATGCCCCAAGAAACCAGAACGCAGGCGCTGTGCCACCTGCGACAAATGAATGTCCGTATAATTGATTTCACCGTTGTTCACCGCCTTACGGAAATCTGTGTTTGTGGTATAAGGAGCACGGAACTTGATGGCGTGTGCCCGGGTCAGTGCCCCGTCGCAGGAATCTCCTGTAGACGCTCCCGTAATCACACCTATTTGAAAGGCTTCACCCCTCGCGTGTTTTTCCTCTGCTATTTTTGCCAACTCTGCGGTCACCGCTTTCGGACTTCCTGCAGGGGTAAAGCCGCTCAATCCGACAATATCCCCATCCTTGATGTAGCTGGCAGCCTCGGCTGCCGTAATAAAGTTAAAGCTCATAGTATCAAGTGTTTTTATGTTATAGTATTTAAGTATAAAAGTTTGTCTCTCAGTCGTATTTCCGGCAGAAGATTTCAGAATAAATAAAAGCCCGCCGCGCATCCGAAGGCGTACGGAAAGCATATTCCGAACGGTCTTCTTCCGGCTTCTCGGTCTGCAAAGAAACCTGTTTTTGTTCTTTCTCCGGTTGTTTTTCTTGCTTTACAGAGCGCTTCTTTTTCCGAGTTTCAGGCGGGGGAGCCATTCTCACTTCTTCGGGAATTGCTTCTTCCATCGGAAAAAAATCTGCCGGAACGAATTTTCTCACCACTTTGCGGCGAGCCGACTTCGGTTGCTTCTTCCGCATTGTCTGATAAAATCCCAAGCATATAAATCCCAGAAAGATAAGAATCTGAAGCACATCCATAAATACAAGTGTTAAGGTTTTCTTCAAAGATACGAATAAAATCTATATATCCTACCCTTTTCATGGAAGTTAACCAAGAAACAGATATCTTTGCAAGCAAATTTTTAATTTCCAAAAACGTATGACAAAAGAAACCACAGGAGCAGACTTTAAATCTGCAACTGAAAACGAAAGCAAGAAACTGTTTATCGAAACCTATGGATGCCAGATGAATGTGGCAGACAGTGAGGTGATTGCCTCTATCATGCAAATGGCCGGCTACACCCCGTGTGACAACCTGGAAGAGGCGGATGCCGTGTTTATGAACACCTGCTCCATCCGCGACAATGCAGAACAGAAAATCCTGAACCGACTGGAATTTTTCCACTCCCTGCGCAAGAAACGGAAACACCTGATTGTGGGTGTACTGGGATGCATGGCCGAACGAGTAAAGAACGAATTGATTGAAAAGCATCACGTCGACCTGGTAGCCGGACCGGATGCCTACCTGACACTGCCCGACCTTATCGGAGCCGTGGAAGCCGGAGAAAAGGCCATCAACGTGGAACTTTCTACCACCGAGACCTACCGCGACGTCATTCCTTCGCGTATCTGCGGCAATCACATCTCAGGCTTTGTGTCTATCATGCGCGGATGCAACAACTTCTGCCACTACTGCATCGTGCCTTACACCCGCGGACGTGAACGCAGCCGCGACGTGGAAAGCATCCTGAACGAGGTGCGCGACCTGCAGCGGAAAGGCTACAAAGAAGTCACCCTGCTGGGACAGAACGTCAACTCCTACCGTTTTGAGAAAGACGGAGAAACGGTGACCTTCCCCATGCTGCTCCGTACCGTGGCCGAGGCCGTACCCGACATGCGCGTACGCTTCACGACTTCCCATCCGAAAGACATGAGCGACGAGACCTTGCATGTCATTGCAGAAGTACCCAACGTGTGCAAACACATCCACCTGCCCGTACAGAGCGGAAGTTCACGCATCCTGAAACTGATGAACCGTAAATATACCCGCGAATGGTACCTGGAAAGAGTGGCTGCCATCCGTCGCATCATCCCCGACTGCGGACTCAGCACCGACATCTTCTCCGGCTTCCATTCCGAAACGGAGGAAGACCATCAAATGTCCCTCTCGCTGATGCGGGAATGTGCCTACGATTCGGCCTTCATGTTCAAGTATTCCGAACGTCCGGGCACCTACGCATCCAAGCATCTTCCCGACGACGTGCCGGAAGAAATCAAAATCCGCCGTCTGAACGAACTCATCGAACTGCAAAACCAGCTTTCGGCCGAAAGCAACGCAAAAGACGTGGGCAAAACCTTCGAAGTGTTGGTGGAAGGTGTGTCCAAACGCTCCAAAGAACAGTTGTTCGGCCGCACAGAACAGAATAAAGTAGTGGTATTCGACCGCGGTAGCCACCGGATTGGTGATTTTGTAAAGGTAAAAATCACAGAATCCAGTTCTGCAACCCTGAAAGGTACAGAAGTTACTGAATAATATTCAGAGGAAACTCCTCAAAACAAAAAACTCACGTATACAAATGTGAATGATTCCATCCTTTTGTATGCGTGAGTTTTTTCATCTCAGTCATTTTCCCTCCCTGCTTCCGGCATGATAAGCCAGAGAATCAGGTAGACAATTCCCCCGGAAAAAGCTGTAAAAAAAGTAGCTAGCACGTAAACTATCCGCACCAGTGTAATATCCCAGTTAAAATAGTCGGCTATCCCGGCACAAACCCCACCTATCATACGATTATTTGACCGCGTCAATCTTTTCTTCTCCATATTCATTTTTCAAGTATCCATAAACTGGGGCTAAGATACAAAAAAACATACGTAAAGCCGGCCAATACTCTTAAAAACTTTTAAAGAAAATCGCTCTATAGGGTTTTTATTTGTTATTTTGCAGCAAATTAGGGAATGAAGTGAATACACTAAAGATAGATAAATGTCCACTCTGTGGAGAAAGCCATTTTGAAGAGGTAATGACATGCACGGACCACTATGCTTCCGGTGAGTCTTTTGCCATCTGCCGTTGCCAGCATTGTGGCTTCCAGTTCACTCAGGCTGCTCCCGTAGAAGCAGAAATCGGGCGTTATTATGAAACACCGGATTACATTTCACACAGTGATACACACAAAGGATTGATGAACCGTGTATATCATTGGGTGCGTCATTTTATGCTTTCCCGTAAAGCCCGCCTGATTAAACATCATTCAGGTCTCAGCAGAGGTTACCTGCTGGATATCGGTACGGGAACGGGGTATTTTCCTCATTTCATGCAGGAAAAAGGATGGCGCGTGTCGGCCATCGAAAAAAGCCTTCAGGCCCGTCAGTTCGCCAAAGAACATTTTTCCCTCGATGTAGATTCACCGGATATACTGGACAGCTATGCCGACAACTCTTTCGATGTCATCACTTTGTGGCATGTCATGGAACATCTGGAGCATCTGAACGAAACATGGGAAACCTTGAACCGCATCCTGAAAGACCGGGGCATTCTGGTGATAGCTGTACCTAATCCTACTTCCTTTGATGCAGAAAAGTACAAAGAAATGTGGGCCGCCTACGATGTACCTCGTCATTTGTGGCATTTCACTCCTTCAGCCATGCAGCAATTCGGTGCCAAGCACAATTTCATCCTTTGCGAACGACATCCGATGCCTTTTGATGCTTTCTACGTATCCATGCTGAGTGAGAAATACCGGAAAAGTGCTTTCCCGTTCATAAAAGGCCTGATTGCCGGAACGGAAGCATGGATTGTTTCACTGGCTAAGAAAGACCGAAGCAGTTCCATGATTTATGTATTCAGAAAAAAATAAGAAATTATGAGTCAGAAGTCGGGCAGTCTTTTCGATATGCAATTCATTACCTCCTGCATCAGTACGATGCTGGTACTGCTGTTGTTGGGTATAGTGGTCTTTTTTGTTATGACCGCCAATAATCTTTCTGTATACGTACGTGAGAATATCAACTTTTCCGTTCTCCTCAACGACGACATGAAAGAAGCAGAAGCCATCCGCTTCCAAAAACAGCTGGAAGAAGAACCTTTTGTGAAGCAGGCCACCTACATATCGAAAGCACAGGCCCTGAAGGAACAGACAGAAGCCATGGGAACAGATCCGGCTGAATTCTTAGGCTATAATCCGTTTACGGCTTCCATCGAAATCAAGCTCAATGCAGCATATGCCAATTCTGACAGTCTGAGCTGGATTCAGGAAAAACTGCTGGATAATAAAAAAGTCATTGAAGTAAATTATCCGCAGGACCTGATTGACACCATCAACCAGAACATACGTAAGATCAGCATGTTCCTGTTAGGGCTGGCTGCTTTGCTCACCCTTATTTCATTTGCATTGATCAACAATACCATACGACTGACCATTTACTCCAAACGTTTTCTGATTCACACCATGAAACTGGTAGGTGCAAGCTGGTCATTCATCCGGCGACCGTTCATTGTCAGAAATGTATGGATAGGCATTCTTGCGGCGGCTATGGCCAATGCCCTGCTTATCAGTATGTCCTACATGCTCGTCAATTATGAGCCGGGGCTACTGGAACTTATTACTCCGGAAGTTATGCTTTGCGTAATGGGTGCTGTTTTTATCTCGGGTATCCTCATCGCCACCTTATGTGCCTACATCTCCATCAACAAATATTTGAAGATGAAAGCCGGAGATTTATATCGCCTTTAATGTTCAAACTAAATAGACAAAATTCATTATGGACAAAAAAAGTTTTGCTTTTGATAAAACAAACTTCATACTGCTTGCCATAGGTATGATAGTCATTATCATCGGATTCCTGTTAATGAGCGGACCAGGCTCCACTGAAACAGCTTTTGAACCAGATATTTTCAGTGTACGCCGCATCAAAGTAGCTCCCGTTGTTTGCTTTTTGGGATTTATTTTCATGATTTATGGCATTCTGAGAAAACCTAAAGATAAAGAAATAACTACAAAAGAAGAGGAAAAATTATAATGGAAGGAGATTTAAACTTATTTCAGACAATTGTAATTGCTATTGTAGAAGGACTTACCGAATTTCTTCCGGTATCATCTACAGGACACATGATTATTACCCAACACATTTTAGGGGTAGAAAGTACGGATTTTGTCAAGGCTTTTACATTTATTATCCAGTTTGGTGCAATCTTGTCGGTGGTATGTTTATACTGGAAAAACTTTTTCCGTCTCAATCATACGCCCATGCCAGAAAATTGTACTCCAGTGAAGCGTTTCCTTCACAAATATGATTTTTACTGGAAGTTATTAGTTGCTTTTATTCCTGCCGCTGTTTTGGGACTTCTCTTCAGTGACATGATAGATGCGATGCTGGAAAGCGTAACTGTAGTAGCTGTCATGTTAATAGCAGGAGGTATATTTATGCTATTCTGTGACAAAATTTTCGGCAACGGAAGCGAAAAAACTGTTTTGACAGAAAAAAGAGCCTTTTTTATAGGATTATTCCAATGTATTTCTATGATACCAGGAGTATCACGCTCCATGGCGACAATTGTAGGAGGTATGGCACAAAAACTTACCCGAAAGAAAGCAGCAGAATTCTCTTTTTTTCTGGCTGTGCCCACCATGTTTGCAGCTACAGTGTATAAAATGGCCAAATTATTCATGGATGGAGGAACAGAAATCATATCGACGAATCTGACAACTTTAATTGTGGGTAATGTCGTAGCCTTCATCGTAGCATTGCTGGCTATCAAATTTTTCATCAGCTTTGTGACAAAATATGGATTTGTAGCTTTTGGCTGGTACCGTATCATTGTAGGAAGCATCATACTAATCATGTCTTTTTTAGGATATAATTTAGAATTGGCTTAATGAATTTCAAAGAAGGAGAAGTATTATATTTTGACAAGCCACTGCGATGGACCTCTTTTGCCGTGGTGAATAAGATAAGATACCACATCAGCCGCAAATTAGGAGTAAAGAAAATAAAAGTAGGACATGCCGGCACACTCGATCCGCTGGCCACCGGAGTGATGATTATCTGTACCGGAAAGGCCACAAAGCGTATTGAGGAGTTCCAGTATCATACGAAAGAGTACATTGCCACTCTCCAGCTGGGAGCAACCACTCCCTCATTCGACCTGGAAAAGGAGATTGACGCGACTTACCCTACCGACCATATCACCAAAGAAATGGTCAAGGAAACATTAAAGAAGTTTGTCGGCACCATTGAACAGGTACCACCAGCATTTTCCGCATGCAAAGTTGACGGTAAGCGTGCATACGACCTGGCAAGAAAAGGAGATGAAGTAGAACTGAAGCCCAAGATTCTGGTCATCGATGAAATAGAGTTGCTGGAATGCAACCTGCCGGAAATTAAGATACGGGTAGTCTGCAGCAAGGGTACTTACATACGGGCATTGGCCAGAGACATTGGTCAAGCACTGCAAAGCGGTGCCCACCTGACCGGTCTGATACGTACACGGGTAGGAGAAGTAAAGTTGGAAGACTGCATGAAAGTGGAAGATTTTGAAGCCTGGCTCGACCAGCAAGAAATAGAAGTTATAAACGATTAAGGAAAGAAAGGAAGAAGATGAAACTGTCACAATTCAAATTCAAGTTGCCGGAAGAAAAAATCGCTCTTTATCCGGCTAAATACAGAGATGAATCCCGCCTGATGGTAATTCACAAGTCAACCGGAGAAATTGAACATGTCAATTTCAAGGATATACTGAACTATTTCGACGACAAAGACGTGTTTATCTTTAACGATACCAAGGTCTTTCCTGCTCGTTTGTATGGTAACAAGGAAAAAACAGGTGCCCGCATTGAAGTATTCCTGCTCCGTGAGTTGAACGAAGAGCTGCGCTTGTGGGATGTACTGGTAGATCCGGCCCGTAAAATCCGTATCGGTAACAAGCTGTATTTCGGCGACGATGATTCTATGGTGGCCGAAGTAATTGACAATACGACTTCTCGCGGACGTACACTCCGCTTTTTGTACGACGGTCCTCATGATGAATTCAAGAAGGCTTTGTATGCCTTGGGAGAACCTCCATTGCCTCCTTTCATCCATCGTCCGGCAGAACCGGAAGACGAAGAACGTTTCCAGACTATCTACGCCAAAAATGAAGGAGCCGTTACCGTACCGGCAGCCGGTCTTCACTTCAGCCGGGAGCTGATGAAACGCATGGAAATCAAGGGAATCGACTTTGCGTTCATCACCATGCATGCCGGACTGGGTAACTTCCGCGACATCGACGTGGAAGACCTGACCAAGCATAAAATGGATTCCGAACAGATGTTTGTCAACGCAGACGCCTGCCGTATCGTAAACGAAGCGAAAGACAGAGGCAACAAGGTTTGTGCTGTGGGAACCACGGTCATGCGTACCATCGAAACCGCTGTAGGCACGGATGGACACCTGAAAGAATACGAAGGCTGGACCAACAAGTTCATCTTCCCGCCCTATGACTTCTCGGTAGCCAATGCCATGGTGAGCAACTTCCACATGCCGCTTTCTACCATGCTGATGCTGGTGTGCGCCTACGGAGGTTACGAACTGATTATGGAGGCCTACAACGTGGCTTTGAAAGAAGACTACCGTTTCGGTACCTACGGCGATGCCATGCTGATTCTGGATAAATAAACGGGCTGACTATGGCAAAAGTTTATCTGGGACTCGGCACGAATTTGGGCGATAAAGAAGCAAATTTACGTACCGCCATCTATAAACTGCAAGAAAGGATAGGGAAACTCGTTTCCCTATCCTCTTTTTATGAAACCGCTCCCTGGGGATTCGAATCTTCAAATAGCTTCCTCAACGCAGCCATTTGCCTGGAAACCCAACTCGCTCCTTTGGAACTGCTGCACGCCACCCAGGAAATCGAAAAAGAGTTGGGAAGAACGAAAAAATCCGTCAACGGTGTCTATAGCGACCGGCTGATTGACATCGACATCCTGCTGTACGATGACTTCGTGCTGCAAACTCCTGAACTCACCATCCCCCATCCTTTGATGACAGAAAGAGACTTTGTGATGAAACCGTTGGTAGAGATTGCGGGGAATGTGATGCATCCTATACAGAAAAAAGCCTTGTCTACCCTTTACAAAGCTTGAGAAAGGTTTAAAGCCCCCTCTCATTAAAGCTATGTTAAAAACATACTGAAATTGTAATTATTCCAATTTATCTCCCTATCTTTGCAAGCGATTAAAAAAGTGGAAAGATTTGAGTAGCTTGCAACCACGGAAAAAAATGCTAAAACACGTAGTTAGATTTCCTTGAAGATTACTTCTCTACTCTGTCCGTACACGGATAAACCAAACCATTAACAACTTATTTAATTTACCAAAACAATGGGATACTTATTCACATCCGAATCGGTGTCTGAAGGACACCCCGACAAAGTGGCCGATCAAATTTCGGACGCTGTGCTTGACAAACTGTTGGCTTACGACCCCAGTTCAAAAGTAGCTTGCGAAACGCTGGTAACTACCGGACAGGTGGTGTTGGCAGGAGAAGTGAAAACCAAAGCGTATATCGATTTGCAACGCGTGGCACGCGAAGTGATTAATAAAATAGGCTATACCAAGAGCGAATACATGTTCGAAGGTAACTCTTGCGGTGTATTCTCTGCCATCCACGAACAAAGCCCTGACATCAACCGCGGCGTGGAACGCGAAGACCCGATGAACCAGGGAGCCGGTGACCAGGGTATGATGTTTGGCTATGCAACCAACGAAACAGAAAACTACATGCCGCTGTCGCTCGACCTGGCACACAAACTGCTGATGGTACTGGCCGAAATCCGCCGCGAAGGAAAGGTCATGACTTACCTCCGTCCGGACTCAAAGAGCCAGGTAACCATTGAATACGATGACGACCGCCATCCGGTACGTATCGATACCATCGTGGTATCTACTCAGCACGACGAGTTCATCCAGCCGGAAAACGATTCCAAGGAAGCACAGTTGAAAGCTGACGAGGAAATGCTGGCCCAAATCCGCAAGGATGTCATCGAAATCCTGATGCCGCGTGTCATCGCTGAAATCCACAACCCGAAAGTACTGGCCTTGTTCAACGACCAGATCAAATATCACGTGAACCCGACCGGTAAGTTCGTTATCGGTGGTCCACACGGAGATACCGGACTGACAGGCCGTAAGATTATCGTGGATACCTACGGAGGTGCCGGTGCACACGGAGGCGGTGCTTTCTCTGGAAAAGACCCGAGCAAGGTAGACCGCAGTGCCGCATACGCTGCCCGTCACATCGCCAAGAACCTGGTGGCAGCCGGAGTAGCCGACGAAGTGCTGGTACAGGTGTCTTACGCCATCGGTGTAGCACGTCCTATCAACATCTATGTCAACACTTACGGACGCAGCAAAGCCAACATGACCGACGGAGAAATTGCCAAGAAGGTAGATGAAATCTTCGACATGCGTCCCCGTGCCATCGAAGAGCGCCTGAAACTGCGTAACCCGATTTACAGCGAGACAGCCGCTTACGGACACATGGGTCGTGAACCGAAAATCGTGACCAAGCATTTCGAATCAGCTTACGAAGGCAACAAAGACGTGGAAGTGGAACTCTTTACATGGGAGAAACTGGACTACGTAGACAAAGTGAAAGAAGCTTTCGGACTGAAATAATCCGAATAATATATTCACAATCACTACAGAAAGCAGAAAGAGAATCTCAAAGTTCTCTTCCTGCTTTTTGTTTTTCAAACTGGCTATCTCAACATGTATTGCCGGGGAGTACATCCTACCGCAGCCTTAAAATATTTGCCAAAGAAAGAGGCATTTGCAAAATTCAGGAAATCACCTACCTGCTGGACGGTGTATCGTCCACTCTTCAACAAAGCCTTTGCTTCCAAAATCACATAATCGCGAATCCAATCCGGAGCATGGCGGTCGCTTACCTCCCAAATGACCTGCGAAAGATATTTGGGCGTCAGACAAAGTTTTTCGGCATAGAAACACATATTCCGATGTTCTCTATAATGCGTTTGCACCAACTCCAGAAAGGCCTCAAACAACTTTTCCTGCCTGCTTTCCACTTTACGCACCTGCTGCCGGTCATACTCCAACAACCATTGGCATCCATTGTAAAAGAATACCTGCAAATAGCCTGCTATGGCTTCCAGCTTAAATTTATAACCGGGTTGCTCCAGCTTTTTCCGCATCAAATGATAGAGTATCATACACTCTTCCATTTGAGTCGACGAGATATGTATCAGGGGAGTAGCAGTAAGAAAACGCAGGAAAGCCATACTTAAGGACGATTGTTGACCTTTCCACAAACGATGACCGGACATCCCGATAACTGCCACCTTTGCCTCTGCACTCACTTCCAGACATTCTCCAATCGTACCTGGAAGCACCACCAGTACATCATTCTCCGACAATACATATTCTTTCAACTGTAGCCGTACCCGCATGGTACCACGCAAACAGAACATCACCAGGGTAAAAGTCAGCTTGAAAGGGTAGGAAGGAGACACAAAATCAGAAACCAGTTCCTCCTCCACATCCATTCCGATGTTATCCAGCAAAACCAGTTCATTTCCATAAATCAGCGTACGCCCCACATCAGGAAGCATCAACAAATGCAATTCCTTAAAAATAGAATCTTCTTTCTTCATCTATTTTGCTCTTTATTTCTTTACAAAGATAGTCCTTTAGAACAGAAAACAAGAAAAAAACAGGTTATTTAATCCACTAATCCAACCTTTAGGACATTTTGCAGGCTGATAAGGGTGTAAAGAAGAAAACAAAAAATGTGACCTTTGCATCAAAGAACTTCTAAATCCATACAGATGAAACGATTATTATTACTTCCCTTCCTTCTCTGGTTGGCCAGTGGATGCACAGAAAAGCCCACGCAAACCTTTATCCGCAGTGTGATGTTGACCACTCCTATCCCGTCTGGAGCAGAGAGCATCAAAAACTTTTCTGGAGTGGTACAAGAAAGCCATAACATCGGACTGGGATTTAAAACCGCAGGACAAATTGAAAAAATATACGTAAAAGAAGGAGATTATGTAAAGAAGGGGCAGTTAATCGCCCAGCTGGACCACACAGACTACCAACTAGGTGTACAAGCTTTGGAAATACAATGCAAGCAACTGGAAGATGAAGTCAAACGGACAGAAGCCTTATATCGCAGCAAGAGCATTTCCATCAACGATTATGAAAAAGCACAGGCCGGACTGCAGCAATTGAAAGTACAATTGCAAGTCAACCGTAACAAACTGGCATATACCCGCCTGCATGCTCCTACCAACGGATACATACAAAGCGTCAATTTCGCTCCGTCGGAAATGGTGGATGCAGGAACTCCTGTCATCAACCTGCTCGACATGCATTCCATGGAAGTGGAAACCGAACTGCCGGCTGAGGTATATCAGCTTCGCTCCCGCTTCCAGCGTATCACCTGCGAACTTCCTTCTGCAAAAGGAGAAGATATTCCCATGAAAATATCAAGCATCACCCCCAAAGCAGATGGAAATCAGTTATACCAGCTGAAACTGACCTTTCAGAAGAAAACCAACTCACGGCTCAGTGCAGGCATAAATGTCAATGTACGCATTTACATTGCAGCTACCGACAGTCTTCGTGCTTCTTTTACACTTCCCCTGCATGCCCTCATTCAATCACAGGAAGAGACCTATGTCTGGGTAATGAATACCGACTCTACCGTCAGCAAACGGAAAGTGAACTGCAGCGAAATAGATGAAAAAGGCCGTGCCGTCATTACAGCCGGACTGAAAGGGGATGAACAAATCATAAAGGCAGGAGTAAATGCCCTGCAAGAGAACGAAAAAGTCCGTGTCATCCATACGGATAGTAAAACCAACGTAGGAGGACTTATCTGATGAAAATAAAACTCACCGAATACTTTATGAAGCGGCCTACCTTGTTCTGTTCGCTCATGACATTCATTCTAATAGCCGGTGTGCTGGCCTTTCTGCAAATGCCCAAACTGGAAGACCCGGCTGTCTCCGTCAAGCAAGCCATGGTCATCGTACCTTATCCGGGAGCTACCGCACATGAAGTGGAGCTGAAAGTGGCACAAACCATGGAAGACGAACTCCGCGCCCTTCCCAATGTCAAGAAAATCAAATCGGAATGCCAGAACGGGATGGCCACAATCACCGTCGAATTCCAGATGACCGTTCTCCAAAAAGACTTGGAACAGCACTTCGACCTTCTGCGACGGAAAGTGAACGACAGCCGTTCCAAATTGCCACAAGACTGCTATGACCCGATTGTCATAGACGACATGATGGATGTGTACGGCATCTTCTATGCTTTCACAGGTGAAGGCTATTCTTATCCGGAACTCTATAAGTACGCCAAACTGATACGCCGGGAACTGCTGGGAGTAAAGGGTGTGAAACGTATCCTCATCACAGGCAACCGGGATGAAGTCATTCAAATCACGTTATCGAAAGAGAAGATTGCCCGTAATGGCATTATCCCGACCCAAATCATGATGAGCCTGCAGAATGCCGGGAAAACGGTGAACGCAGGCAGTTACCAGAATGACAGCGACCGGCTGCCATTGCATGTGAGCAGTGCCGTTACCGATGAGAAAGACATCCGTAACCTGCTCATCCGCACCCCGCAGGGGAAAACCATCCGACTGGGAGATATTGCACAAATAGAACGTACCTATAGTGAGCCGCAACGGAACGGTTTCTTCGTGGATGGAAAACCGGCCCTGGCCATCTGCCTGACAATGGAAGAAAATGCCATTGTCCCCGATGTGGGAAAAGCGGTGGAAAAACGGCTGGCAGAAATCATGCCACAGATTCCCGTAGGAATGGAAATGGAAAAGATATTCTTCCAGCCCGACAAGGTGGATGAAGCCATCAGTTCCTTTATGGTTAACTTGGTAGAATCGGTCCTGATTGTCATCCTGATACTTATCTTCACCATGGGATTCCGCAGTGGCCTCATCATCGGCTTCGGACTGATTCTGACCATTGCCGTCTCCTTCCCCATCCTGTTGATGTGTGGCACCACACTTCAGCGAATCTCCCTTGGGGCTTTTATCGTGGCCATGGGGATGCTGGTAGACAATGCCATCGTCATCATGGACGGTATTTTGATTGACAAAGCACGTGGGCTAGGACCAAAGACTTATTTGTACCGCATCGGACAGCACACCGCCATGCCTCTGCTGGGAGCTACCCTGATTGCCGTATCGACTTTCCTTGCGGTATATCTTTCTCCCGATTCAGCCGGAGAATATGCCGGCGACCTGTTCCTGGTACTCTGTGTCAGCTTGCTAGCCAGCTGGATACTGGCATTGACCCAAGTACCTGTGTGTGCCAAATCGTGGCTGCCTACCCGTGAAAAAAAGACTCAACAGCCACAAATATACCATTCACCCATCCACCGATTTATCCGTCGTACCATCAGCTTGCTGGTAGAATACAAAAAGACGACACTGGCTACCGCCTTCATCCTCTTGGCGCTTTGTATATTCGGCATGACGAAGGTAAAAAATCTGTTTTTTCCTGATTTCGACTACAAGCAATTCATTGTAGAATATTTTCTTCCTTCGCAAACCGACCCCGACCGTATACGAAAAGACCTTTTGGAAATGTCGGCCCTGCTGAAGAAAAATCCTGCCATTGAGCGAGTAGCTGCCAGCATGGGAAGTGCACCTGCCCATTACTGCCTGGTGCGTCCCATGACCTCAGGAGGCGACTGTTACGGCGAACTGATGGTCGACTGTAAAGATTATGAGACCGTGGTTGCACAAATACCTGCAGTCAGAAAACTTCTGCGTGAACGTTATCCCGATGCGTACATCCGCATCCGGAAATACAATTTCTCCATCGCCTCCTCTCATACAGTGGAAGTCGAGTTTTCAGGTCCGGATCCTGCCATCCTACGGAAACTGAGTCAACAGGCAGAAGATATTATGCGCCGCTGCCCGTATGTAGACCCTTATTCTGTGGGTAACAACTGGAAATCCAAAGACAAGGCCCTGACAGCCGATTATGTACGCGAAGATGCATTAAGGTCGGGTATCGAACGGAGTGATGTAGGAAATGCCCTGCTGGCCGCTACCGACGGATTACCCGTAGGTGTATTGAACGACCAAGACCGGACCGTACTCATCCACCTGCTGGTACGGAATGCCGACGGAAGCCGGATTACCAACCTGAATGATATTCCCGTATGGAGTACGTTGAACCTGCGCATGGACGACGACGCACTGAAAGGAGTGCTGACCGGTTCCACCAAAACCGATGAGTTACAAGACCAATTGTTCCGTAGTGTACCCCTCGGCAATGTAGCCCGTCAAATTCGGCTAGACTGGGAAAACAACTACATCTATCGTCTCAACGGACAAAGAGCCATCGAAGCGGAATGTGACCCCAATACCGACTTATACGAAGCCACTCCAGCGAAAGTAGTTGCTTCCATTCAGAAAGAAATCGAAGGCATCCCTCTGCCGGACGGTTACAAAATGCGATGGGTAGGCGAAGGTGAATTGCAGGGAGAAGCCATCGGCAACCTGATGAAATACCTGCCTGTAACCCTCTTCATCATTCTGGGTATTCTGTTATTACTTTTCAACAGTTGGAAAAAAGTAATCCTCATTCTGCTCTGCTTCCCGTTTGTTTTCTGTGGCATCACGCCTGCCCTGTTACTGTTCCGACAGCCCTTTACCTTTATGGCTATCATCGGAATGATGGGACTTATCGGCATGATGGTGAAAAACGCCATTGTACTGGTCGATGAAATCAATCGCTTGCAACAGGAAGAACATCTCCACCCTTATCATGCCGTGGTAGAAGCGACCGTTTCACGTGTACGCCCCGTACTGATGGCCTCCCTGACCACCATTGTGGGCATGATTCCGCTTGTAAACGACCCAATGTATGGTTCCATGGCCATCACGATTATGGGAGGACTGACCGTAGGTACCCTCATTACTCTCGTGCTGCTTCCTATTTTCTATACCGCTCTGTTCCATATACACAAACCCAATTCCATGTCTAACCCTTCATCCAAACAATTATGAAACGATACATTTTAAGTGGGATACTGTGGCTCGGCTTTCTGACACAGCTCCCTGCACAACACATACTTTCACTCACGCAAGCCGATTGCCGGGACCTAGCCCTGCAACGCAACGAGGAGGTACAGAAAGCCACCAATGCCTTACAGCAGGCCGAACTGGACCAGAAGATTGCCTTCAGTTCCTATCTGCCTAAATTCGACGGAATGGTATCGGGTTCCTATATGTTTCCAGATGTCGAAATGACCGGAATGGAACTCCAGATTCACGGCATGTACCTGGCAGGCATCAGTGTGACCCAGCCATTATATGCAGGAGGGAAAATCAGGGCAGGGAACAAACTGGCCCAGATTGGTCGGGAGAGTGCCGTCGAAAGCAGGAAAAAGACACGCATGGAAGTTATTGCAGAGGCAGACAAGGCCTACTGGAACTACATTGCTGTCCAGCAAAAGGTACGCATGCTGGAAGCGTACCGCACACAGATGGATACCCTATACCAACAGGTAGAAACAGCTGTAAAAGCAGGCATGGGCACAGACAATGAACTGTTGCGCATCACCGCCAAACAAAGCGAAATCAACTATCAACTGCAAAAAGCCCAAAACGGGAACGAGCTGTGCCGGTTTGCTCTGTGCCATGTGTTGGGTGAACCGTTGGAAACACAGATTCTCCCCACAGACACCCTCATCCAAGTCACGCCTCCCGAACAACTGGAAGAGGGAATTGACTCCCGACCTGAGTTCAAATTGCTGAAACAGCAGATTGCCGCCCAAGAACAGCAAGTGAAAATGGCCAGAGGGAATATTCTACCGCAAATAGGACTCTCTGCCGGATATGCCTACTACGGAAACATCAAGCTGAAAGGGATGACAGCCGACCCGCAAGGAAACTACATACCTTTTACGCAAAAAATGGATGACGGAATCGGAGTGGTCATGGCTTCAGTAAGCATCCCGCTCTTCCATTGGGGAGAAGGACTGAGAAAGGTCAAGAAAGCCAAGCTGGACCTGCAAAATGCCCAACTGGACCTACAACAAAATTCACGTCTGCTCACCATCGAGGTACGACAGGCCATCCAGAACCTGACCAACGGATATAACCTGGTACAAACTGCCGCACTCGGTTCCAAGCAAGCCCAGGAAAGCCTGCGAGTGATGCGCAACCGCTACACCCACGGCCTCAGCACCCTGACCGACCTGCTGGAAGCACAGTCCCAATGGCAACAGGCTGAAAGCAACCGTATCGAAGCACTGACGCAATACAAAATTTATGAAACAGAATACAAGCGGTGCACGGGACGTTTGGAGGAATAGCTTTTACCTAATAATATTGACAATTACAGACGATGTCAGGCATTGCATATAATTGTTTAATCTCTATCTTTGCAAAAATTATTCTCCTTTGCAATGAACGATATCAAAAATATATGCGTGTACAGCGCCTCCAGCACAAAAATTGATCCAATCTACTTCGAAGCCGCTGAACAACTGGGAAAGATCCTGGCCCGGAAACACATCAACCTCATCAACGGAGCCGGATGCCTGGGACTCATGTGCCGCATCAGCGACGCCACACTGGCTGCCGGAGGCACTGTGACGGGTATTATACCTCATTTTATGGTCGAACAAGGATGGCACCACAAAGGGCTGACCCGACTAATTGAGACCAAAGACATGCACGAGCGCAAACAACTTATGGCCGACATGTCCGACGGCGTCATCGCCCTTCCCGGAGGATGCGGCACCTTGGAAGAACTGCTCGAAATCATTACCTGGAAGCAGCTCGGACTGTACCTGAAACCCATCGTCATATTGAACATCAACCACTTTTACGACCCTCTATTAGAAATGCTCCAGCAGGCCATCGACCAACATTTCATGCGGCAGGAACACAAAAACATCTGGCATGTAGCAGAAACTCCGGAAGAAGCCGTAGATTTGCTGTATACCATTCCCCATTGGAGCAAAGAAATTCGTAAATTTGCAGCGATATGAACAAAGTCTGCCACATAGGTTTTTCCCAAATCCAGGAACTTTACGAACAGCACGTAAAGGAAATAGATAACGCACTGCTGCATAGCAAAGAAATGCGGTGTACTACAGGCATGCCGGGCGAGCCTCTTCCCTATCAGCTCCGCACCGACTTACCGATAACCTGTGTGGTTTTCCTCTGTTTTTTTCTAATTATCTACGCACTAAAAAACGGGAAAAAATATCTCCATCAGCACCTAAAGACCTTCTTCCGCCAAAAGGAACGGGCAGGCCTGTTTGACGAGACTTCCAACTTCGACCTTCGCTACACCTTGAGTTTGGGAGGAATCAGTTGCATATCTGCCAGTTTATTTGTCTACGACTTCTTTTCGAAAACAAACAACTTCCTGTTTCAGGTTGTCCCACATTCTATCATATTACTTGTTTATATCGCCTGTATGCTGTTGACAGTGTCAGGCAAAGCTTGTCTTTACCAACTGGTCAACTGGGTTTTCTTTGACAAAGAGAAAAATAAAACATGGATTTCCGCTTATTTTGATCTTCTATGTGGAGCTGCATTCATACTATTTCCCCTGACTTTGCTCATTGTTTATTTCAACCTAGACTTTAATTTTTCTAAAACCTTCGTACTCATTGTAGTAATTTGTTTCAAAATATTGTTATTTTATAAATGCATTAGAAACTTTTTCAATCATTTTCATGGCATTTTACATTTAATTCTGTACTTTTGCACCCTCGAAATCATCCCCCTTCTTTTCCTTTGGAAAGGATTGATATATATAAATAACATTTTGATTTTAAATTTTTAGTAACGTTGAAAATAAAGAAAGTCCTCGTTTCTCAGCCTAAACCGACGACAGAAAAGTCTCCCTATTTTGACATTGCTGAGAAATACGGAGTGAAGATAGATTTTCGCCCGTTCATCAAAGTAGAAAGTTTGTCGGCTAAAGAATTCAGACAGCAGAAGGTTTCTATTCTAGACCATACAGCCGTTGTATTTACTTCACGCCATGCTATCGATCATTTCTTTAGTCTGTGCACAGAATTGCGTGTGACGATTCCGGAAACGATGAAATATTTCTGTACTTCGGAAACAATTGCATTGTATATCCAGAAATACGTACAATATCGTAAACGAAAAGTCTTTTTCGGTGCCACAGGTAAATTTGCCGACTTACTTCCGCTCATCGTCAAGCATAATACGGAAAAATATTTCATTCCAAAGTCTGATGTACACAACGATGAAATCAAAGATTTGCTCGACAAAAACCATATCCAGCATACAGAAGCAATAATGTATCGCACAGTAAGCAACGACTTTACACCCGGTGAAGAATTCAACTATGACATGCTGATTTTCTTCAGCCCGGCAGGTATCCAGTCGCTGATGAAGAACTTCCCGAACTTCGAACAGAAAGACATTGCTATTGGAAGTTTCGGCCCTACCACTGCCAAGGCAGTCAAGGACGCAGGTTTACGTCTCGATTTGGAAGCTCCTTCCAGCGCCGCTCCTTCCATGCCGGCCGCATTGGATATGTTTATCCGCGAACACAACAAATAAGAAATATCTCTGACCAACAAAGCGAAGCAATAAAAGCATTACTTCGCTTTGTTACTTTTTAGTACCGTGTCTATGACTGATTCTCAAAAACCCACTTTGCCAAAGGTAGAACGGCTGAATAGCCGGATACTGATAGAGAAACTCTTCACAGGAGGCAGCAAGTCGCTTCCTGCTTTTCCTCTGCGTATCGTCTACATGCCAGTTGAAGGAGAGAATCTGCCCATAGCCACCATCCTGATCAGTGTGCCCAAAAAACGGTTTAAACGGGCCGTGAAACGCAACCGCGTGAAACGTCAGATACGCGAAGCCTACCGCAAGCATAAGCAAATCCTGATTGATCCACTGAAGAACTCGCACAAAAAAGTAGCTCTGGCCTTTATCTGGCTGGATAACGAACTCCATGACTCCGCTGAAGTAGAAGCTAAGGTCGTCAAACTGTTACAACTTACTGCAGAACGTCTGGCATGAGAAAGATTCTGACTTTTCTTCTTTTGCTTCCCATTTATTTTTACCGGAACTGCATCTCCCCCTTCACACCTCCTTCCTGCCGCTTCACCCCCACCTGTTCACAGTATGCCATTGAAGCCATCAAGAAGCACGGCCCCCTGAAAGGATTGTATCTGGCCATACGGCGCATTCTCCGCTGCCACCCTTGGGGAGGCTCCGGATACGACCCCGTTCCTTAACTCTTTCCCCCATGCTTGAGACTCCTTTTTTCGACGCACACACCCATCACTTGACATCCGACGCACAGACCACCTCCATTCTCAGCTGCAGCATGATGGAATCGGCCTCTGTGGTTTTCCAACAAGCCAAGTACCTCTCTGTCAGCCTCCATCCCTGGTACCTGTCCGCAGAGAACCTTCCATTACAAACAAACTGGATGGAACACTGCCTTTCGTCCGACCCACGGGTAGTAGCCGTAGGAGAAGCAGGACTTGACAAGCTGTGCGATGTTCCTCTTCCACTGCAACAGGAAGCTTTTCAGGCAGCCATTGAATTATCCGAAAAGTACCGTTTCCCCTTACTTATTCATGCTGTCAAGGCCACGGTAGAGCTTCTGGTATTCCAAAAGAAACACCGTCCGACACAACCTTGGATTATTCATGGTTTCAGAGGAAAGAAAGAACTGGCTGAAGACTTGCTCCGGCATGGATTTTATCTCTCCTTCGGAAAGAAATACCAGGAAAAAGCCTTGTCTGCCGTACCCGTCGAAAGATTATTACTGGAAAGCGATGAAGCACACCTTGATTTTCAGGCCTTCTATTCCGAAGTTGCTTCCACGCGTGGAACGACTGTAGAAAGCCTCATCAAAGCCCTCCACGAAAATGCTAACCGTCTCTTTTTTAACCGCTAAAAATTGGTTATTCAGAGAAAGTGTCGTACTTTTGCTTCAATTATTAAATAAATATGTTAAACTAAGAATTTCATTCGATGAATTTTGTAGATGAACTAAGATGGCGTGGAATGATACATACCATGATGCCAGGAACAGAAGAACTGCTGAAGAAGGAAATGGTAACGGCTTACCTGGGTATTGACCCTACAGCCGACTCGTTGCATATCGGTCACCTGTGTGGCGTGATGATGTTGCGTCATTTCCAACGCTGCGGCCACAAGCCATTGGCACTGGTAGGTGGTGCCACTGGTATGATTGGAGACCCTTCAGGCAAGTCGCAGGAACGTAATTTGCTGGACGAGGAAACCCTGCGCCACAATCAGGAGTGTATCAAGAAGCAGTTGGGCAAATTCCTCGATTTTGAATCGGATGCCCCGAACCGTGCAGAACTGGTAAACAACTACGACTGGATGAAAGACTTCTCTTTCCTGGATTTTGCCCGTACCGTAGGAAAACACATCACCGTGAACTACATGATGGCAAAGGAATCCGTACAGAAACGTCTGAACGGAGAAGCCCGCGACGGTCTTTCTTTCACAGAATTTACTTACCAGCTGTTACAAGGATACGATTTCCTGCATCTGTATGAAACCAAGAACTGCAAGCTGCAGCTGGGTGGCTCCGACCAGTGGGGAAACATCACCACAGGTGCTGAACTGATTCGCCGTACCAACGGAGGAGAAGTATTTGCCCTGACTTGCCCGCTGATTACAAAAGCCGACGGCGGTAAATTCGGAAAGACAGAATCAGGAAACATCTGGCTGGATCCCCGTTATACTTCTCCTTACAAGTTCTATCAGTTCTGGTTGAACGTAAGCGACGAAGATGCCAAACGCTATATCAAGATTTTCACTTCCCTGAGCAAGGAGGAAATCGAAGGCCTGATTGCCGAACACGAACAGGCTCCTGAAGCACGCGTGCTCCAGAAACGTCTGGCCAAGGAAGTGACCATCATGGTTCACTCGGAAGCCGACTACAATGCGGCAGTAGAAGCCTCTGGCATTCTGTTTGGAAAAGCCACTTCCGAAGCCCTGAAGAGACTGGACGAAGATACCCTGCTTTCTGTATTTGAAGGAGTTCCTCAATTCGAGGTATCCAAGACGGATATCGAAGCCGGTATCAAGGCGGTAGATTTGTTTACCGAAAAAGCGGCCATCTTCCCGTCAAAAGGTGAAATGCGTAAGCTGGTTCAAGGCGGTGGCGTTTCCCTGAACAAAGAGAAACTGGCAGCTTTCGACCAGGAGATTACCGCAGCCGACCTGCTGGATGAAAAATACCTGCTCGTACAGCGCGGAAAGAAAAACTATTACTTGGTTATCGCCAAATAAATTCTTTCGAAAAAAGATAACGGAAGGCTGTCTCAATACCATTTGGGACAGCCTTTCTTGTGTCTTGAAGTACGTCCATCACTCTTTATCCGATAAGCCGCCAATACTTTCAAGTCAGTACTGACAAGGGACTACCGGCATAATATAAAAATCTCTCAGAAAAATAAGGATACAATAATACCGGCTGATTCATTGTGAATCAACCGGTATTATTGTAAGTCCGGAAAGACAGTCTTTCCGGAAACTTCAGGACTTATTTCTTCGCATCCAGCTCTTTGAGCAGCTCGTCTACTGCCGCCTTCAACTGCGTATCTTCTCCTTTCACAATGGTTTCGGGCGCATTCAGCACATAAATGTCTGGCTCCAGTTCCTTGTTTTCCAGGTAACTGCCGTCCGGCAGACGGTAACCGATGACCGGAATACCGTAAATCAAATCCGGATCTTGCATCCGTACCCAGTTCACACTCGTCATCGTACCCGGAACCGGTGCGCCTACCAGTTTGCCGATTCCCTGGTGCTTGTATACCCACGGCGTGCCATGTGCATTCGAGTAGTTGGCCTCGCACTGCAACATGATGGAAGGCTTGTTCCAGCGACGGCTCGGCATGTCACAGGCTTCCCGTCCGCGGATGACCTGCGTCAGGTATTTGTGTCCGCTGAACAACACTTCGATGTCTTCATGCAGACGGCCTCCTCCATTGAAACGCGTATCAATCACGATACCTTCCCGGTTGTTGTATTTACCCAGGATATCCGAATAGATGGTACGGAAACTGCCGTCGTCCATAGATTCGATATGTACGTATCCCAGGCGACCGTTCGACCATTTGTCCACATCTGCCGCACGCTGTTTCACCCAACGTTCGTACAACAGGCCACTCAAAGTTCCGCCGCTGATGGGTTTCACTACTTCATCCCAACGGGCTTTCGACTCGGGGTCGTAGAACGAAACCAAGACCTTCTTGCCAGCCTTTCCATTCAGCAACGCCGCAAAATCACCCTCGGCCGGCTGTCCGTCAATCTTCTCAATCACCACACCCGGTTTCACCTGTGTCGTCTTCCGGTCGAACGGACCTTTTTCCACCACTTCGTCCACCTTCATGCCTTTGCCCGTGTAATTCCAGTCATACAGCAATCCCAGACTGGCGGTAGCTTCCTTGGCTCCCGGACGGTAACGGCCTCCCGTGTGCGATACGTTCAGTTCGCCCAGCAGTTCACTCAGCATTTCCGCATAATCATATTTGTTGTTGATATGCGGCAGAAAACGACGGTAATTAGCCGTCATGGCCTTCCAGTCTACTCCGTGCATCTTCACGTCATAAAAACGTTTCTGCTCCTCACGACACATGTTATCATACATGTAAGCCCGTTCAGCAGCCAAGTCCATCTTCACATCCGCCCGATAAGAAATCGGCTTCAGCTTCTCCCCGCTCATGTCCATCTTCTGCATGGAACCTGACCCCAGCACGAACAGATTCTTTCCATCCTTGTCCATCTCCATGTCGGCCCATCCGGAACCCATCTTGTGCAACAGTTTAGTTTCCCGCTTGCGCAAATCCAGTTTCCACATATCGAAACCCCGTTCGAAAGCCGACAGATAATACAAGCTCTCTCCATCCTTCGAAAGAATGGCCGAAGCGATGTTCGATGAATTCGGTGTCAGACGCACGATACGGTCCTGAATGCCCTCCAGTTCCACTACGATGTCTTTCACCTTGGCAGCCTCATCTTTCTTGTCTTTATCCTCTTTTTTATCTTCCTTCTTTCCGTCTTTCTTTTCCGCAGCCTTCTCCTGCTCTTTTTCCAGTTCCTTCTGCAACTCGTAATCCTCCTTGCTCATACGGTATTTGTCGTAGGCATCCTGGTTCACAAAGACCATCATCACGTCGTCCAGTGAACCCCAGGAAGCATGGTTACGCATTCCGTAACGCTCGGTGGTGAACAGGATGGCATTGCCGTCCATGGTCCATTTCGGCGAACCACTGGTGTAACCACTGTTGGTCAGGTTCACGAGTTTTCCTTTTCCGTCGGCACTGACCAAAGCGATATCGGTATACGGATCGTGCTTGTTGCCGATGAACTCCAGCGTAAACCATTTTCCATCGGGCGACCAGGCATAATGGAATCCTCCACTCAGTTCATACCACGTACTTCCGTCGGTAATCTCACGCACCTTGTTCGTTTCGAGGTTCAACACCTTCAGGCGGATACGGTCTTCAATGAAAGCCACCTCCTTGCCATCGGGCGAGAACTTGGGATACATCCGTTCCACGGTCTTGGAAGGCAACAGCACTTCTTCCTTAATCAAAGTGGCATTCGGGAAATTCAAATCCTCTTTCCGTTCAATTTCCGCCTTGTAAAGCTGCCAGTTTCCTTCCCGCTCACTGGCATATACCAGCGTACGGTTGTCTGCTCCGAAAGACAATCCCTCTTCCGCTTCCGGTGTATGCGTAATCTGCTTGGTCGTACCATATTCCACAGAGGTCACGAACACCTCTCCACGCACGATGAAAGCCACCTGCTTGCCGTCGGGCGAAACCACCGCTTCCGAAGCCCCTCTCGTATAGGTCAACGTCACCGGAATATCCTCGTCGTCGCGTGTCAGTGAAATGGCGACTTTTGCCGGTTTTCCACCTTGAGCCTGTGTATAAATTTCTCCATTATACGTATAGCACATTGTACCGTCACTGCCCAAAGACAGGAAACGCACCGGATGTGTGGAGAAAGAAGTCAGCGGCTTCACCTGGTCCGGGTGATCCAACGGAAACGAATACACATTAAACGAACCTTTGTTGCGCTCACTCAGGAAGAACACTTCCTTGCCATCGGCCGACAATACCGGGTTACGGTCTTCTCCCGCCCGTTTGGTCAGGTTGGTATGCTTGCCCGAGGTCATGTCGTACATCCAGATATCCCGTGTGATAGAAGAAGTGTGGTGCTTGCGCCATTCATCCTCAAACCCTTTCCGGTCCTGATACAAGAACTTGTTGCCCGCCGCATTGAAGCAAACCATTTCGGCAGGCGTACCCAGAATCTGTTCCGTCTTTCCCCCTTCTGCCGGTACCTTATACAATTCCGTCATGGCAGAAGTCGGAAACAGCGCACTGCTGGCCGGGTCCTGAATGCTGGCCGAGAACACAATGTACTTTCCGTCTGGTGTGAAAGCGGAAGGAATTTCCGAAGCCGAGTTAGTGGTCAATCTGCGAGCCGAACCTCCGTTGGCCGACATCACAAACACATCCGTATTCCCAAAACGGTCGCTGGCAAAGGCAATCTGCTTGCCATCGGGCGACCACACCGGAGACGATTCGTAGGAATCCTGGGTAGTCAGCTGTACCGCCTCACCCCCTTTGGAAGCTACCTTGTAGATGTCTCCCTTGTAACAAAACAAAATTTCTTTTCCGTCTGGGGAGATACGCACGTCACGCATCCACAACGGGGTAACCGCCATGGCACAAGTCACTGTGCTTCCCAGCACCAATGCAGACAATATTTTCTTCATCATAATCAAATGGTTTTGAAAACAAAGGTAAGGATTCCCCGCAGAAACGGAAAAAAAGTCAGAATTTATTTGGAAAGTATTCCTAAAAACATTTATCTTTGCAACGTTTTCCGAGGAAAACAACATAAAGTTTGGACTATGGTGTAATGGCAGCACAACAGGTTTTGGTTCTGTTTGTCCAAGTTCGAATCTTGGTAGTCCAAC